>Ga0210056_1000034_pt1 | contig 81959 bp, 83 predicted proteins | sample CryGeyCG2014_080_2_FD_183965 | JGI IMG/M metagenome (GOLD analysis project Ga0210056, IMG submission 183965) | Groundwater microbial communities from aquifer - Crystal Geyser CG07_land_8/20/14_0.80 (SPAdes) (version 2) | ecosystem: Environmental > Aquatic > Deep subsurface > Groundwater | place...
GGAATCCGGGCAGACCATTCTCTGCCCAGTAGAACAGATAGTCGTTATGTGGGTTGTGGGTGGTTTGCTGGACCAGGCTGTGGGCTTTGATGTAATCGGCATAGGCGGGGGCGAAGCCGCCTGTGCCATAGCCCAGGATCGGCCGCTCCCGAATCAGTTTCACGGTAGTGTCGAAGTAATCGATGCGGTAGCCGACCGATGTTTCGGCATGACCCGTTTGATAGCTGGAAATATCCTGCTCGGCTGCCTTTATACCACTGGTTACGGCGGACTGATGACCAAGGATGCTGGGTAGTATGGATAGCAAGCCAAAGCAGCAGGTGAGGGCGGCGACCGTGAATCGCCGGCGCTTGATCGCATAGGCGACGATGGCTGCCAGCAAGGGCGCGAGCAATATTTGGCCGGTACGGCCGTGGACCAGGTGCAGGATGTCGAATATCGCCAGCCAGATCATCGCCCAGCCCAGCCAGTCTAGTCCGGATCGGCCACCATTCCGGAGTAACAGCGTGGCTAGACCGAAGACGGTCAGCCCCAGGAAAATATTATGCTCGGTGTGATTCCTGAAGGTATTGAAGTCGTCCGGGGTGGAGTTGAATAAGGCGAGGCCGCTGGCAGCCGAAAATAGCGAAGTCGTCAGCACGAGCAATGCGCCGATCCCGAAGCCGATGAAGACGGCCCAGCGCCGTTCCGGTTTTAGGAATAGCCCCAGGACAATAAAGAAGAAAAGCAAAGGGATGTGTTTGCCCAACATCGGCCAAGGCGCATAGCCGTTCAGCAGTGCGACCGGCACGCCTAGCAGTATCACGCCGAGAAGGAACAACATGGCCCGAAAGATAGGTTCGATCTTGAGGTCGCGCCAGGCCGTCAAAATGTCGCACGGGTGGCGGATGGCCCAGAGTAATGCGCCGACGGACAGCACGCTGGTTAGGGCGGTGGAGGTTTGCAGGGCGACACCCAGGGCCAGCGCATACCATGACCAACCGTCGAAATTCTTGAACAAGCTCATCCTCCGATGCGATCTTCGAGCCACTTCAATTCCGCAGCCGGCCATTTGTCTTCAAGTCTGGCGAGCTTGTCGGCATCGGCGAAGCGCGGCGGCCTGGCCTTCACGGTCAGCCGGATGAAGTGGTGGTTGAAGGTGTCCAGCGCGATGTGCATGGGCCGGATGTCACCCTGCTCGATCGAGCGTTTCTTGCTGCGCAGGTAAAGGTCGAAATCGGCGCCCTGCATGGCCTCGTCCCAGGGGCCGAGCTTGTCCAGGCCGGATCGGGTCATCATCACGGTGTTGCCGACGAAGCCTTCGGCGGCCTGCAATCTGAACCTGCTGTAACGGTCGGTACAGAAGCCGTTCCAGTCGCCGTAGTACATCCAGCGATGCATCAGTCTGAGGCTGAAGTTTGTGACGCCGATCAGGGAGCAGACGCCCTTGATTCGCTGCCAGCGCCGCTTGATCGTCTGCGTCGCCGCCCTAGTTTCAAGTTGCTCGATGCCGCAGCAGGTCGCGACCTCCAGGTTGTTCGCAGTCATGTTGTCCATCAGGTGGCGGTCCCAGTCCGGGCTGACGATGATATCGTTGTTGAGGAAGCCCAACCAGTCGCCCTGGGCGATGGCCAGGCCCTGGTTCTGGCTGACCGGGTAGGAATAATTCACCGGGTTGCGAATGACCTTTGCACCGATGCTTTCGAAGAATTCGGCGCTGCTGTCGGTGGAGGCGTTGTCGATGATGATCAACTCGAATGGTGTGGCCGTATAGCGCTTGAGGTGCTCCCAGAACAGCCGGTTGACCGGCAATTGGTTATGTATGGCGGTGATGATGCTGAGCATGGTGTTCCTGTGGGAAAATGAAGGCCATGCCTTCCGACTGCCCGAAATAACCGATCCCCATGCGTATCCTGGTCGTCAAGACGACATCGCTGGGCGACCTAGTCCACATGCTGCCCGCGCTGACCGAGGCCGCTACTGCACTGCCCGGCTTGCGTGCCGACTGGGTGGCCGAGGAAGGGTTTGCAGCGGTTCCAGCCTTGCACCCGGCCGTTGACCGGGTAATTCCGGTTGCTTTGCGCCGCTGGCGGAAAAGTCCGCTTTCAGGCGCTGTGCGGCGGCAATGGGGCGAGTTCATCACATCCTTGCGTTCGGAAAATTACGATCTGGTGCTGGACAGCCAGGGCCTGCTGAAAAGCGCCTTGCTGGCGGTCCTCGCGCACGGTCCGCGCGCCGGGCTCGATTTTGCCAGTGCGAGGGAGCCTTTGGCGAGTCTTGTTTATCGCTACCGCTATTCGGTCCGACCGGAATTACACGCCATTACCCGTAATCGCCTGCTCACGGCGCAGGCCCTGGGCTATGCCATGGCGGCTGAGGCTGCGTTCAGTTATGGCGTAGTTCCGCTGGCGGCCGGGGCGCTGGCGCTGCCGGATCGGTTTGTGCTGGCGCTGCATGGCACCGCACGGCCAGAAAAGGAATATCCGGAGGCGGCTTGGCGGGAACTGATCGGCCGGGTGACCGCAACGGGTATGCCTGTGTTGTTGCCCTGGGGTAACGAACGGGAGCAGGCTCGGGCCGAGCGTCTGGCGGCGGCTAGTCCCGGAGCGCGGGTGCTGCCCAGGCTGAATCTGGCGGCTATGACGGCGGTGTTAGGTCGAGCCAGCGTGGTGGCGGGCGTGGATACCGGGTTGATGCATCTGGCGGCGGCCTTTCGCAAGCCGGGTATTGGGCTTTACCCGGCGACGCCGCCGGCCCGTTTTGGCGCCTGGTCTGAGCCAGGCGCGCCGGTCATTGAAAATCTAGCCGATGCGGACGACTTGGCGCCGCTGAAGTTGGCCGAGAAGCTGGAGAAGTTGCTGGTTCAGCGGGTTTGAGCCGCAGATACGAGGAAGATTACGACGCTACCAGCGTATGAAGCCCACGAATGCGCGGTGCAATTTTGCCCATTAAGTTGCGAGTGGCCGTTCGCATGTCGTACTCGCTTTGCAGGTTCAGCCAGAAACGCGGCTCCATTTTGAAATATAACCCAAGCCGTAGCGCGGTATCGGCGGTAATGGGCCGTGTGCCATGCACAAGATCGCTGATCCGGCTGGGCGAAACGTCGATGTCGGCCGCGAGCCTGCGGGCGCTAATACCCATAGGCTTCATAAACTCTTCCAGCAGGATTTCGCCGGGGTGAATCTCATCAAGTAGTTGTTCCATTTCTGTTCTCCTTCTGAGCGCTAGTTAGTGGTAATCAACGATTTCAACGCGATGCGCTCCATCTTCGCGCCACTCAAAACATACCCGCCATTGATCGTTAATGCGGATACTGTGCTGCCCTTTACGGTCGCCCTTCAGCCCTTCCAGTCGGTTGTCGGGCGAAATTCTCAAGCTGCCTAGCTCTCTGGCCGCGTGCAATTGCAGCAGCTTGCGGCGGGCTACCCGCTCAATGTTCGAAAACCGGCCTACATTTTGACTGTTGAACAGCGCTTCGGTATCAGGGCAGGTAAACGAACGGATCATGCGCGATGCTGTTCTGTGATGCGGAACCTGTCAAGCGGATTCCGTTGTGTCCAGGCTAAGCGGTCTTGTTTATCTCATAGGCGCTAGTTCGCGAAGGTTGTCAACGGCTATAAATTGGCCTATTAGCATCATAAATCTGGACAGATCGGTGCATTTTGCGGCAGAATTCGCCCGCCTCAACTCGCCCAGGCGGCTCAATCCGATGCCCAGAAAGCGCACATCCAGACCGGCGGTTCAGAATCCACCAGTGAAAGTCCGCAAAATATTGGTTCTGCATGGTCCCAACCTGAATTTGCTGGGTAGCCGCGAACCCGAACATTACGGCAACCAGACCCTGGCCGACATTAATCGGGCCATGAAAGAGCAGGGCCAGGCGGTCGACGTCGCGGTGGACTGTTTTCAGAGCAATGCCGAGCATGCGCTGATCGAGCGTATCCATGCCGCGCGCGACGAAGATATCGATTTCATCATCATCAATCCGGCCGCCTTTACCCATACCAGCGTCGCCCTGCGCGATGCCCTGGCGGCGGTAAAAATCCCATTCATCGAGGTGCATCTGTCCAATGTCCATGCCCGCGAGACCTTCCGCCATCATTCGTACCTTTCCGACCTGGCGGTGGGCGTCATCAGCGGGCTGGGGGCGAGCGGTTATCTGTTCGCCCTGGGCTATGCGCTCCACGCCTTGGAGAAAGACTAAATGGATCTGCGCAAGCTGAAAAAACTCATCGACCTGGTGCAGGAATCCGGCATCGCCGAGCTGGAAATCAGCGAAGGCGAGGAAACGGTACGGATTACCCGTACCGTGGCCGGCGGCGGCAACTTTTATTCCATGCCGGTCGGCGGTATGCCGATGATGGCCGCCGCCGCCCCGGCGGTCGCCGCCGCCCCGGCGGTCGCCGCCGTAACCGCGCCGGCGGCTGAAGAGCCGGCCGCACCGGATGGCCATATGGTCAAGTCGCCGATGGTGGGTACCTTCTATCGTTCGCCGTCGCCCGGCGCCAAGTCCTTCGTCGAGGTGGGCCAACAGGTCGCTACTGGCGACACCCTGTGCATTATCGAGGCCATGAAGCTGATGAACGAGATCGAGGCCGAAGTGGGCGGCACGATCAAGGCGGTCCTGGTCGAGAACGGCCAGCCGGTCGAATATGGCGAGCCGCTGTTCATCATTGGTTGATTTAGTGAGGGGTGAGTAGAGAAGGCTGAGGGGCAAGGCTGGCCTTGCTGTTTTTTCACTCCTGACCTATCACCCCTAACGACTCACTGGACAAAGTCATGTTCGATAAAATTCTGATTGCCAATCGAGGCGAGATCGCCTTGCGAATTCAGCGTGCCTGCCGCGAGATGGGCATCAAGACCGTGGCGGTGCATTCCGAGGCCGACGCCGAAGCCAAATATGTTCGCCTGGCCGACGAATCGGTCTGCATCGGACCGGCGCCATCCGCCAAAAGTTATCTAAACGTCCCCGCACTCATCGCCGCCGCCGAGGTGACCGATGCCGAGGCCATCCACCCCGGCTACGGTTTTCTGTCTGAGAACGCGGACTTCGCCGAGCGGGTCGAGCAGTCCGGATTCGTCTTTATCGGCCCACGTCCCGACACCATCCGCCTGATGGGCGACAAGGTATCAGCCAAGGATGCCATGAAGGCCGCCGGCGTGCCCTGCGTGCCTGGTTCCGACGGCGCCCTGGGCGAGGATACCGACGAGTGGCTCAGGCTGGCCAATGACATCGGCTACCCGATCATCATCAAGGCGTCCGGCGGCGGCGGCGGTCGCGGTATGCGGGTGGTGCATACCGACGCGGCCTTGATCCAGTCGGTGCAGATGACCCAGAACGAGGCCGGCGCGGCCTTCAATAATCCAACCGTGTACATGGAGAAATACCTGCAGAATCCGCGCCACATCGAGTTCCAGATACTAGCTGACGAACACGGCAACGCCGTCCACCTGGGCGAGCGCGATTGCTCGATGCAGCGCCGCCATCAGAAGATACTGGAAGAGGCGCCGGCCCCCGGCCTGGATGTGAAACTCAGGAACAAGATCGGCGAGCGTTGCGCCGAGGCCTGCCGCAAGATCGGCTACCGCGGCGCCGGCACCTTCGAGTTCCTGTATGAGGACGGCGAGTTCTTCTTCATCGAGATGAACACTCGGGTTCAGGTCGAGCACCCGGTTACCGAGCTGATCACCGGCATTGACATTGTCCAAGAGACCATCCGCATCGCTGCCGGCGAAAAACTCTCGGTCAAGCAGAAAGACATCCAGTTTCGCGGCCATGCCATCGAGTGTCGGATCAACGCCGAGGACCCCTATACCTTCGTGCCGTCGCCCGGCCGCATCACCCTCTACCATGCTGCCGGCGGCCCCGGCATCCGGGTCGATTCGCATGTCTTCCAGAACTACTATGTGTCGCCGCATTACGATTCCATGATCGGCAAGCTGATCGCTCACGGCGCCAGCCGCGAGCAGGCGATGGCCCGGATGCGGATCGCCCTGTCCGAGATGATCGTTGAAGGCATCAAGACCAACATCCCGCTGCATCAGGACCTGCTGTCCGATGCCGGGGTATTGCAGGGCGGCATGTGCATCCATTATCTGGAGCAAAAACTCGCTGCCAAGAAAGGCTAGGTGGCGTTGGTGACTTGGCTGTCCCTCAAACTGGCGGTCGATGGCGATCAGGCCGAGGCGCTCTCCGACGCGCTATTGGCGGCGGGCGCGCTGGCTGTATCGACCGAGGACCGCGATGCCGGCACCGAGGCCGAGGAGGCGCAGTTCGGCGAGCCGGGCCTGGCCGATCTGAAATCCTGGCGTCATAACTGGGTCGTGGCGCTGCTCGATGGTGATGCCGACGTGCCGGCCCTGTTGGCCAGTCTGAATCTGCCCGAACCAATTGAATATCGGCTGGAAACGGTGGCCGAGCAGGACTGGGTCCGACTGACCCAATCCCAGTTCGATCCTATCCGCATCGCCGATCGGCTTTGGATCGTGCCCTCCTGGCATGAAGCGCCGGATGTCGATGCTATCGCCATCATCCTCGACCCCGGTCTCGCCTTCGGCACCGGCAGTCATCCCACCACCCGGTTGTGCCTGCAATGGCTGGAGGCCAATCTGCGCCCTGGCGAGACGGTGCTGGACTATGGTTGCGGCTCGGGCATCCTGGCCATCGCGGCGGTCAAGCTGGGCGCCGGCCGGACGGTTGGCGTGGACATCGATCCACAAGCCGTGGAATCGGCCCGCGACAATGCCGCGCGCAACGCGGTCGAGGCCGATTTCCGGTTGTCCGGAGACCTGCCAGAGGGCGATTACGATGTCGTGGTCGCCAATATCCTGACCAATCCGCTCAAGGCCCTCATGCCCCTGCTGGCGGCGCGCACCCGGCCTGGCGGCCGCATCATCCTGTCCGGTATCCTGGAGGCCCAGGCGGACGAGGTGGCGGCGATCTATGCGGCGGCCTTCGTGATGCGGCTCGAAGCGGTCGACGAGGGCTGGGCCCTGTTGACAGGTATGCGGCGATAAGGGCATTTTGCGGGCTATGACCGAGCGCCCCGACTGACCATGTTGACCACCTGCCCAGAGTGTCGCACCACCTTTCGCGTCGTTCGCGAGCAGTTGGAGTCGCGCCGCGGTCTGGTGCGTTGCGGCTATTGTCGGGCGGTGTTCAATGCTTACGATACGTTGCTGCCGGAGTTCGAGGCGCCGCTGTCGGCCGCGGTCGATGAAAACCCGCCAGCCGATATTCCAATCGATGGGCTACCGCCCGAGGCTGTCGTCGAGCCGGTTGTCGAACCTACTCCAGCCGAGCCGGCCGCCATCCCGGAGGCGGATGAAGAACCCATGCCGCATGAGACTCATGGCCCGGAACCGGCCGATGATGACACGTTTGCCGTGCTGGGCGGCGAGATTCCACGGCTGGACGCCTACCGGCCCGAGCCGGATTCGCCCTTGCCAATGCTGCGGCCGGATGAAACGCCCGATGCCATCCTGCTTTCCGATCTACCGACCCGTGACCGGATCGAGCCTGAGCGCCGCCTCTGGAAACCGGTATTGTTCGGTCTGTTGAGCCTGCTGCTGGCCCTGACGTTGCTTGGTCAACTGGCCTATTGGTTGCGCGGGCCTATCGTGGAATGGTTGCCCGAGGCCCGGCCGACCTTCGAACAGGCCTGCCGGAATCTGGACTGCCGGATTCCGCTGAGCCGGCAACTGGAGCAGATCAAAGTCGAATCCTCGGCCTTGGAAAGTGACCCTGAACAACCCAACCGGGTCAAGTTGAAGGTCGATTTCAGCAACCGCTCGCAGGTGGTGCAGGCCTGGCCGTGTTTCATCCTGCGGCTCAGTGATCTGCGTGGTTCGTCCCTGGCGCGGCGCGTCTTTTGGCCTAAGGATTATTTGCCCAAAACGAAGCGGGAAAGCGCCGGTATGGCGGCCATGAGCGAGATGGAATTCCAACTCGATCTCGATCTCGGCGGCCTCTCGGCAGCGGGCTATGAGGTCAAGCCGCTATACCCCTGAGTGGCGGTCGGTCACCGCTACAATCGTCTTGCCCCTCTGCGGTACGGGAGGGATAATCGCCGACCTTTTATCAACCCGCCTTATTCTCGGGGGAATGGGCCATGTCTGATCTGGCGCGCGCTACTGTTCTCACCAAGACCAGCCCGGCGCTGCCGGTGGACTGGTACTTCGACCCAAAGATTTACGAGCTGGAGCTGAGGCTACTGTTCGAAAATGGACCGGGGTACGTGGGACACGAGTTGATGGCGCCCGCCCTGGGCGATTATCACGTCCTGGATTGGCTGCACGGCGGCGGCAAGATGCTGGTGCGCAACGAAGCCGGCGTCGAACTGATGGCTAACGTTTGCCGCCATCGCCAGGCCCGGATACTGAAAGGGCGGGGCAGCGCCAGGAATATCGTTTGCCCGTTCCATCGCTGGACCTATGGCCTGGACGGTCAACTCGTGGGCGCGCCGCAATTTCCCGAGAATCCCTGTCTGCACCTCGGCAAGAAGACACTGCAAGGCTGGAATGGCCTGCTGTTCGAGGGCAGGCGCGACGTCGTCGCCGACCTATCCAAAATGACGGCGGCCAAGGACCTCGATTTTTCCGGTTACGTCTATGACCGCACCGTCATCACCGACTACCAGTTCAACTGGAAGACCTTTATCGAGGTCTATCTGGAGGACTACCACGTCGTGCCTTACCATCCAGGCCTCGGTCACTTCGTCGATTGCGACCAGTTGCAGTGGGAATACGGCGACTGGTGGTCGTTGCAGACCGTTGGCGTCAACCACACCCTGAGCCGGCCCGGCAGCGAGGTTTATAGGCGTTGGAGCGAGCAGGTGTTGCGTTATCGCGAAGGACGTCCCCCTGAGCACGGCGCCATCTGGCTGACCTATTACCCCAACATCATGGTCGAGTGGTACCCGCATACCCTATGCGTCAGCACCATCGTGCCGACCGGAGTGGAGTCCTGTCTCAACGTAGTCGAGTACTATTACCCCGAGGAGGTCGCCCTGTTCGAGCGGGACTATGTCGAGGCCGAGCAGGCCGCCTACCGCGAGACCGCGATCGAGGATGACGACATCTGCTATGGCATGCACAACGGCCGCAAGGCGCTTTACCAGCAGGGCATCAGCCAGGAAGGCCCCTACCAGTCGCCCACCGAGGACGGCATGGTGCACTTCCATGAATGGTACCGGCGTATCGTTGAACCTCACCTTTGACGGTTTTGTATCGCCCCTGGTGGCCGCTTCGCACGGCCATTTGCCTTTTCCGGAGCGGTGTGGAGAATACCTCCGCCGAGAGCGGACAAGGTAGCAAATGAAAATACTAGTGATAGAAGACGACGCCAAGATTGCCTCGTTTGTGGTCAGGGGGCTGCGCCAGGCCGGGTATGAGGTCGAGAACGCGGCGGACGGCAAGGCCGGGCTGGTCGAACTTCGGCGGTCGGCTTGGGATGCTGCGGTGGTCGATATCATGCTGCCCTTCATGGACGGCTTGAGCCTGGTTCAAGCCGCCCGCCAGGCAGGCGTGGCCACGCCGATCATCTTTCTTTCCGCCAAACGCGAACTAGATGACCGGGTCCGTGGCTTGCAGGCCGGCGGCGACGATTACCTAGTCAAGCCATTTGCATTTTCCGAATTACTGGCCCGTTTGCAGGCCCTGATCAGACGGGCCAGCGGTGTGGCGGACCCGGTCAGGCTGATCGCTGGCGATCTGGAAATGGATATGGTACGGCGTACAGTGACTCGCGCCGGGCGTGAAATACTGTTGCAACCGCGGGAGTTCGGCTTGCTGGAATATCTATTGCGGCACCGGGGCAGCGTAGTGTCCAAGACCACCCTGATGGAACAGGTCTGGGACTATAGCTTCGATCCCGAGACCAGCGTGATCGAGACCACGGTCAGCCGGCTGCGCAACAAGTTGCAGGATGGCGCCAATGCCGACGTCGTATTGATTCGCACGGTGCGCGGGGTTGGCTATGTTTTCGGCGGTTGAACGGTTCAAACCTGGCCATACCCTGGCGTTCAAACTCACGCTTTTCTACGCGCTTTTTTTCGGTTTGCTGGCATTGGCCGGCGGCCTATTGCAACTGCAACTGGTGCGCACCCATGTCCTGAGCGAGCTGGATGACGACATTGCCAGACAGAAGGATGTATTCGTCCGGGTAGTCATTCAGGGCGCCGAGTCGACGGCCTTGGCCGACGAATTGCGCGGTTTTGAGACGTCCTGTGGCAAGACTGATTGCTTTGCTCGGCTGACCGACGGCAAAGGCGTTGTACGGTCGTCCACCGATATGTCGTTGTGGCCGGACATGCCCTTGCCCGGACCGCTGCTGTTAAGCCACCCTGGTACGCAATCGCTGTTCTCGACCATCGATCTTCCGGATGACCGGCGCAAGGCCCGCCTGCTATCGGTTTTCATTCCTTCCCACGGCTATTTTCAGTTGGGCGTATCGCTGGCCGAGAGCGAGGCATTGTTCGCCAACTTTCGCCACTACGGCCTGTTAATGCTGGCCACGATGCTAACTTTTGGCCTGGCCATCGGCTGGCTGCTGGCTCGCAAGGCCATGAAAGGCGTTGCGGCGGTGACCCGGGCGTCGCGCAACGTCGCGGCTGGCCGCTTCTCTGAGCGGGTGGCGGTATCCGGATATGGTCGTGAGATCGACGAACTGGTGCGCGCCTTCAACCTGATGGTGGAACGGGTTCAGACGGTGATGGGAGAAATGCGCCAGGTGAACGACAACATCGGCCACGATTTGCGCAGCCCCTTGACCCGCATCCGCGGCATGGCCGAGAGCGCGGCGATTGATTGCGAATCCCATGCCGAGGGGGCCGCCATGGCTGGCGACATCGTCGAGGAATGCGACCATTTGATGCAGATGATCGACACTATGCTGGATATTTCCGAAGCGGAAACCGGGCTGAGCCGGATGCATTTCGAGACCGTCGATATGAACCAGTTGCTCGACCAGGCGATGGATCTGTTCGCCAGCGTCGCCGAGGACAAGGGCATCGCCCTGGCGTTCGACGACAGCGCCGGGCCGGCCAATATCGAGGGCGACCGGCGCAAGCTTCAGCGGCTGCTGGCCAACCTGATAGACAATGCCATTAAATACACCCCAGCGGGTGGTTGGGTGCGGGTCGGCCTGCATCATGAACCCGGCCGAATTTGCATCGAGGTGATCGATACCGGCATCGGCATCGAGGTGGCGAGCCTGCCGCATATCTTTGAACGCTTCTACCGCTGCGACCAGAGTCGGCATCAAGCCGGGAATGGCCTGGGTTTGAGCCTGGCCCAGGCCATTGCCCGTTCCCATGGCGGCGGTATCGCGGTGAATTCGAAACCTGGCGGCGGCAGTGTTTTTAGCCTGATTCTGCCGACTTGATGGGCATGGAGCCAGAATACTCGGCCATTTTGCCGGCGCCGTTCGGCGCGGTTGGCGTGGCTCTGCAGGACAATGTCCTGACCGGCCTCGATTGTCTGCCGCCAGGTACGTCATTGCGGCTGGGCCATGCGGAAATCGCCCTGGAATTGCAGACCTATTTTGCGAATCCCGGACATCGCTTCGATTTGCCTGTGAAACTTGCCGGCACGCCGTTCCGGCGGCGTGTCTGGCAAGCGTTGTTAATGATCCCGCCAGGCGAAACCCGAACCTATGGCGAGCTTGCCGCGCAACTGGCCAGTCGTCCGCGCGCGGTCGGTCAGGCGGTGGCCGACAACCCGATTGCCATCATTGTACCGTGCCATCGGGTGCTGGCGGCGCATGGACTGGGCGGCTTCATGCATGGCCGTGACGGTTTTCCGATCGACGTAAAAAAGTGGTTGCTGCGGCATGAAGGCATCGACATCTGACCCCGAGCTGGACACCTTCTGCGATGCGCTCTGGCTGGAAGACGGCCTCAGCCCGCGCAGTCTGGAGAGCTATCGGCGCGACCTGGCGCAATTCGCCGCCTGGCTGGCGAAGGCGGGCGGCCGGCTAGCCGACGCCGGCGCTGGCGAGGTGCAACAGTTCCTGGCCGACCGGACCTTGCGCCAGGGCGTCGCGGCGCGCAGCCTGGCGCGCCAGCTTTCGGCCTTGAAACGCTATTACCGTTGGCTGTTGCGTCAGGGTCGGCGGACCGATGACCCGACCATCAATATCGAAGCGCCGCGCCTGCCAAGACCATTGCCCAAGAGCCTAACCGAGGCCGATGTCGAGGCCCTGCTGGCGGCGCCAGATGTTGAAGTTCCGCTCGGCCTGCGCGATCGGGCCATGCTGGAACTGCTGTATGCCTGCGGTCTCAGGGTGTCCGAGCTGATCGGTTTGCCGCTGGCGGCGGTGAGCCAGGATATGGGCGTGGCGCGGGTGCTGGGCAAGGGCGCCAAGGAGCGACTTGTGCCGCTGGGCGAGATCGCCCTGGACTGGCTCGAACGTTATCTCGCCGAGAGTCGCCCGGCGCTGCTCGCCGGCCGGCCCAGCGATGCCTTGTTCGTTACCGCGCGGGGCGCGGCCATGAGCCGCCAGGCATTCTGGTATCTGATCAAGCGCTATGCCCGGCTGGCCGGCATCGCCGCGTCGCTCTCGCCGCACACCCTGCGCCACGCCTTCGCTACTCACCTGCTCAATCACGGCGCCGATCTTCGGGTGGTGCAGATGCTGCTGGGCCATGCCGATATTTCGACGACCCAGATTTATACCCATGTGGCGCGCGAGCGGCTGAAGCAATTACATAGCCTGCATCATCCGCGTGGCTGAGTTAGCCCGGGATCGGCCAAATTTCCAACCGGTTGCGGCCGTTGGCCTTGGCCTTTAGCAAGGCTTGGTCGGCTTGGGCGATGGTGTCTTCGACCGGTTTGCCCTGGACGATCTCGGCCAGGCCGAAAGAGGCCGTGATATGCAGCTTCTGCTTGTCAGACAACAGGATGGGCAGCTTTTCCAGGCCGGATCGGATGCGCTCGACGACCTGCGTAGCGTCGTTCAGCGGTGTGCCGGGCAGGCAGAATAGAAACTCCTCGCCGCCATAGCGGAACACGGTGTCGTACTTGCGCAGCACGTTGGCGATGAAGCGCATACCTTGCCGGAGCACGGCGTCGCCGGCTGGATGACCCTGTTCATCGTTAACCCGCTTGAACCAGTCGAGGTCCATAAGACAGATGCAGCAGGGCCGCTGGATGCGGGCGGCACGCTCCTGTTCGGCCTGAAGCCGGGCGATCATGCCGCGCCGGCTGTAGCAGCCGGTCAATGCATCGGTAGACAATAAATCACCGATGATCTCCAGTTGCAGATGACGCAGCTTGTTGTTGACCTTGAGCGCCAGGTCGATGCATCGGTCGTGCAGTTTGGCTGCGGGCCGTTGGCCGGCAATGAGTTTGCCGATCGCCTCGCGGGCGGCGTCATGCAGCGCTTGCTGGATGTCGGCCAGGTCCTGGAAGCTGGCATAGCTGGCCAGTGGGTGCGGCTGGTCGCTGTAGTACCACCGGCCAAAGGGCGAGAGCAGATGGGCGTTTATCGCCAGGTCACTGGTGGCGGGCTGGCCGGCGCAGACCAATACCCGGTTGAATTGCTTGAACCAGGCCAGGTGAGCGGCGATGATATTCTCCAATTCTTCGGAGAGCTTCTGGGTTTTATCGCGATCAAGAGGCAGCGGCATGGATTCATATTTTATACGAAACAAAAGACCGGTGAGGGTGCGGTGAATTTATGCAATATCCAAGGGAGTATCAGTCAAATCCGAGGGGGAGCAGCGTGAGCGAAGCGGACGACAATAAACTGATCGAAGCCATACTCGCCTCGGGCGTGAAGATTCCGCCTATGCCGGCGGCCTTGCTCGACGTGCTGGCGCTGGAGGATAACTACGCAGCCGGGCCGCGTGAGTACGCCGCCGCGATCGGCCGTGATCCACCGCTGGCCGGGGCGGTGTTTAGGGTCGCTGGCTCGCCGGTGATGGGGGCGCGGACTAAGCCCGAGTCGCTGGAACAGGCGATTACCGTGCTAGGCCTGCGCACTACCGTCGCCGTGGCACGCAGCGAAGGACTGCGCGGCGCATTGCGCGATCCCAAGCTGGAATCGCTCATAAATACCTTGTGGCAGCGGATGAACGCAGTGGCCGATCTGGTCCTGGCGACAGTCAGGATCGCCCGCTTACATGGTCTGCGCGAGGATTTGGCCTTCCAGGCTGCTATCTTTCACGATTGCGGCGTGGCAATACTGTGCCGGTGCGATCCGGCTTATGCGCGTGGCTTCGGCGCCATCGGCGCCTGGCCCGATCTGACCGCGCTGGATGCCGCGTACCACACCGACCATGCCGTGGTCGGGCTGATGGTGGCGCGCAACTGGCAATTACCCCTTGATGTGGCCCAGGCTATCCGGCAGCATCATGCCACTCATCCCGAGACCCTGCCCGAATCGGTTCGCGCCCTGAGCGTGCTGGTCCAGTTTGCCTGCCATCTGCTGGCACAGCGTTCCAGGGCCGACGACAGTGAATGGGAAAACGTCTGGAAGGTCCATGCCGAGGTGCTGTTCCACCATGCCAGCATGGGCTTGGCCGGGCTGGAAGAAAGGCTGCTCGGCCCTTAGTTCATCGCCTTGATATAGAGGGAAACGCCGCTGCCGAGCAGGATCAGGCTGATGAGCTTCATCATCTGGGCGTTGTTTAGCCGGGTATGGATATGGCTGCCGAGCCACAGGGCGGCCAGCGCCACCGGCATGGCGCCCAGGTAGGCCCACGCCAGCCGAACATCGAGTAGCAGGCCGGAGAGGGTGAAGCTGGCGATTCGGGCTAGTCCTTCCATAAAGAACAGTCCGGAAAAGGTGGCGCGCAACTGGCCCTTGTCGGTGAGCCGATGTGAAAGATAGATCACATAGGGCGGCCCGCCGGTGCCAAACAGGGCGCCCACCGTGCCGCCGGTCAATCCGGCCGGCCAGGCCCACCAGGTCGAGATCGGCCGCAACTCGCGGCCAGCGAGAAACAGGTTGCGCAGGGCGAACAACATCACGAAGCTGCCCAGGCCGATCAGCATCGGCGTCTTGGGCAACGAGACCAGCAGCAGGGTGCCGGCGACCACGCCGAGCAGACCGGGCGGCAACAGACGACGAATCTCCGGCCAGGCAAGCTGTTTGAAATTGAGTCCGCCGAGCACCAGCGAGGCGGTGAAATCGGTCAGCAAGATCAACGGCACGACGAAGGTTAGCGGCAGCTTCAAGGCCAAGAGCGGCACGGCCACCAGGCCGGAGCCGAAGCCGGAAATGCCGCGGATGAAATAGGCGGCAAGGAGGATGGCGACGATGTATAAGTACAGCGACATGGTGGCGGGATTTACCGTGTCACTCGTAACTGGGGCACTGAATTACAGCCGGCTGCCGCGCTCGATGATGATGCCGAGTTCCTTGACGCCTCGCAGAATGGCCAGTTTACGCAGGGTGATGCGTACCCAGGGGGCGCCGAATTCGCTGCGCACGATGTCGGCGATATGTTCGCCCAGTGCCTCGACCAGATGAAAATCGTGGCTGGCGGCGAATTCCCGAATCCGGCTGGCGACCTTGCCGTAATCGATGGTGTCGGCGATGTTGTCGGTGGCGCCAGCCTTGTGGTCGTACAGGCCGATCTCCAGATCGATCAGGATGGGCTGTGGCGCTTTGCGCTCCCATGGATATAGACCGATAATGGTTTCGAGCTTGAAGTCTTTTAGGAATAATACGTCCATGATGCGGACCATGAATGAAAGGCCGCCATTTTACCCATGATTGCGCTCGTACCGATTGTCCTGGCCGCTTATCTGATCGGCTCACTGTCGTTCGCGGTGATCCTGGCGCGGGTTTTCGCCATGCCTGACCCGCGTAGTTATGGTTCGGGCAACCCTGGCGCCACTAATGTGCTGCGTAGCGGTCGCAAAATCGTGGCGGCGCTGACCTTGCTGGGCGACGCGGCCAAAGGCGCGGTCGCCGTGTTGCTGGCCCGCTGGGCGGCGGCTCGCTATGGTTTGCCCGACTACACCCCGGCCTTGGCTGGCCTGGCGGTTTTCATGGGACACCTGTGGCCGGTGTTTTTTGGCTTCAAGGGCGGCAAGGGCGTGGCCACGGCGTTGGGCCTGCTGCTGGCCTTGAACCCATGGCTGGGGCTGGCCTGCGCCCTGACCTGGTTGGCGGCGTTCATGGTCAGCCGGGTGTCGTCGCTGTCTGCGCTGGCGGCGGCGGGCCTGTCCCCAGTGTATGCCTGGTTGCTCGATGGCGATAAGGTGGCGACTGCGGCTATCGCCAGCCTGGCCGTTCTGATCTTCTGGCGGCACAAGGCCAATATCGCCCGGCTGCTGTCGGGCGAAGAATCCGTTTTTGGGAGACGCGGCTAATGGCCTGGTTCCAGAAAGAAATGGACTATGCCAAGGAGAGCCTGGCGGCGGCGTCGGAATCAGCTATCGACCGGGCGGCCGGCCGGCTGTCCGGGGTTTTGCAGGATGGCATACGGGCCGCCGGTTCGGAGCTGAAGGAGGTCGTGGCCGACACCAGCGCCGAGATCGACGTCAAGCTGGACAAAATTTCCAACGAGTTGCACAACCAGCGCCAGTTCACCAAGGATGATGTCAAAGAACTGGTCGACTATGCCGGGGAGCGGCTGTCCGGGGTGTTGGATGACCGCATCCGGATAATGAAGCAGGAAATCTCCACCCTGGTGGAAGAAAAGACCGAGTACTTCAAGTCCGAAGTGGACAGCTTCTTCATTCAACGCCAGCAAGACCTGGCCCGCGAGCGCAGTCGCCTGGTGATGAATATCGTCCTGGCCTTTATCGCCTCGTTGGCGGTGGGCGGGGTATCGCTATTTTATCGCGGCATGGACAAGGGGCCGGTGGACATGTTTACCGTGTTCCGGATTGTTCTGGCCTCGTTGGCCGGTGGTTATGTCGTCTATCTTGGCTCGACCTTGTTGAACCGCTGGCTGGCGATGTCCGAACACCGCAAGGATGCGTTGTTCCTGGCCGCCCGCTATTGGGGCTGGTTGCGACCGGGCAGCCTGTTCGCCGCCTTTCTGATGCTGGTGGCGCTGTTGCTGTTTTCGGTGGTCATGCTGTTTCCGGAGGAGGCCGTCCGGCTATTGCACTTGAACGACTGGATGAGCCGTTTTAGATAGGCGCTGCGAGTTCGGCCAGCTCCCAGCGCGGCCGCACCGAGAAACGGCCATCGGCAGCCGGCCCATCCCGTTCGACCCCGTTTGGCCAAAGGCGTAGCGCGCCGGCATAGGCGATCATGGCGCCGTTGTCGGTGCACAGGTCGAGCGGTGGATAGAAGACCTCGAACTGGCGCCGCTTGGCCTCCGAGTTCAAGCGTTCGCGCAACTGTTGGTTGGCGCCGACGCCACCGGCCACCACCAAACGGTTCAATCCAGTTTGTTTCATGGCTTCGATGGACTTCGCCGTCAACACCTCCACGGCGGCGAGTTGGAAGGCGGCGGCGATGTCTGCGGCATGGTCGAGACCCTCGCGCTTCACTAGGGTCAGCACGGCGGTCTTGAGGCCGGCGAAACTGAACTCCAGGTCGCCGGAATTGAGCATCGGCCGGGGCAGCTTGTAACGGTAGGCATCGCCGGATTCGGCCATCTCCGCAATGGCCGGGCCACCGGGGTAACCCAGACCGAGCAACTGGGCGGTCTTGTCGAAGGCCTCGCCGGCGGCGTCGTCCAGGGTTTCGCCCAATAGACGATATAGCCCGACGCCGTCCACCTGCATCAACTGGGTGTGGCCACCGGAGACCAGTAAGGCGATGAACGGGAATTCCGGCCTTGGGTCGGCCAGACGGGGCGAAAGCAGATGGCCTTCCAGGTGATGCACGCCTACTGTAGGCACCTTTAGGGCCAGACCCAGGCCACTGGCGATGCTGGCGCCGACCAGCAGCGCTCCAGCCAGGCCCGGACCCTGGGTGTAGGCGATGCCGTCGATGTCGGCCAGGGTCAGACCCGCCTGGGCCAGGACCTTGCGGGTCAGCGGCAGGGCACGTCGAATATGGTCGCGCGAGGCCAGTTCCGGCACCACCCCGCCATATTCCGCATGCAGGGCGATCTGGGAGTGCAGGGCGTGGGCCAACAGACCCCGCTCGGTGTCATAGAGGGCGATGCCGGTTTCGTCGCACGAGGATTCGATGCCCAGAACACGCATGATCGAGGGTCAGTAAAGGCGGAAGTCGATATTTTATCTTGTCAGGCTGGCCGACCTTGATATAATTCCGCTTCTTTTTGTTGCCTGGATAGTTCCATGCCTAGTGTACGTCTCAAGGAAAACGAGCCGTTTGAAGTCGCCATGCGGCGGTTCAAGCGCGCTATCGAGAAAACGGGTCTGTTGACCGAACTGCGCGCCCGCGAGTTCTACGAGAAACCGACCCAGGAACGCAAGCGCAAGCTGGCTGCCGCCGTGAAGCGTCAGCACAAGCGCCTGCGCGGCCAGAAGCTTCCTCCCAAGCTGTACTGATCCCACCGTAGTCGCTGCGTCATGTCCCTCAAGGCCAAAATTACCGAGGACATGAAGGCCGCTCTGCGCGCCAAGGAAACGGTGCGTCTGTCGGCGGTGCGGCTGCTGATCGCCGCCATCCGGCAGAAGGAAATCGACGAGCGCATCGAACTCGACGATGCCGGCGTCGTCGGGGTGGTCGAAAAACTTATCAAGCAGCGCAAGGATTCGGCCACCCAGTATCAGGCCGCCAATCGTCAAGACCTGGCCGGCCGGGAACGGTTTGAGATCGAGGTGCTGGCCGCGTACATGCCCTCGCCGCTTGGCGAAGCGGAAGTCACCGCACTGATCGAGGCTGCCCTGGCCGAAACGGGCGCCAGTTCGGCCAAGGATATGGGCAAGGTAATGGCCTGGATCAAACCCAGGCTGGCAGGCCGGGCGGACATGGCCACCGTCTCCGCCAAGATCAAAACCCGCTTGGCTTAATCGTCAAGTTCTCTACAATCCGGGGGTGACGTCATGATTCCCCAGGACTTTATCCATCAGATACTTGACCGCGTCGATGTCGTCGATGTGATCGACCATTATGTCCCGCTCAAGAAAAAGGGCGCGAACTATCAGGCCTGCTGCCCATTCCATAGCGAAAAGACGCCATCCTTCACGGTTAGCCCGACCAAGCAGTTCTACCACTGCTTCGGCTGCGGCGCGCATGGCACAGCGATTTCGTTTTTGATGGAATACGCCGGCATGGGCTTCGTGGAGGCGGTGAAAGACCTCGCCAACCGGGTCGGCATGGCGGTTCCGGACGACGGTCAGGCAGCACACCCGGAAAACGACAACCGCGACCGTTTGTATGCATTGATGGAGGCCGCCGCGCAGTTTTACAAGGATCAACTCAAGGCCAGCGACAAGGCGGTGAACTACCTGAAAGGTCGCGGTCTGGAAGGCAGGACGGCGGCCCGCTTTGGCCTGGGGTACGCGCCGGACGATTGGCAGGGTCTGGCCAAGGCGGTGGCCGACTATCAAAGTCAGGATATGGAAACCGCAGGTCTGGTGATCGCCGGCGAGGGTAAACGCTACGACCGTTTCCGCGACCGGGTGATGTTTCCGATCCGCAACGAGCGGGGCAAGGTCATCGCCTTCGGCGGCCGGGTCATCGGCCAGGACGAACCTAAATACCTCAATTCGCCGGAAACTCCGCTGTTCCACAAGGGCCACGAACTCTACGGCCTGTTCGAGAATCGACGCGCTATCCAGCAGGCCGGCCGGGCGGTGGTGGTAGAGGGCTATATGGACGCGGTCATGCTCGGCCAGTATGGCGTGGAGAATGCACTGGCCACCCTGGGTACGGCCATTACCCCCGACCATGTCGGCAAGATATTCAAACTGGTGGACGATGTGATATTCGCTTTCGATGGCGATGCCGCCGGTCGCAAGGCGGCTTGGCGGGCGCTGGAGAATTCCCTGCCACGGATAACCGATGGCAAGCGGGCCGCCTTTCTATTTCTGCCGGAGGGCGAAGACCCGGATAGCTTCGTGCAAAGTGCCGGCCGGGAGACCTTTGAAGGCTTGTGCGACCAGGCCAAGCCGCTGTCTGATTTTCTATTCGAAGAACTCTCGACCAATATCGATACCGCCTCCGAAGAGGGCAAGGTGCGGCTTTTTACCTTGGTGGAACCGTATCTAAAGCAAATGACCAATGCGCCTCTGCTGGCCCGGTCGTTGCGCCAGAGGCTGGCGGCGATCTCGGGCGTGGTTGCGTCTGAACGACAGCGACGGTCGCTGGCCCGCAAGCCTGTCGGTGGCCCGGCCCGGCAGGTCTCGCCGACCTCGCCGCGTATCGTGCTACAGGCCTTGCTGCATCGGCCGGAGCGACTCAAGACCTTGCCTGAGTTGCCAGTTTCCGAGGGCCAGGCAGCCGGACACCTTGAAGCGGTGCTGGCGGTGATGCGTGAACATCCGGAATTGGCCGATGTCAGGGGTCTGCTGGAATATTTTCGTGGCCAGCCCGAGGCGGCTCTGGTGCAGGCAGCGGCGGCCGGCGTGCTGGAATGGGGCGAGGATTACAACTCCGAGCTGGATCTACGCGGCGCCTGGGCGGGTTTGATGGAACAGGCGGCCAGACAGCAATCGGCCGCGTTCAAGGGCAAGAAGCCCAGTGAAATATCCCCAGCGGAGCGCTCTCGGTACATGGCGGCGCTGAAGGAGAAGAAACTTGACCGATTAAGTCAGGTCGAACCGCCGAAGGGGTAGGGCGATTGAACAACTTTGTGTAAAATGCCGGACTTTTGCGCTAAATCCATCTTTGGAGATTAACAGGTGATGGTAACCGACAAAAAATCAGGGCGGCCAGTACCCGCCAAGCAACCCAAGCTGACTGCCAAGCAGATCAAGCAGGCCAAGCACGCGGCTGCCTTGGCGCAGATGGCGGACAAGCGGGATTCCGCCGATTCCAGTGAGGACAGACGAACTCGCTTGAAGAGCCTTATTCTGCTCGGCAAGGAGCGCGGCTACTTGACCTACGCCGAGATCAACGACCACCTTCCCGACGACATGCTCGACGCCGAGCAGATCGAAGGCATCATCAGCATGATTAACGACATGGGCATCCAGGTCTATGATGAGGCGCCCGCCGCCGAGGATTTGCTCATGTCGGAGTCGCCCGCGCCGGTGGCCGACGAGGACGCGGTGGAAGAAGCCGAGGCCGCGCTCTCCACCGTTGATGCCGAGTTCGGGCGCACCACCGACCCTGTACGTATGTACATGCGCGAGATGGGCACGGTCGAATTGCTTACCCGCGAAGGCGAAATCGAGATCGCCAAGCGTATCGAGGAAGGTCTCAAGAACATGGTGCAGGCCATTTCCGCCTGCCCCTTCTCGATTAACCAGATACTGGCCATGGCGGCCAAGGTCGAGGCGGAAGAAATGCGCATCGACGAACTGGTCGATGGCCTGGTGGATAGCGCCGGGGCGGACATCGTCATGCAGACGCAGGAAGAAGCGACGACCTCGGACGACGAAGCGGACGAGGATGACGACGAGGTTAGCGCTATCGCCGCCGCCAATCTGGCTCAGTTGAAGGCCGATACGCTGGAACGTTTAGTCGCTATTCGCAATTGCAACGACAAGATGCGCGCGGCCGTCAATAAATACGGCCGCGGCAGCAAACAGCACCTCAAACTTCAGCAAGACCTGAGCAACCTGCTCATGGGTATCCGCTTTGCTGCCCGTCAGGTGGAGAGTCTGTGCAACGGTGTGCGCGAAATAGTCGAGGCGGTGCGGACGCACGAGCGCGCCATCATGGACATTGCCGTCAACAAATGCGGCATGCCGCGCGCCCATTTCATCAAGGCATTCCCCGGCAACGAAGGCAGTGAGGACTGGGTAGGCAAAGAGATTGCCGCCAAGAAGGCCAACTGCGAAATGTTGGATCGCCTGCAATATGACATCAACGATCGGCAGGAAAAACTACGCGATTTGCAGACCCAATCCGGCCTGTCGGTCAAGGACTTGAAGGACGTCAACAAGCGTATGTCCACTGGCGAGGCCAAGGCCCGCCGGGCCAAGCGCGATATGATCGAGGCCAACCTGCGTCTGGTCATTTCCATCGCCAAGAAGTACACCAACCGCGGCCTGCAATTCCTCGACCTGATTCAGGAAGGCAACATCGGCCTGATGAAGGCAGTGGACAAGTTCGAATATCGACGCGGCTACAAGTTCTCGACCTACGCGACCTGGTGGATTCGGCAGGCCATCACCCGTTCGATCGCCGACCAGGCGCGCACCATCCGCATCCCGGTGCACATGATCGAGACCATCAACAAGATGAACCGCATCAGCCGGCAAATCCTTCAGGAAACCGGCATGGAGCCCGATGCGGCCACCTTGGCGATAAAGATGGAGATGCCCGAGGACAAGATTCGCAAGATCATGAAGATATCCAAGGAGCCCATCTCCATGGAAACGCCGATCGGCGACGACGAGGATTCCCATTTGGGAGACTTTATCGAGGATCAAGCCACCTTGGCCCCGGTCGAAGCGGCGCTGTACTCCAGCCTGCAAAACGCCACCCAGGATGTCCTGGACTCGCTCACCGCGCGCGAGGCCAAGGTGCTACGGATGCGCTTCGGCATCGAGATGAACACCGACCACACACTGGAAGAGGTCGGCAAGCAGTTCGACGTCACCCGCGAGCGCATTCGCCAGATCGAGGCCAAGGCCCTGCGCAAGCTGCGCCATCCCTCGCGCTCCGAGCGATTGCGGAGTTTCCTCGATTGATCTTTCCACGGGGCGGGCAACCGTCTCGTCGGGCCTGTAGCTCAGTTGGTTAGAGCAGAGGACTCATAATCCTTTGGTCCAGGGTTCAAGTCCCTGCGGGCCCACCAATTTAAAAAGCCTAACCCTTATCGGTTGGGCTTTTTTCTGCGTTAAGCCTCTTGCGAAGCGATCAACTGCTGTTTCTAGATTCAATCGGGAAGCCAAGCTATTTGTGTAGATTGACAGACACCCTGATGGACACGCTCGACGGATTGGTATGGATGACACGATAAAGGCACGGCGGCTCGCGCACTGGGCCAAGGACTGGAACGATGTCTTTGATGAGGGAAGATGTGCAGGCTCTCGCAGTAGGTGACGATAGCCTCGGTATAGCGTGCCGCAATGTCGGGCGATGCCGCGGCGGCGATATAGCGGAAGAGCGCCGCAAGTTGTTCCTCGGCCTCCGGCGAGAAAACGACGCGGTAGATCATCGCGCCTTGGCATGCTCGGCCGCCAGCCTGGCGCGAACATGGTCAGCGGTGACGGCGCGCGATGGGTTGGCCTTCAACGTAGCGTAGGCCGGGCCAACCTGGTCGCACAACCAGCTCTCCACGGCTCAATCACGCGCCATCAGGGCACGGAGGCCGTCGCGGATGACTTTGCTTTCCGTCGCGTACTTGCCGGTCATAACCTTGGCCTTCACCACAGCGGCCATTTCATTCGGCAGGGTGATGCTGAATTGCTGCGTCGTTCGCATGGTGCGGCTCCAATCGCATGGATAGGATTAAATCCTACGCGACGAGATACTGTTTCAAACAGAAAGAACGTAATCGTCATCTTGCCTTCAAACGGTTGACATCTTCAGGATTCATTATTCAGGGGCATTTGATAAACCACCCTCATGGAGTAAGAAGATGAAATTAAACAAGATCAGTGCTGCCGTTCTGGCCGCGCTCAGTCTCGGCGTCCTCCCGTTCTCTGTAACCGGATGCAATTCAGATAACGCAGAGGCAAATGTCCTCTCAGTCGAATTCGTCGAAATCGCCGGCGCGCCGAATAGCGTCGAGACGATGTCGCAAAGCGTTATTACCGCCAAGGCTGTGGTGAAGTATGACGACGGCACCACCAAGGACTACCCTCTGAGCTATCACACTCTGTTCGGCGTCAACGACAAGGTGGGCGGTAATCCTTACGCTGCCGGTCAACTGTTCGACCACGAGATGAACCCGCTGATGGATCCCTACGGCCAGCCGCTGATCGCCGAGACCCCGGACGCCAACAGCCTGCTCAACATCGACGGCAACCTGTACATGGTCAGCCACCTGGAATACGACTGGCTGCTGTCCGATGGTGTCCAGGCCTACAAAACCGCAGGCTGGTATAGCCGCGCCCCCATGAGCATGCTCCTGACCGGACTGAACCAGGCCGACGACGGCAAGCTGACCGTCAAATCGCAGCGTGCCATCGATTTCTCTTCAGTGAACGGTACCTGGATCAACTGTGCCGGTTCGCAAACGCCCTGGAACACCCACCTCGGTTCCGAGGAAGACTATGACCTGCAGTACAACCCGCTGACCGGCAGCATTGGCAAAACCACCGCTGGCATCAAGGCGATGACCGAGCTTTACTTCAAGAACAGCAAGACCGCCAATCCCTACCACTATGGCCTGATCCCTGAAGTCACCGTGGCGAAGGACGGCAAGACCAGCGTGGTCAAACACTACGCCATGGGCCGCGGTACCTGGGAACTGGCCCGCTTGGCCCCGGACGGCCGCACCGCCATCATGGGCGACGACGGCACCAACGTTCTGCTGGCCATGTTCGTTGCCGACAAATACGGCGACCTGTCCGCCGGCAACCTGTATGCCGCGAAGTGGAACCAGACCGACCCGGCCAATGGCGGCACGGCTAATCTGATCTGGTACAAGCTGGGCCATGCCACTGATGCCGAAATCAAGGCCATCGTCGACGCCGGCGCTACCTTCGACAGCATCTGGGAGGCTGTCGCCCCCAGCAACGGCACCTGTGCCGAAGGCTATACTCGCATCCGCGCCGGCTCCACCGCCGATGAGTGCCTGAAGCTCAAGCCGGGCATGGAAAAGGCCGCCGCGTTCATGGAAACCCGCCGCTACGCCGCCTATCTGGGCGCCACCACCGAATGGAACAAGATGGAAGGCGTGGCCTTCAATGGCAAGGACAACAAGGCCTATATCGCCATGTCCTACATTGACCGCGGCATGAAGGCCGATGCCACCGGACTGGCCGACCACATCCAGGTCGCCAAGATCAACGCCGGCGCCACCTATACCCTGGACCTGACCAGCGGCGTGAAGACTGTCAACGGCGCCGAAGCGATCGACTCCAAGCATGTCCCAGTCAAGATGTATGTGGAAACTGCTCTGCTCGGGGAGGACATTCCGGTCGACGCCAACGGCAACACCGGCAACATCAACAAGATCGCCAACCCGGACAACCTGTTCTTCTCCGAGAAGATGCACACGTTGTTCATCGGCGAGGACTCCACCGAGCCACACGTCAACAACTACCTGTGGGCCTACAACGTCGACACCAAGAAGCTGACCCGGCTGTTCAGTTCGGTGGCCGGCGCCGAAAACACCGGTCTGCAGGTGCTCGACAATCTGAATGGCAAAGCCGCCTACATCCTGGGCAACACCCAGCACTGGGGTGACATTTCGAGCAAGGTGCCGGCCGACCTGAAGGCGCAGCTCAAGGCCAAGATCGGCAACGGTGTCAACCAGGGTGGTTTCGGTTACATCGGCGGCCTGCCGGCATTCAAGTAACACGGCAACGGCACTGACCAAGGGCCGAACATCTGTTCGGCTCTTTTTCCATCCCGCTTCAGGAAATCAAAAAACTGATGCGGCTGGACAAGCCGATCGGCATCCTGCTGCTGGCCTGGCCGACGCTCTGGGGCTTATGGCTTTCCAGCCTGGGCAAACCGGATTTCATCGTGTTATGGATATTTGTCGTCGGCATCGTGCTGATGCGTTCCGCCGGTTGCGTAGTGAACGACTATGCCGACCGGCACTTCGACCCACATGTCGAACGTACCCGAAATCGCCCGCTAGCGGCTGGCCGAATACGAATAAGTGAAAAGGAAGCCCTCATTCTGGCCGGTGTTCTCGCCCTGCTTGCCTTCCTGTTGATATTGCCGCTGAAGAATTGGCTGCTGATTCAGCTCTCGGTTGTCGCCGCATTCCTCGCCGCCAGCTATCCTTACACCAAACGTTTTCTCGCCATTCCGCAGGCCTATCTCGGTATCGCTTTCGGCTTCGGCATTCCCATGGCCTACGCCGCCCAGCTCGATGCCGTCCCCCCTATCGCCTGGCTGTTGATGTCCGCCAATGTATTCTGGGCAATTGCCTACGATACGGAATACGCCATGGTCGATCGCGCCGACGACCTGAAGATTGGCATCAAAACCTCCGCCCTCACCTTCGGTCGCCATGACGTGATGGCGGTCATGATCTGCTATGGCATCACGCTCACGTTGCTCGGCTTTGTCGGCTGGCAATTGCATCTGTATTGGCCGTATTACCTTGGGCTGGCGGCGGCGGCAGGTGTGGCAGTCTATCATTACACGCTGATCAAGGATCGCCAGCCGGCGCACTGTTTCAAAGCCTTTTTGCACAACAACTGGTTCGGTGCGGCGGTATTCGCCGGCCTGGTGGCGGGCTTGATGCCACGTTTCCAATGACTGCCGGAACAACGCAGGCGCCGCCGTGCTCTACGGCGTGGGCGCGCGTCTCGATGTGCAGCCCGAACTCCTCTTCGCGCTGCGCCAGGTGGATGCCAATGACCTGGTGAGTCAGGCGGCGGAACTGTCCGGCAAAACCAGCAAGACGCCAGCCAAGGCCAAGGTTCTCGACGATGCTCAACTAGCCGACGTATTCGGCATCGAGATGGACAGCCCCGAGGTCGTGCCGGACGCGAAGAAGAAGACAGCGGGAACCCGCCGGACAAAGCCGGTGGAACCGCCTGCTGCCGCGACGAAAACACCAGCCAGGGCATCGGCGAAGAAAAAGGCTGAGCCACAGCCGACGACGCCCAATTCACGGCCACGAAAGGCGAAAATACAAGTCACGGCGGAACCTGCCGCCGCCCGCAAATCGGTCAACTGAGTTTTGCAGGTTCAAGTGTTGGCTTTTGGATTAACCACCGAAATGAAGCCCGCCACCGCCACCAAGGGCAGCGCGATGGCCGCGCCCGAGGGCAGATCGAACAGGCCGGAGGCGATCAGGCCGAGCGCATAGCCGGCTGCGCCGATAGCATAAGTGCGCGCCAGACGTTCTCCGGTGACTCGTTCTCATAACGCGGCTATGTCGGTGGGTAGCGCAGGAATATTCGTAGATGCGAAGGATGCTGCTGTCGCCAAGTTTTACGCTGTGTACGGTTTTGTTCCATGCAAAGAGCAGCCACTGAAACTGTATTTGCCGATGTGGTGAGCCATGGTCATTGAGTCTCTGCCAGACTTCACCCGGCTGGCCCGCTAGCGTTGGAAATCCATCCCTGCCAACATCCGCCAGCTTCTACTGGCCAATGTGTGGTGCGGGCAATGCCGCCCATAAAAAAAGCCAGCCCGAGGGCTGGCTTTTTTCCGCGAGTAACGAATTACTTGGCGGGAGCAGCAGGAGCAGCGGCATCAGCCGGAGCAGCAGCGTCAGCCGGAGCGGGAGCAGCAGGGGCTTCGGCAGGAGCCGGGGCCGGAGCAGCCGCTTCGGGAGCGGGGGCGGGAGCAGCCGCTTCTTCTTTCTTGCCACAAGCGGACAGACCCAGGGCCAGCAGGGCGGCGAGCAGGACGGAATATTTCATTTGAGTTTCCTTAACAAAAGTTGATCAACTTGTCTACGTAGCCCTGAAAGCGTAAGCCTTCCGAGCAGTCGCGGCAGCGATTTTAGCAAAAAAAGCGGCTAATGCTAGGGGTTAGGCAGTTTATTGTGGTTGCGACATATGTATATGTGACTCGCGCGAAGCACAAAGCATCAAGGTTTGGGTCGGATATGGCTTGATATCGGGATTATCAGGCCATTGTCAAATAACCCGCTCTGTACCATTCATACAACAGGCTGGTGAAAACTTCGTCGAACTCGCCTGCTGGCAGGTGCCGCCGATCAGCCAGTTGTCGCAATTCAGTTTGCATCCCGTGTGCCGCTTCAAGCCGCTCGCCGTTCATGAAGAATATGCCGCCCAGATAAAGCATGCGGGACCGGGCATCGAGTTTTAGACCACGTTCGTTGGCGAGTTTGTGGAATCGCTTGAAACCTGCGGGTTGGGCCGGCGGGTCGAAGAACACGCATGGTTTGGGTTCGCTCAGGTAGCGGCCGATAAAGTCTTCCATGTCGCGATCGGTCCAGCGGATGGCGCGGATCATATCCTTGAGCCGGTCGACCATGAGCGGGGGAATTTTGCCCGGACGTTGGGAGTAGCCAAGGTCGGGGTCGGCATAGGCGCCGTCCAGACAGATACTGTCTTGCATATAGACCAGGAATTCGGTCGCTATTTCCTGGGCGCTTGGCGCCCGGAAACCGATCGACCAGGTCATGCAGTCGGTCAATGCCACGCCGTTGTGGGCGTACTTGGGCGGCAGGTAGAGCATGTCGCCGGGTTCCAGTTCCCAGGACTGATCGACCCGGAAACGTTTCAGTATGCGTAAAGGGCAGTCGTCGACCAGCTCCAGGTCGTCTTGGCCGCTGATTTCCCAGCGCCGCCGGCCCAGACCCTGGATCAGGAACACGTCGTAGGAATCGAAATGCGGCCCGACCCCGCCGCCGGGCGGCGCGAAGCTGACCATCAGGTCGTCCAGTCGGGCATAAGGGGCGAAGTTGAAGGCATTAAGCAGGGCATCGCCTTGCGGGATCAGCATATTCACGCCGGAAACCAATAGACTCCAGCGGCGTTTGGGCAGGCGGGCCAGCGCCGCCGGGTCGAACGGGCCGAGCTGGCGCTGCCAGTTACTGCCCACCGGACGGACCAGACGGCTCTCGGCATCGTCGCGGCAGGCCAGGTCGAACAAGCCCTGGCCGTTCAGCACCCGGTCCAGATCGGGTACCGCCTGACGTACCAGCAGTGGTTTCTTTTGCCAGTATTCCTTGAAAAATTGCCGCGGCGCGATGCCGCCCAACAGGGTTTTCAACTCAGGTGCGGTAAAGGTCTTGCCACTACGATTGCGTTTGGTCATTGCTTGGCTCAACTTGGACTTTTCGAGGTTTCCAGAAACGAACAAAATCTGGTGCTGTATTTCTACGTTCGGGATAATACGCCCGCTCGCCAGTGGCTATGGGGCCGAGGCGCGATAACTCTTCGAAGGGGATTTGAATGCGTATTGCCAAGGATACGGTGGTCAAGCTGTCCTACCGACTCACCACATTGCAAGGGGAATTGTTGGAAGAGGCGACGGTCGATGAACCGGCGGTTTATCTGCATGGCGGTTACGACGGCATCTTCGAAAAGGTGGAAGAGGCGCTGGAGGGCAAGGTCGCCGGCGCCGAGGCCGATCTTGTGCTGGAACCGCAGGATGCCTTTGGCGACTATGACGCCGAGTTGGTACGCATGGAAGACCTCGACCAGTTTCCGTCCAACGTCGAAGTGGGTATGCAGTTCGAGGGCGTTACCGAGGACGGCCGGCATCGACTGCTCTATACCGTTACCGATGTGGCTGACGGCAAGGTGGTGGTGGATGGCAACCACGCACTGGCCGGCCATGGGCTGCGGGTGCAATGCCGAGTCGAAGCGGTGCGTGCGGCGAGCGCCGAGGAGATCGCCCACGGTCATGTTCATGGCGCGGGCGAACATCACCATGGACATTGACGGCCGGATAGGCGCTCGCCTGATGGGCAGGGTACAATGCGCCCCTTCGTTAATGTGGATTTAGCTCGATGAAGACCGTTTTCCTGGAATTCGAACAGCCCATCGCCGAACTTGAAGCCAAGATCGAGAGTCTGCTGGAGGTTTCAGGGGAAAAAGAGGGTGAGGACGGAGCGACTACCGTCGACTTGACGCCGGAAATTACCCGGCTCAGGAAGAAAAGCGCCGCGCTGACCAAGGATATTTACGCCAAGCTCAATGCCTGGCAGGTTTCTCAAGTGGCCCGGCATCCCCAGCGGCCCTACACCCTCGACTACATTCGCGCCCTGTTCACCGATTTCGAGGAACTGCACGGCGACCGCGCCTTTGCCGACGATGCCGCCATGATCTGCGGCCTGGCCCGTTTCCATGGCGAGCCAGTGGTGGTGATCGGCCATCAGAAAGGCCGCGACACCAAGGATCGCCAGTACCGCAATTTCGGCATGCCGCGGCCCGAGGGTTACCGCAAGGCGCTGCGCCTGATGCGCATGGCCGAGAAATTTCAGTTACCGGTGATGACCTTCATCGATACGCCCGGCGCCTATCCCGGCGTCGATGCCGAGGAACGTGGCCAGTCCGAGGCCATCGCCCGCAATCTGTACGTCATGGCCGAGCTTAAAACCCCAATTATCTGCACTGTGATCGGCGAAGGCGGTTCCGGCGGAGCCCTGGCTATCGGCGTCGGCGATGTGGTGATGATGCTGCAATATTCCACTTATTCGGTGATCTCGCCCGAGGGTTGCGCCTCTATCCTCTGGAAAAGCGCCGAGCAAGCGCCGTTGGCGGCGGAGAGCCTGGGTATCACCGCACATCGGCTGAAGTCGCTGGACCTGATCGACAAGATTATTCATGAACCTCTGGGTGGCGCCCACCGCGACCCCGATGCCATGATGGAAAACATGCGCGATGCCCTGGTCGCGGCCTTGTCTGACCTGCGCGAGCAACCGCTGGATGGTTTGCTCAACGCCCGTTACGCTCGTCTGATGGGCTATGGCAAGTTCAAGGAAACCCGGGTCCGCTGACCTTTCCGGTCAGGTCCGGGACTTTCTCGCTCCTCGTCTCTTCCCTGCCGCCCGGCTTTGCCTCGGTTACTCCGGTGGGCTCGATTCCACCGTGCTGCTGCATCTGCTCGCCGGTCTACGCCGGCTATTGGCTTTCCGGCTGACCGCTGTGCACGTTCACCATGGCCTGTCGCCCCATGCCGACGACTGGGCGGCTGCCTGCCAGATGGCTTGCGACCGGCTCGACGTGCCGCTCAATGTCCGCCGAGTCCGCGTCGTGGTCGATGGCCAGGGTCTTGAAGCGGCGGCGCGCGAGGTTCGTTATGCCGCGCTCGGCGAGCAGCCGGCGGACTTCATCCTGGTCGCCCACCATCGCGACGACCAGGCCGAGACCTTGTTATTGCGTCTGCTGCGGGGCGCCGGTGTGCATGGCCTGGCGGCCATGGCGGAAGATCGTGCCTTGGCCGGGTCGCGCTTGCTGCGCCCGCTTCTGGACGCGGCCAGGGATGATTTGCGCCGCTACGCCCGCCGCCATGGTTTAACTTATATCGACGACGAGAGCAATGCCGATCAGGCGCTGACCCGGAACTGGCTGCGGGGCAAGATGCTGCCGGAGATCGAAGCGCGCTTTCCCGCTTGCCGCGAGATATTGGCCAGCACCGCCGCCAGATTGATGGAAAGCGCGGCCTTGCTGGACGATCTGGCCCGGCTCGACATGGCCGACACGGCGCAAGGCGATAGTCTCGATCTTGCCGGGCTGAGGCGCTTGGCGGCGGCCCGCGCCAGAAATGTGTTGCGTTATTGGCTACGCGAACGGATTGCCGTAACACCCTCCGAGGCCCATCTGGAGACCTTGCTGAGTCAGCTGCTGGTGGCGGGGCCGGATCGGCAGCCGGTTTGGCGCTTCGGCGGCAAGGTTTTGCGCCGGCATCGCGGCCGTGCCAGTCTGGTTGCAGACGTCGGGCCGGTCGAGGGGCAATGGCTTTGGCGGGGTGAGTCTGAATTGATCCTCGCTGACCTGGGACGTCTGATTTTCTTGGCCGCCGTGGGCGAGGGCCTGGCCGCTGACAAACTACCGGCGGCTGGTTGTACGGTGGGCTGGAGGGGCGGCGGCGAAAAACTGAGGCCCGACTGCCGACGGCCGCGCAGAACCCTGAAGAATCTGCTGCGCGAGGCGGGCCTGCCACCGGACGAACGGCTCCGCTTGCCGCTGCTGTCGATAGCCGGGCAACCCGTCTGGATGGCCGGTATTGGCGTCGATTGCGCCTTTCAGGCTGGGCCGGGTGAGGCCGGCTGGCTTATTTTCTGGCAGCCGGCGTGATTAAGCCGGTAATTCCCAGCTTCTTCAGCACGGCCTGGGCCTTATCGGCCTCGGCGCGGTTGGCATATGGCCCGACCTGGACGCGGGTCTCCAGATGGGCATGGATGCCCTGTGCGGTCAGTCGGTCGACCAGCGCCTGGGCATGCGTCGGGTCGGCGAAGACCCCGACCTGGATTGCATAGCGGCCGTCGGCGGCGGTTGGAACCGGCGTGCTGACGGCCGGCTTGATTGCCTGCGGCGCCGGGGCGGTCGCCCGGTTGGCTTGCGGTGCGGCCTGGTGTGGCGCCAGATGTACGGCGGGTGGCGGCGGGACGGCTGGCAGAGGCGGCTCGGAGGCCTGGATTTCCGGTGCCGGAACGGGTTGCGGCGCCTCGGCGGGTTTGGTGATCTCTGGCGGGGTCCGGGGCGGGGCGACGACAATGGCGGCGGGAGTGGCCGGCTTGGCTGGCGGTTTGCCGCCGCGGTCCAGCCACCAGAGCGCCGCCAGGGCCAGGGCGGTCACCGTGGCGGCGATGCCGAGCCGGACAAATACCTTGCCACGGATGTCGGCGCTGTCTTCGTGGGCGCTATCCTCGGCCAAGATGCTCTCCTCATAATCATGGAACCGCCTTTATTTTAAAGGGTTTTCGTGCTATTTTCCCCCTCCTTTTTTCGGCTTTATCCACTTCTTCATCCAACAACTTTCCGGAGAATTAAACGTGGCAATTGAACGCACCTTTTCCATCATCAAACCCGACGCCGTCGCCAAGAACGTGATCGGCAAAATCTACAGCCGTTTCGAGACCAACGGCCTGAAGATCATTGCCGCCAAGATGATCCACCTGTCCCGCGCCGAGGCCGAGGGCTTCTATGCCGTGCACAAGGGCCGGCCGTTCTTCAACGATCTGGTTGAGTTCATGATCTCCGGCCCGGTCATGGTCCAGGTACTGGAAGGCGAAAATGCCATCGCCAAGAATCGCGAACTGATGGGCGCCACCGATCCCAAGAAGGCCGAAGCGGGCACCATCCGCGCCGACTTCGCCCAGAGCATCGACGCCAACGCCGTGCACGGTTCCGACGCCTCGGAAACGGCTGCCGTGGAAATAGCCTACTTCTTCCCGGGCCACCAAATTTACTCGCGCTGACGCGCGGGAAAGGCGTGACGTCGTTGTGTCACGCCTCATAGTCACGCCTTATGAAACATAATCTGCTCGATTTTGATCTAAAGGGTCTCGCCGCCTGGTTCCAGGAAATCGGCGAGCAGCCTTTTCGCGCCAAACAGGTGCTGCGCTGGCTGCACCGCTATGGCACCGACGATTTTGAACAAATGACCGATCTGGCCAAGAGCTTGCGCGCCAAGCTCGATGAACTGGCCGAGATACGGCCGCCGGCGCTGCTCAAGGAACAGGCGTCCGAGGACGGTACGCGCAAGTTTCTACTCGAAGTCGGCCCCGGCAACCACGTCGAGACCGTCTTCATCCCGGACGGCGAGCGCGGCACGCTGTGCGTCTCCACTCAGGTTGGTTGCGCTCTGGAATGCCGCTTCTGTTCGACCGGCCGGCAGGGTTTCAACCGCAACTTGAGCGTGGCCGAGATCATCGGCCAGTTGTGGTGGGCCAACAAGCAACTCGGTCACGATCCAAAAGGTGAACGGATCATTTCCAACGTGGTCCTGATGGGCATGGGCGAGCCGCTGCTCAACTACGACAACACCGTTGCCGCGTTGTCGCTGATGCTTGACGACCATGCTTATGGCCTGTCGCGGCGGCGGGTGACGGTATCGACCTCGGGCATCGTGCCGGCCATGGATCGGCTGCGCGAGGATATGCCGGTAGCCCTGGCTGTCTCCTTGCACGCACCCAACGATGGGCTGCGCGACGAGTTGCTGCCGATCAACCGCAAGTACCCGCTCAAGGAGCTGATGGCGGCCTGCCGGCGCTATCTGGAGAACGCCCCGCGCGACTTCATTACCTTCGAATATGTCATGCTGGATGGTGTCAATGACCGGCTGGAGCAGGCCGAGCAGTTGATCGAACTGACCCGCGACCTGCCCTGTAAATTCAACCTGATACCATTCAATCCATTCCCCAACTCCGGCTATCGCCGTTCGCCGCCGGAACAGGTCCGCGCCTTTGCCTACCGCCTGATGGCCGAAGGTATTGTCACCACCACGCGCAAGACGCGCGGCGATGACATCGCCGCCGCCTGTGGCCAGTTGGTCGGCCAGGTGCTGGACAAGACCCGACGGACGACCAAACGGATGGATTTGACACTATGAACATGAGTCGATGGCTTGTTTTGATCCTTAGTCTGTCGCTCGGCGCCTGCGCCCATACTTCGGCGCGGAATGGCCCAGAGGGTAAGGATTCCCAGGTGCTGGAATCGAGCAACAGCCGGGCTCGGGTACATACCGAACTGGCGGCGCAATACTATTCCCGGCGCCAGTATGGGGTGGCCTCGCAGGAACTACAGGAGGCGTTACAGGCCGATGGTTCCTACGCCCCGGCGTACAACATGTTGGGCCTGTTACATGGTGCGCTGCTCGAAACCAAGGAGGCGGAAGCCAACTTCCAACGAGCGCTGGATATGGCACCGCAATATTCCGAAGCGCATAACAACTTCGGTTATTTCCTCTGCTCGCAACGGCGTTACGCCGAGGCCTTGAGCCAGTTCGAACGGGCTTGGCAGAATCCGCTCTATGTGACTCCTGAGAAGGCGCTGGCCAATGCCGGGCAGTGCGCCCTGCACATGGGTAATACCGATGAGGCGGAACAGCTGGCCAAGCGCGCGCTGGTGCGGGCGCCGAATCAGCCCCAGGCGCTGGTCACGCTGGCCGATATTCAATTCCGGCAGGGTAATATCGCCATGGCGCGCGGTTTGTTGAGCCGGGCGGATGGCCAAGGTGGTCTTGATGCGCCCGGCCTCTGGCTGGCGGTCAGGGTCGAACGTCAGGCAGGGAACCGTGAGTCGGAAGCGGAATATGGCGCCCAGTTGCGCCGGCGTTATCCCGAGTCGCGCGAGACCGCCTGGCTGTTGAATGGTCAGTTCGACAAGCAGGGGGATGGGCGGTGAGCGAAAATGTCGGCCAAGGTTTCGGCCGGATACTGGCCGAGGCCAGGACAGCAAAGGGCCTGACCGTCGCCGCTGTGGCGGAAAAGCTGAAGCTGTCCACACATCAGGTTGAAGCACTGGAGGCTGAAGACTATAGCCGTCTGCCAGCGACCGTTTTCGTGCGCGGCTTCGTGCGCAATTACGCCCGTTTGCTGGACCTGTCGGCCGAACAGATGCCCGGCCTGAACGAACCGGTTATCGAGCCCACCAATACCATTACGGCGCCATCCGAGAACCTGGTATTTCGCACCTCGTCCGTTCGGCGTTGGCTGCTTCTGCCGCTGGCCGGGCTGATCCTGTTCATGATTTTGGTCGCGGCCCTGTACGCCTGGCTCAGACAGGGTGAAGAGGCCTATCTGACCAGCGCGGCGCGGCCCGCAGTCGTCCAGACCGCGCCAGCGCCGGTTCGAGCGACGCCGGTACAAGTCGTTCCCGCGCCGTCGGCGGAACCGACGCCGCCCGACGTCGCCGCGTCCGCCCAGTCCGCAGTCTCGGCCGGCGCTGGCGCAAGCGCAACTGCGGCCAATGCCGCCGCCGCTCAGGCAAAAGATCAGCCGACTACACCGAAGGCGCCAGAAAACGATCCCGCAGCGGTCACCGAACACGCGGTACATCTGGCGGTGCAAGACGAAGATGCCTGGATCGAGGTGGTGTCTGCCGACCAGAAGCGTTTTGGCCGCCTGCTGCGGGCCGGCGAGCAGATGACCGTGCGCGGCATACCGCCCTTGAAACTGGTGGTTGGCAACGCCCTTCATGTGCGCCTGACTTATGACGACAAGACAGTCGATCTGCATCCGTATACTGGCGACAAAGTGGCGAGGTTGACGCTGCAATGATCCAAACCATTGTTCGCCGTCCTACCCGGCGGGTCGTGGTGGGCGGCATCCCGATCGGCGGCGGCGCGCCGGTCGTCGTCCAGTCGATGACCAACACCGATACCTCGGATATCGCCGCTACGGTGGCTCAGACCTATGAACTCTGGCAGGCCGGTTCGGAACTGGTGCGGCTGACCGTGAACACCTTGGAGGCGGCCCAGGCCGTACCGGTCATCCGCGAGCAGCTCGATGCCAAGGGCTGCACCGTGCCGCTGATCGGCGATTTCCATTTCAACGGCCACAAACTGCTGACCCAGGCGCCGGAATGCGCTGCGGCCCTGGCCAAGCTGCGCATTAATCCCGGCAATGTCGGTCGCGGCAGCAAGCGCGACGACCAGTTTGCCACCCTGATCGACTTCGCTTGCCGGTATGACAAGCCAGTTCGGATCGGGGTTAATTGGGGCAGCCTGGACCCGGAACTGTTGGCCCGGATGATGGATGACAACGGCCAGCGGCCGCACCCTCATGAACCCGAGGCGGTGATGCGCCACGCCCTGACCGCCTCGGCCCTGGAGTCGGCAGCGCGGGCCGAGGAGTTGGGCCTGGCGGGCGACCATATCGTCCTGTCCTGCAAGCTGTCTGGCGTGCGCGATTTGATTGAGGTCTACCGAGACCTGGCCGCTCGTTGCGATTACCCGCTGCATCTCGGCCTGACCGAGGCCGGCATGGGTTCCAAGGGTATCGTCGCCTCGACCGCCGCCCTGTCGGTGCTGTTGCAAGAAGGTATCGGCGATACCATACGCATTTCGCTCACCCCGCGGCCCGGCGAGTCGCGGACCATCGAGGTCCAGGTCGCCCAGGAAATACTGCAAACCATCGGCCTGCGCGCCTTCACCCCGCTGGTCACCGCCTGCCCCGGCTGTGGCCGGACGACGTCGACCGTGTTCCAGGAACTGGCGCGGGACATCCAGGACTGGTTGCGCGGCCAGATGCCGGTCTGGCGCGGCGCCTATCCCGGCGTCGAGGCCATGACCGTGGCGGTGATGGGCTGCGTGGTGAACGGGCCGGGCGAATCGAAACATGCCAACGTCGGCATCTCCCTGCCCGGCAGCAACGAAACCCCGGTGGCCCCGGTCTATGTCGATGGCGTTAAGACGGTCACCCTCAAGGGCGACCGGATTGCCGCCGAGTTCCAGGGCATCGTCGAAAATTATGTGAAGACCCATTATGGCCAATGAAACCCTCCGCGCCGTGCGCGGCATGAACGATATACTGCCGGCCGAGATCGGCCTCTGGCAGCGCTTCGAGGCGGTGACCCGCGACTGGCTGGCGAGTTACGGTTATCAGGAAATGCGCACTCCTATCCTGGAGCAGACCGGCCTGTTCAAGCGGGCCATCGGCGAGGTCACCGACATCGTCGAGAAGGAGATGTACACCTTCGTCGATGAGCTCAACGGTGAATCGTTTACCCTGCGTCCAGAAGGCACTGCCTCTTGTGTGCGCGCGGCGGTCGAGCACAACCTGTTGTTCAATGGTGGCAAGCGGCTCTGGTACTCGGGTCCGATGTTCCGTCATGAGCGACCGCAGAAGGGCCGCTACCGCCAGTTCCACCAGATTGGCATCGAGGCGCTTGGCTTCGCCGGGCCGGACATCGACATCGAGCACCTGTCGATGACCGCCCGGCTATGGCGGGTACTCGGTTTGGCCGAGGTGGTCAGCCTGGAGATCAACACCCTGGGCGGCGCCGAGTCACGCGCCCGGCATCGCCAGAAGCTGATCGAATATTTCGCGGCGCACCAGGATCAATTGGACGAGGACGCCCAGCGCCGGCTGCACACCAACCCGCTGCGCATACTCGACACCAAGAACCCGGCCATGCAGGGCCTGGTCGAGGCGGCGCCCAAGCTGATGGACGAGCTGGATGAGGCGGCGTTGAGCCATTTTGATTCGGTCAGACAGGGTCTGGAGGCGGCCGGCATCGCCTACCGCATCAACCCCCGTCTGGTGCGTGGCCTGGACTACTACAACTACACCGTGTTCGAATGGGTTACTGACCGCCTGGGCGCACAAGGCACGGTTTGCGCCGGCGGCCGTTATGACGGCCTGGTGGCGCAACTGGGCGGCAAACCAGCGTCGGCCTGCGGCTTCGCCATGGGGGTGGAACGACTGCTGGCCTTGCTGACCGAAATGACGGTCGTGCCGCCGGCTTCAGGGCCGGATGCCTATGTGGTGAACGTCGGTGAAGCGGCGGCCCGTTTTGCCGTGGTGGTCGCCGAGACCCTGCGTGACACCGGACTCAGGACGGTGCTGCATTGCGGCGGCGGCAGTTTCAAGGCACAGATGAAAAAGGCCGATGCCAGCGGCGCGCGTTATGCCGTCATCATCGGCGACGACGAGGCGGCCGCCGGCGAGGCCAGCGTCAAGCCGCTACGGCTGGCAGGCGAACAGCAGCGCGTGGCATTGGCCGAATTGAACAAGATTATTTTCAAATAAGGATAGAAACATGGCTCTCGATCTCGAAGAACAGGAACAGTTAGACGAATTGAAGGCGTGGTGGCGCAAGAACGGCACCCTGGTGGTCGGCATCGCGACAGTCATCGTCATCGCCACGGTCGGCTGGAAGGGCTATCAGGTCTGGTCCGCGCGTCAGTCGGGCGAGGCGCTGGGCCTGTTCGAACGGGCCATGCAGGCGGCCATGGCCAATGACGCCAAGTCGGTCAAGGAATTGACCGGCAAGATCATGGACGATTACGGCCGCAGCGGTTATGCCCTGCCTGCGGCCTGGCTGGCGGCCAAGACCAACTTCGTCAACGGTGACCTGAAAAGCGCCCAGGCGCAGTACCAATATGCCCTGGAGCACGCCAAGGACCAAGGCCTGACGGCGCTGGCCAGGTTGCGCCTGGCCTCGGTGCAACTGGACCTGAAGGATTATGCCGGGGCGACCAAGACCCTGGACGGCGACCCCGACCCGGCCTTCGCGCCGCTCTTTGCCAACCTCAAGGGCGATGTCCTGGTCGCTCAAGGTAAGACCGCTGAGGCGCGCACTGCTTACCAGGCGGCATTGGCTAAACTGGACCCCAAGAGTCCACTGAAGGCCGTGGTGGAAATCAAGTTGGGCGGGGTGGGCGGCTGATATGAAACAACGGATACTGCTGGCGCTTCTAGTGGCGGCCGGTTTAAGCGGTTGCGGCACAGTAGGCGGTTGGTTCGGCCTGTCGGGCGCCAAGACGACCGAGGCGAAGCCCGCCGCTCTGGCCCCGATCATGGCGACGGCCAATCTGACCCGGATGTGGGATGCCAATGTCGGCAAGGGCTTGCCATATGTGTTCTCGCCGGTTACCGACGGCCAGGCGGTGTATGCGGCCGGCACGGAAGGCCATCTCGTCAAGCTCGATCTGGCCAGCGGCCGCGAGCTGTGGCGCATTGATGCCGGGCGATTTCTGTCGGCCGGCGTCGGCGTCGGCGACGGCCTGGCCTTGGTCGGCACGGCCAAAGGCGAGGTGTTGGCCTATCGTACCGAGAACGGCCAGCTCGCCTGGTCGGCCAAGCTATCCGGCGAGATACTGGCGCCGCCGGTGGCGGCCAATGGCGCAGTCGCGGTGCGCGGCAACGACGGCAATGTCTGGCTGCTCGACGCCAAGGATGGCAAGCGGCGCTGGGTCTATAACCGCGTAATACCTTCCTTGACCTTGCGTGTGCCGGGCAACCTGTTGCTTACCGAGCGGGCCTTGTTCGTCGGCTATCCCGGCGGCACGCTGGCGGCGCTGGCGCTCAACAATGGCGCGCCGCTTTGGGAAACCAGCGTCGCCATAGCCAAGGGCGCGAACGAGCTGGAGCGGATCGCCGATGTTACCGGGCCGCTCGCCGCCGACGATCAGGTGGTCTGCGCCGCCGCCTATCAGGGGCGGATCGGCTGTTTCGATCAGACCAACGGCAACCCGATATGGGTGCGTAATTTTTCCGGCCTGAGCGGCGCCGGTATCGGCGGCCGTTACCTTTATGCCGCCGACGAGCACGCCACGGTGCAGGGTTACGACCTGACCAGCGGCGCCAATCCATGGAAGCAGGACGCCCTGCGCGACCGGCGTTTGAGTACGCCACTGGCGGTAGCGAAATATGTCGCGGTGGCCGATTATCAGGGTGACATTCACCTGCTCGGCGAGGAAAACGGCGCCCTGGTCGGCCGCACGGCCAGCGATGGCGGTGCGGTTAACGGCCAGATGCTGGCCCTCAAGAGCGGCCTGATTGTCCAGACGGCGAAGGGCGGGGTCTATGCGTTCAAGATTCAGTGAGACTGTAGGAGCGGCTTTAGCCGCGATTGCGGCTAAACCATGAAACCCACCATCGTTTTGGTCGGCCGGCCCAACGTCGGCAAGTCCACCCTGTTCAACCGCCTGACCAAGACGCGGGATGCCCTGGTGCATGACCTGCCGGGCCTCACCCGCGACCGTCATTACGGCCATGGCCGGGTCGGCGGCAAGCCTTATCTGCTGGTCGATACTGGCGGCTTTGAGCCGGTGGCGGATACCGGCATCCTGGCCGAGATGGCCCGCCAGACCTTGCAGGCGGTGGATGAGGGCGATGCGGTCATCTTTCTGGTCGATGGCCGTACCGGCGTCACCGCTCAGGACAAGATCATCGCCGACCGCTTGCGTCGGCTCGGCCGCCCGGTCTTCCTGGCGGTCAACAAGACCGAGGGCATGGCCTCTGACGTGGCTATATCGGAGTTCCACGAATTGGCTTTGGGCCGGCCCTATGCCGTATCCAGCGCCCACGGCGAGGGCGTGAGCGGCTTGATGGAGCTAGTCCTGGAGACCTTCGCCGTCGAGCCGGAAGACTCGTCGGTGCAGGATCATCCCAAGATCGCTATCGTCGGCCGGCCCAACGTCGGCAAGTCCACCTTGGTCAATACCATGGTCGGCGAAGAACGGGTGATTGCCTTCGATGAGCCGGGCACCACGCGCGATTCCATCTACGTCGATTTTGAGCGGGCCGGGCGCAAGTACACCTTGATCGACACCGCCGGGGTGCGGCGCAAGGGTCGGGTGATCGAGGCGATCGAGAAATTTTCCGTGGTCAAGACCTTGCAGGCCATCGAGGACGCCAATGTGGCGGTGCTGGTGCTCGATGCCACCCAGGACATCGCCGACCAGGACGCCCATTTGGCGGGCTTTGTCCTGGAGGCGGGTCGCGCCCTGGTGGTGGCGATCAATAAATGGGACGACACCGATGACTATCGGCGCGAACAGGTCAAGCGGGAACTAGCGCGCAAGCTGGATTTCCTGACCTTCGCCAAGTTTCACTATATCTCGGCGCTCAAGGGCAGTGGCATCGCCGGCCTGCTCAAGTCCATCGATGAGGCCTACCGCGCCGCCATGGCCAGGTTGCCGACGCCCAAGCTGACCCAGGTCTTGCAGGAAGCGGTGGCGCGGCATAACCCAGCCCGCGTCGGCCAGTTCCGGCCCAAGCCGAAATACGCTCACCAGGGCGGCATGAACCCACCCATCATCGTGATTCATGGCAACCATGTGGATCACATGCCCGGCGCCTATCAGCGCTATCTGGAAAACATCTTCCGGGAGGCGTTTCATCTACAGGGCACGCCGTTGCGGGTTGAGTTCAGGGTGAGCGCGAACCCGTTCGAGGCCCGCCAGCCCAAGGCGCCGCTGGCCAAGGGTGATATTCACAAGGCCCTGCGCCAGCGCCGTCAGCGCAACAAGCGCTACGGCGGCTGACGGAAAAAAATATTTTGCCGGGGTTGAACTTGGTTTTGTCTTGTTCGTCCACATACTATCCAGCGGGCCGGCGTTGGTCGGCCCTGAAGATTTTTCACAGCGTTGCCGGGCCGGTTATTTTTTTTGCGAATAAGGTAAAATTCGCGCCCCTCCGCCGCGAGCGGATTGAATCGATTTGATAAGGAAAACGCCATGAGCAAAGGGCAGCAGTTACAAGACCCGTTTTTAAACACCTTGCGCCAGGAACAGGTGCAGGTTTCCGTTTATCTTGTTAACGGCATCAAACTTCAAGGCTATATCGACAGCTATGACCAGTATGTGGTCCTGCTCAAGAATGCCATCACCCAGATGGTCTACAAGCACGCCATCTCGACGATCGTGCCGGCCCGGCCTGTGGTTTATCGGCAGCCCAGCGAACCGGTCGAGGAAGAATAGGCATCCCGCTCCTGTCCGTCCCGATAGTCCCCTATGTTTGAACGGCCGCCGGCCTCCGATCGGCCTGGCCAGGATCGGGCCGTGGTTCTGGTCAGCATCGATTTTGGCGAGCCTGACTATGCCGAGTCGTTGGCCGAGCTGAAGCTTCTGGCTGGCGGTGCGGGCCTAGCGATTCGCGCCGTGGTGGAAGCCAAGCGCGACCGGCCGGATGCCGCGCTGTTCGTCGGCAGCGGCAAGGCCGACGAAATCGCCGCCAGCGCCCAGGCCGCCGATGCGGCCCTGGTGATCTTCAATCACGACCTGTCTCCGGTGCAGGAACGCAACCTGGAGAAACGTATGCAATGCCGGGTGCTGGACCGCACCGCGTTGATCCTGGACATCTTCGCCCAGCGCGCCCGTTCCAATGAAGGCAAGCTGCAAGTCGAGCTGGCTCAGTTGCGGCACTATGCGACGCGTCTGGTACGCGGTTGGAGCCACCTGGAGCGGCAAAAGGGCGGTATCGGTATGCGCGGCGGCCCGGGTGAGACCCAGTTGGAACTAGACCGACGGATCATCAACGCCAAGATCAAGAACATCGAGGCACGACTTGCCAAGCTGGGAAAAAGCCGCGCCCTGCAAGGTCGCGCGCGGCGCCGGGGCGGGGCGCTGTCGGTCTCGCTGGTGGGCTACACCAACGCCGGCAAGTCCACCTTGTTCAATACCTTGACCCATGCCGGCGTCTACGCCGCCGACCAGTTGTTCGCTACCCTGGACACCACGACCCGCAAGGTCTGGCTGCCGGACGCCGGGCAGGTGGTTCTGTCTGACACGGTCGGCTTCATCACCCATCTGCCGCATATGCTGGTGGCAGCGTTTCATGCCACCCTGGAAGAGACGGCCAAGGCCGATCTGCTGCTCCATGTAGTGGATGCCGCCAGCGCTAACCGCGACCGGCAGATGGAGGAGGTGGACAAGGTGCTGGAGGAGATCGGCGCCCAAGACGTGCCACGGATCGCGGTCTTGAACAAGATCGATCTAACCGGCGCGGCGCCGGCGGTTGCCATGGACGAGTGTGGTAACATTTCGCGTGTCTCGTTAAGTGCCAGAACCGGCGCCGGCGTGGATCTGCTCAAGCAGGCCCTGGTCCGGTTCGCCCAAGACCGGCGTCGGGATAACCTACAACTATCTGAAGTCGATCAAGATGGCATGGAATGATCCGCAGTGGGGCAACAAGCGCGGTAATGGCGGTCCGCCCGATCTGGATGAAATCTGGAAACAATTCAAACAGCGGCTGAACTCGTTGCTCGGCGGCAAAGATCGCTTGCCTGGCGATGGCGGCGGTGACGGGCCGGGCGGCGGTCTGGCGCGCTTCAATATCCCGGGCGGGGCTGGTCTGCTGGTCGTGCTGGCCGTGCTGGTCTGGTTGGCCAGCGGCTTCTATATCGTTGATACCGGACAGCGCGGCGTGGTACTCCGCTTCGGCAAGTACGTCGAGACCACCCAGCCTGGCCCGCGCTGGCATCTACCTTATCCGTTCGAATCGGCCGAAGTGGTCAATGTCGAGCAGGTTCGGACTGCGGAGGTGGGTTACCACAACAATGTCCGCGCCAAGGTGTTGTCAGAATCGCTGATGTTGACTGACGACGAGAACATCATCGACATGCAGTTTTCGGTTCAATACACCTTGAAAGACCCGGTGGAGTATCTGTTCATGAATCGTGACCCCGACGCGGCGGTTCGGCAGGTGGCGGAGAGCGCCATGCGCGAGGTGGTGGGCAAGAGCAAGATGGATTTCGTCTTGTACGAGGGCCGCGCCGAGGTGGCCGATCGGGCGACCAAGCTGATGCAATTGATACTGGATCGTTATAAGACTGGCATCAATATCAGCAAGCTGAACATGCAGAATGCCCAGCCGCCCGAGCAGGTCCAGGCCGCGTTCGACGATGCGGTCAAGGCCGGACAGGATCGGGAACGCCTGAAGAACGAAGGCCAGGCCTATGCCAACGACGTCATTCCCAAGGCCAAGGGCGTGGCGGCCCGGTTGCACGAGGAGTCCTTGGGCTACCAACAAAAAGTGGTGGCCAATGCCGAGGGCGAGGCCAGCCGCTTCAGCCAGATACTGGTTCAGTACAGCAAGGCGCCGCAGGTCACCCGCGAGCGTATGTATCAGGATGCCATGCAACAGGTTCTGTCCAATACCACCAAGGTGATGGTGGATGGCAAGCAGGGCGGCAATCTGCTTTATCTGCCGCTCGACAAGCTGATGCAGGCCGCGGGCGGGCCAGTCCCGACCGAGATTGCGCCGACCGTGGCGCAACCGGCCCCGAGCGGCACTCCAGCCGCTGATGCCCGCAGTCGGGATACCTTCCGTAACCGCGACCGGGAGGAACGGCCATGAAGATGCTCGGTAATTTGATTGTGCCGGTAATCCTGGCGCTGGTGTTGATGTCGTTGTCTATCTACACGGTGGATCAGCGGCAGACCGCCATGGTGTTCCAGTTGGGCGAGGTGGTCGGCATCGACCGTCAGCCGGGGCTTTATTTCAAGCTGCCGCTGGCCCAGAACGTGCGTTATTTCGATACCCGGATATTGACGATGGACGCCGCCGAGCCAGAGCGTTTCATTACCTCAGAAAAGAAAAACGTGCTGGTGGACTACTTTGTCAAATGGCGCATCGTCGATGTAAAGACGTTCTACGTCAGCTTTGCCGGCGACGAGAAGCGGGCCATGAACCGCTTGGCGCAGACCGTCAACGACGGTATGCGGGCCGAGTTCGGCAAGCGCACGGTGCACGACGTGGTCTCCGGCGAGCGCGACGACATCATGAAGCAATTGCGCGACAAGGCCGATATTGATGCCCGACGTTTCGGCGTTCAGGTCTTGGATGTCCGGATCAAGCGGGTTGAACTGCCCACCGAGGTGAGCGAATCGGTTTACCGGCGCATGGAGGCGGAACGCAAGCGGGTCGCCAACGAGCTGCGTTCTACCGGTTCGGCCGAGGCCGAGCAGATTCGGGCCGATGCCGACAAGCAGCGGGAAGTGATCGTCGCCGAGGCTTATCGAGGCGCCCAGACGGTCAAGGGCGAGGGCGATGCCAAGGCCGCCGGGGTCTATGCCGCCGCCTATGGCAAGAACCCCGAGTTCTATGCCTTCTATCGCAGTATGCAGTCCTATAAGGCGAGCTTCGGCGATCGACGCGACGTGATGGTCTTGCAGCCTGATTCCAGCTTCTTCCGCTACATGAAGTCTCCCAGAGGCGGCGGCAAGTGAGCTTGAAGGATAGCTTCGTGCCGGCCCTGGCGCTGATGCTGGTCATGGAAGGCGTGCTGCCGTTCCTGGCGCCGGTCGCCTGGCGCGAGGCCTTCAAGCGCATGATCCAGCTACATGATGGCCAGATTCGCTTTATGGGTTTGGCCTCGATGCTGGCCGGCTTGTTATTGTTATTGATCGCCCGATGACCGCCGCGCTATGACCCATCCCTGGCTGCTGCCCGAATACGTCGAAGACATCCTGCCGCCCTATGCCTGGCAGGCCGAGTCCCTGCGCCGGCAATTGCTGGATAGGTACGATAGTTATGGCTATGAGCTGGTCTGCCCGCCACTGATCGAATATCTGGATTCGCTGCTGACCGGCGCCGCCGGCGACCTCGACCTGAAGACGTTCAAGGTGGTCGATGGCCTGTCCGGCCGGATGATGGGTGTGCGGGCCGATATGACGCCTCAGGCTGCCCGCATCGACGCTCACCTGCTCAATCGCCAATCCCCAACCCGGTTGTGCTATGCCGGCCCGGTGCTGCATACCCGGCCCTCGGGGCTGATGACCTCGCGCGAGCCCTACCAGGTCGGCGCCGAGTTGTTTGGCCATCCTGGTATCGAAGCGGACCGGGAGATACTGGAATTGCTGCTGGCCTCCTTGGCGATTGCTGACCTGACCAATGTCCGGGTCAGCCTTGGCCATGTCGGCCTGTTCCGGGCACTGGCCGCCGCCGCCGGGCTGGATGGCGCGGTTGGACAGCCATTGTTCCGCGCCCTGCGGGCCAAGGATATGCCGCTACTGATCGAATTGACCGAGACCATGTCCGAGCCCTGGCGCGGCGCTTTCCTGCGCTTGTCGGAGCTGTATGGCGGCCCCGAGGTCATCGAGCAGGCGCGTCGGGCATTGCCCGATCTGCCCGGCGTCACGCAGGCCCTGGACGATCTGGCCGGCTTGCTATCGGTCAACGGCATGGCCGATTTGGGCGTCGATCTGGCCGACCTGCGTGGCTATGGTTATCACACCGGCGCGGTCTTTGCCGCCTATGTCGGTGGCCAGGCCTCGGCGGTGGCCCTGGGCGGGCGCTATGATGGCGCTGGCGCGGTGTTCGGGCGCAGTCGTCCCGGTACCGGTTTTAGCCTGGATTTGCGCCGTATTCTGGCCAGCCTGCCAGAACCCGCTGGGCGGGCAGGCATACTCGCGCCGCCGGACAGTAGCGCGGAGCTCAAGGCGCGGATGGCCGAATTGCGCGGCGCCGGCGAACGGGTCGTGGTTGAATTCGGCGGCGGCCCAGCCTCCCCTCCTGCCGAAACCGGGTGCAACCGGCGCTTGGCATGGCTGGCGGGCGCTTGGCAGGTAGTCCCTTTGTAAATATTGTTTTCACGGATACGAAAATGACCAAGAACGTGGTGGTGATCGGCACCCAGTGGGGTGACGAAGGCAAGGGCAAGATCGTCGATTGGTTGACCGACCGCGCCCAGGGCGTGGTGCGTTTCCAGGGCGGCCACAATGCCGGTCATACCCTGGTGATCGGCGGCAAGAAGACGGTGCTGCACCTCATCCCCTCCGGCATATTGCGCGGCAACGTGCGCTGTTACATCGGCAACGGCGTGGTGGTCTCGCCCGAGGCGTTGATCGAAGAGGTGGAAAAACTGGAGGCAAACGGCGTTGACGTGGTTAGCCGGATGACTATCTCCGAGGCCTGCCCGCTGATCCTGCCCCATCATGTAGCCCTGGACCATGCCCGCGAGGCTGCCAAGGGCGCCGGCAAGATCGGCACCACCGGGCGCGGCATCGGCCCGGCCTATGAAGACAAGGTCGCCCGCCGCGCCATCCGGATGCAGGACCTGCTGCACCGCGAACGTTTTGCCGCCAAGCTGGGTGAAGTGCTCGATTACCACAACTATGTGCTCAAACATTACTTCAAGTGGGAAACGGTCGATTTCCACAAGACGCTCGACCAGACGATGGAGTTGGCCGAAAAGATCAAGCCGATGATCGGCGACGTGCCGCGCAAGCTGTACGAGGCCAACAAGCGCGGCGAGAACCTGCTGTTTGAGGGCGCACAAGGCACCCTTCTGGACATCGACAACGGCACCTACCCCTTTGTCACCTCCAGCAACTGCACCGCCGGCGGCGCTTGTACCGGCTCCGGCATGGGGCCGTCATCCATGCATTACATACTGGGCATCACCAAGGCCTATACCACACGGGTTGGCTCTGGCCCATTCCCGACCGAGCTATTCGACGCGGATGGCAAGTGGCTGGCCGAGAAGGGCAACGAATTCGGTTCGACGACCGGCCGGCCGCGCCGCTGCGGCTGGTTCGACGCGGCCGCGTTGAAGCGCTCGATCCAGATTAACGGACTGACCGGCCTGTGCGTGACCAAGCTCGACGTGCTCGACCGCATGGACACGGTACGCATCTGCACCGGCTACAAGGTGGGCGGCGAGGTCTACGACATCCTGCCGGTCGGCTCGGAGATGCTGGCTGATTGCCAGCCGATCTATGAAGACCACCCTGGCTGGAAGGAGAGTACCGTCGGCGTGAAGACCTTCGAAGCGTTGCCGACCAATGCCCAGACCTACCTGAAACGTATGGAAGCGCTGTGCGGCGTCCCCGCCGACATCATCTCTACCGGACCTGAGCGGGAAGAAACCATCGTCCGGCGGCATCCGTTCGAATGAAGAAGGCCATAAAAAAGCCGGCTAACGCCGGCTTTTTGTCTTACTGTGGTGCCCAGAAGAGGACTCGAACCTCCACACCGTTGCCGGCGCTAGGACCTGAACCTAGTGCGTCTACCAATTCCGCCATCTGGGCAAAGAGGGGCGCATTCTAGCGACGCAGGTGTGCCTATGTCAACGCCGTTTCAATCGCATAAAACAGGTTTTCAATGACAACGAAAAAGAGTTCTGGAAAAGGGCGAGGCCATAAGGGCCTGCGCTGGCAAGATCCATTCTTGCAGCGGGAGCGGGAAAAATATGAAAACCCGTTACCCAGCCGGGAGTTCATCCTGCAACTGGTGACCGAGGCCGGCGGACCGTTGCCGGCTGACGACTTGGCTGCCCGCCTGGACATCGACGCAGACGAATCCGAGTCCTTTCGCCGCCGTTTGGGGGCCATGCAGCGCGACGGCCAACTGGTTATCAATCGGCGCGATGGTCTTTGCCTCCCCGACAAGATCGAATTGAAGGTCGGCCGGGTTGAGGGCCATGCCGATGGTTTCGGTTTCTTTATCCCGGACGACAAGTCGGGCGACATGTTCCTGTCCGAAAAGGAGATGCATCAGGTCCTGCATGGCGACCGGGTTATGTGCCGGGAACGCGGCCTCGACCGGCGCGGCCGCAAGGAGGGCAAGATCGTCGAGGTGCTGGAACGGGCCAATAGCCGGTTGGTCGGCCGTTTGTACCGCGAGCATGGCTATCAGTGGGTGGTAGCCGAGAACAAGCGGATCAACCAGGACATCGTCATACCGCCCGGCGAATCGCTCAAGGTCGGTTTCGGCCAGGTGGTGACGGTGGCGATCGTCGAGCAGCCGACCAGGAACGCCCCGGCCATGGGCCGCATCCTCGACGTGCTGGGCAACTATGCCGATCCCGGCATGGAGATCGAGATCGCCTTGCGCAAGCACGACCTGCCCTTTGAGTTTTCCAAAGAGGTCGCGGCCCAGGCCAAGAAGCTGCCCAAGGGCGTGACCAAGCGTGATCTGGATGCCAGCCGCGAGGATATCCGCGCCCTGCCTTTGGTGACCATCGACGGCGACGACTCGCGCGACTTCGACGATGCCGTGTACTGCGAACCGAGCGGCCGCGGCTTTAAGTTATGGGTGGCCATCGCTGACGTGGCGCACTACGTGCAGCCGGGTTCAGCACTCGACAAAGAGGCCTATGAGCGGGGCAATTCGGTCTATTTCCCGCGCCGGGTTATCCCCATGCTGCCGGAGGAACTTTCCAACGGCCTGTGTTCGCTGAATCCCGAGGTCGATCGGCTGTGCATGGTCTGCGAGATGGAAGTCGCCAGCACCGGCACGATCAAGAAATACCGTTTCTTCTCAGGCGTGATGCATTCCAAGGCCAGGCTCACTTATAACCAGGTCTGGGACTGGCTGAACGAGCCGAGCAAGGCGCCCAAGGACAAGGCCCACCTGCTGCCCCCTTTGCAAAACCTCGACAAACTGTTCCACGTCCTGCTCAAGGCGCGCAGCAAGCGCGGCGCAATCGACTTCGAAACACTGGAAACCAAGATGGTCTTCGACGAGGTCACCGGCAAGATTGAGCGGATCATTCCGTCCGCGCGCAACGACGCCCACCGGATCATCGAGGAATGCATGTTGGCGGCCAATGTCTGCGCTTCGGAATTTATCAAAAAGCGCAAGCATGCCACCCTGTATCGCATCCATGAGGGGCCGACGCCGGTCAAGCTGAAGGCCCTGCATGAGTTCATGGCCGAGTTCGGTTTCGTCCTGGCCGGCGGCGACGATCCACATGCCAAGGACTACGCCGATCTACTGGCCAAGATCAAGGGCCGACCGGATGAACAACTGCTCCAGACGGTCATGCTCAGGTCATTGCAGCAGGCCGTCTACAGCCCCGAGAACATCGGCCATTTCGGTCTGGCCTATGAGTCCTACAGCCACTTCACCTCGCCGATCCGGCGCTATCCGGACCTCTTGGTGCATCGCGCCATCAAGGCCTGTCTGGCCAACGAGACCTATGCCCCAGGCAACTGGGAGGCCATCGGCGCCCATTGTTCGATGACCGAGCGGCGGGCCGATGAGGCCGCCCGTGACGTGGTGTCCTGGCTCAAGTGCTATTTCATGCGCGACAAGCTGGGCGAAGAGTTCGACGGGACCATCAGCGGCGTCACCAGCTTCGGCATCTTCGTGGCCCTGAACGAGGTCTTTGTGGAGGGTCTGGTGCACGTCTCCGACCTGGGCCAGGATTATTTCCACTTCGATCCGGCCCGCCACCAGATGCTGGGCGAACGGACCGGCAAGCGTTACCGTCTGGGCGACAAGGTACACATCAAGGTGGCCCAGGTGGAACTGGAGACCTCCAAGATCGACTTCGTCCTGGCCGAGACGGATCAGCCACGGAAGCCGGCCATTGCCGGTGTCGCCGCTGCCAAGACTAAAAAGGCAGCTAAGCCCGCCACGGCCAAAAGCACCTCCGCAGCAAGGAAACCGGCCACGAAACCGGTCGCCGCGAAGAAGAAGGCCAAGCCATGAGCCAGCGCACCCTCATCTACGGTTTCCATGCAGTCATTTCCCGCTTGCGCCATCACCCGCAAAGCATTCAGGTCATCTACCTGGACGAGGCCCGGCGCGACAAACGGGCCCAGGATGTCCGGAAATATGCCGGGGATAAAGGCGTCAAACTGGTCGGCAGCGAGGCCTCCCGGCTGGAGGAAATGGCCAAGGGTAAATCCCAGGGCGTGGTGGCCTTTGTCGACCCCATCCAGTTGGCCAAAAATCTCGATGAATTGCTGGAAGACCTGACCGAGCCGGCGCTCTTGCTGGTCCTGGATGGCGTCACCGACCCCCATAATCTGGGCGCCTGCATCCGTAGCGCCGATGCCTTCGGCGCCCATGCGGTCATCGCGCCCAAAGACCGGGCCGCCGGCCTCGGCTCGGTGGCGATCAAGGCCGCCAGCGGCGCCGCCGATAGCGTGCCTTATATCCCGGTGACCAATCTGGCTCGGGCCTTGCGCGAGTTGAAAGCGCGCAACATCCTTATCGTCGGCACCGATCAGGATGGTACGTTGGCGGTCAACGAGGCGGACTTTTCCGGCCCGGCCGCGCTGGTGCTGGGGGCGGAAGGCGAGGGTATGCGCCGCCTGACCCGCGAGCACTGCGACCTGTTGGTGCGCATTCCCATGTACGGCCAAGTGGAGAGCCTGAACGTATCGGTTTCGGCCGGCGTCTGCCTGTATGAGGCCCGCCGTCAGCGGAGCGGACTGGAGCGATGATTCTAGAAACGGCAACTGACTGCTTCTCGATAGGCTTATGATGAATCGTCGGATCGAGGCCGCTTGGCGCCTGTTTAACCGGGGTGAGCTGCTGGTCGGCCAACGGGAGATCGATGCCGCACTGGATCGTTTGGGCGGGGAGATCGGCGACCGGCTGGCGGATCGTTTTCCAATCGCACTCTGCATGATGGGCGGTGCGGTCATCTTCGCCGGCCAGTTGTTGCCGCGCCTGGCCTTCCCGCTGGAGTTCGATTACCTCCATGCCACCCGCTATGGGGACGCTACGCAAGGCAGCGGCATTGAATGGCGGGCCATGCCGAGCAAGGAGATAGCTGGGCGCATGGTGCTGCTGCTGGACGACATCCTGGACGAAGGCTATACCCTGGCGGCGGCCAAGGCCCGGCTGCTGGACATGGGCGCGGCCAAGGTCGAGATCGCCGTGCTGGCCGAAAAGGACCTGGGCCATGGCAAACCGGTGCAGGCCGATTATGTTGGCCTGACCCTGCCGAACCGTTATGTATTCGGCATGGGTATGGATGCCTATGGTCTGTGGCGCAACCTGCCCGGCATCTACGCATTGAAGGAGGATTAAGCGCCTATGAGTTCTAATATGCTGGCAATTATCGGCGGTAGCGGCCTGACCCAGCTTCCCGGACTTTCCATCCGCCGTCGGGAGGTCGTCAGGACCCCTTATGGTCAGCCATCGGGGGCACTGACCTTCGGCGAACTGGGTGGCCGCCCGGTAGTATTCCTGGCCCGTCACGGTTATGGCCACACCATTCCGCCGCATCTGGTGAACTACCGGGCCAACATCTGGGCGCTGCATGCCCAGAAGGTGACCCATGTGGTCGCCGTGGCGACGGTGGGCGGGATACACCCGGAGTTACGGCCCGGTCGGTTAGTAGTGCCGGACCAGATTATCGATTACAGCCACGGTCGGGAAACTACCTTCGCCGAATACGGCCACCAGCAGGTCAGCCACACCGATTTCACCTGGCCCTATTGCGAAGCCACCCGGCAATGCTGCATCCGCGCGCTGGCGGCAGCGGGCGAGGACTTCATGGCCGGCGGTGTTTATGGCTGCGTACAAGGCCCGCGTCTGGAAACCAAGGCCGAGATCGATCGGATGGCCCGCGACGGCGCCGACATGGTCGGCATGACCGGTATGCCGGAGGCCTATCTGGCGCGCGAGATAGGCCTCTGCTACGCCGCACTGGGCGCCTCGGCCAACTGGGCGGCGGGGCGCGGCGACAGTGAAACCGCCATTTCGGCGTCGGCCATCGACGCCACGATGCAGCAAATCATGGGCCGGGTACGCACCGTATTGGCGGCTATCGCCTGCATGGATTTTGCCTGAGCGGCCGGCAGAAATTTTTTTTCGCTCAAGGCCTAAAGTTTTTCCGGGGGTGTCCGATAACGTCAGTGACAACGGAAGTTTCCGCAGTCACGGCAAGGAAGAATTCCTTGCTAATCAACCCTAGAAAAGGAGTTTCATCATGTCGAACACCGTTAATCTGACCTCCGCAATGCGGGCCAACCTGCTCAGTCTGCAACAAACCGCTCAACTGCAAGGCCAAACCCAGCAACGCCTATCCACCGGCCTGAAGGTCAACTCCGCGCTGGATAATCCGGCCTCGTATTTCGCTGCGGCCGGTTACAACCAACGCGCCGATCAACTCAGCACCTTGAAGGACAACATCGGCGAAGCGATTCAGATGATCAAGACCGCTGATACCGGCGTGACTGGCCTGCGCTCGATGATTGCTAGTTTGTCGGGTCAATTGACCCAGGCCGGCGCAGCGCTTGGCCAATCGACCAGCGGTACATTGCTCCAGGCCGCGGCGGATTCCTATAACAGCATCATTCAACAGATGGACCAACTGAGCCAGACCGACTCCATCTACAAGGGCATCAACTTCCTGCAAAGTACTACCACGCTGAAGGTTGACTTCAACGAGACCTCGACCACCAGTATCACCCTGTCCGGTTTCGATGCCTCGACCGGCGGCCTGGCGATCTCCGGGGGTGTTGCGGCGCCTGGTGGCACTGCGGGTACGCTTGCTACTACTGATATCGATACCACGGCCAAGATCGCCACCGTACAGACCACGTTGAACAACGCGCTGGCGACCCTTCAGTCCGAATCGGCGAAGCTGGCCGGTAATCTGTCCACCCTGCAAACCCGGCAATCGTTCATGTCCAGCATGATGAATAACCTGGCGGATGGCGCCAATAACCTGACGGCCGCCGATACCAACCAGGAAGGTGCCAGTATGTTGATGTTGCAGACCCGGCAATCGTTGGGTGTCACGTCGTTGAGCCTGGCCTCGCAAGCCGCTCAATCGATCCTGAGACTCTTCTAAGTTACGATTGAAGGGCTCCTGAAGACCTGGCGCGGGCTTGATCCCGCGCCAGGCGATCTAAGGAGACGGCCATGGTGACCAGTTTACAAAGCGTTAGCAGCTCGGTCTTTCAGACGCGGGTTGCCGATGCTCGTTCACAGCCGCAGGTTGCGAATGCTGGTTTGGCGCAGCGGGGCGCCCCTGATGCCGGAGGCAGCGGTGGCGTCGAGCGAGTCAGCATCAGTTCGGCGGCCACTATCCAACTGGGACAGGATCGCGCCATCTCGGCTGGCAAGCTTATTAACCAGGCCGATCGGACCCTGGCCAAACAGCAAGAAACGCTCAGTCATATGAACGCCAATTTGCAGGTGATCGTAAAACAGTTTCCGCCATATGGTCAGCAAGACCCACAACGTACCGCTTTCCTGATGGCATTTAGTGGTTTGCGCAAGGAGATTGAGGCGCTGCAAGTGCCGCGTGATCCGCAGGCCGAACAAGGCTTGCCGGATGGTGTCGGTCTGCCCAGCCAGGGGCAGGGGTTGAATCTGCCGAATCTGGATGCGACGGCCAGCGATAAGCAGGTGGCGGAGGCCGCGCAATCCATCCAGACTATGATCGTACAAGTGGCTGGACAGCGCGCCGATCTGGCGCGAAGCGTACAGTCCGCCTTGGGCGGCGGTTATTCCAGTCTTGCGCAACAATTCGCTTAGCCGCTACACCGTAGTGCAACTTACTTTTAACAGGAGGGATGTGTGCCGCTCAGGTTGACCTTAAGGCCCAGGGAAAAATTCTTTCTCAATGGGGCCGTGGTGGTGAACGGCGAGACTCGGGCCGAACTGACCCTGCTCAACGATGCCGCCATCCTGCGCGAAAAAGACATCCTGTCGGAGGCGGCGGTCGATACGGTCTGCAAACAGGTCTATTTCCTGGTGCAACTAATCTACATCGACCCGCGCAATCTGGCCGATTACCAGGCCAAGCTGGGTGAGGCGTTGGCGCACGTGGCCCAGTCCATCCCGGCCGCGATGTCAGACCTGGAGCAGATACGGGTCTCGATCTCGGAGGGCGATTACTATCACGCGCTGAAGATCGCCCGCAAACTCATCTCGATTGAAAGGGAGTTGCTGGATCATGCCGAATAACCCGATAGAGGCCTATCATAGCGTCGAGAAGGAGGCGCTGACCGGGCGTGCGCTGGAAGCCGCCATACTCAGCAGGGCGGCGGTTCGTTTGCGGGCCGTGCGTGACCAGTGGGACAGCCCCGAGCGGGATCCGCTGCTTGAGGATGCGTTACGCTATAACCAGCGGATTTGGACCCTGTTACAGGTCGAGTTGAGCAACCCGGAAAACCCGTTGCCGAAGGAAATCAAGGAAAACCTGTTGACGCTCTCGGCCTTCATCGACAAGCGTACTTTTGAAACGATGGCCTATCCGGCCGCCGACAAGTTGGATGCGCTTATCAATATCAACCACAACATCGCGGCCGGCTTGAGAAGCGAGTAACCTCTGGACATTTGAATTATTGGCCACCCGGAAAGGCATGGGCGGCACGATGCAGGAGCGCGATACTTGACCGAGCCGCTGGCAACGAAACCGACCTATGTGACGCAACCCTTCCTGCCCCCGCTGGAAGAGTTCATGCCTTACCTGGAACAAATATGGGAAAGCAAGTGGCTGACCAATGGCGGTCCATTCCACCAGCAACTGGAACAGGCGCTGTGCGATTATCTGGGCGTTAAACACATCGCCTTGTTTACCAATGGCACCCTTGCGCTGGTCACTGCGCTCCAGGCGCTGCGTATTACCGGCGAAGTCATCACCACGCCCTATTCGTTCGTTGCCACCTCGCATTCCTTGCTGTGGAACGGCATCAAGCCGGTGTTCGTGGATATCGACCCGAACACGCTCAACCTCGATCCGGCGAAGATCGAAGCGGCGATCACTCCGCAAACCACCGCCATCATGCCGGTCCATTGCTATGGCCATCCGTGTGCAGTCGAGGCCATCCAGGGTATTGCTGACAACTACAATCTCAAGGTTATTTATGATGCCGCCCATGCTTTTGGCGTCCGGGACGAGCAAGGCAGCCTGCTCCGGCATGGCGACCTGTCGGCGCTGAGTTTCCATGCGACCAAGGTGTTCAACACCTTCGAAGGCGGCGCCATCGTTTGTCCGGATGCCAAGACCAAGCAGCGCATTGACCACCTGAAAAACTTCGGCCATGTGGGCGAAGTGACCGTGGTGGCGCCGGGCATCAACGGCAAGATGAGCGAATTCAATGCGGCCCTTGGACTATTGCAGTTGAAATACATTGATCAGGCCCTTTTGCGCCGCCAAGAGATCGATGCGGAATACCGTGAGCGGTTGAAAGGCGTGCAGGGAATCCGCTGTCTTAGCGACGCCGGGGAGAAGGTTGCCAACTACGCCTATTTCCCCATCCTGGTGGAAGGCGACTACTCCATTAGCCGCGACGAGCTTTATCAAAGGCTTAAAGACGGCGGCATCCATCCGCGCCGCTATTTTTATCCCTTGATATCGGACTTCCCCATGTATCGCGGTTTGCCATCGGCGCATAGAGATAATCTACCGGTGGCCACCGTTGCCGCACAGCAAGTTCTCTGTCTGCCGATCTATCCCGATCTGGAGATGTCGGTGGTGGACGAAATCGCCCGCTTTATCGCGGCACAGTGAAAGTGAATACCAAGCGAACGGGCGGCCTCATGTGGGAGACACGATGAGGCTGGCCATCATGCAGCCCTATTTCTTTCCCTACATTGGCTATTTCCAGTTGATCGCGGCGGTTGATCTGTTCATCGTCTACGACCACATCAAATACACCAAGAAGGGTTGGATCAACCGTAACCGCCTATTGCAGAACGGCCAGGACGCGACCTTCTCGCTGCCGCTGAAAAGTGATTCGGACTCGCTGGATGTGTGCGAACGTGAGCTGGCAGCGGGTTTCAACCGCGACAAATTGCTGAACCAGTTCAAGGGCGCGTACCGGCGCGCCCCTTATTTTGAACAGACGTTTCCGCTGATCGAGCGGATCGTGCGCTATGAAGATACGAACCTGTTTGGCTTCCTGCACCATTCCATCGTCAAGACCTGCGAACAGCTTGGTATTACGACCGAGATCAAGGTCTCTTCCGGTCTTGCCATCGACCACGGGCTGAAGAATCAGGACAAAGTGCTCGCTTTGTGTGAGGCGGTCGGCGCGACTACCTATATAAACGCCATCGGCGGCATGGATCTGTATGCTAGAGAAACATTCAGGGAAAAGGGTATTGACTTGAAATTCATCCGGTCGAGGCCGTTCGAATATCCGCAACTGGGCAATGAGTTTGTACCCTGGCTGTCGATCATCGACGTGATGATGTTCAATACGCTCGATGCTGTCAAAACAAGTATCTCAACAAACTATGAGCTGGTCTGAGCCATGTTCCGGTGGAGAAAATTAGGCAAGGTATTCACACCGCAAGAAGTTGAGGGGCGCAGTTGGCTAAAGGAATTCGCGCAGGCGCCGGCGACCTTGGTGTTCGACGATTTTGTCCGCATCTATTTTTCCTGCCGCCCGCCAGCGGACGAGAAAGGCCAGTATGTGAGTTACTCCGCCTATGTCGATCTGGAGCGTGGCGACCTGTTCAAGCAGCGGGCTGTCGCTGAACGCCCCATCCTGAGCCTGGGCGGTTTGGGCGAGTTCGACGAGTTCGGCACCTATCCGGTCTCGGTTATCCGCAACGGCAATGAGGTGCGCGCTTATTACGCTGGCTGGACGCGCTGCGAATCGGTGCCGTTCAACGTAGCCATCGGTATGGCGACCAGCCGCGATGGCGGCCAGACCTTCGCCAAGCACGGCGCCGGCCCGGTTTTGCCATACACGCCGGATGAACCTTTTGTGTTGAGCGGACCGAAGGTCAGGCGCTTCAACGATACCTGGTATCTGTGGTACATCGCCGGCCGCAAGTGGAAAAGGGTGGATGGCCGCGCGGAGCCGGTCTACAAGATACGTATGGCGACTTCGGACGACGGTATTCGCTGGCATAGGGCCAACAAGGACCTGATCGAGAGCCGAATCGAGGAAGATGAGGCGCAGGCCAGCCCTGACGTGTTCTATGCCAACGGCAAATATCACATGTTCTTTTGCTACCGCTATAGCAGCCACTACCGTGGCAAGCAGAATGGTTACCGCATCGGTTACGCCTACAGTGTCAATCTGACCGACTGGGTGCGCGACGATGCCAAGGCGGGTATCGACGTATCGGATGAAGGCTGGGATGCCGAGATGATAAGTTACCCGCATGTGTTTGAACTGGATGGCAAGACCTATCTGGCTTACCTTGGCAACCAGGTCGGTCGGCACGGCTTCGGGCTGGCTGTGCTGGATGGAAAATTGGAGTAGGACGCCATGAGGTGGAGAAAGCTCGGCAAGCTATTCGACCCGACACAGCACGAGCTGCCGAACGACTGCGTGCAATTTGCCCAAGCACCGCAGGCCTTGGTGTTCGACGATTTCGTGCGCATCTATTTCTCCACCCGCTCGGTGGACCCAGACAACGGCAAATACCTCAGCCATATCGCCTTCGTCGATATGCATAAGAACTTGTGCGACGTCATCCGCGTGTCCGACAAAACGGTCATCCCGCTCGGCGGACTCGGTTGTTTCGACGAGCACGGCATCTTTCCGATGAGCGTCATGCGCTACGGTGATGCAGTCTATGGCTACACCTGTGGCTGGAACCGGCGCGTGTCGGTGTCGGTGGACACCGCCATCGGCCTAGCCATCAGCCGCGACGATGGCCTTACCTTCCAGCGCATCGGCGATGGACCGGTGCTGGCGGCATCGCTGCATGAACCTTGTCTGGTCGGCGACGGTTTCGTGAAGGTCATCAATGGCGTATTTCACATGTGGTATATCTTCGGCACCGGCTGGCAACGCTACCTGCCGGATGCGGCGCCAGACCGCACCTACAAGATCGGCCATGCAACCTCCATGGACGGCATCGACTGGGTGAAAGAAGAAGGGCGGCAGATTGTCGCTGATCGTCTGGGCGGTGATGAAAGTCAGGCGCTGCCGACGGTGATCGGGATCGATGGCCGGTATCACATGTTCTTCTGCTATCGCCAGTCATTCGACTTCCGCAACAACGGCGGTCGTGGCTACCATATCGGCCACGCCTGGTCGGACGACCTGGTGAACTGGATACGCGACGATGAGCATCCGTCGCTCGAAGGCACGCCTGGCGACTGGGATGGCGACATGCAGTGCTACCCGCATGTATTCGAGAGCGGCGACAAGGTTTACCTGCTCTATAACGGCGACGAGTTCGGACGCTACGGTTTCGGTTTGGCGGTGCTGGAGCGATGAGCAAAACCATCGAGTATTCGTTGAATAAGGCATCGGAGTCGGCAATCGCCGAACACCTGTCGCGTTGCGATGCTTATTTCATCCCACCCTTGAGCGGCCGGGTCGAAATAAGTGACTATGCAAAAAAGATTACTGGCAAGGCGGTGCGGTTCGAGGCCTGGGCAGGCGGCACACTGGTCGGATTGGCTGCGGCCTATTGCAACGACCAGAATAAGCACATCGGTTACCTCACCAGCATCAGCGTATTGCATGACTGGACTGGCGAGGGCATCGCCGCGCGGTTGATGGCACGGTGTATCGAATACGCGAAGGTATCCGGGATGCGGCGGCTCAGCCTGGAGGTGGCGTGCGACAATATGCCGGCCATCAAATTGTATGAGAAGTACGGTTTCGTTGCTGCCAAGGTGCGTGCCACCTCGATCGACATGGATTTGATTCTGAACGGTGTGAAAGATCATGAACGGTAAGCGTGACTACAACTTCGAGACCAAAGATACCAAAGGCCATAAGTACGCCTATCGTTTCGATTTTGACGTGATGCATCCGTTCATGGTCCGATCATTCGAACCTTTCTTCAACCAAGGCAGCCTGCTTGAGCTGGGCAGCTTTAAAGGTGATTTCACCACCAGATTACTATCTTATTTCGATGACATTACCTGTGTCGAAGCCTCCGATACGGCTATCGAAGAGGCCAGGGAAAAGTTGGACGACAAGGTCGAGTTCATCCATGCGCGGTTCGAACAGGCAACCCTGCCCAGACGCTATGACCACATCGTGCTGACCCATGTGCTGGAACACCTGGACGATCCGGTGCGGGTGCTCAAGCGCATCAACGACGAATGGCTGGCTGAGGGCGGGCGGTTCTTCCTGGTGTGCCCCAATGCCAATGCGCCTTCCCGACAGATCGCCGTCAAGATGGGGCTGATCTCGCACAATACGGCCGTTACCACTGCCGAGGCAGAGCATGGCCATCGCCGTACTTACACTTTGGATACCCTGGAGCGGGATGCCGTGGCGGCAGGATTGAAGGTCGTTCATCGGTCGGGGATATTCTTCAAGGCGCTAGCGAACTTCCAGTGGGATCGTCTGCTGCAAACGGACATCATCTCCAAGGACTATCTGGAGGGGTGTTATAAGCTGGGGCAGCAGTATCCGGACCTGTGTTCGAGTATATTTTTGCTGTGCGAAAAAGGGGATGGCTGATTTATTGAGACGTCTCAATAATCGATAGCCTTCAATATCCCCGCCATTTGACGACCTCAGAAACCGATCATGCCTTCCTTGACCGCCCCTTTACCCCATCCCTACTACATCTATTGTCCGGATTATCGCGACGATTCGTCGGGCATCAGGGTGCTGCATCTGTTGTGCCATGCCCTGAATCTGGCGGGCCAGGAGGCCTATGTAACGGCGAATACCGTGGCTGCCCGCTTGCGCACGCCGCGCCTGACCCCCGAGGTTGAGCAATGGCACCGGCAAGCCGGGCGTATTGCCATTACGGTCTATCCCGAAGTCGTCTCCGGCAACCCGCGCAACGCGCCTATCGTGGTGCGCTATCTGCTGAACACCCCAGGTTATCTCGCGGGCGACAAGACCTTCGCGGAAGCCGAGCTGTTGTTTGCTTACGATCAGGAGTTCGTCCCGCCGGGTATGCGGGCCGAGAGCCTGTTTCTGCCACCTTGCGATCTGGCACTATTCAACCCATTCGGGGTGAAGGACGAAAACCGTAAGGGAACCTATTTTTTCGTTCATCGCTATCTCAAGAACGGTGGGCAGTTGTTGGAAACTACACGGGATTCGGTTGAGCTTTCATACCGCCATCCACGTACCTTGGCCGAACTGGCGGCGATCTTCCGCAGCGCCGAATTGCTTTATTCCTACGAGCGCTCAGCCTTGTGTCTGGAGGCCATGTTATGCGGCTGTCCAGTGGTGTATCTGCCAAACGAGGGTCTCACCCGCCTACCCGGCGAGGCGTTTTTTGGCCGTAACGGTACGGCGTGGGGCACGGACCCCGCCGAGATTGGCCGGGCCAGAGCGACAGTGGGGCAGATATATCCGATGTATCTCGATTTAGAGAAACCGTTCTGGAACCAACTGGAACAGTTCATCCAGCTTACCCAGGAGGCGGCTTTGAACCTGCAATCAACGCAAAGACCGGAAAATCAGGTTGGTGGGGGGGCCAGCGTCACGAATGTGATGGCCCCGGCCCAAGCGGATGTGTCTTATCTGCTTTGGCAGGCGACTCACGGTTGGGGCGAGGTCGAGCGCTGTTGGGCGCGGGAAACCGTAACTGACTGGTCCACGACCCCGAGTTTTCACTGGGCGGTCATCGTCACCGAGGGTGCCGAAGAGGCATTACTGCGGACCTGGAAGTCGCTGGTGGCGCAATGTGTTGGAGTGGCCTGGAACCTGACGGCGGTATCGACCGCGCCGCGCCCGGCCAAACCAGCCATCCCCGCTGGTTTGGCCTGGCGCCAGTCGGCACGGCCGTTGCAGACCGTCAATGAACTGTTGTCCGGGTCGGAGAGCGACTGGGTCGGCCTATTGGAGGCGGGCGATGGCCTGCCGGAACATGCCTTGTTTACCCTGGCATTTCAAACCTTGGCGCATCCGGTATGGCAAGTCCTCTATACCGACGAGGACAGTCTGGATGCCGATGGCGGTTGTTCATTGCCCTACTTCAAGCCTGATTTCAGCCCTGACCTGGTGCGGGCCGCGCCCTTTGCGGTAGGTGGCCTGTTGCTGTTGAGGCGGGAAGCATTCGCTGCATTGGGCGGCTTGCGGCCCGAGATGGAGGGCGTCGAATACTACGACCTGGTGTTGCGGGCCAGCGAACGGCTGGGGCCGGCGGCCATCGGCCATATTCAGGATGTCTTGTATCACCGCTTCGTCGCCGGCGGACATGGCACGCGCAGCCCAGAGGAGGCCGCTGCGGCTGGGATGGCGGCCTTGCACGAACACCTCGAACGGCTGGGCCGCCCGGCCGATATTTCTGCGGGGTTATTGCCGGGCACCTTTCATATCCATTACCGGCATGGTGGCGAGGACCTCGTCTCGATCGTGATCCCGACCCAGAATGGCGGGGCGTTCCTGCAACGCTGCATCGGCTCGATCTTCGAAAACACCGCGTATCCGAACTTTGAGCTGATTGTGGTCGATCGCGGCAGCGACGATGTGGCCAGCCTCGACCTCCTGGCCGAATTAAAGACCCTGGCGGCGGATCGAGTCCGCATCCTGACGGTAGGCCGGGATGTCATATTGACCCAGGCCGCTAATCGAGGCGCGGCGGCGGCCAAGGGCCGTTATCTGCTGTTCTTGTCGGATGCCGCTGCCGCCCTGAACAAGGACTGGCTGGACGAGATGTTGGGTTATGCCGGCCAACCCGATGTCGGCGTGGTGGGCGGGCGGTTGATCGCCCAGGACGCCAGCCTGCTCCATGCCGGATACCTGCTCGGCCTGGAAAGCTATCCTGCCGTCCTGTATGGGAAGGGCCAGTCCATGCATGAGCCGGGCTACTTCGGACGGCTCCAGTTACCGAGCAATCCATCTGCCGTGGCGGCCGCCTGCATGATGGTGGACAAGGCGCTATTTGATCAGTTGGGCGGTTTTGATGCCGGCGATTTGCTTGATGCCTACAGCGATGTGGACCTGTGCCTACGGGCTGGCAAGATGGGGCGTCGGGTGGTCTGGACGCCACACGCCACCTTGTTGCATGAGGGTGAGGCAAGACCCGAAGCACCGGCCGCACCGGATGAGGCCAACCAGGAGGAACCGGAACCTGGGGCCGGGACGAAACGCTTGTGGCATCTGGCCAGCCCCAGCGAAAACATAATGTTCTCCCGGTGGCTACCAAGAATCGCCCACGACCCGGCATACAACCGCAATCTAACCCTGGCCTCGGCGTCTCATGCCTTCGAAATCGAGTTGGCGACAGGCATCACCTGGGATCCGGATTGGCGGCCCCGGCCTCGCGTGCTCGGGCACCCGGCCGATCGTATGGGGTGCGGCGAGTACCGCATCATTGCGCCGATGCGCTGCCTCGCGAACCAAGGTTTGATCCAATCTTATGAGAGTAATTATTACCTCACCACGCCCGGCTTGGCCCGCATGTCGCCCGACGTGGTGATCGTGCAACGGCAAGTTGAATGGGGGCATGTCGCTTGCCTACAGGAATATGCCCGCCACAACCAGTCCTTCAGAATTTACGAATTGGATGACCTGTTGACCAACGTCCAACTGCAAAATTGCGCGCGAAAAAAAATACAAAGCGCCGATCTCATCAAGCGCTTCCGCAAGGCGCTTAACCTGTGCGATCGCATGGTGGTCTCCACCGACTACCTGGCCGACGAGTACCGGCGTTATATAGACGATGTGGTAGTTGTGCCCAATTATGTCGAGCGCGCCCGTTGGGGCGGCTTGCGGCCTTTACGACGGCAATCCGAGCGACCGCGCGTTGGCTGGGCGGGCAGTATGCACCACACTGGCGATTTCGCGATCATTGTCGATGTGGTGAAGGCCACCCGCGCTGAGGTGGACTGGATTTTCTTCGGCATGTGTCCCGATGAGATCAAGGGTCTGGTCAAGGAATTCCACCCCGGCGTGCCGCTCGACGACTACCCGGCCAAGCTGGCCAGCCTGAATCTTGACCTGGCCATCGCCCCGCTTGAAGATGTGCCGTTCAACCATGGCAAGAGCCATTTGCGGCTGCTGGAGTATGGCGTGCTGGGCTATCCGGTGATCTGCACCGACATCACGGCCTACCGGGGCGAACATCCGGTCACCCGGGTCAAAAACCGGTTCAAGGATTGGGTCGAGGCCATCCGTGAGCAGGTCTCGGATAGGGATGAGTTGGCACGGCGCGGCGACGCATTGCGCGACTACATCAACGCCAACTGGATACTTGAGGACCATACGGACGTCTGGCTCAAGGCCTGGCTACCTGCCTGACCGGCAAACCCAATGGCGCTGACGATTACCGGCCCCGAGTTGCTGATTGCCGTGATCCTGGCCACGGCGATCTATCTATTGGAGACGGTTATCCTGCCGCATCGACGCCGACGCGGACCGCAGCCGGCTGCGGACACCGACCTGAAAAACACGGTTCACAAGTTGCGCGCCGAGGTCATTACCCTTCAACACCGCATCGAGGAACTGGAAGTGCGGCTCGGCGCAGAGGCGCCCGAGGCGGAGATCAGCCATTCAGCTTACGACTATGCCATCCAGTATGCCCGTCAGGGCATGATCGCCCCCGAGATCGCCGCCCGCTGTGGCATTTCTCAAGACGAGGCGATCTTGATCGTCGCCCTGCATCGGAAAGGCCAGACGGTCTGATTGACCTCGGTGATTTGGCAGCGCTCAAGTCCAGGGCGAATCCGCCGATAACATGGCCATGAACCACCAATCCGGAGTCGCCATGGGCGATCGACATTCAACAGGCAATACGCGGCGGTCGGCATGAGCCTAGGCGCATTGCCCGATCTGATACTTTCCTGGTTCAGGAATCAGGGGACGGAGCCGTTGTCGGCCGGCAGGGATGCGGCGCTCCATGGACAACTCAAGCCGGGCAGGCAATATGAGGCCTTGGTACTCGATAATCTGGCCAATGGCCGCAACCTGGTTCGGGTTGCCAATCAGAAGTTCGACATGGCCTTGCCGCAACAGGCCAAGCCAGGCGATGTCGTTCGCCTGACCTATGTTCAGGCCGGGGCGCGGCCAACCTTCGCGCTCAATGCTCCGGCCGGAGCATTGTCGCAACCGGTGACCGTCAGCCAGGCCGCCCAGCGGGTCGACGCCCTGATCCGCTATATCCCGGTAATCGCATCGCCAGCGGCCTCGGCGGCGCAATCGACCGCCGCTGCCACGCCGCTCGCCGCAGCCGCCAAGACGATCGTAGTCAATCCTGCCGTCCTACTGGCCGCCGCGTCGACCCCGGTCGGTCCGGCGACCCCGGTTTTGGCGCCGGCCAGCGCGGCCACGCTGTTGATTGAAGAGATGGTCGATAGCACCCAGGCCAGCGTCGCCACCAACACCGGCTTGAATACCGCCCAGGGTGTCGCTGCGGAATCCGCTTCGGTTAGCCATATGCTGCCCATGCGTCTGTTCCAGACGGTCAAGGAAAGCGGCCTGTTTTATGAATCCCACCTGGGCAAATGGGTGCGCGGCGAGGTCGGTCTGGAGGGTATCCAGCGGGAACCGCAGGCCGGCCTGGCCAAAAACCCTGGCGTCTTGCTCGATCTGCCCGATCTGGAAGGAATACCGGAACAGGCCGCCAGGCTGGCCAGTCGGCAGTTGAATATGCTGGAAGGCGGACCCTTTATCTGGCAGGGTCAGGTCTGGCCAGGACAGGATATGACATGGCAGGTCACCGAGCGCGATGGCGGCGGTCGCGCTGCCGAGGACACGGCGCAGAAATGGCGCTCACAATTGCGCCTGACCCTGCCCAGGCTCGGTAGCGTGACAGCCGATCTGGACATCGGAGCGCTCGGTCTGCGCATCCGCCTGAGGGCGCGGACGCCGGAGGCGCTGGCCGAAATGAAAGCGGCCATGGCCGACTTGAGCCAGCGTATCCGGGACTCCGAATTGAACCTGACCAGTCTGAAGGCAGAATTGGCCGATGACCGGGCCTGAACATCGTCCCCACGCGGTTGCTCTGGCCTACCAGGCCGGGGACCTGGCGCCGCGCGTGGTCGCCAAGGGCAGCGGCCATCTGGCGGCGGAGATCATCGCTCGCGCCCGCGAGGCCGGCGTGTTCGTGCATGAGTCACCGGAACTGGTCGCATTACTCATGCAGGTAGACCTGGACGACCGCATCCCGCCCAATCTGTATATCGCCGTGGCGGAACTGTTGGCCTGGCTCTACCGGCTGGAGCAAGGAGCGGGTGATGAAGATACTGATACTGGGCATCGGTAACACCCTGCTGAGCGACGAAGGCGTCGGTGTGCATGTCATTCAGACCCTGGCGGACCGGGTTGCGCCGGAGGATGAGGTCGAGTTGTTGGATGGCGGGACCTTGAGCTTTACCCTGGCCGGGCCGATCGAGTCGGCCGAGGCGCTGATGGTGGTGGATGCCGCCGAACTCAAAGTCGCGCCGGGTGAGGTCCAGGTCTTTGAAGGTCCGGACATGGACGCCTTCCTGGCCGGCAATCGGAAATCCAGTGTCCACGAGGTCGGCCTGCTCGACCTGATGGTGATTGCTCGACTGACCGGGCACTGGCCAGAGCGTCGGGCCTTGGTGGCTATCCAGCCGGAAAAGGTCGACTGGGGCGAGGCCCTGAGCGAAAAAGTGGCCGCCGCCGTGCCGCTGGCCTGCAAACACATTCGGCAATTGATCGAAGCCTGGCGTGGCCCGATTCGCTAAACGCGCGTTTTGGAAAATCGGTAAATATCGACGACTGAACTAAGCTGATAGAACCGTTTGCCCCTTTGGGTCACCTGGGAGCGTGTTCTTATGAGCAAAGAATCAGGCCTGTTGATCGCCAATCTGGCGCGCCAGGGCGTGTCCCGGCGCACCTTTATGAAGTATTGTGCCACCCTGGCGTCATTGATGGCCTTGCCACCGGCGGCCGGCCGCGCCTTCGCCGAGGCGTTGGCCAAGGCGCCCAGGCCGTCGGTGATCTGGCTCTCTTTCCAGGAATGCACCGGCTGCACCGAGTCCATCACCCGGTCCCACGCGCCCACCCTGGAAGGCCTGATCTTCGACAGCATATCCCTGGATTATCACCACACCCTCATGGCCGCCGCTGGCGAGGCCGCCGAGGCGGCCCGCGCGGCGGCCATAAAGGCGAACTGGGGCAAATACCTGCTGGTGGTGGATGGTTCGGTGCCGATGAAGGATGGCGGGGTCTATTCCACCATCGCCGGCATCTCCAATCATGACATGCTGATGGCCACGGTCAAGGGCGCGGCGGCCATAGTAGCGGTCGGCACCTGCGCGGCCTTCGGCGGCCTGCCCAAGGCGCAGCCCAATCCCACCGGGGCGGTGGCCATCTCCGAGCTGGTGAAGGATAAGCCAGTGGTCAATATTCCCGGTTGCCCGCCCATCCCGGTGGTGATGACTGGTGTGCTGGCACATTACCTGGCCTTTGGCACCCTGCCCGAACTGGATAAACTGGGCCGGCCGCTGGCCTTCTACGGCGAGACCATACACGACCGCTGTTATCGCCGGCCGTTTTACGATCAGGGCAAGTTTGCCAAGACCTTTGACGATGAGGGTGCGCGCAAGGGCTGGTGTCTGTTCGAGCTGGGCTGCAAGGGACCTGTGACCTATAACGTCTGTGCGACCACCAAGTGGAACGACGGCACGTCTTTCCCGATCGAGTCGGGGCATGGCTGCCTGGGTTGCTCGGAGCCGAATTTCTGGGACGCTGGCGGTTTTTACCGCGCCCTGTCCATGCCGGCCGAGCCGCTGAAGGTGGCGGCCAAGGCGGTGGCCATCGGCGCCGCCGTCGGCGTGGCCGTGGCCTTCTCCAACCGCACCAAGAAGACCGCCGCCCGGACCGGCCACCAGACGGCCACGCTGGCCGATCTGGAAAAGTAGGGGCAAGCCATGGATGCAGCACAACTGCTCAACTGGGTGCGCGGCGCCGGACTGCAACTTGCCGTTTTTATCTTCCTGCTGGGCACGGTGTGGCGGCTGATCGAGATTTATAGCCTGGGCCGCAAGCCAGACCTGGCCGAAGCGCGTCATGTTTCAGGCGCGTCGGGTTGGCATACCCTGTGGCGCCGGTCGATACCGATACCCGGCATGATGCAGCGCGCTGGTCTGACCTATATTGCCGGCTATGGCTTCCATATCGGCCTGGCGGCGGTGGTGCTGCTGTTCGCGCCGCATATCCGCCTGATCCACGACCTGACCGGCCTATCCTGGCCGGCGCTGCCTTCCCCATTCGTCGATTTGCTGGCGGTGATGACCCTGGTGGCCATGCTGGTGGTCTTGGCGGAACGGCTACGTCAACCGGTCAAGCGTTTCCTTTCGACCTTCGAGGACTGGCTCACCTGGGCGGTGACCTTCCTGCCGGTACTGACTGGTTATCTCGCCGCCCGGCACCTGCTGTTGCCCTATACCCTGACGCTGTCGCTGCATATCCTCAGCGTTGAGATGCTGCTGGTGCTGCTGCCATTCACCAAGCTGTTCCACGCGTTCACGGTCTGGCCATCGCGCTGGTTCAACGGCGATGCGCATGGAAGGAAGGGGGTAGCGGTATGAGCGCATCACTAGCCCGTGCCGTCAACGTCCTGAAAGAGGTGATCGACGCACCCATTGCCAGTTATTTCGCGAGTTGCGTGCATTGCGGCCTGTGCGCCGAGGCCTGTCTGTTCTACACCGAAACGGACGACCCGAAATACACCCCGATCCACAAGCTGGAGCCGATGCGCCGGGTTTACGCGCAGGAATATACCCTGATCGGCCGGTTGCTCAAATGGCTTGGCCTGAGCAAGCCGCTGACCGATGCGGAATTGGCCGAGTGGCAACCCCTGGTCTATGACAGTTGCACACTATGCGGCCGCTGTTCCATGGTCTGCCCGGTGGGCAACGACATCGTCTATATGGTGCGCAAGCTGCGCGAGGGCATGGCCATCGCCGGCTACGCCCCGGCTGGTGTCCTGGCGGCGACTCAACGCACGATCGAGATGGGCAGTCCGATGGGCGTCAAGCTGCCGGCTTTGAAGGCGCAGATCGGCCACATCGAGGCCGAGACCGGCCTGACCGTGCCGCTCGACCGGGAGGGCGCCGAGTACATGGTGTTGCTGTCGTCGATGGAGATCATCAACTTTCCGGAATACCTCTCGGCGATCGCCCGGATCATGAAGCAGGCGGGCAAGACCTGGACCCTCTGCTCGTCCGCCTTCGAGGCGACCAACAGCGGCATCCAGATCGGGGTCTCGGACCTGGCCAGGGTGATCGTCGCGCGCATCGTCGAGGGGGCGGAACGGCTCAAGGTGCAGACCGTCATCAGTCCGGAATGCGGCCACGCCTTCACCGCCTTGCGCTGGGAAGGGCCGAACCTGATCGGCCGGCCGTATCGCTTCAAGGTCCAGCACATCCTGGAGGTGCTGGACGAGTTGCGCGTCCAGGGCCTGCTCAAGACCCAGGGTTTCGAGGAAAAGCGGCTCACCTTTCACGATCCCTGCCAGCTTGTGCGACGGGGTGGGGTGATCGAGCCACCGCGCAATCTGCTCAGGATGATCTCGAACAACCTGGTCGAGACCACCGATCCGGGTAAATACAACTGGTGTTGCGGCGGCGGCGGCGGGGTGTCGGCCAACGACGACGCCGAGGCGATTCGGCTGATTGCCTTCAAGCGCAAGAAGACGCAGCTCGATGCGGTGAAACCGGACAAGCTGGTGACCGCCTGTGCCAATTGCCGCATCGTATTGGAAGAGGGTCTGGAGCATTACCAGATGAACCTGCCGGTGGTTGGGCTGACCGAGATGATCGCCGACCATCTGGCCAGCGACTGAGGAGATGGCAATGCGGATCAACAATGACGTGGAGTTCAAGGCGGCGCTGAATGGCCTGGACATACACCAGCAGCGCCGGGTGGCGGCGGCCTTCATCGAAAGCGTGTTGCCGCTGTGCCCGGACAACCGGGTCAGCTCGGCGCTGGGCATGGTCAAGCGCACCGGGATTAGCGATGCCGAACTAGCCTCGGCCTATCGGGAGGCGAATAGCGCGCGGGTCGAGCTTTTTACCCAGTGTGGCAAGGAGGCCGACTGGCTGGGCCAGGCCGGCCACTTCGTCGCCAAGGCGACGCTATATTGCGTGAAACCGCCCGAACCGGGCATCAATCTGGCCTGGGAAGCCGCCATGGCCGCACGCATGGCTCGCACCTGCGAGACGGTGGCCGAGGGCGCCGGCACTGAAAACCATGAGGCCGAGAACCAGTACCGCATCCTTTACGACCTGTTGAATACCTGAGAGCAACGCCATGACCGTAACGAATCGCGTCGTCGTCGATCCCATCACCCGCATCGAGGGCCATCTGCGCATCGAGGCGGAGACCGATGAGGCCGGCCGGATTACCCGCGCCTACAGCGCCGGCACCATGGTGCGCGGCATCGAGATCATCCTGCGTGGCCGCGATCCGCGTGATGCCTGGGCATACACGCAGCGCATCTGCGGCGTCTGCACCCTGGTCCATGCCATCGCCTCCATCCGGGCGGTCGAGGACGCGCTGAAATATCCGATCCCAGCCAACGCCCAACTGATCCGCAACCTGATGATCGCGGCCCAGTTCGTGCATGACCACGTCATGCACTTCTACCACCTCCATGCCCTGGACTGGGTGGACGTGGTATCGGCCCTGAAGGCCGACCCCAAGGCGACCTCAGCCCTGGCCCAGCGCATCAGCGGCTATGCCAAGTCATCGCCCGGCTACTTTGCTGACATGCAAAAGAAGCTGAAGGGTTTTGTTGAGGCTGGCCAGTTGGGCATCTTTGCCAACGGCTACTGGGGCCATCCGGCCTACAAACTGCCACCCGAGGCCAACCTGATGGCGGTGGCCCATTATCTCGAAGCGCTGGCCTGGCAGCGCGACGTGGTCAAGCTGCACGCCATCTTCGGCGGCAAGAATCCGCATCCCAATTTCCTGGTCGGCGGCGTACCCTGCGCCATCAGCGTCGAACCCAAGCCAGCCGGTCCCGGCCATGGCCCGCACTATCGCGGCGGCCAGGAGGCCACGGCGGTCAGCATGGTTGGACTGCAAACGGTCCAGAACGTCATCAACCAGATGCGCGAGTTTGTCGATCAGGTCTACCTGCCGGATACCCTGGCCATCGCCGGCTTTTACAAGGACTGGGCGGCGCGCGGCGAAGGCCTGGGCAATTTCCTCTGCTACGGCGATTTTCCCGCCCAGGACATGAATTCGCCGGACACCTTCTTCCTGCCGCGCGGCGCGATCCTGAATCGCGACCTGACCACCATCCATCCGGTTGATCTGCACGACCCGGCGCAGATACAGGAATACATCTCCCACTCCTGGTACCGGTACAGCGTCGGTGACGGCAAGGGCCTGCACCCCTATGCCGGTGAGACCGAGTTCAACTACACCGGCCCCCAACCGCCCTATGAACACCTCGATGTCGAGGCCAAGTATTCCTGGATGAAGTCGCCGCGCTGGAACGGCAAGGCCATGGAGGTCGGGCCGCTGGCGCGGGTGCTGATGCTCTACGCCAAGGGCCACGAACAGACCAGGGAACTGGTCGGCTACACTTTGAAGACGCTGGGCGTCGGCACCGAGGCGCTGTTCTCGACCCTGGGCCGCACCGCCGCCCGGACCCTGGAATCAAAGATCATCGTCGAGGCCATGCAGGGCTGGTTTGACAGCCTGATGGCCAACATCAAGGTCGGTGACTTGAAGACCTTTAATGAGACGCAATGGGATCCGTCGACCTGGCCGAAACACGCCGAGGGCGCGGGCTTCACCGAAGCGCCACGCGGTGCTCTCGCGCACTGGGTCGTCATCGACGATGGCCGCATCGCCAACTATCAGGCGGTGGTGCCTTCTACCTGGAATGCCGGCCCGCGCGACGCCGCCGGTCTGCCCGGCGCCTACGAGGCGGCGCTGCAGGACCGGCATACGCTCTATGACCCGAAACAGCCGATCGAAATATTGCGCACCATCCACAGCTTTGACCCGTGCATCGCCTGCGCTGTGCATGTAACCGACCCTGAAGGCGAGGAACTCGTTCAGGTCAAGATACGCTGAAGAACGGATATGGAGAGCCAGGCTATGAGCAAAAGAACGATGCTGATGTTGGATGGCAACGAGGCTGTCGCCCGCATGGCCTACAGGCTCAACGAGGTCATCGCCATCTATCCCATCACGCCCTCGTCCACCATGGGCGAGTGGTCGGACGAATGGGCCACCAAGGCCCAGCCTAATCTGTGGGGAAACGTGCCCAAGGTGATCGAGATGCAGAGCGAGGGCGGCGCCGCCGGCGCCTTGCACGGCGCCCTGACCGGCGGCGCTATGGCCACCAGCTTTACCTCCAGCCAAGGCCTGTTGCTGTTCATCCCCAACTTATACAAGATCGCCGGGGAGCTGACCGCCCTGGTCATCCATGTCGCGGCGCGCGCCCTGGCCAGCCATGCGCTGTCGATCTTCGGCGACCACAGCGACGTCATGGCCTGCCGCACCACCGGGTTCGCCATGTTGTCCGCCAACAGTGGCCAGGAGGCGCAGGACTTCGCCCTGATCGCCCAGACCGCGACGTTGGAAGGCCGGGTACCGGTACTGCACTTCTTCGACGGCTTTCGCACCTCGCACGAGGTGAGCAAGATCGTCGCGGTCGAGGACCAGGTCATCCGGGCCATGATCGATAGTGAGCGGGTGGCCGACCACCGCCGACGCGGACTGTCGCCGGAGCGCCCGGTGCTGCGCGGCAGCTCGCAGAACCCGGATGTGTTCTTCCAGTCGCGAGAGCGGGCCAATCCCTATTACAGCGATTTTCCCGGCGTCATGCAGCGGGCCATGGACCGCTTCGCCAAGTTGACCGGCCGAGGCTACAAACTGTTCGACTACGTCGGTGCGGCCGATGCCGAGCGGGTCATTGTGATGATGGGTTCCGGCGCCGAGACGGCTGAAGAAACCGTGTTGCACCTGACTGCGCGCGGCGAGTCGGTCGGCCTGGTCAAGGTCCGGCTGTATCGGCCCTGGTCGGCGGCCGATTTTCTGGCGGCCTTGCCGGTGACTGCGCGGGCGGTCGCGGTGCTGGACCGCACCAAGGAACCCGGCGCCGACGGCGAACCGCTGTACAAGGACGTATTGACCACGCTGGCTCAGGCGGCGGCTGTCAGGCCCCTGCCGCGGGTGATCGGTGGCCGCTATGGTCTGGGCAGCAAGGAATTTACGCCGGGCATGGTCAAGGCGGTATTCGATGCCCTTTCGGCGCCGCTCGGCCGCCATGAATTCACCGTCGGCATCCATGACGATGTGTCCAACCTGTCGCTAGCCTGGGATGCGGACTTCCGCACCGACGCCGCCCGTAACTGCCAGTCGGCGCTGTTCTGGGGTCTGGGCGCGGACGGCACCGTTTCGGCCAACAAGAACTCGATCAAGATCATCGGCGAGGCCACTGACCTTTATGCCCAGGGCTACTTCGTCTACGACTCCAAGAAGTCGGGCGCGGTGACCGTCTCTCATCTACGTTTCGGCGCCGACCGGATTCGTTCGGCCTATCTGGTTGAACCCGACATGGCCCAGTTCGTGGCCTGTCACCAGACCGTGTTCATCGAGCGTTACGACCTGCTCGAACAGGCCGCGCCGGGCGGGGTGTTTCTGCTCAACACGCCGGCCGAGGATGTCTGGGCCAGCCTGCCGGTGCAGATGCAGATGCAGATTCGTGGAAAAAGCCTGCGGCTCTACGCCATCGATGCTTACCAGGTGGCCGAGGCCGCCGGCATGGGTCGGCGCATCAACACCATCATGCAGACCTGCTTCTTCGCCATCTCCGGCATCCTGCCGCGCGCTGCGGCCATCACCGCCATCAAGCAGGCGGTCGACAAGACCTACGGCAAAAAAAGCAAGCGGCTGGCCGAGATGAACTTCAAGGCCATCGACATGACCCTGGCGCATCTGCGCGAGATCGCGCTGCCGGCCGGCGATGGCGCCGGCGCGTCGCCGATGTCGGCCCATGAGGTGGTTGCCGACAACCTGCCGGCCTTTGTGCGCGAGGTCACCTTGCCCATCTTCCAGGGCCGGGGCGATAGCCTGCCGGTGTCGCTGATGCCGGCGGATGGCGTTTTTCCAGTCGGTACCGCCAAGTATGAGAAGCGCAACATCGCCCTGGCCATCCCGGTCTGGGAGGCTGATCTATGCACCCAATGCGGCAAGTGCGTTTTCGTCTGCCCACATTCGGCTATCCGGGCGCGCGCCTTCGCCGTCGAGGAGGCCGCTGCCGCACCGGCCTCCTTCAAACATGTGCCGGCCAAGAGCAAGGACTACCCGGCTGGCACCCATATTAGCTATCAGACGGCGGCCGAGGACTGCACCGGCTGTGGTGACTGCGTCGAGGCCTGTCCGATTCATGACAAGTCCAACGTCTCGCGCAAGGCAGTCAACATGGCGCCGATCACCCCGGCGCTGCGCGACCTGGAACGGACTAACCTGGCGTTCTTCCTGGCCCTGCCCGAGTTCGACCGGACCGCGATCAAACACACCACCATACCCGGCGCCATGCTGCTTGATCCGCTGTTCGAGTACTCGGGCGCCTGTCCCGGCTGTGGCGAGACGCCGTATATCCGGCTGGCGACCCAGTTGTTCGGCGACCGTATGCTGGTCGCCAATGCCACCGGCTGCTCGTCGATCTATGGCGGCAACCTGCCCACCACGCCCTACACTGCCAACGCCGAAGGGCGCGGTCCGGCCTGGTCCAATTCGCTGTTCGAGGACAACGCCGAGTTCGGCCTGGGTATGCGCCTGGCGGCCGATCAGCAGATGGACTATGCCCGGGCGCTGGTCCGGGAGTTGGCCGACAGTCTGGGCAGCGACCTGGCTGCGGACCTGGTCGCTGCCGAGCAGGGCGACGAAGCCGGCATTCAGGCCCAGCGCCGGCGGGTGGTCGTCCTGTTGAACAAGCTCAATGGCCTGAATCAGCCGCGCACGGCCGAACTGGCGGTCGTGGCCGAATGGCTGATCCGGCGCAGCGTCTGGATCATCGGCGGCGACGGCTGGGCCTATGACATCGGCTACGGCGGCCTGGATCACGTTCTGGCCCTGCCTTACGACGTCAATATCCTGGTCCTGGACACCGAGGTCTATTCCAATACCGGCGGCCAGACCTCCAAGGCCACGCCGCTGGGCGCGGTGGCCAAGTTCTCGGCCGGCGGCAAGACCACGGCCAAGAAGGACCTGGCCAAATTGGCGATGGACTATGGCCATGTCTATGTCGCTCAGGTGGCCTATGGCGCCAAGGACGTGCAGACCCTCCGGGTGTTCCACGAGGCCGAATCGTATCCCGGCCCATCGCTGATCGTTGCCTATAGCCCGTGCATCGCCCACGGTTTCGATCTGCTCTACAACCAGCGCCAGCAGGATATGGCGGTGAAGGCCGGACACTGGCCGCTGTTCCGCTATGACCCGCGTCTGGCGGTGGCCGGCGGCAACCCGTTCCGACTGGATTCGGCGCCGCCCAGCCAGCCGCTCAAGGCCTTCATGGACTCGGAGACTCGTTTTGCGATGCTCTCGCGCAGTCATCCCGAGGCAGCGGCCAAGCTGGCCGAGGCCGCTCAGGTTGAGGCGACGCGCCGCTTTAGTGGTTATCAGGATATGGCCGATGGGCATCGTAACGAGCCAAAGAGTGGGGACTGAGATGATTGATCTTGCCACCGACTATGTCGGTCTGAAGTTGAAGAACCCGCTGGTACCGTCGGCCTCGCCCCTGTCTCGTGATCTCGATATGGCCCGCCGCCTGGAGGATGCCGGCGCGGCGGCCATTGTCATGTATTCCCTGTTCGAGGAGGACGTGCGCGCCGAGGATGCCATGACCGAGCGCTTTTTACTGAACAGCGCTCTGGGTCATGCCGAGGCGGATGGTTTCGCGCCCGATCAGGGCGAGTTCAAGGGCCTGGCCGAGCGCTACCTGGGGCAACTGACCAAGCTCAAGCACCACCTGGAAATCCCGGTGGTGGCCAGTCTCAACGGCGTCTCTGCCGCTGGCTGGTTGGAGTTTGGCCGGGAGATGGAGGCGGCCGGCGCCGATGCCCTGGAGCTGAACGTCTATCATATCGCGGCCGACATGGCCGAGTCCGGCGACGCGGTCGAGCAGCGATATTTCGACCTGCTGACCGCGCTGCGCGGCACGGTGAAGCTACCCATTGTCATGAAGCTGTCACCGGCCTTTTCCGCGCTGCCGCATTTCGTCAAACGGCTTGAATCCGCCGGGGCGCAAGGTGTGGCGCTGTTCAACCGGTTCTATCAGCCGGATATTAAATTGAGCGATCCGCTCACGATGTCGAACCGGATCCATCTATCCACCCCCGACGAAACCCTGCTGCGCCTGCGCTGGCTGGCTATTCTGCATGGCCGGGTCAACCTCACCCTGGCCGCGACCGGCGGCGTGCATGGCTATGAAGACGCAGTGAAGATGCTGTTGGCCGGCGCCGACGTGGTCCATATGGCCTCCTGCCTGTTACAACATGGACCGGGTCGGCTGAACGAAATCCTGGCCGGCCTGAGCCACTGGATGGAGGAACGGGAATATGAATCGGTGACGCAGTTGAAGGGCAGTATGAGTCAGCGTAATCTGGCCCGGCCCGATGCGGTCTGCCGCGCCAACTATGTTGGCATGATCGATCGTTATGAAGCGCCGGCGGGTGTCTGGCGCTGACGTTTTTTATAGGGAGTGGAACGCATGTTTGAAGCCGCCGAACTCGGCCACAAGATCGCCAAGAAGACCTTCGTCAAGGAGGCGCCGCAGGTACGCGAGGCATTGCTGGAGGCCCAGTATGCGCTGTTGGAAAAGCCGGACTTTCCGGTCGTGATCCTGGTCTCCGGGGTCGATGGCGCAGGCAAAAGCGAGACCGTCAACCTGCTCAATGCCTGGATGGACCCGCGTCACATACAGACCCACGGCATGGGCGCGCCGACCGAGGAAGAGGCCATGCACCCGCCCATGTGGCGCTACTGGCGGCGCCTGCCAGCCAAGGGCAAGGCCGGCATCTTCTTTGGCTCGTGGTACAACGCGCCGATCAACGGCCGGGTCATGGGCAAGTGGAACGATCACGATCTCGATGCCGCGATAGCCCGCATCGTCCGGTTCGAGCGCATGTTGGTGAACGAAGGCGCACTGGTGCTGAAGTTCTGGTTCCACCTGTCCAAGGAGGCCCAGAAGAAACGGATGACCGATCTGGAAAAGAATCCCCTCACCCGCTGGCGGGCGACCAAGCAGGACTGGAAACGCTTCGGCTATTACGACCAGTTCCGCGCCGTGTCCGAATATGTATTGCGCGAAACCAGCACCGGCGAGACCCCCTGGCTGGTGGTGGAGGGCGCCGACCAGAACTATTGCAGCCTGACGGTAGCTAAACAGGTGCTCCAGGCATTACAGGAACGCCTGGCCAATCCCGAACCACACCGCCGGATACATGGTGCGCCGCTGCCGACGCCGATCGACAACCTGCGCATTATCGACACCCTGGACCTGACCCGGACCATCCCGCGCAAGATATATGACCAGGAACTGGAAAAATGGCAGGGCAAGCTGGCCAAGCTGTTTCGCCACAAGGGTTTTCAGAACCGCTCGGCGCTAGCGGTGTTCGAGGGTATGGACGCGGCCGGCAAGGGCGGCGCCATCCGGCGCATCACGGCGGCGCTCGATGCCCGGCAGTACGATGTTATCCCGATTGCCGCGCCAACCGAAGAAGAACGCGCCCAGCCCTATATGTGGCGATTCTGGCGCCACCTGCCTCGGCACGGCAAGCTGGCCGTGTTCGACCGATCCTGGTACGGCCGGGTGCTGGTCGAGCGGGTCGAGGAGTTTTGCAGCCAGCCGGCCTGGATGCGGGCCTACCGCGAGATCAACGACTTCGAGGAGCAACTGGTCGAGTCCGGCGTGATCGTGGTCAAGTTCTGGTTGACCATCAGCCAGGAGGAACAGCTACGCCGCTTCAAGGAGCGCGAGAATATTGCCTTCAAGCGTTTCAAGATCACCGAGGACGACTGGCGCAACCGGGAAAGATGGGACGATTATGTGCGCGCTGCCAGCGACATGATCGAGCGCACCGGCACCCAACTCGCCCCCTGGACCATGGTCGAGGCGGAGGACAAGAACTACGCCCGGATCAAGGTGCTAAAAACCCTGTGCGAGGCGATCGAGAAGGCGCTTTAATCCAGGTCGTTGGCGTCCGGGCCTTTGTCGGCGGTTACCAGGTAAAAACCGAATGCCGCCAGACCGATCCAGATGGCCATGGCCCAGAGGCCCATCCAGTCCGATAAGGGACCCATGAAAAACAGGACCGCTGCGGCGAACGCCAGGACGGCATTGCCGGCCCAGAACCGGGTGCTGTGTTTCTTGATCGTCATCGTAGGACTCCATGGTCTGGGAAGGGGGCAATGATAGGTCAACTCGGCTAGAATCTCACTACGATCAGCCCCGCAGTAGCGCGTTATCCAATGACCGAATCATTCGCATCGCCATCTTTGACGATTGAACAGATCAACCTGACTTACGACGGCTGGCAGGATAGACTGGTGCTGCGCCTGCGCACGCGCGACTCCAGCCTGGCCGAACTCGGCTTGACCCGGCGCTTGACCAAGCATCTGCTGCCGGCTTTGCTGAAGCTGGCCGGTGGCGCCGTGTTGGCGCCCGACGCGGCGACCCGTCAGGAGTTGCTCGCCTATGAACATCAGGAAACGGTGGCGGCCGGCGACTTCGCCTCGGTATTCAATGAAGATGGCCTCGATCTGTTCGAGGGCAAGTCCTTTCTGATTGCCGAGGCCAAGCTGAGCGCCCTGGCTGAAAACCATGGCTGGCGGATTGATTTCCTGGATCGGGAAGGCCGGGGTATGCATCTCAACGTCGACAAGAAGATGCTCCACGGCATCATCAAACTGTTCAACAGCATCTTGCCCACGACCGGCTGGGATTTCCCCGCTGCCGAGGTCGGTGGGGCCATGACCTCGGCGGGGCGCGTGACGCACTAAGGGACCGAGCTTCAGATCACCATGCCCGGATTATGTTTACCGACGCCGATGATTCTGGGTTGATTGAGCTTGACGCCCTTGATGGTCTTCTTGGCGCGCAGGTATTCCGCCACGACGTCCCAGACCGGCACACCGCTGGCGCCTTCGGCGACTGGCGCCCAACCAGCGACCTGGTAGGTCTTGTCGGCCTCGACCGGCTTGCCCTTCAGAGTCATGTCGGTGATCCGCTGGCCCATGCCGGCACTGGGCGCCACGGTGTAATGGATGCCGCCCACCCGCACCATGTCGCCGCCCTGCTGGTAGTAGGGATCAGGATTGAACAGGTTGTCGCCGACGTCTTCCAGGATGGCCTTGATCTGCTCGCCCTTCATCGCGGTCAAGGTGGAGTACGGATAGGTGATGGCGGTCTGGTCCATCAGCCGTTCCATGGTGATTGGCTCGCCCGGCAGTATGGTGGTGCCCCAGCGGAAGCCCGGCGAGAAGGCCGCGTCCGCGCCCTTGACCGCCATCAGCGCGTCGAGTATGAGCTGGTCCCAGGTGCCGTTGAAGTTGCCGCGCCGGTATAGGAAGTCGTCGGAGATGGCCAGTACCTCGCTGAGCTTGGCGGCATAGGGCGCGCGCACCCGGTCGATCAGCGCCGCCATCTGGGCGTCTGGCTTGAGGAAGTTGGAGAACACCGGCAATAGGCGATATTTCCAGTTGGCTACCTTGCCGTTCTTGACCTCGAAGTCCATGACCCCGAGGAACTTGCCGTTGCTCCCGGCGTTGGTGACCAGGCAGGTGCCGCCGTTGGGCGTCTTGATCGGTACCGGCTGATAGATGCCGTCATGGGTGTGGCCACCAAAGATGGCATCGACACCGTTGACCCGGCTGGCCATCTTGAGGTCGACGTCCATGCCGTTATGGGACAGCACGATGACCACCTGGGCGCCCTTGGCCCGGGCCTCGTCCACCCACTTCTGCATACTCTCGTCGCGGATGCCGAAGGACCAGTCGGGCACCATATAGCGCGGGTTGGCAATCGCCGAATACGGGAAGGCCTGACCGACGATGGCCACCGGCACGCCGTTGATCTGTTTCATGACATAGGGCTTGAATACCTGGTCGCCGAAATCGTTGGTGACGATATTCTGGGCGACGAAGTCGATGCCCGCCCGCTTGAAATCATTGTCGATGATCTCGGTCATGCGCTGGGCGCCGTAGGTGCATTCCCAGTGCGAGGTCATGACGTTGACGCCGAGCTGGACACAGGCATCGACCATGTCCTGGCCTTTGCTCCACAGCGCCGTGCCGGAGCCCTGCCAGGTGTCGCCGCCGTCCAGCAGCAAGGCACCGGGACGCTGGCTACGCACCTGATCGACCAGGGTCTTTAGGTGGGCGAAACCGCCGACCTTGCCATACACCTTGGCGGCCTTGCGGAAGTCCAGGTAGGTGAAGGCATGGGCATCGGCCGTACCCGGTTTGATGCCGTAGTTTTTGAGGAACGATTCGCCAACCAGATGCGGCGGGTGGCCGGCCATGGCGCCGACCCCGAGGTTGATGTTGGGCTCGCGGAACCAAATGGGCAGCAGTTGGGCGTGGCAATCGGTGATGTGCATGAAGGACACGTTGCCGATCGGCGGTGCATCGTAATAGTGGGCAGGCAGGCTGCCAGCCAGCACTGAACGGCTATCCAGGACCAGACCGGACGCGGCGGCAGCGGCCAGGACCTGGAGAAATTCGCGGCGACTCATGGACATGGATTACTCCTCACTCGATTCATTTACATTTATCCTCGTTCCGAGAGCGGGGTTTTATAACCCGCTCCCTTTCAAGTCTGACAGACTACCAATGTGGTGTTGCACGTTGTTTGGCATATATGCGAACAAGGAAAGACCAATGCGTCAGACGAAGGTCGGGATGAATCCCGACCTACAAAACCCCGTTGACAGGCCCGGTTGATCAGGTCGAAACCCAATCTGCAAAGGCTTGTATACAAGCGTTCCGAATAGTGCAGCACTACATTAGAAGCGCACCGCTGGCGTCTCGATCTTGAGACCGTTGCCATGCGCATTCATGTAGAGCTCCAGCAGCGCGAATGCCTCGCTACCAACGGGTTGCTTCTCGGCGCGGACGGATTTGAAGCACTGATTGATCCGGGTCTGGGTGCCGATCACCTTGCTGTTGGCCAGACGGTAGGTGGGAAAGCCGTTGGTCTGGCCCTGGGACAGGGTTTGCGCCCGCAGCTTCTGCCCAGGATGGTGGTCATGGCACAGGTTGCAAGCCATGTTGAGATGGCCCGAGCGCGCCTCGAACAGTTTCTTGCCCTGCTCGATAAAGGGCGCCATGGCGCCATCAGTCTGGACATTGACCACCTGGCCGCGGGCTAGATTGCGCACAAAGGTCTCCAGCGCCAAGGCATCGCCGCTTTCATACTTGAGCGGTGCGTTGCCAAGTTGCTCGGTCCACTCGTTGATGATGCGTTGCTGTAGGGTGATGGGGCGCTGGGTCTTGGCATCCAGCACGGGATACTGGGCAATGCGTTTTGGATCGAGCTTCTTGCCGCCCTCACCGTGGCAGGTGGCGCAGGACTTCTCGTTCTTGCCCTTGGTGGAGAACAGCTTCGCGCCCTTGGTCACCGCTTCCATACCAAGGTTCATAAAGTCGTCATCCTGCATCTCTCTGGTTTCCTGCTTGAGTAAGGTGTAGCCGGAGAATACCTCGCCGGAAAACGCGCTGGTGCAGGAAAGGGCGACGCTCAGACCCGCGCCCATAAGCATGGCTGTCTTCAATTTCATCATCGTCCCCTCACTTGAGTGTCATCAGATAGGCCACGACATCCTCTACCTCTTGGGCAGTGAGTATCGTGCGACCCACATATTTCTTCGCCACATTCTTTAACTCGGCGGGGTTCTTGTACATCGGGGGCATGAGGCTGGCTGGGTTGAGCACCTGAATGTCGACGATACGCATACGAATTTCGCCCTCGGTGTAGCGGCTTGCCAGACCGCTCAGGTTTGGCCCGACCTCGCCATGAAAGCCTTCTTCCGGGATGGGTAGCTCGTGACAGGCCAGACAATTGCCCTTGGCGCTGGCAATGGCCAGCTTACGGCCCTTGGCGGGGTCGCCCTTCAGGCCACCTAGCGGTGCCCAAATGGTATGGTCCTTAGTGGCGGTCCAAGCCTTATAGGCCTCGATAGGCGGTTCTTCAGCCATCGAAACCATAGGCAGGCCGAGACATGCCACTGCGGTTAGTACAAGTGATTTTTTTAGCATCATCGGTTTCCTTGTTGCACGCTAACGATCACGGCACATCGCCGTCCCATATCATGAAACGCCATAGGCGGGCCATGGTCACCGTTCAGCCGGCGCCGTTGCGGCGGGCATGGCCCGCCCTATAGTTTCACGTTAAAGCCTCGCGGCTCAGGCGACAGCGGCCTCGACCGAGTCTTTGCCACCCTTGTTGTCTTCCCAGCTCACCACGACCTTGTCGCCGACCTTGGCGCCCTTGACGCGGAACTCCAGA
>Ga0210056_1000036_pt1 | contig 78598 bp, 101 predicted proteins | sample CryGeyCG2014_080_2_FD_183965 | JGI IMG/M metagenome (GOLD analysis project Ga0210056, IMG submission 183965) | Groundwater microbial communities from aquifer - Crystal Geyser CG07_land_8/20/14_0.80 (SPAdes) (version 2) | ecosystem: Environmental > Aquatic > Deep subsurface > Groundwater...
CTTTTCCTCTGCCTTGTAATACTCTATACAAGCGTTAACCGGCATTTTCATCCCTCATGAACAATTTGCAGGCTGTGATATGGCTGCAATCCGTAAGTTTTAGGGCAAAAAACCTGCAGTCGCAGCTCCAGCTATCTTTAGTTTTGTCATAAGTGACTTGTCGGTCTTCCTCATCATTCAAAACAGTGAAATGAAGCCTTTTTGTCGCGTCTACCTCTTTCTTTACTTTCCCGTTTTTGAACAGCCAGTAGCCCTTTCTTCTAGTTTTCCAAGAAATATCTTGCATGTCTTGTATTTAAAAATAGAAAGATTTAATTCTTGTTATGAGTCTGGAAAACGTGATTAAGGAGCTTAAAGAGAAAAAAGCGAAAAAAGTATTTGTTCAGTACCCAGAAGGTCTAAAATTGAAGGTAGTTGATATCTCAAAGAGCCTTGAAAAAGAGGGTTTTGAGGTTATCTTATGTCTAGAGCCAACATTTGGGTCTTGTGACTTGAGAGATCAAGAAGCGAAAAGATTAGGCTGCAATGCTATCCTTCATATAGGGCACTCTGATTTTGGAATGAGATCCGAGATGCCGGTCATCTACTGGGAATATGAAATAGATGTTGACCCAATACCTACTCTGAAAAAAGAATTTGATAAACTAAAACCATTCAAGAAAATAGGATTGATTACAAGCGTACAATATGTTAAAGCGATGAACAAAGTAAAAAAATACCTTGAAAAGAATGGGAAAGAAGTTTTTGTTGAGAAAGTTTTGAAATATCCTGGCCAGATCTTGGGATGCTGCACTTATGCTGCTGAGAAAATTGATGATAAAGTTGACACATTCCTTTATGTTGGCTCGGGAAAATTCCATCCGCTTGGCGTTGCAGTAAAAACTGATAAACCAGTCTATAGCTTGGATTTAGAAAAGAATGAAGTAATTGGTATGGAAAAAGAGAAGATGAAATACCTCAAGAAAAAGGCGTGGCATGACAGTCAGTTAGAAGATGCAAAAACTGTTGGCATATTAGTCTCATGGAAGAAAGGCCAGAACAGAATAGATGAAGCGAGAAAATTAAAAGTGGGTTTGGAGAAAAAAGGCAAAGAAGTCACGATACTAGCTTTTGACAGGGTTACAAAGGAGAAATTAGAAGGACTTAAGTTTGATGTTTTGGTTAACATGATCTGCCCAAGGTTTGATGATGAATTATATTTTTGATAAAAATGTTTTTCCGCCAATGACTTTTTCAGAAAATTTGAATTCATTAACTTGTTTTCTCAGAGTATTGTCTCGTGTAACTAGGTAATCGCAATTTTTATTGTACTCAGCTTGGAAAACTAATATTGAATCCATAAAACTCAACCCTTTTCTAACCATTTTGAGGATTTCATTCATATTTAATTCAACCTCTTCATGTTTTGAGATTTCCAATAAAGAGAGAGCAGCATCATCTATAGCATTTTTATCATTTTCATTCAATACAATGATCTCTTTAGCTTTTCCAAATTCAGGTACGGAAAAACCATGCATGATAAATTTTCTTTCCAAGTTTAGTTTTGATATTTGATCCCTCAATTCGAATTCATTCCAAATTGAGTGTATAACTTTGAATTTTCTCTTTGGAATCAAGTCGTAAATATCATTGCTTTGTTTCAAATATTTTGGGATGGACTCTTTAGAATCTTTTTTATCTTCTATCAGTAGGAAATCTAGATATATGTTGGTATCAAAAATAATGGTAAGCGCCATCTTAATCATGAAATATTCTTTTAAGAGTTTTTTTCTTTACTAATCTAAAATGAGTTTTAACTTTAACTCGTTTTTTCTTCCCTGGTACATGCCTTAAGTGCGGTTTCACTTCTATTTTTTTCGACATTTTTATCAAATATTAATTGAAATTTCTATCATATAAACATATAATTAAGGTGATACTATCTTGTCTAAAAAACAATTAGCGATAATACTTTCCCAACTTAAATCTAATCCTACCCCTAATCCCAGTTTAGAGCAATATGAAATACCAGGAGATTTAGCAGCTGAAATAATCAATCAAGCCTTGTTATCAGGGGATATTAGAGATAAGGTTGTTCTTGATCTTGGCTGCGGTTCTGGAAGATTGGCAATAGGTTGTGCTCTAATGAGTGCAAAAAAAGCAATCGGAATTGACATTGATAAAAAAGTAATTCAAGTTGCCGAAGAAAACATCGAAACAGCAGAAGAACTTTCTACCCAAAAAATCAAGAGAAAAATACAATTCGTTCATTCAGATATAGAAGAGTTCAAAGGTCATGCAGATACAGTAATTCAGAACCCGCCTTTTGGAATACAGAAAGAACACGCAGACAGAATATTCCTTGAGAAAGCTTTGGAGTGCGGTAGTATTATTTATTCATTGCATCGGTCCTACTCAAAGTCAAGGATGTTCCTGACAAGATATGTTGAGAAGTATGGCGGGAAAGTGGATAGTATAAAGAAATTCAGTTTTCGAGTCCCTTGCATGTTTAAGTTCCACAAAAAACCCGCTGTCAGCTTTGATGTAGATTTGTATGTCATCAGAAAACAATCAACGAGAAAATAGACCGGAAACCCAGTTAAGTATTATTTGAAAGAAGTTATAATCCTGCTCTGGAGGTTTGAAGGAAGTAGTTGTTGTTTTTTGGATCTCGACTTTTTCGGTGGTGGTCGTAGTAATAATATCTTCCCTAAAGCTTAATTTGACCCACCTTTCTTCTTGGTTATAAGTGTAGTAAAAATCATCTAATATAATATCAACACCATCATAGACGCCAGATTCACTGATCTCATAAGCTTTCCCCCCAACTTGAATCTTTATGATCCCGGATGAAGATACATCATCTATAATAATTGTTTTTCCTTTGGTCACAGTACTCCCACCAATCATTAAAGCCCCATCAGGCTTATACGGAGAAATATGAAATGTAACTTTTCTTCCAACTTTAGAATCATCATAATTATAATCAACAATGCTGATTGCAAACCCAGCAAATTCCCCATAATCTTTCACTGTGTAACGGATGCTGTTGATATAAAGTTTTACATTACCTTGACTGTCAACATCTTGCAGTTGTATATTATTCCCATTTATAATAACACTTTCACCTATCCCTAGGGTATAGTCGTTCCCATCTACTGCTGAAGCTTTTCCTGTCTTGGATTGAGAAGCTTTGATATAGAACACCCCTAAAACCAGAAAAATCGCTAAAAGACCAAAAATAATATATTTTTTCACAATATCACTACCCATAATTTGGGTTTCTGTCATATTTAAAAGATTTTTGTCTCATCTTATTATTTTCGATATGTTGCTAACTCCTGAAACTAAAAATGTTCTTAAGAAATTCCCATATCTTCTGGAGAAGACTGTAAGTACTTACACATTTACTGTCTGAACAATCATTACTTAGGCATTCATAATCGTTCATGCAAGAGTCTTCCATCTCTTTTTGCGGCTTAATTGTTTTGTCAATGTCACAGTAAGATGGAGTACTTTCGACTTTAACTCTGTTTCCAAAAGGCAGGCAAATATCATTCATTAAACAGCCATTTGGGCATCTGTTAATTGGAATGGTTGTACTTGAGGTCGGGTAATTGTCTTCACATGACCTCCCATTCCAGCATTTATCATCCCCACAGTCACATCCATAAGAAAGCGCCATAGTGCATTTAACAGGCTCTTTTGATCTTACAATCCAGCATTCATCATGGCATCCGCTGCCGAATTGCTTCCATTCACCGCCACCTTCTTTGCACATCTTCTCATCAGTTTTTGGCAGAGTTGTTGTAGTAGAATATTCTAGAACACACTTTCCATCTAAACATTTGTATTGTGGGCAAGGTGCTTTTATACACACTAATTTTGGACAGTCTTCATCTATTCTACATTCAGTAGTTTCTTTTATACAAGCTCCATCTTTGCACCCATTAGGACATTTATATTTTTCTTTCCACCCATAACCATAAGTGCCATCCCAATAGTCTTTACAAGAATGTTCCACAAGAACACAGCCTTCTTCATTACCTTCACAAGATCCATATTTTCCCTCATCATAATTCCAACAAAAATCAGTTGCATATTGACTCCCCTTAATCAGAGTTGTTCCTTTCGTATAATAATCTTTTCCGCCATCAGAGTCGGTGCATATAGAAGAAGCTACAGTTGTAGTAGTTACCGCACCTTGACAATAGACTGTTTGCCTGACAGAATTACTTGGTGCAACTGCAAGTATAATATGTTTGCCTGTATACCCTTTATCTATAAAAGATGTGAAAGTTGACCCAACATAGATTACTCCAAAATACATTTCTTCAGAAACATCCACATTATCTATGAGTACCTTTAGATCAGCATGAGTTATATCTAAACCGCCTTCGTTCTTTAATTTCATAGTTATTTTGCCATTATTACATGTCAAATCAGATATTGAGATTTTTTTGTTATAATCAAGGCAGGCTCCGTCTCTGCATCCGTTTTTGCAATAAACACCAGAAGTTAAATAAGCACAGGTTGAACTAACCCCTTCACCAATACAATGATACTCAGCTAGTTTTGAATTATCTATGCAGAAATCATAATATAGTTCATTTGGTCTTGTTGTTTTACAATAGCCTTTTTCATAGTAATTCTCTCCATCGCTGTCAAAACATTCTTCTTCAAAACTTAACTTAGCCCATCTATTTTTAAGATATTCGTCATAATAAAAATCCACAACTGTTATTTTTATCCCACTACATATTTCGGTTCCAGTAATAGTGCATATTTCAGTTTCACTATTGTCAATTACAAAAACTCTTACTGAACCTGTACTACCAACATTATTCAAAGTGACAGTTTTATCATGTGTTGTATCGCTTTGCCCAACCATTAAAACTTTTCCTGGAGCCACATAAATGGAAATGTTTAATGTAGCTTTTCTATTCACCAAAATTTCATCATAAGTATAATTAACAACAGTAATTTCAAAGCCAGCATGTTTTTCCGTCCCTTCAACTGAATATGAAACACCGTTGATATTTAATCTAACAACACCAGAACTACCCACATTTTCGAGACTTATAGTGTTTCCGTTAATTTCAGCAGTATTACCAACCATCATATTATAATTTCCTCCTAAAACAACCCCCAAGCTAAATAGAACGGCTAAAACACAGATTAACACATATTTTCTCATTTTATCTCCTCTTATATTAATTATTTGGTTCTCTGTTATATTTAAAAACTTATAGGTTAACATAATTTAGAGCCTGGTGGTTGAATGGAAGTCAAAAAAATCAAGGATGAAAGCGGGATACTCATGCTAGAATTGGAAGGGGAAAGCAAGACATTTGCCAACCTTCTTTCAGAAGAGCTCTGGAATGATGCCAATATTTCTGAGGCCGCCCCTATAAAAGAGCACCCATACATGGAGCAGCCTAAATTATTCATGAAGATGAAAGGCAAGAGCAAGCCTGAAAAAGCTTTAGCAGATGCAGGAAAAAGAATAGAAGTCAAGGTCAAGGATCTAGAAAAAGAGTTTCTCAGGGCTTTAAAGTAATTTATTTATAACTGGATTTCTAAAATCAATTAGATAATATGTATGAACCATATGGCGAAGAAAATAAAGGCTTAAATCTCAAGGAAAAATTCAACCAGATAAAACAAAAGATCCAAGAAAAGCTCGGCAGCTCCAGCCTTAAAAACATTAAACTCAATAAAGTCACAATTACAGCTGTTGCTCTTGGCTTTCTTCTAGTCACTGGAACTATATCCGGCTACATAGCATATACCGGCAAGATCAACACCCTGCAGAGCGACAACCTGATTAAAACAAAAGAGATTGACAGCTTGAAAACTGAACTGGATGATTCCGCGGGAAAGTTAACAAAATGCAGCTCTGACCTTCAGACCACCGAATCAACTCTGGAAGAAACAAAAGGAGAGCTTTCAAAAATAACGCTCAGTTATGAGAGCACAAAGAATAATCTAGGTATTTGCAATGAGGATAAATTAGGTTTGGCTTCTGACATACAGCTAGCAAATGAAGACTTAAAGAAAAAGGAATCCGAGTATAATTCCTTGAAGGACAACTACAACAGCCTTAAAAGCGACATTGATAATTTAGCTTGCAATTATGCCAAGAGCGCTTGCGGGTCAGCCGGCATGAATTACTATTATTTAGATAATAATGAGAAGGTTGTTTGCTGCCTGAATGAAGATACTTGCGTCAAAACTCCAAGCAGCGATGAAAAGATCAAGAATATTAATTGTTAGTTTTCTTTTGGTTTTTTTCGCAAATTTCAATAAATTCTAAAAATATAGGATGCGGCTTTAATGGAGTGGATTTATATTCCGGATGCCCCTGCGTTCCTATAAAGAATGGGTGCTTGGATTTCGGCAGTTCTATCATCTCTACAAAGAAGCCATCTGGAGACATGCCAGAAAATACCAAGCCATGCCTTTCAAAATCCTGCCTATATTTATTGTTGAATTCAAACCTGTGCCTATGCCTTTCAGAGACTATGCTTTTCTCCTTGTCTTTGAATGAGTTATGCCTATTATAAATTTCATACAAGAGGGAATTCTTTTTTAAAATGCAGTCGCAGCCCCCAAGCCTCATTGACGCACCATTCCCTTTTATTACTTGATATTTTTTATTGAAAGGTATTGCATGAATGACGGGATAATTGGTGTTAGGATCAACTTCTACTGTATTCGAGTTTTTCCAGCCGATAACATCTCTAGCGAATTCCACGCATGCTAATTGCATCCCATAGCACAGCCCTAAATATGGGATTTTATTTTCCCTGCAAAATTTCACAGCTTTTATTTTTCCTTCAACTCCCCTTGATCCCCAGCCTATCGGCACTATCACGCCGTCTGAACCTTCTATTAATTCCTCAATATTTCCTTCATCCTTATCGGAATTGACAAAGTTGAGCATTGAGTCGACGCCAAGCTTCCAGCAAGAGTGTTTTATTGCTTCGATCAATGCAAAATACGAATCTGCCATAGAATAATTTCCAGTCCCAAAATACTTGCCGACTATTGATATTTTTACTTTCTTGCTTTTTTTGCTGGTTATTTTCTTCACTAAGTTATCCCAATCCCTTAGGTTTATTTTCTTTTTTGGCAGCCCTAGCTTTTCGAGTATTCTTTTGTCTAAGCCTTGTTTGTGAAGTATGAGAGGGACTTTGTAGATAGTTTCCACATTAGGATTTGAAAATACATCTTTCGGGTCAATATTGCAGGTCAAAGCAAGCTTGTATTTTCTTCGGTCATCTATATCGCTCTCGCTCCTAGTCACTATGATATGCGGCTGAATTCCCATAGACATAAGATGCCTGAAGGATAGTTGAGTGGGTTTAGTCTTCGGTTCGCCTATATGAGGGGGTATAGGAACATAGCTTACATGGATATGCAGTACATCTTCCTTCAGCGCCATTATCCTGCTGGCTTCATAGTAAAGGGCATTCTGATACTCTCCTGCTGTCCCGCCAAGCTCTATCACAACTATTTCAGCATTTTTCTTCTTGCTTGAATCTTTTATTCTTTTGATTATCTCATCGCATACATGAGGTATAGCTTCAACATCCTCCCCATTGTACCCCATAGACCTCTCCCTGTCTATTACAGATTTGTATATTTGCCCCATTGTTATGAAATTTTCTTTTCCCATGTTCTCGTTTAGGAATCTCTCGTAATTTCCCAAATCAACATCTGCCTCTAACCCATCCTCGCATAAGAACGGATCCCCATGCTCAATTGGATTAATGGTTCCAAAGTCGATATTTAGGTTGTTCTCGCATTTAATCGGGACAACTCTATAACCATGTTTTTTTAGGAGCAGGCAGATAGAAGAAGCTACTATTCCTTTGCCAACACTGGACATTACTCCCCCCGAAATAAAAATATATTTTCTTTGCACATTCTATTATAATTTTTCGAAAATAAAAACAATCCTATTTTTTTCCATATTCAGCTAAAGCTTTCATAGCTTTAACAGCCCTTTCTGGGGTAGGATAAACAGGGACTCCGCCTTTAGTTAATTTTTCGCTAAGTTTGTTGGAATAATTTCCCCCAGCAGCGCATGCAATAATGGGCTTCTTATACTTCTTCAATTCAATGAGCTGATCGACAACATCTTCTTCTAATGTTGGGACTTGGAACAGTGTTATAGCAATTATTCCATCATATTCACCTGACTTAAGCGCTTCTTCTATTGTTACTTTATACCTTTTAGCATCAGCGTCCCCTGTCAAGTCGATCGGATTTTTAAGGATAGCATAAGGCGGCATCACATGTTTTATTCTATTTTTTAGTTTTTCTGATGGTTTAGGCAATTCAAGACTGGAGCGTTCACTTTCATCCGTGGCTAAAACTCCGAAGCCGCCGCCATCTGTTACAATAAGGATTTTTTCACCTTCAGGAATTGGCTGGCTGGAAAAAGCTCGTGCATAATCAAATAGCTCCTGCCAGGTCTCTGCTTCGATCACGCCAGATTGTTTGAAAGCTGCGGAATAAATCCTTCCAGATCCTGCAAGAGATCCTGTATGCGAGGAGACCGCTTCTGTTCCCTTCTTGGTTTTTCCTGCCTTTAGAATAATCACAGGCTTTTTTCTTGACACATTCTTGCATATGTTCATGAATTTTTTTCCATCACCCTTCAACCCTTCAATATAAGCAGTAATGACTTTTGTTTTGCTGTCATTTCCAAGATACTCTATCAAGTCGCTCTCATCAACATCCATACCGTTTCCATAAGAGATGAATTTGCTCATTCCAATATTCTCTTCTGACAGCCAATCAAGTATAGTCGATCCAACTGCCCCGGACTGGGAAATGAAAGCGATGTTGCCTTGGTCAGGCCTGCCGCATCTTTTCCTGGACAGAAATAGCGTGTCTATTTGTGAGGATGAATCATACACACCCAAACAGTTCGGGCCTATAACTCTAGTCTTGGTTGCACGGATATTTTTTTTCAGATCTTCTTCCAGTCTTTTGCCGTCTTCGCCCATTTCCGAGAATCCGCTGCTTATGATAATAACAGACTTTACACCTTTTTTTGCACACTCTGATAAAACTCCTTGAACAAATTTTGTAGGCACAACTATCACCGCCAAATCAATGCTTCCTGGAATGTTAGAAATAGAATCATACACTTTGTGCCCTAGAATAGGAGATGTGTCTTGGTTGATAGGATAGACTTTTCCGTTGAACAAGCCGCTTAAGAAATTGGTAAAAACAACATACCCGATCTTCCCTGGCTTATGCGAAGCCCCTATTATTGCTACGGATTTAGGGTTGAAAAAAGTTTCAAGAAACATAGATTATATTTATTTTTTCACAATTAAATTCATGTCATTATTTATGAAATTAGAAAAATCAGACATAAAATATTTATTATTGTTTTTTGCTGTAACCTTACTGTTATTTCTACTCATTAAAAAAATACCTAGTATACTAATTTTCATAGGATTAACATTATTAACAGGACTAATTGTTTTTTTGAACTATTTTCTTCAAATACCTGTAGATTTTACTCCAGTATTTTTTCTAAGTATAATAATTACATCTACTCTAGGATTTGGTTATACATTTTTGTTTGTTATTTTGGCAGGTTTCATTCCAGGAATATTTTCTGGAGATTTTAAACCAAGTGTTTTTGTTTATCTTATTATTAATCTTCTTGTGAATTTAGCCTCAATCCCACTCAACTTGAATTTTATCACTGAATCTATAATTTTATCCTTTTTGTATGGAGGTTTAGTTGTTATTATCAGATCAATCACAGAATCAGATTTTGGCCAAGAATTGTTTGTAAATCTAATAACTTTTGGTATAAATATATTCTATTTCTGGAAGTTAGGGGAAGCCTTGATTTCTATTTTTCAGGTATAAACATCAACTTATTTAAGGATGATTACAATATTATCTATTGCAAGGAACCGCTGGTTGGGAGGCTACCGGTCTCCTGTTATCACAAATCCGGTTCATGGTGAAATCATAGTTCAAGGGCAGCTCAACGATACACTCAAGCCCGGGTTTTGGACTGAGAAACCTCGTCTCCCAGGGTCGTTTGTATGTTGAACGAGTCAGGTCCGGAAGGAAGCAGCTATAAGGCAAACGTAATGATGCTTGCGAGCTCTCGGGGTGGAGAAAAAGACTCGGATTAACTTGTTTGTAAAGTTGTTCTCACCTTGAGCATGTTCCTTGCATTTAATTCATACCTTTCTTACCTTAACCCTATCCTTTGCGTCTTGAAGATCATAACCCATTTCTTTTATCTTATCCCTTATCTTATCCGCTTTTTCATAATTTTTGTTTTCTCTGGCTTCTTCCCTATCTACAATTAATTTTTGGATTTTTTCTGGTATTTTTTCTTCTATTCTTATTTCATTCAGCTTTAAGCCAAAAACCCTGTCAAAGTCTAGTATCAACTCATACTTGTCCTTGCTGCTGATTTCCTTTTCTTCCCTTATTAACTTCCACATCAATGATAGAGCCTCTGGTGTGTTTAAATCGTCATTAATAAACCCTAGGAATTTTTGCTTGTATTCTTCGATTTTTTCAAAGCTGCTTTGCCTGTTATCTGGCTCTTGCAGCAATCTCATATGTTCCCTCAAAGTGTTTAAAGTGTTTTCGGCTGATTCTGCGCTTTCCCAAGTAAAGTTCAATTGCGTCCTGTAATTCGCAGTTAAGAACAAGTATCTTATTGCCAGCGGGTCTATCTTATTCTCTTCAATATCTTTCATCGCATAAAAATTGCCTTTTGATTTGCTCATTTTTTCTCCATTGGTTGTGATAAAGTTGTTATGCACCCAGTAGCTGACAAAATTCTTTCCAGTTGCGGCTTCTGACTGCGCTATTTCGTTTGTATGGTGGACTGGTATGTGGTCTATGCCGCCAGTGTGGATGTCGAAAGTTTCCCCTAAATACCGCATTGACATTGCAGAGCATTCAATATGCCAGCCAGGAAAGCCCTTACCAAAAGGGGACTTCCATTCCATCTGTCTCTTCTTGTCTTTTGGAGAAAATTTCCATAGGGCAAAATCAGTGTGGTTTTTCTTTTCAGGGTTTTTTTCAACTCTCGCTCCCTCTTTTAAACCTTCAATATTCAATCCAGCAAGTTTACCATAGTCCTGAAGTTTAGAAGTGTCAAAATATATTCCGTCAGATGTTTTGTAAGTATACCCATTTTCTTCTATTTTCTTAACAAGGTTGATCATATCTTCAATATGGTCTGTTGCTTTGCATACAATATCTGGCTTTTCAACATTCAATTTTTCCATTGCATCAAAAAAATCTTTTGTGTAGTATTCGGAAATCTCCCAGACGCTTTTCTTTTCTGTTTCCGCTTTTCTTTCTATTTTATCTTCCCCTTCATCAGCATCATCTGTTAGGTGTCCAACATCTGTTATATTCATGACATGGGTTACTTTCAATCCATTGTATTTTAACATCCTCACTAAAGTGTCTACGAACACGTAAGCAAAGAAATGGCCTATATGGGCGTAATCATAAACAGTTGGGCCACAGGCGTAAAGCTTAACTTCTCCTGGAATAATTGGTTCGAATACTTGCTTTTGGCGACCCATTGTGTTGAAAAGTTTTATTTCCATTTTTTCCACCTACTATTTTTTTAGGTATGCAATACATGATATTTCTATCTTGGCATTCAGTGGCAATTTACTAACCTCTGCAACTTGTCTTGCAGGTTTCGGGTCACTTGAAAACATTGAGGCGTATACTTCATTCATATATTGAAAGTCTCTAATATCTGTTAAATAAACTTCAGATTTCACGACTTTATCAAGCCCTATTCCTTGTGACTCCAAAATCACTTTTATGTTATTTATAACTTGAGTAGTTTGTTCTTTAATTTCTCCTTCGACAAATTTTCCGGTTGAAGGATCTATTGCAATTTGCCCAGAAATAAAAATATATTTACCGGCTATAACTCCTTGAGAATAAGGACCTATTGCTTTAGGTGCCCTTTTTGTCTCAACTCTTTTTATTAAATCACTCATTTTTCACTACCTTATTATTTTTCTGATTTTTTTATTGTTAAATGTTTATCTTATAGTTTATTTTAGCGGCAATTACCTCAAGGGAATAATTCAGTGCTATAATACCTATCAGCACTATCAGGTAATACGGTAACTACCTTTTTATTTTTTAGTTTCTTGGCAATTTTTAAGGATGCAGATACATTTGCTCCCGAAGATATCCCTACGAACAACCCTTCCCTCGCTAGCCTTCTTGATGTTTGGATTGCTTCTTTGTCTGTAACTACAATAATTTGATCTATCAATTCTAAATTATTTTCGACTATTTTAGGTATAAAATCCTCTCCTATACCCTCTATTTTATGATGACCCACCTTACCTTTAGACAATAGAGGAGATGATGCTGGCTCGACCCCTATTATTTTAACATTTGGGTTCTTTTCTTTCAATGCTTTAGCTACCCCTATTAATGTACCTCCTGTCCCGACTCCTGCAACAAAAACATCAACATTTTTAACCTGTTCTAATATTTCTTTTCCTGTAGTTTCTTTATGCGCGAGAACATTATTTTCATTTTCAAATTGGTTAGGCATGAACCCGTTTAATCTTTCAGCTAATTTTTTGGCTTTTTCAACAGCACCTTTTACGCCAATTTCTTTTCGAGTTAGAACAACTTTAGCGCCATAATGCTTCATTATTTCGATTCTTTCTTTGCTTGCAAATTCAGGTATAACTGCGATAAATTCATAACCTTTTATTGAAGATACGAATGAAAGCGCTATTCCTGTATTTCCACTAGTCGGTTCAACTATTGTCATACCAGGCTTTAGAATCCCTCTTTTTTCAGCGTCTTCAATCATGTATTTTGCAATTCTGTCTTTGATAGACCCTGATGGGTTTAGATTTTCCATTTTGGCATATATAGTCTCCGAATCCATTTTTATTTCAGTCATAGGGGTATTCCCGATCAATTCTAAAAGATTTTTTTTGGCAAAAATATTCACCTTTCATTTACTCCACCTCTTGTGCAATAATTTCTCCTCATATCATTGAATGATTTTTTGTCGATAATTAGCCCTTTCTTTTTAAGGAAATTGAGAGCGAACCTTATTGTTCTTGGAGGAATTCCAGTAATTTCATGAATTTCTTGAGGTGTATAGGCAGAACTAGATAAAACCCTAAATATTTCTTGAGCCGACTTCGGCAATGCAAAGGCTTTCACCGGACATTTTCATCCCTCAGATGTATAATTTTCTCAATATTTATAACTTATTATAGAGGCAAAAAACAAAAAGCCGAGTGCGAGAGTCGAACTCGCTTCCCCCGCTCTGCAGGCGGGTGCATGGCCGTTCTGCCAACTCGGCACACCTAGAATATTCTTAATTTTTGAGAATAAATTAGAAACAGAACTAGTAAAAATCAATTTAAACCTTGCAAAGATATTCCCCTGTCATCTGGCACACCATTTATACTCAGATTTTAGATAACAAACCTTAAAAATCTATTTTTTCTGGCAGTTTTTTATCGCTTCTTTTATTTCTTCAATTTTTTTCTTTGCAGACTTCTCACCTTCTTTTATCGCTCTTTTCATGACTTTTGAAGACCCAAAATTAAAAACGCTTATATCCCCGACATTCGGCTTAATTTTTATAGCATCCACTTCTTTAAAGCTTTTTTCCATGAGCTCTTTTCCCATCCTGTATATAGAAAATTTCAGAGAATCAGCTATCGATAAATTCTTTCCGTCCCTTATCTTTTCTTTCAATTCTTTTAATGTTCCTGTGGCGTCAACTGCTATTATTATGTCGGCCCCTAGTTTTTTTGCAATATCTATCGGAATCGGGTCTATAATCCCGCCATCTATCAAATACATTTCTTTGTATTTTAAAGGCCTAAAAAAACCTGGAAAAGATGTGCTAGCCCTTATAGCATTAGATGCATCCCCTTTTGTGAAGAAAATCTTCTTCTCAGATATCATATCAGTGGCAACACAGCCGAACTTGATCGGAAAATTTTCAATCCTTTTTTTAGAAAGGTTTTTTGAGATGAACTTAGCTACTTTATCGCCTTTTACCAACCCGCCAGTATTTCTAGTCGGGTCAAATATCAATGAGAGTATTTTTCTATATCCGCTTGAAACAGAGACTTTTTCTATTTTTTCAATGCTAGTCCCGCTCGCATAAACCCCGCCAAACAAAGCCCCAGCGCTTGTCCCTGTTATTATGTCTATTGGAATTTCATTTTCTTCTAAAACTTTTATTACCCCAATGTGGGTCAGGCCTCTTGCTCCTCCGCCACTCAATGCCAAACCAATTTTTGTTGTCATTTGATCCCATAACAATTTAATAAGCAAAGATAAATTTTATATATGATCAAGGAGAAAGAATTATTTTCGCTGGCGTTTCTTTTAATAATCCTATACCTTTCTTTTCTTCTATTCAAGCCCTTTTTAAGCTCTTTGATATTTGCAATGATAATAAGCTACAGCCTTTATCCAATCTACAAGAAAGTTAATTCTAAAGTTAAAAATGAAAATTTATCCATAATACTCGTTTTATTTGTAGGGATATTATTGGTTTTAGGGCCAATAGCCTTGATAACATACAGCCTTATTGACGATATTTCAAATTTTATCTGGTTTTTAAGAAATTTAGATATTAATTCTATGCCTTTCATAACGCCGGAATTGGCTCCTATTGTGAACAATTACATGATAAAACTATCTGAATCTATAGGCTTGAACCTGTTGAATTTAATCTCGAGAATTATCCCAGAAATTACAAATAGGCTATTCAATGTTTTGGTTTTTTTATTCGTAGTTTATATGTTTTTGAAGAATGGCCCTGACCTTATAAAAAAATTCAAAGTAACAATTCCGATTGAAAAAACACAAAAAGAAGCTTTGATTAATGAATTCAGCTCTGTGACCAAGGGAATGATTTATAGCATGCTCATCTCTTCAATTTTAAGCGGTCTTATAGGCGGCTTGATTTTTTATCTTTTTGGGATTCCCAATGCTTTTCTGTGGGGATTTTTGATGATGATATTATCCTTTATACCAATAATAGGCAACTTTCCAGTCTGGCTAGGGGGGGCTATACACCTGATTATATTCGGCGATTATTTGATAGGTGCTCTATTGCTTGTCTTATATATGGTAACAAATCAACTGGAGAATATGCTTGCAATGAAAGCTGTTGGGAATAAATTCCAAATAAACTTCTTCCTGATATTTATAGGAATAGTAAGTGGATTGAAAGTTTTTGGCCCAATCGGGATTATTGTCGGCCCTTTAATTCTTACAATACTAATAACTCTGATAAGATTCTACACAAAAGACTACAAAGAAGAAATAAATCTAGAATAGAAGTAAATATATTTTAGAAAAATCAAGTGTTAATATGGAAAAAGTAAGAAAAAGGATTGAACTATCAGAAGTAAGGGATCTCGCAATAGTTATTGCTTTAGCAACATTGATATTTTCTTTTCCCATTCAAGGATTAAATTTTCTCGGCATATTTGTTATAATACTTTTATCCATCTCTTTAAGATATGCAGCCCATAAATTAATGGCTGACAGGCTTGGCTGCATGGCGACTTTTAAATTGTGGCTTCCAGGCGCTGCTATAGGCTTGCTGTCTTTGCTGCTCAAATCAATTTTGGGTTTTGTATTTTTAGGGTTAGGTTATGTTGAGATCATTCCTTACAAATTTGGGAGATGGGGGATTAAACTGATAAAAATGACGCCGAGGGATTATGCCTATATAGCTTTGGCTGGAGTCGGGGTCAACTTATTTCTGATGACATTTTTTGGTGTAGCTTATACAATAAATCACATAGAAATCTTCCAAATTATCAGCAAGATCAATGGTATTTTAGCTTTCTTTGGTTTACTGCCTATGCCGCCTTTAGAAGGGGGGCATGTCTTCACATGGTCGATCTGGTTTTGGGTATTCCTAATGTTTTTTACCATTCTAACTTTAGTTGCGGTCCATTTGCCTTAGCAGTGATTTAAGTATTAATCCGACTAATTTTATCTAGATAATATGGTTTTAACAGGATTTTTGATATCAATCTTAACAGGAGGCTATGAATTTATCTATAGATGGGGGTATCTAGGGATGTTTTTGTTCAACTTCTTGGAAACTGCGACTATCTCATTGTTCCCTTTGCCTACATCATTTTTTGTGTTCAGTTTTGGCAAGATACTTAACCCATTTTTGCTTGGGGTTATTTCTGGTTTTGGCGGGGCTATTGGATCAGTTTTCGCTTATATTTTGGGTCGCGGGTTCAAGGATGTTATAGAAAGAAAATATGGCAAATATCTAGAAAGGACTAGGAGGAATTTTGATAAATATAAAGCCATTTGGTGGATAGTTATCGCCAATTTTATACCTTTGGGTGGGGGTGTGATTGCAGTATTTTGTGGTATTATACGGTTTGATCTCAAAAGGTTTTTTATTGCGGTTCTTTTATCAAAGATAGCTTATAATTTGATCCTTTCCTATTCTGGTTATTATTCTGTGACTTGGCTGTTGGATTTATTTCAATTTAATTTACCTTCACTGATATGAATATCAACACAATACTTGTATGTTCTTGGAGAGTAAGGCAGGACTTTTCTTGTCTTGTAGGTTAATTTTCTTTTTATTTTTTCTTGGAAGTCTTCCATTAATTCTTCGACAGCCTTTTCGGCTTCATTTTCTTTTTCTATAATATAGAGGTGAATTATCCCACCCCTTGGCTTTAGGCATTTATAGGCTAATTCTAGATATGATGTGGCATCATGCGGCAATGGCATAACTATACGATCGCATTTTCCAAACCATTCTTGGCATTTTTCTTTGACATCGCCTAGAATCGGGATGACTTTATCTTGGACTTTGTTTATTTTTTTATTATCTTTCATGTATTCTACAGCTTCTGGATTAATTTCAATGGATGGTATTTTATCGACTTCTCTCTGTTTTTTTGCTATTAGAATTGAGAAAGGACCTACCCCTGAAAACATGACTAGAACGGTTTCTTTTGGATGGACCATTTCCGCTATTCTTAATCTTTCTGTTCCTTCCCTTCCTGAGAAGTAGAGTTTTTGTGGATCCAGCCTAAATCTGCAGTAGCTCTCTTTATGAATTACTTCTGTATCCGGATCGCCTAGGATGAATTTATACTCTCTTTTTCTTTCGACTCCTTTTCTTTCTGAGAGCTTCATCAGGACTGATTTTATGTTCTTATGCTCTTTCATTATTTTTTCGCCTATTTCTTTCGGGTTTTCTGTTTCTTCAATTATTGCTATTGATTTTTCTTTTGAGCCGAGGATGTCGTATGATGATAATTTCATAAATTATAAAACAAGACGAAAGTTATATAGTTTATATCAGCATGAATATTCCCAATAAAATCAGGGCAACACCTAAAGGAACCCCGATAAACCCTAAAAACGGAATTAATAATGAAAAAAACGCCCCTATGCCTAAAATTATTGATATAATGCCGATGAGTTTCCCGAAAAGGAATCTTAAGCCAAGCAACCCAGCTATAACCCTCAACCAGACTGGGATTGAAACAGCACTTGAGCTAGGAATGATTGACGGGGAGAATGCAACTGCTAGAAATACAATTCCAACAAGAGCTTTAACTAGATAGTCCATGATAATTCACTCTTAGATTTAATAACTTTTTGAAAAAATGCCTATTAATGTCATTGTTGGGACGAACGCAGAGAGGCGACCTATAACATACATCGGCGGGAAAAAAATCCCAATTAAATCCGGTAGAAGTTCTATTACAAAATACCATAATCCTGCTTTACCCCATAATATAAATGCTAATATACTACCAAAAATTTCTATAATTGTACCAGCGAATGGAATAAGTTTTGCGATATCTAGAAAATCCCAAACAATTGATATTATAATTTTTATAGCTTTTCCCACACTCAAAACCCTATTTAAATTTAATATCTCGTTAATAAATAGATTTTATATGCTGAATCTAATGGGTCTAGGCCTCTCAGATGAGAAAGGGTTAACATTGGAAGGTTTAGAAACTCTAAAAAAATCGGATAAAATTTACATAGAATTATATACATCTAAATGGTTTGGATCAATCGAAAACCTCGAAAAAATGACAGGCAAAAAAATAATGCAGCTAAAAAGACCAGATCTCGAAGAAAACCTAGAAAAAATCCTGAAGGAAGCGAAAAATCAAACAATTTCCATCCTGATTTTTGGCGATCCATTAGTTGCAACCACACACACAGCATTGCTGATAGAAGCAAAAAAACTAGGAATAAAAACCCGGGTTATTCACAACGCATCAATCTATTCGGCTGCAGGAGAGACAGGGCTGCATCTGTACAAGTTCGGCGCAACTGTGACCATACCTTTTCTTGAAAAAATGAACAACCAATTTCCAGAGAGCCTCTCTAAGATAATTCGTGATAACAAGGGAAGAGATTTACATACCTTATGTCTGCTTGATCTGATCTCAGAAAAAGAAAAATACATGACTCCGAGTGAAGGAATGGAAGTTCTTTTAAAGTCAGATGACATCACACAAGAGGATGAAATAGTTATTTTCGGCAGAGCTGGAAGCGAAGAACCTCTCATAGCTTATGGGAAAATTAAAAATTTAATTGATAAGGATTTTGGAAACCCGCCTTTCGTGTTAATAATTCTAGGAAAATTACACTTTACAGAAAAAGAATATCTCGAGTATCATAGAGCTGATTGAATGGTTAAAGATAAAATACCAAAAGAACTGATAGAAAAATGGCTGAATAAGCTTAAGAAAAAAATGGAAAATGTCAAGCCAGCTGACAAGAAAGGTGAAGAACTCCTGAAGAATATACAGGCATACATCATTGACACAGAGCATTTTCTAGATCAAGGGGATTATATCAGGGCATGGGAAGCTATTTCCTTCGACTGGGGATTGTTTGAGGCAGGAGAAGATTTGAAAGTTTTGAAAGATTGACGAGTTAGGTAATTGTTTAGGTATTCTTATGATAAACAATAAGACAATGAAAATAAAAATCGATAATAAGTTATATTGCTAGAACAATATACTCACAGAAAAAACCGCTTTTGTTGATGGTCCCTGATTTTAGTGACGTGAAAAAAAGGATTTTTTTAAACTTTTGAAAATAATTTCTTTTTAATGCTGGGAAAAATTTAGAAAAAACAAAAGAAGAATGGTCAATTAACATGGAAATTAGTTCTATGAATCTTTCTTGCGTTTTTGGATCGTGAATTCTGGGTCTTTTTCCTCTTCACTGCTTGTTCCCTGCACCAGGAATACTATTCCGACAGTCAACAATAGTAGTATTATTATTGCAACATCTTCTCCATTTAAGCCAGGTATTCCAAAATTTGGGGGTATAATCAGGCCAAATAATTTTCCTCCCCCACTGGCAGCAAATAAAGATAATGTAATTAATAGCCCAATAATAACAAATACCCACAGATGTTTCCCCCACCATTCCATATCCCCAAATTTAGTCCAGAATGGCCCGAACAACATCATTGTTATCATGAGCAGTGATAGTATAACTACTAAAACAACAGAAGTCCCTGCAAAAAATGTTGCAAAGAACGTGCTGATAGAGCCTGCAAACGGGCTGAAAGCCATCACATAAAGCGCGGCGACTAATGATACTAAAGTACTAATATTGTTTGCAACTTTATCTCCACCGAAAACCCTGGTTCTTCTTATTAATGCATAGAATATAGCAAATGTCAGCAGAAAAGGCAAATAGAATTCATAAACTCCGTATTTAAAAAGTGAATCTACAACGCCGCTGAACAAAGACATTTATTTACCACCTTTATTATTTTCCTTTTCGTCAGTGGTTATTGTACCACTTCCCCTGAATATAAATATTATCGGCAATATTAATAAACCTAACACAACTATTGTCATCACAGTGTCATTGCCTAAATCTATACTCGCAAATATAGGTCCGGCTATCAGGTTGATCAATCCGCTTGTCAAAAAGATTATAACTCCTATTACAACCACAGCAACTAAGACCACTCCTACTGTTCCTCCTTTCAAAAACTGTTTTTGTAATTCTGTTGGTAAGTCAGGTGGCATAAACATGCTCATTATCATCATAACCACAAGCAAAACCAATGTAACAATCAATCCATGAAGAAAGAATGTAGACAGCTGCTGCTCTATATTCACGCCAGAAAGTATAGGATAGGCCCAGACCATGAACCCAGCAATCAAAGCAACGACGGCATTTACAGATTCTGATACTTCTATCTCCCCTATTTTTTTCAGGTTCGCGTCGAACAGATCTTTTTTTGCAGTGAATACTTTTGATTTTCTAAGCAGCCCATAGAAGATAGCAGTAGTAAGCATGAATGGAAACAGGAAGTTGAATGCACCCATCTCCTGCAGTTTTTTTATTGCTATTGTAAATATATCATCAGCCAACCAATCACCTTACTATCGATATAATTATGAGTAAAAGAACTAAAATAAGAATAGCCACAATCAACAATCCCGCATCCCCTCCAGGAACTTTCCCAAATGCACTAAGAAGATTATATATCGCGGAGCCCAAATTGAATAAACCACTTCCAATCATCAGAGTCACTCCTATCACAAGAGCTATTATCAAGAATGTCGCACCTTTATTCGGGAGAGTGCTTAAGAAATCCTTTAAATCTGGAATAAATATGCCGGCAATCAGGACTATGAATAAAAATCCTATCCCAATAAGAACTATTTCTGTGACAAATTTAGATAAAGCAGCCCCTATGCCGCCCCCGCCAGCAAGCACTATAAAACCCCATGTAAAAAAAGACACAGATATCGACAGCACAGAATTTATTACTATTGCATCGTCGCCGAATATTTTAGATTTTCTAAGAAGCGCATATAAAAGGGCCGACGTCATCACCCAAGGTATAAAGAAATCAAAGAACCCTAAATCTCTAAGCCTCTCTGCAACTATCTGAAAAGGATTGACCATGAAAAATAATTAAGAAAGTGACAATAAATAACTTGGTTTAAGTTTCTCTTTTAAATCTTGCGACAAGGTCAGTTAATGAGCGTACACTCTCTATTAATGCTGGCAGCGCTTCCTTGAATGCTTTCTCAAGGCTGGAAAGCCTCGCATTCATCTCGCCAAGCGTAGATCCAAAAGAATCTATTTTATTTAGGATGGTATTTTCAGCCTCGTTCCTGCCTTTAGAAACAACTGACAATTGATTGTGAAGGTCCATCATTTTCCTTTCCATATTATTGTATTTAGCCCTGAACTCGTTCAGTTTAGTATCCAATTCACCCATCCTTTCCTGGACTATTGATTCAACAAGCTCTTCTGTGTTGTAATCATCTTGATAATAATTCTGCTGAAATTGCATTGAAGGCTCTGGTATCTGCGGAGCAAATTGGGTCTCCTGCATCATGTTAGTCATTTCATTTTGCCCTTGAGTAAATTGATCCTGCTGCATCTGAAGCTCTTGAAGAGTTGGCGGCTTTGAAACAAAGCTTTGATCTCCCCCTGTCACGCCTAATTTCAACGCCTGCGTCAGTCCAGCATCTATTTCTTCAGAGCTATAGCCTTCTTTTCTAAGGACATCAATAATTTCTGGCTCTGAAAATCCCCTCCCGCTTAGGGTTTTTATCTTTTCTGATGGTATCGAACCTCTTCCTAAACTAGGGGCTTTTTCTGGCTGTTTTTTATTTGATGAAAGAAATTTTATCAATTTTTACACCTTAATAATAATTGATTTCATAATTTAAATTTTCTTTTCTGAGTATTAAACTTTATTCAATTCTCTTTCTAAAATCCTCATCACTTCTCCCCTTGTTATAAAATGTGATTTTATCGGATCATACAGGTCTAACAGGCTTTCAAGCTCCTTGACCTCTGTTTTTCTGGCTGTTTTTTCAAGATCCTTATTCACCCTCAGCAACTCGCTCCTTATCTCCTTTAATTCTTTTGAAATTTCCTTTATATCTAAAGACAATTGATCCATCCATTTTTTGATGTCGCCCATTTCATCTATCATTCTTTCTTCAAGGGAGCTTATTCTGGTTCTCGCTGAATCTAAGCTTTGTTCAAGGATTCTAATCCTTCTTGTGTTATCATTTGTAATCCTTACTACTTCGGTGTTCACCTGATTGAACTGAGTTTGTGGTTTTCTTTCAAATACCATGAAATCAATAATAATTATTGTAAAATTGAACAAATATAATTTAGTTATTGGTGGGAATTTTGGTCTGCGACTATGAAGTTATAGAAGGAATAATAAAAGTCAACTGCAAAGGCTGTGTTTTTGGCTCCTCAGTCGAGGATTTTGATGTATGCATGGCTACAACCATCGATAAGATCAGGGAAGTTAAAAAAGTAGAAAGGATTATTTTAACAGAAAGCAGGGAGCATGAATATGATTACGACCAAACAAGGCTTTTAGTAGAAATAGCTCTGTTGTATGACAAGTTTTTGAACGAAGACAGAATTCTAGAGAGCCCCTTTATTGCTGAGATCAAGCACTTCATACCAAATATATCGAATGAATTGAATCTTGTCCTCAAGGAAATGTTAAGGAGAGATCCTATTGCTGCTTATGTTCAGATCAAAAGATTTATTAGGAAGCATAGGTCAAGGGCATTGAAAAGCAGGGGAGATGTTAAAAAAGCAGCCGAAGATTACATAAGGCTTCTTGAAGAAATCAACAAAAAATTGGAGTCAACCATGCTTATACAGGCTGTCAAGGATAAGATTCATGGCTATAGGCTAGGAGACCGCTCAATATATAGAAAAATCTTCACGCCCCTGATAAGGCCCACTTTTATGCTGACAAGATACGTTTCTATCCCACCAAAGGGGGCAAGGATGCTCGATAGGTATGAGCTGCCAACCAAAATCATTGTTGAAATTTTCAAAGTGCCAGGCAAAACAAGGCCATTCTACTACATAACACCGCCAGAATTCAGGCTCTCAGAAAGCCAATATTTTATCCTTGATACAGCAAGAAGATACCTTGCAGAGCACAAGCCGACAGAAACAGAATTTGTCCAACCAGAAAGGGCAAGGGAAGTTTTCATGAACATGGGAAAAGACACAATCCTTAAAATAGCAGATGAGAGGGGGGTTCATCTTTCTTCGGCAGAATTAAATGAAATGACAAACATACTTGCAAGGTATACTGCTGGTTTCGGCATTCTTGAAGTTTTGTTGGCAGACTCTAAATTACAGGACATCTACATCAACTCGCCAATAGGCATTGCCCCTATTTTTGTCGGTCATAGCGACTTTGAAGAGTGCGAGACAAACCTTATCCCAACTAAAGAAGATGCTGAAAGCTGGGCGACGAGATTTAGGATGCTGTCAGGCAGGCCGCTGGATGAAGCCAATCCTGTCCTTGACACAGAGCTTATGGTTCCTGGCGGGAGGGCTAGGGTTGCAGCAATAACAAGAACACTAAGCCCTGAAGGTATAGGATATGCATTAAGGAGGCACAGGGATAAGCCATGGACATACCCTTTATTCATAAATGAAAAGATGTTTGATCCTTTGTATTCTGGGCTGATGAATTTCCTTATTCAAGGCTCCCGCTCGCTCTTGTTTGCAGGCGGAAGGTCAAGCGGCAAAAGCAGCCTATTGGGTGCAACAATGGTTGAGATAATGAGGAAGTTTAGGATAGTTTCGGTTGAAGATACGCTTGAGCTCCCAATTGTAAGCATGAGAAATCTAGGCTATAATATTGAGAGGATGAAGTCAAGGTCAGTCATCACAAGAGTGGAATCTGAGCTGCCTGCAGATGAAGCCTTAAGAACGGCTCTGCGTCTGGGGGATTCCTGCTTAATAATAGGCGAGGTCAGAAGCCACGAGGCTAAAGCCCTTTGGGAGGCTATGAGGATCGGTGCTTTGGCCCATGTAGTTGCAGGAACAATACACGGCGAGTCAGCTTACGGAGTGTTTGACAGGGTTGTGAATGACCTAGGAGTCCCGACAACAAGCTTTAAAGCCACAGACATAATCACGATTTGTGGGATGATCAGGAGCGCTGATGGGCTTCACAGGAACAGGAGGGTTGTTGAAGTTACTGAAATAAGGAAGCATTGGAAGAACGATCCTATGGATGAGAATGGGTTTGTCAACCTGATGGAATACTCTGCTAAGGAAGATAAATTAAAGCCGACTAGCACTTTAATCAACGGGGAATCACATATTATTAACGAGATTGCGAAGCGAGTCAAGGAGTGGCATGGGAACTGGGATGCGGTCTGGGACAACATATTGCTGAGGGGAAAAATAAAGGAAAAAATGGTTGAGTATTCAAACAAATTAAACAGGAGAGAGATACTAGAAGCGGAATGGGTTATCGATGCGAATGACATGTTCCACCAAATTTCAGATGATGTCAGGCAGGAGTTAGGGAGCTTGGACTCAAAAGAAATCTACAAAAATTGGGATATTTGGTTTAAGGGAAAATTAAAAGAAAAACTTGGTGTTTGATATTCAAAAAACAAAAGAAGAGCTTCTTCAATCAAAATTAAAAGCAAAGAAAACATCTGTTTACGAGAAGCTGTGCAATTTTTCAGAGAGAATTTTATCGATTCCATTCCCTGAGAAGATGCAGAAAAAATTCCAAGAGCCAATAGATTTCTGCCACCTTTATATAACTCCTGCAGGCGTTCTTTCATTCACAATTCTTTTTACTGCTGGCTTCTCCTTGTTGAGTGTATTATTGACAGCCATAGGAATAATCCCGTTCAAATTAATGCTTATTCTATTCTCCGGTATTTTAGGCATGGGCTACTTCATTTTCAGATACCCTTCCTATTACGTCACGCAATACAAAATAAAGGCAACTTCTGAGATGGTGTTGACTGTGCTTTATTTGACGGTTTCGATGAAAGTCAGGTCCAATCTAGAGAATGCAGTTATTTTTGCCGCAACGAATCTGAAAGGGCCTATGGGAAGCGATTTGTCTGAATTAATGTGGGATGTCTATAATGGAAAATATTATTCAGTGGAAGTTGCTTTGGACGACTTCATAAAAAAATGGAAGCTTGGGAACGAGGAATTCACGCAGGCGATCAACCTGATAAAAACATCCCTTTATCAAAGCTACGCAGAAAGGGATAAGGTTCTGGAGGAAGCTGTTGAAATAGTCCTTTTGGGGTCAAAAAACCAGATGAAAGATTATTCTAGAGAGTTGAGGTCATCTCTAACACTCCTGAACGCCCTTGGGATTTTGCTTCCGATAATAGGGCTGATTTTCTTCCCGATGATAGCGGTTTTTATGCCTGACACTGTAAAGCCAATAGCTCTTGTTATAGGCTATAATATCTCGCTGCCGATTGTTATATTCCTGCTGATGAGATCATTTTTGACTAAAAGGCCAACAACTTTCCATCAGCCAGAGATAATTGAAATAAAGAAAAGCATTTTCCAGAAGATTTTTAGCCTGAAGATAATAATCCCAGTTTTGATGATAATTCTTTTATCCGGGTTCGGCCTTTATAAATTGCTTTCATCCCAAGAGCACTTTAGTTTTGGCTTGTTGCTTTATTCTTTGTTAGTTTTAGTTGGCGTTTCCGGAGGTATAATTTCATACTCTTTCCTGGATAGCATGCCTAAGATGAAGGCTAAGAACAAGATTGTTGAGATGGAGAGCGAATTGCATATGGTCTTGTTCCAGTTAGGCCACCAGATAAGAAGCGGCGGCTCAATTGAAAGCAATATTCTCAAGATCAAGACAAAAATACAGGAATTGAAAGTGTCTGATCTCTTTGGCTCTATAATAAGCAACATCCAGATCTTCGGGATGACTTTTCAGAACGCTGTATTCAACGAAAAGAACGGCGCAATATACCAGTACCCATCCAACCTGATAAAAGCCATTCTAAAAGCCATCTCTGAAATCTCTTCTTCCGGCTCTGCTGTCCTATCCCAATCTTTAATATCAATATCAAACTATCTCAGGAATATATCTGAAGTTGAAGAATATCTGAAGGATGTTCTTTCTGAGGTAATATCAACGATGAAGATTCAGGCTCTGGCATTAGCGCCCTTGTCTTCTGGAATTGTTGTTGCATTGACTGCGATGATGATAAGCATGATGCTGAGCTTAAGCGGATGGACAGAGTCTGTTCAGGGGAATTTAGGGTCATATGGCCCTGTCGGGGATCTAGGCGGGGACATATTCAAGAATATTTTGAGCATCGATAAAATAATATCCATTCATTATTTTCAGCTGATTGTCGGGTTTTATATGATAGAGGTTGTTGTGATGCTTTCGATATTCATGAGCATAATAGAGTATGGGGATGAGAAGATCCAAAGAACATATGATTTAGGCAAAAACCTGCTGACCGCAATTATAATCTATTCAATCACTATGATTGTGCTCTACCTGATTTTGACTTCAATGATTAAGATGATGTGGGTTGCATGAACAGCAAAGGAGATGTTTCAAGGTATATGATCTGGTTTATTATCCTGCTGATAGTGGTGATTATAGTGTTAGCTTTATTTTATCTCTCGGCGATAAATATCTTAAAGGGTGTTCCGAAACTATGGGGATGAGATTGTGGGAAAAGGTGTTTCAGGCAGCATATTAACAACAATAATATCCTTAGTTCTGGCAATAATAGCTTTAGCTTTATTGTGGATTTTTTTGACCGGGGCGAAAGAGATAGTCTTCCAGAGTGTTGAGAGGATAATGGCAGGAATAAAATGCAGCATGTTCTGCAAAGGGCTGCTTGGGTTTTTAGGGAATTTAGGTGGAATGTGTTCGGGGTGTTGATTTGAGCAAAGGCATGGCTGAAGAAACGGTGTATAAGCTCGTATTAGCTGTTTTGCTGATTGTTGTAATGTCATGGTTTCTTCTTGGCCCTGGAAAGAATATAATGAACGGCTTTCTTGATTATTTAATGTCGCTGTTCGGAATGGATCCTGCTTCACAAAGGCTTGCGAAAAGTTTTCAAGTTGCTTTAACTTGTTCTTATTATAGATGCAAAGATGGTTGCGATAAACCTGGATTGGATAAGCTACAATGGAAAGATTCTGAAGATAAGATATGGAGTTGCAAGGATGATTTCTGCAACAAAGAGTGGACAGATACTGGAGAAGAGGATGGAAAGATATGCGATGATGATACTAAAGCTCATCCAGTTACATTTACAATGGATAGGATGATTACTTTAAAGACGAGTGAAGCTTTAAAAGAGGTTGTGAAATCTAATATTGATATTGCTGGTGAAGATTGCAAACTTCATGGGATAAATTTAAACCCACCTACCAATCTATGGATTTATATATCAAAAAGTTTGTTAGAAGGGACAGATGAAAATATTGCGTGTAAAAAATGTTTTCCAGAACTAGACTACTGCGAATGTAATTTGATTCCTGGGGATTATTCCATATCAACAGAGCTACCTCCAGGCTATAATACATTTAATATATTGTCCAATTCTGTTTTTCCTGCAACTTTCATCTGCGAGAAGACTGAAACCGAAAGCACGAATATTCAAAAAGCTATAGACTGCTCTTACTACAGATGCAAGGAAGGGTGCGGGTCATCTAAAATTGAAGATTTAACATGGATAGATGCTGATGGCGTTGAAAAGAGTTGTAAGACTGATTTCTGCAAGCAGGAATGGACTGATACTAAAAAAGAAGATGGCAAGATTTGCGGCGATGATGCTAAAATGAATCCGATTAACATTAAATTGGAAAATCCAATTAATCTGAAAAAAGATGATATTTTAAATAAAGTAAGAGATGAAGAAGGAAAAGAGGCTAATTTGGAGTTTTCAAATGAGGAATGCGAGCATTCTTCTCTTCTTGGCGGAGGTCAACTATGGCTTTTTATATCAAGAGAATTATTAGAGGATGGAAAAGAGGGTACATCATGTGAAAAATGCGGTTTTCTTGGTTCTGATTACTGTTCATGCAACCTGAATAATGACGAATACTTCATATACTCTGAAAATTTGCCTGCTATTGGCGGCGGGAAGACTTTTCCAGGAACTACAATATGCCATAAAAAGCAATTGGAGTTTAACAGCCCATTTATAGGGGAGATGAAACAAATGATAAGTGATTTATGCAGCCTTCCTATTGGCGCCAGTTTTGGCCGTACGATCCAGCTTCCAAATAGCATTGATAAGATGACTGTTGAAAATATCGGAACGCCCGCGAAAAAAGATATTTGCTTATATTTCAATGGCAGGGATGGATCTACTGCAGGCAGGTATTGTTTTGATGCTGTATGCCCTGATAGCGACATCCAATACTTCGGCTTTGACGATAGCCAAGGATTTATAACTGGAAGCGGAAATAAATTTGTTCTAACATTAGAAAATAAATTGATGCCTCCCACACCGCCTGCGGCTGGCCAAAGAAAAATAACTCTTAGTATTGGATCAAACTGTAATATCCAGATACATTGTTTAGATTTTTGTCAGTCAATTTGTTCCGGATCATTTTCTAAATGCGACTGCATCAGCAACGCTGAAATTGGCCGTCAAGCTTGTGAAGTAGAATGCAACTGTGATAAAATTAAATCTTGCACAGATTATAAGAATGATCTTGAATGTAATCATGATGGGTGTGGGTTAGGCGACTGTGAATGGAATCCTTTAGGATTCAAACCCTGCATGAATAAAAATGAATTCCTGACTCTTAATGCCCATGACTTTATGGACAAAATCCAAAAAATACATATAGACTCATGCTCAGCTAGCCAGTATACAACAACGCGTTTAGATTTACCTGATTATGTTGATAAAATAGACATAGTAGATGGCGCTGGTGGTAAAACAATTTGCGTTACTTTCAATGACGGTTCTATTAAGCAATGTTATTTGGCTAAATGCTCAGATGGCAGTTTTGTTAATTATGTCTGGTTTGACTCTTGGTTCATAAATAGAAACAAACAGCAGCTCGATTATCATTTTATAATTGGACATCATAGTATAGCCCTATCCGGTGTTTGCAATCAGTTTTCTAATTCAGAGCCTACTTGCATAAGCCATCAAAATGATCTATATTGCCAATCATGCTCTGACGGTTTGGGCTTCAAGTCATGTTGCGAAGGTTATGAAACCTGCAACCCAGATGGTACTTGCGGAGCAGAATTATGCATAGGCGACATGCCAAGCAGGCCATGTTTAGAGCATTCAGATTGCTGTTCAAACAATTGCGTTAATATCTATTGTGAGCAATGTAGTGAATTAACAACATTTTGCGACCCTACTCATAATTGCTGCAGAGGTTTAATATGCTCTGGTGGAAATTGTGTTGCGGTGAAATGAATTTTTACTTACTTGTTTGCAACCGATATATTTAATAACTAAAAATCCAAAAATAATTGCTAGGTGAATGTATGGCAAAAGGAGTAGCAACACAAACTATTGTTGGTCTTGTAATAGGTTTGATAGTTATTGTCGGCTTAGGATATTTGGTTTGGACATGGATTGGAAGGGGTGGAGGAGCATCAACTGAAAAGTTCTGTCAAACGAAAGCATTCACGTTTTGTGCAGATTGGTCGAGAAAAGGTTATTCAACTCTTGCGGCTACAGAAACATTTGTAGCGAAAAATCCAGATTGTTCAAGTTATAGTTGGGCGATTCTCACACGAGCTTATTGTGAAGGAGTTTTAGGCTAATAATTATATTAGAAAATAAAATCAAAATGTTATTATGTCACCAAAAGCAATAGCAACCCACACGCTGTTTTTAATAGCTGTGATGGGTTTACTTCTTATTTTTACCCTTGTTACTTTTTGGTTTTTTATAGGCCAAACTCCGATCGAAGCCAACAAAGCAACATGCACGGCAAAATACATGAATTACTGCGAAAGATGGACTCTGAAAGGCCAGGACCCCGGAGATTGGGGAGATATAAAACCAGAAGATTGTGAAAGCCTCGGTATAGAAAAGCCGAACAGCATAGATGATTGTAAAAATTTAGGCTGATTATTCCTCTTTATTTTGATATGCAATCCTCGCAGAATATTTAAGCATTAAATCTTATTTTCTTGCATTATAGTTATCAAAAAAGATAACTTCGTTTAAATAAAATATTATCAAAAGCCATAAAATCCGATAATCAGACTGTCATCTGAAACCACCCCCCTTGTAAAAATTTAACCTGAGAAATCAATCTATTGTTATGAAAGGCCAATTGAACATACCATTTGTTGTCCTGGTTTTTACTGTGTTCTTGGTATTTGGAATCTTAATAGTCCCTAAATTTATTACAGCCCCTTCCCTGAGAGTAATCCAGTATGAAGAGAATTATGAAAATACGCAGATGATTCTAATCTCATTGCTAACCTCTACTTACGACGGAAAAACTGTCCAGGAATTGATCGGCGACAACCTAGCCTTTGGCCAGCCAGACGACCTAACATTCCTCAAGGATAAGCTGGACAAATTAGTTGAGGGCAGATGCTACAAACTATCAACCCCTTCCAAAGTGTTGGCAAAGAGCTCTGGCTGCACACCTAAGGAATACACTTCAAGCGTGAACATAACTTTACCCTACAATCCAGACAAGCTGGTTGAAAATTTGGTTTTGGTGATTAATTGAGAAAAGGAATAGGCCCATTTTCCATTCTTTTAATAGGGATGTTTGGATTGATCATGGTTTCTGGAGTAGTGTTTATCTCTTTTTTTAACAGGTCAAACATCTCAAAAAGAGCAGCAATGGAAGTGAACATCATAGACGGGATAAACAAAGTGGAGCTGTCGAAAATATCCTTGACCCAGTCCCTGAAGAATTCCTTCTACCAATCATCCTATCTTGTTTCTGACCAGGGCGGCTATTATAACCTGGAAAAAACAGACTGCTATGACTGCATACCCTACTGGAGGATATATGACAGCATTGAATTTCCTGAGTATGAAAAAAACTTGGAAACAACAACGCTGCACTTCTTCAACAAATACGCAAAATCTTTTAAAGGGGAAGTTGATATCCCGGAATATAATTCTGTTGATCTTAGCGGGTCTTCAGGCAAAACAACAATTAAAGCAGTTGCTGCTGAAGCGTTAGGGTTGAAAAGGCCGATGGTTGAAATTAATGAAGGATTGGAAATTGCAGCTGACGCTGAACCCAGAACGTTAAGGCTGTTTGAGATAGGAAAAAAAGAATTTCTTGATGATGATATTTTAGGGAAGAAAATTCCAGATTCCGCGACTTATAATGAAGCTATGGATAAGATCCACAACCTTGGAGGAGAATTGAATGAAGGAATCCCAGGAAAAACAGGCTACAATTCTGAAGATATAGAAATAAGATTAACGCCAAGCAAAATCTATGTTCTAGATGGAGATGAGTCAAAATTTGCTTTAAGGTATTTGGTTGAAATAACAGACAATTCCCAGGAATATCCTGTCTACGACTACTTAACGAAGAAAACTGATTACAAGAAGATTGGGTTGAAATTTTATGTTGTTGTCGGGAATTATGAGTTTGAGCCTGATAAAAATACATGCCAAATAAAGGAATCTATAACAGAAATGTCAATAATTCCCGGTACAAACTGCTACTGTATGGATTCTTCATGCACTGATTCCTGCTCATGGAGCGCTTCTGGTGTGAATAAATGCCCAGACTTAGCCTGTAGAAGTAATGGTGTGCCTGGTGAATTGGTTTCTTGCCCGGGCTTAGCTTCCCCGCATGTCAACAAATATAATTCATACAAAGACACAATAGTTAGTGCGATTTCAACCGAGGGCTTGACAGATTACATACCTTTAGAGGAAGCCACTTATTTGGTAGCTGCAGTAATAACACAGGAGAGCAATTGGAATCAGTTTACAACCTGTTCTGCGTCGAGCGGATGCGGTATAATGCAGGTAACTCTATCATCCGCAAAAGGCTGCGATGGCATAGGCTCATGGGAAGAGCTTTCAACTAGTGCTGGGTTAAACATAAGATGCGGCGTCAGAATACTGAAAAGTAAATTATCTTCCATGGGAAGCTACAATAATTATGACTTTGAAAACCTGATAAAATTAGGGTTAGCTTCTTATAATGGAGGCCAGGCTACTATTCAAGAGGCTATAAAAATAGCAGGAGACAGTAAGTGGGAAAGCATGAACAACATGCAGGTGATGACTGATGCCTGTAAAGCTATGTGCGAAAAATATAATGTATATTGCAATGATCCAGGCGGTAAAGCGAAGATAATATTAAGGTATGTAGATGATACAGTTTACCCTGGCTATCAGGATTGGAAACGATGCCAGAAGAAAGAAGTTACAACCACGACAACAACTATTGGCGGTTCTCTCGATATAATAGACCACCCAGCTGACTCGTCGAAATATGACAGCACAAGATGGGAGACAATTATAGACAGGGTTGTGATACATTACACAGCAAGGGACATTGGTCCAACGCTGGATACGCTTGCAGATGATAAAAATAGAAAAGCGAGTGTTCATTATGTTGTAGACAGAGATGGGACAATATACAGGCTTGTTGATGAGAAATATAGTGCTTGGCATGCTGGATGCACAAAAACCCAATCTGATCCCAATTGCATTGAAGGGATGAACCCAAGATCAATAGGCATAGAAGTTGTTAATTATGGCTATTTGTGCGATGACAAGTTAGGTGTAAATTCAGACAGATGCAAATTCCTTGCGCATGCTCTTCGAGGCAACACTGATTACTGGGAGGCCTACCCTGAAGAACAAATGAATTCTTTGATCGGGCTTGTTTCTGACATTATTAGAAGAAATTCCGGCATTACAGTAGACAGAACTCATATCATAGGCCATGATGAAGTAACATCAGGAAAATTTGATCCGGGCCCTGCTTTTGATTGGAATGATTTTATTTCAAGGTTAGGTTAAGATTTGAACTTATTTAAACTGTGGATTAATCACTGCACTTATCCCCCTGAAGAGCCAAACCTGCATATTTTTCAGTCCTGTCAAATTTATAAAAAACACTAAAATAGAAATTTGCTGTTTTGCTAGCTCCATAATCTGGCAAGCCATTAACTTTATTTTCGTTGATCTTAAAATCACATAGGCATTCGCATCTAGAATTCTGGTCTAAAATCACATCCATTCCATTCTTCCCATCGGAGTTTATACTAAATTCTTTTGCTTCGCCAATCATTTTATTAAAATCTTCATGACAAGAGCATGAGCAGGGGCCAAAACTGCTAAAAAAATCTTTTGTATCTTCATCTACCCCTACCTGAAAACTAGCTATATCTGCTTTTCCGGTTCCTTTATTTGTGAATGTAAAAATAACTTCAGTTTCTTGAACATTCTGATCAAGATAATAATAATTCAGGGGATGAAACTCAGCTCTTATAGAAATAGGACCAGGGCTTGTTTCTGATTTTATTTGAGTTTTTAATGCGTCCTGCCTTGTCTTCCCTAATGTAAATGAAGTTGTAAAATCGTTCTGGTCTGAATAGCTTGCAATAACTTCAGCATTAGTGCACGCTTTCAGAGTGCATGGCAGTGCTTCCTCGCTTTCAAGCCTTAATGACACTTCATCTTTCTCTATTCTGAAGGAAGGAGTAGAAGCCTTTAAATTAAAAGACTCTTCAATATCACCATCCATAAGCGGGGATTCAACAGTGCAATGAAGCACACCATTAACCTCAACATTCAAAGCTTTTTCCTTGCTGTTTGAAATCCTAACAGGCAGCGAATATTTTTGCAATCTTTCTGGGTTTAGGGGATATCCATCTCCAGAGCCAAATTTCACATCAATAAAATCATTCTGATTCGTTATTATTGGGGGGACATTTCCGAAGCATTCATCAGCTGATTTTTTCCCTGTTAAAGTCCCCAATATACAAGACCAAGACTTCAAAAGGTCATCCGGAAGCATTCTCTCTATGGATTGCAGGATTTTACTTCCCTCAAATAATATATCATCCTTATACCTATATCCGAAAAAGCCTACAACAGCAATAACAAGAACTATTGCAATATACTTAACAGTTGAATCTTTTTGAGGAGAAGATGACTGATATCCAGGCTGTCCCCCACTAGGGGCACCCATTCTTTGGCTTAATTCCTGCTGCCTCTTGAGTTCCTGCAGTTGTTTCTCTTTTAGTTCTTGTTGGGTTTTTTGGTCTCTGCCTTGAAGATTCTGCTGCTCGGCTAGCCTTTTTCTTTCCATTTCTTCTTTTTGTCTGGCTAATTCCGCTAGCCTTTTAATCCTTTCCTCGTCATCCATATTATCTGTTAATATTTAGAAAGAGACAATAATAACTTTATTCGGTGTTTATCTTGAAGGTTTGCTGCTTGACAAAGCTATACTCATAATCATAATCCACCTCTATCCCGCCGGTAATCCATTCCTGCCCGATATTATCATTAGCTTTTAAATCACATTTTAAAGGCTTCTTTGTAGGGACTTCAATAGATTCTTTTGGCACTAAATATTCCCCGCTCAGAATAAAATCGCATTTCCCATCAGCTATAGGCTCTAAATAATTGAGCTTTACCTTAAAGTTTGATATTGATGTTTTTGATGAGCTTTGGCCAAAATTTCCGCTCTCCCTGACATTAATGTTAACAGTGAATCTCTGGCCTTCTTCCACCCATTCAGTGGTTGTTTGCTTCCTGTCGTCAACTATTCTGCTCATCAAGAAGCCTGGGTTTATCTCAACTTTAACAGGCCCATATGTGCTTCCAATGCGTTTGTTTCCATACTGGTTTTTTGAATTCTTCTCCCAAATACCAAATGAAAGCAGGGAATTGCCATGGTAATTATATATAACAGCAAAGCTGACAGTATTGTCCCCGGAACCTCTAGCCCTCAACTCAGTTTTTACCTGTCTCATTTCGCCTAGGCAGCCTTCTTCAGAAAGTATCTCCCCCAAATTGCATTCCTTGCCTCCGGATGGATTTTCTTGGCATTCGAGCCTTGTTACATCAAAGCCAGGCGTATCAAAGAAGTCGACTTTAACATTCCCCGCAGTAGAGCTGCCTTTGTTTTCAAGCCAGAATGCAAACGCCACTATATCTCCTTGATAGATTTTTTCGAGAGGATAAACATTGTAGTCCACAAGCTTCAGGCCGCTGTCGCTGCACCCATTTGTAGTCTGATTATCACAGCCAGAAAAGAGTAGAACTAATCCCAAAAAACCCAATAGTATTAATTTTCTCATTTTATCTGATATTATTTTTATCTTTAAAACAAATATCCTTTTTGTAAAACTTAACTTAACAAAAAACCATTCTATATTATGAAAGGCCAGGCTGAAACAACAGAAGTTTTTTCAATAATAGGTATTATGGTGATTTTAGTGGCTTTAATACCTGTTATTATCCCAACCATACAGGAAGCGATTAGCATGTTCACAATAGATTCGCCAGAAGTCGTTTCGAAGGATCTTGCAGCACTAGTTTCAATAAGCGCAGCAGCTCCTGGAGATATCATGATAAGATACAAGGTTTCTTCCGATAACAGTTATGATGTCGGCATATCGAATAGGGAGGTTGCTGCTTCAAGGGAATTCAATAGCGGGAAGCAAGATTCGTCTGATCCTGTTCTAGTGGATGTTTCTGGCTCATTTTCAGATGCTAAAGATTTTACAATCGAAAAGACAGTTGTGAATGGCGTTGAAAAGTATAAGGTTGATGGGAAATGAGGACAAAAGCGCAGGCGACAAGCCTTTCTCATATGCTAGTAGGCTTGCTTACAGTTGCTCTTGTAGGGATGCTAGTTTTCTTCTTCATCTCAAGAGGCCAAGGGGTAAAAGTAACAGTAGAAGAAAATGAAATATTGAGGAGAAGGGTTATTCTATCGAATGTCCTGCTCTCTTCTGAAAAAATGGCTTACACCGATAGCACAATACACAGGGGAGTCTTGGACAAGGGCAAGCTTGACTCATTAGCAGCAAACCCTACCCCGCTATTCTCCGAGATATCCTATCCTGATAATATCTATAGAATAAAAGTCACTGACCTTGACAACAATAAAGAATGGGTTATAGGAGGGGACTTCAAACCAAGTTTTAAAACCCCAGTTTCGATCAGATACTCAGATGATGATATTCACTTGGGATTCATGTTCATTAATTTCACAAAGAGCCAGTAGAATTAAAGATTTAAACTTTATTTTCAATTAAAATTAGATATATAATACCAATAAAACAAGAGGTGAAGTAATTGGCAGAAAAAAAAGTTGAAAAACAACAAACTGAAAAACAAAAACAGCCGCAAAAAAGAGCAAGAATGGATGATAACGTAGTCTTTGTCGGGCAAAAACCAACAATGAGCTATGTGCTGGCTGTAATAACCCAATTTTCAGCTGGGGTTAAAGAAGTCAACATAAAAGCCAGAGGCAGATCAATCTCTAGAGCAGTTGACGTAGCAGAAGTTGTCAAAAATAAGTTTATGTCAGACCTAAAAGTCAAGAACATAGACATTGGAACAGAAGAAAGAGAAGTAGAAGGCGGAAACAAGATAAACGTTTCTACAATGAACATTATTTTAGCAAAGTAAGAGAACTCTTTCCTCTTTCTTTTATTTTTTAAAAACTAATCCTAATCATGAGTAAATTTGAAGAAGAGAACAAAGCTTTGGTTGAGTCCCTTGCGGCATTAGGCGTCTTAAGGACAAAAAGAATAATTAATGCGTTTCTTGAAATATCACGCCACTGGTTTGTTCCAGAAAGACACATTGACCATGCTTATAGAGATATTGCTTTGCCGACTATGAAAGGTCAGACTATCTCCCAACCATATACAGTAGCAACAATGCTTGAGGCTTTGAGTCCTGATATAAAAGATAACGTTCTTGATATCGGCTCTGGTACTGGATGGACGACTTGCCTTCTCGCTAAAATAGTTGGGAAAAACGGAAAAGTGACAGGAATAGAGCTTGAACCCAGACTAGTAGAATTCTCAAAAAATAACATAGTTAAAACCAACCTGAGTAACATCGAATTGGTTTGCGGGGATGGAAAGAAAGGCTATCCTAAAAATTCTCCGTATGATTGCATTCTCATCAATGCTGCTTGCGATAGTGTTCCTGAACTGGTTATAGATCAGGCCAAACTTGGCGGCAGAATAGTTGCTCCAATAAACTCTGATAACCATCAAGAAATGGCATTGTTTCAGAAGATCGATAATGGTGAGTTGACCAGAACTAATCTTGGTAATTATATTTTTGTGGAGTTGAAGTGAAGGGAGTTCACGAATTCAAACTTCAAGTCAGAATGGGGTCTGAGGAACTTTCATTTCAAATACAATTTTTGACCCCAAAGATAGGTATTTAAATTGAATTTTCGAAATCTACTTTGATAGAAATGGGAAAATTGAATATCCAAAAAATAGCTTCTGTAGTGATGATAGTTTGTGGTGTTTTTTTAATTGTAACAACACCTTTATTTGGAACCAATGAACCAGTTTCATATCAGGTAAAAAATGCTATTATAGGCTTAGGTTTTGTGATAGGTGGTTTCTTAGTATTGTTTGTAAAAACTACAAATAAAAATGTTTTGAAAACTAAAAAGTAGTTTTATGAGATATTTCAAGAATACTAGATTTCTTTATACTATTAAATAGAAAATAATTTTATACAAAATAGACATGGGGTCTGAGGGATTTGAACCCCCAACCTTCAGGTTTCTTCATATCATCTTGAAATCAACGTTCCATGCACGATGTGCTGGAGCCTGACGCTCTACCAAGTTGAGCCAAAACCCCATCTCTGATAATATTGACGTTGCATCTTTTATTTTTATCTGATTAGTGCAGTTCCTGCTTTTCCTTGCAGGCACTTTATTGCAAGCTTGGGTGAAGTTATGAATACTCCTTCTCCTCCATTCTCTAACAATCGAATAGATGCTTCTATTTTTGGCCCCATGCTTCCTTTTTGGAAATGCCCTCTTTTTTGGTGTTCCTTGATTTCTTTTAGCGTTACTTTTTCCAGTTTCTTCTGGTTTTTTTCTCCATAATTAAGGTAAACATTATCTACATCTGTTAAAATCATCATAGTTTTTATTCCTAATTCTTCTGCTAACTTTTCTGAGGCTAGGTCTTTGTCAATTACACCTTCTATCCCTTTCAATTGTCCTCTCCTTTCAACAACTGGTATCCCTCCTCCCCCGCAAGCAATAACAACATCCCCGTTTTCTACTAAGTCTTTAATCTGGTCTTTTTCTATTATCTCTTTAGGATCGGGTGACGGAACAACTCTCCTCCAGCCTTTTCCTGTCTGATAAACCATCGGAAACCTGTTATTTTTGATTTTGTAGAATGGCCCTATTGGTTTGGACGGATTCTTGAATTCTGGATCTTTTTCATCAACTAAAACTTGAGTGATAATAGTCACGACTTTCTTGTTGATTTTGTTTTTCTTCAGTTTGTTCCTAAGGATTTGCTGGACCAGATATCCTATTTCTCCCTGGCTTAAAGCTCCGCAAACGTCCAGAGGCATAGGTGGTATTTTGTCTTTTAATAATTCTTGTTGCAGCAGGAGATTACCTACTTGTGGACCATTCCCATGCGTTATAACAATATTCCAACCCTGCTTGATTATTTCAATGATTTGATCGCAACTAGTCGTCACATTCTCATATTGTTCTTCAAATGTACCTTTTTCTTTTGCTTTCTTTATCATATTCCCTCCTAAAGCTAGAATCATTGTTTTTTGCATAACAAGTATTATCTTTTTGTAATTATATTTTCTATTTGGTTGTATGAAAGACATGTATGACGTAGTGATAGTTGGCGCGGGCCCGATCGGCTGTAAAGTCGGGGAATTGTTAGGAAAAGATCACAAAATATTGATTCTCGACAAAAAGACAGAGATAGGCAAACCAGTCCAATGTACAGGCTTCACTAGTGACAGGATATTCGAGCTTTCTGGGGCATCAAGAAAAATAGTCCTGAATAAAATCACTAGAGCAGGTTTTTTCTCTCCTAACGGGAACCATGTTACTCTAAAATCCAAAAGGCCTTTTTATGTCTTTGATAGGGAGTTATTTGATAAGGAAATGGCTAAGAAAGCTGAGAAAAATGATGTTGAGATCAAAATGAAAACAGAATTCAAAGATTTTTCCAGAGAAAGCAATTTTCTAGAAATAAAAACGAGCAAAGGGAACTTTAAAACTAAACTTCTTGTCGGGGCAGATGGTCCCAATTCTCCTGTAGCTGGGGTTTCTAATCTTAAATTACCAGACAGTCTCATCGTTGGTATTCAAGAGACAGTTCAAGACTTCTTTGACTCTGATCAGGCTGAATTATGGTTTGGTTCTACTATCTCACCGGATTTTTTTGGTTGGGTTGTTCCTGAAAATGATAAATGGGCAAGAGTTGGGATTGGTTCTTCTCAAAAATCTGGATATTACTTAGAGAAATTCGTTAAAAAGAGGTTTGGCAAAGTTATTAACACGCGGGATAAAGTCGGGGGAGTAATAAGGTATGGTCTAATCGAGAATTCTGTTGCAGACAGGGTTCTTCTTGTCGGGGATGCTGCTTGTCAGATCAAACCGATCAGTGGTGGAGGATTAATTTATGGATTGACTGCTGCTAAAATTGCTTCCAATGCTTGCAAGAAATCTTTGGAGTCCGGGAATTATGATTACAAATTTTTAAAGCGAAATTATGATGATAAATGGAAAGAAAAATTGAGGTGGCCAATAATTCAAGGAGTTTTTTCAAGCAGTATATTGCATAAATTCCCTGATTGGCTATTTAATTTTGGAGCTTTGCTTGGTAAAGGATTTGGACCTATCTTCCAGGAATTTGTAGATGAAGATTTTGGTCTCTATTAAATCCAGTAAAATAAAATATAAAATATAGCGAAAATTAATGAAACCAGCACGTAAATAAGAGTCAATATCCTCGAATGCACTCCTTCTGGCCTAAAAATTAGAAAGAATGCCCCTATTGTACTAATTCCGATGAATAGATGAAGCAGGGGGCTAAAATTTACAAAAGCGAATATAGAAAAAAAGATTAAGAAAGCAATGACCATAGTATTTCTTGCACCAAAAACAATTGGAGTGCTTTTGTCCCCCGCCAGCTTATCATATTTCATATCCATTGTCATTGCAATCCCTTGAAGCCCTGACATATAGAGGGTTACTATGTATATTTTCCATGGGAGATTTACAACACTTTGATGATATGAAAAACCTGCAGCAAAAGGAAGAAGAATTAGAACCAACCCCCCGCTTACCAAATCAAGTATAGGTTTCCCCTTTAACCTGAATGGAGGCACAATGTAAAGATAAGATATTAGTCCAAATAAAAACATTGTTAAGATAAATTGTATTTTCCCAGTAAGCAATACGATTAAATAAGTAGGAATTGCGGCTAAATATGAAATTATTTTGAGTTTTTTGATTTCTGGCTTAGATAATTTGTAACCCTGAATACCACCCTTTCTTGGGTTTGCTAGATCAGATTTGTAATCATATATATCATTTAATCCGAGTCCTGCAAGTTCTAATGGAAAAGTCATACTAGCCATAATTAAAATTTGATATAAATCTAGGCCCCCACCTGAAAACAGAACTCCTAAATAAAATATAAGAGGAAAATATATCCAAAATAAAGGCCTGCTAATCTTGACTAATTTCCAAAATGTTAACCCATCTTTTCTAGACATCAAAAATAATTTACAATTTTTAGAATAATATAGTTAACAAATAAAGAGCAGCGCCAGTAACCAATGGAACTGTGATATTATCGTCTATTTTTATTGGCAAACTTTCAGCAAAGCTCGCTATTAAAGAAGTTATTAAAGAGAATAAAATTATTCTATCTAATGTGAAAGGGCTTAGAAAACTCATAACTAAGAAACAGCCTAAGAAGCTAACAAAAAGAAATGTTATGCTACCTTCAAATGTCTTTTTTTTATTCCACATCAACTTAGACCTACCCTTTTTCCCCACGAATGTTGCAAAACCGTCAGCAAATGATAAATTGATTAAGCAACACCCAGCAATCCACAATGGAAACAATATAGTAGTCAGTATGATCATTGAAAGGTATAAAATTAGTCCAGTGAGTTTTCCTGATTTCTTTTCCTTTTCTTCTACCATTTTTTTGAAAAAAAGGCTTCTTTCTGATATAAACAGTAGAAATAACATAACTAGACTCAATAATCCCAATAAGATGGTTTTATTGTTTATTGAATATGCGATCACAAATATGCCAACAAATGTTCTTGCAAACTGTCTTCCAAATTTTTTGTTGATTTCTGATTTTATTATCAGTAGAAAAATTATTCCTATAAGAATTAAGGGCAAGATCAGCGGGAGTAGATTCAGCATAATATTTATTGTGTTTTCAGAAGCATTAATTTATTTTTATTAGAAATCAAATAATAAGACATGCCACTTGCAGTAACACACATTCTAGTCCCAATAATACTCATAGATTTGTTTAGAGATCATATAATCGGCAAAAAGGGGGTCATCACGAATAAACATGTCCTTCTTGCTGGTTTGTCTGGTTTATTTCCAGATATTGACCTTCCGGTGAGCTATTTGGTTTTTGGCGGTGTTAGCATTCACAGGCTTTACACACACAACATCTGGTTCCCTATACTCTTTCTGGCGATTTCAATGTTCTTTCATTTCATTGATAAGAAGAAGACTTCTTTGTATTTTGTCATGATGGCATTTGGCTTTACAATGCACCTTGTCCTAGACGCTTCTTTATCCGGTTATATAGTTCCATTTTATCCTTTCTCGAATTATGCTTTCGGTTTGAATATAATAGAGCGGATTTTAATGGTAATTTCTCCAAATCTAGTCAATAAGGATTTTGGGTTATTGATATTCAGTTCTATGGATGCTGTCTTGCTTTTCTTTTGGCTGATTCATGAACAGTTGACAAACAAGATAAAAGACTATTTTTAAATGGAAATCCAATAATTAATCATGTTAAAAAAACATGGGATTCTTGGGTTGTTGTTAATTATATACGCAGAAGTTATAATGCTTCTTAAAATTCAACCACTTTCAACTTGGTATTTTTATCCTATTTGGTTCGGTTATATTCTTTTTGTTGATTCTCTAGTTTATGAAATTAAGAAAAAATCTATTATCATAAATGAGCCGATAAAAGCAATTAAAATGTTGTTTATCTCTATTTTCGTCTGGTGGTTTTTCGAATTTTGTAATCTATTTACAAGAAATTGGTATTATAAAAATATTCAAGAGCCGATATGGTTGATTTTTTCAATTGCATTTTCGACTGTTATATTGGCTGTCTTTGAAACATCCTATCTTTTAAAATCATTAAAGATATTTGAAAGGATTAAACTGCCTTTTGAGATTAAGATCACTAAAAATTTAATTTTTATTATAGTGATTTTTGGTTTGTTGCTGATGTTAGGTGTAATAGTATCACCCTACTATTTCTTCGGCGGAATTTGGTTCTTTCCATTCTTAATCTTAGATCCAATTAATTATATTAAGAAAAGACCATCAATTCTAAAAAACTTGGAGAAAGGAAAATTTAATGAGATTCTATATATAATGATAGCTACATTGATATGCGGCTTCTTTTGGGAATTTTGGAATTTTTGGGCTTATCCGAAGTGGTTTTATAACATCCCTTTGCTGCATAATCTTGGGTTTTTAACACCTATAACGACCTTTAAAATTTTTGAGATGTACCTCCCTGGATATTTAGGTTATATGCCATTTGGGCTTTCACTTTTTGCAATGTACTATTTCGCTGAAGGTATTATTAGAAAAATTAAATCCTCTTAACAACTCTCTGAAACCTTATATAATACATCTCATACGCTTTTTCAACAAAAAAGCCGGTCATCATACCAATAACAGATCCAACTAACACATCAGGGATAGTATGGAAGCCAAGGGCAATTCTAGATATCCCGACAAATTCTGCTAAAATTAAAAAAAGTATCAGATACTTTCTATCCTTGTAAAGCAGGCCTAAAGCAGTCATAGCAGCAAAAGCGACAGTTGCATGTCCACTAGGCATTGAATATCCGCTAGGGCATTCGACAAGACCATAACAAGGCCTAGGAACTTGGAGAATAAATTTGATTGCATGGCCTATGCTATCAGCGATTATTACTGAAGGAAGAACAAGAAAGATAAACCACACAAAATATTTTCTGGATTTTTTAGGCACAGCAAAAAACAATAAAAGGCAAGTCAAGGACGCCCCAATCCAGAATTCCAAACTGCCAAAAGCGGATACAACTTCCCAAAAAGAATATTCAAGCATAACAATACTTGGAATTAAGACAATAAAAATAAATTTAAACACATGAAAATCAAATCTAATAAAAGATAATATGGCTAAATTCAAGCTGATAGAAAAAAGGGAAATAATATTCCTTGTATTCGCAGTTATCTGGTCTTTGCTATGGAATATAGTTTTCATGAGGTCTTACCTAATCCATCTCGAGAACAATCCAGACACACCAATACCTTTCGCCTACATAACGCACCAAATCGGCTACATAATCACCTGGGGCATATTTTCTTTTGCACTTTTGAGGAAACCCATCCATATCACAAGGCTGACTTTAGGGACAACATTCCTTTTTATAGCATTTGAGATAGTGATGCCGCCTTTATGCATTTCCCGTCAAGGCAATATTCTTTTATCTCCTGGTAATATGAGTTGCCTTGCTGGCAATGATACATTTGTCAGTTGGCTTTGGAGCTTGGTTGGAGTGCCTTATGGAACGCCTCTTATGTTTTACTTGACTTATATTTTTGGAATGGTATTCTTCTTTTTTCTTGCTGTTTTATTCCTTAAGGAAAGGGAATTATGGAGAACAATTGCAAAGGTTTAATGATTTTTTAAGATTTATTTTCGTGTTGGCTTTTTATTATCAGTTTTTTTGAGCGAGGAAAATATTATTATTAATGTGAACACAGTTAGAGACATCATTGGTATTGTGATATAGCCATAACTCGTGTAATATTGGGATGCACAAGAAATTCCTGCTGCTGAGCATGTGTTTGATACCTGTCTTGCGATCTGGCTGATGTAATAATGATAGGTTGCTATTGCCACTCCTATTGAACTGAGAGCCAAATTATAATCTGAAATTTCACCCCTCTTCTTCAGTAAAGCAACTCCTAAAATTATAGCTTGCGGGTACATGAATATGCGCTGGAACCAGCACAATTCACACTGCTCATATTTTGCTGCTTCAGAAAAGAAAAGGCTTCCTAAAGTCGCAGTAGCCGCGATAATAAAAGCTATTATCAATGCTCTATTTCTAAAAAACCCGAAAAAATTATCAAGAATTGAAATATTTTTCTTTAATATTTTTTTAATTATAAAATACAGTATCAGAAAGCCTAAAAAACATGGCTTAATACGGTCAATGCTGACAAAGATGAAATTACTGTTTGAACGATGCCCATATTCTCACTGAATTACATAATTTTAAGGGATTCTATTTTTAAATTGTTTACCTCTATCCCTCTAGAAAAAATAACTGTATTTCACTAGGGTTAAGCCTCGGAAGGGAGTTGAACCACTCCGCTGGAGTCTAAACCTGATTATTTGGAGTCAATTCCAGTCATGCACACACCTAATGTCTTGTCCTGTCTTGACAAGGTCTTGACTCAGCCTGTTTAATTGTATAGGAATTGTTGATAATAAAGATTGATGGAAGAGTTATGCGCTAACCAAATATTTAAATTTAATAATCGAGATTTAGAATATGATCCAGTTAAATAAGGGCCAAAGAACACTTTATGAAATGGTGATTCACTTTGCCGGAACAGACGATGTCAGGTCATTAACACAGGCATGGGATGTAGCGAGAAGAAGTTTTTCAGAACAAATTTTGGCCAATCTTGCTCTAGAAGTTTATGAGGCTAGAATAACCCACCTTATTGTAAATTTGAATATAATGGGAGATCTTGCTGCTGTAGCTGATCAGGGTGAAGTGAGAAGAATTTTTGAAAATACATTACAAGATTTAGCCGCATTAAATACACATACTATTTTACTAGAATCGTCATATGGATATGGGGATCATCGAGGTGTAGAAGAAGTTTCTGTTATGACACCAGTTTTATTAAGTAAATATTTATCTCCTGATGGTTTATATGAATCTTTCGGTCATAGAATGGTAGTCCAAGCAACCAGTGGTCCGAGTGGATCTTATGTTTTAGGGAACCCTGGACCAGAAGTTCTTTTACCTGTAAGAACTGCTCTAGGTCATTAATCCCACCTAAATTTCATTCTACAGGAACCAATATTTTTTTGATAAGTAGAAGAATTCTTGGTTAAAGGTAAGCCTCGGAAGGGAGTTGAACCCTTAACCTACTGATTACAAGTCAGTTGCTCTGCCGGGTTGAGCTACCGAGGCATGTCAATTAATTTAACTCAAATAATATTAAATCTTTTAGCTAATTGCCACTTATACTCTTCTGGATTTTCTGTTTTATATTGCAAAATTTACCTTCATATTTCCTTTAATGTTCTTAAGCTTTGCCTAGAAAAGGATTAAATGCTTAATACGAATCTTATTTATTGATTAGTCATGAAAACAAAATGGATATTCGGGGTAATTTTCGGTCTTGCAATAATTGCCGGTGCTTTTGCACAAAATCAAGATGTTTCTATAAGTATAATGCCAAATGAATTGACAGCTAACCCATATGAAATAGCTGTTTATGACATTAATATTCAAAACAAAGGAACTACAGCCGAAACATACACCCTTTCTGTTAAAGGAATACCAGATGATTGGTACTCTTTAAGCCATGAATCTCTAACTCTTTCAGCGGGCGAAAGTAAAACTGTCTATCTGTTCATTACCCCCCAGCCAACTGAAAATGATATTTATATCGGTTTGGTTAGCGTTGAAGGCACAAATGCTTCTGAAACATTTAGGTTGAATATAGTAAAAGATCATTTGGTCAGATTATCAGCTCCTAGCCAATTAACTTCATGTTTATGCGAAGAGGATCAGACAATGATAGTTGTTGAAAATATCGGAAAATATTCTGAAAATCTTGAATTAACTCTTTCAGGAGACGCATTAGATATAATTGATGTTGAGTTGAAAAGCTTTACAATCGAGCCGGGAGAGATAAAACAAATCCCAATAAGAATCTTGCCGGTATGCGACGCTGATGAAAAAACCTACAATCTGGAAATTTCTATAAAGTCGACAAACAGCTATACTTCAGCTTCAATTCAAACAGCAATCCAAAAGAAACAATGCTACGACTTCCAGATAACATATCCAGAAGAGGTCAGGACATGCGGCGGGGTAGATCAAAAATTCCAGATATCTGTCAGAAACACTGGAGTAAAGAAAGACAACTTTGAAGTAAATATTGAAGAAATAGGATATTCTGATATCATTAATATAGAGCCTGGCCAAGAGAAAATTTTAGAGGTTTCATTTGTTAAAGAAGAAGGCATTTATGAAATACCATTCAAAGTTTCTTCAAGTTCAAAAGAAGAGCAAGGCTTGATCAGATTTATGTCTGAAAAATGCTATGGCGTTGAGCTTGAATTAGACACTCAAGAATTGACGATCCAAGCAGGGACTGGAAAATTGACAAAGCCATCTATAAAGAATACTGGATCCAGGCAAGATACATTTGGAATTATGGCGAGTGCAAACTGGATTGCTATAAGGCCAGAAAATCTGACACTTTCACCGAATGAATCCCAGACTATTTTCGTATACTATAGCCCTGAGTATGGGGCTTCTGGAGAATATAATGTTCAATTGACTGCAGAAAGCGGAAATGCTTCTGACACTGAAACAGTTTTGGTTAATGTCGAGTCCCAAGAAACTACGGCCACTACAATTGGGTTTGGAGAAACTACTACAACTGAAAAAATTCCAGAACCGCCTGAAATCAATATAACAGAACCTACAGGCATGCTTGGAAAAGTCTGGGAAAAAATTGAATCACTCAGTTCAACAATAAGCAAAAAGGTAGATGAGCTGAAATTAAATAAGATAGTTTTGTCTCTGATCATAGGTTTTGTAATTGCATTGGCTATTCTTGTTGTAATCTATTTAATAGTAATGAGGGGTTAAAATGATAGAAATGGTGTTGTTAATTGCGAGTTTTTTGGTATTTTTGGCTGTTGCTTTGGAAGCAAAGATTAAGTCAGATTTAGGCAGGTTTATCGTTTACACAGGTCTTCTAGTGGGGGTAGTTGATCTCATCTACGTAATAGTTAAACTGCTCCGGGGATAAGATGAAAACAAACAGTCTTTTGGCATTTGTTCTTACATTAGCAGCTTTGCTGATGCTCATTGGGTTAGTTGGGTGGATAGTTTACAATAACTTATCAGCCACCATCTACAGGGATCCAGAATACTGCAAGCATTTTTCTGTTGATTTGAAGCCAGAATCCTATTCTGCTGAATTAGAGGTAGGGTATGGAAAATTAATCAGGGTAAACATCACAAATAATGGGTTTGAGGACACATTTGATATTGGATTTAAGGGCCCTGACTGGATTGCAACTAGACCATTAAAGATGGATCTAGGGCAGGGAAAATCTGAAGAAATATTTGTTTACATGAGCCCAATTGTTGGCTCAGAAGGAAATTATACTGTTGCTGTTTTTGCCAAATCCTATTGCGGGATTGAAGAGACTGAAATCAAGATTAAAGTTTAGTTTATTTATATTTCTAATATCCACTAGTTTTGATTATATGGATGAAAATCTCAAGAAATTGCTTGAGAAGCAGCAGTATAGGTTTTCCGGGAATCACAGCGTAGTTAAGATATGCAGATGGACAAAGAAGAGTCTAGTTGAGGGTAAGGTATGCTACAAGGAGAAATGGTACCCGCCTGTCAAGAGCCATAGATGCATGCAGATGTCGCCATCTTTAGTTTGCAATCACAGATGCTTGTTCTGCTGGCGTCTACATTCAGGAGATAGAGGGTTTTCTTGGAAGGAATCTTTTGAAGGTTTAGTCTTGGATGAACCTAAAGATATTCTAGAGAAATGCATAGAACAAAGAAAATCATTATTGACAGGGTTTAAAGGTTTTGAACGAGTTGACAAGAGAAAGTGGGAAGAAGCCTTAAAACCGAATATGATGGCTATAAGCCTAACTGGAGAACCAACGATGTATCCTAAATTGGATGAATTAATTCAAGAAGCCAAGAGGATGAATATAATTTCTTTTCTAGTCACAAATGGGACTTTACCGGATAGATTGCAATCCTTGAATACAAAACCATTCCAACTCTACGTCACACTGCCAGCGCCGAATAAAGAAACTTACAAGAAATTATGTCAGCCATCCACTCCAAAGTTGTGGGATAAAATCATGGAAACTTTAGAGCTGATCGACTCATTTGATTGCAGGAAAGTCATTAGGTTAACTCTAGTAAAAGGATTAAATATGGTTGAGCCAGAGGAATACGCCAAACTGATCGAGAAAGCAAACCCAGATTTTGTTGAAGCAAAGGGATATGTTCATGTCGGGGAATCCCAAAAAAGGCTGCCGATGGACGCGATGCCCTATCATGAAGATATAATCGAGTTTTCTAAGGAAATAGAGAAACACTCTTCTTTTAGAATAAAGGATGTTTTTAAGCCTAGCAGGGTAGTTTTACTCAAGAAATAGATCGTTTGGTCTGTTCCTAACATAATAGTAAGGAATTTTAAGCCCAACTGGCAAGTATTATGTATGTTAAATGAGGATGAAGAAGTCCTGAAATCCCTTGTCTCGGATACAAGGAGAGAAATAGTTAAGATATTGTCTGAAGGGGACAGAACGCCATCCGACCTAAGCAGAATGCTGGACAAAAGCAAATCCACGATAGTCGAACATTTGGAGAAGCTGATCAACGCAGGCTTAGTCGAGAAGATTGAAAGGCCTGGATATAAATGGGTGTTCTATTCATTAACAAAAAAAGGGGAATCATATGTTTCAAAGAAAGACCAGAGGCTGGTTATAATTTTATCAACAGTATTTTTGTCGATAATCGGCGGGGTATTCTCGATGATAGGATACTTGACACAGCCATCTTATAGGATGGCTATAAATGATAAAACCCTTGAAGCGCCAGAATTAGTGACTAACGTAGGAGGAGGGAACGCTGATGCTATGATTTCTGCAACTCCATGGTTTCTGTATTTATCGATTGGGTTGTTTGTGATAGCTTTAATTGGAATATTTGTGTTAATTATGATGAAGAGGAAGAAGAATTGGGAGATATAAATGAAATGGAAAAAATTTTTCAACCCTAAAATAATTTTTTTATTTCTGGTATTATTTTTATTAAGTTCCTTAATACCAAGTTTTAGGAATTATATTATTTTTGAAGGAGGTCTAAGAATACCAAACGAGTTAGGTTTTCCCTTAATTTTTTATGAGTTATATCTATGCCCACCATGGGTTTTATGTGCAACTGTTGTTATTCCACCGAAATTCCTTATTTTTAATTTTATAGTTGATGTAGTATTTTGGTACTTAATCGCTTGTTTAATATTTTGGGTCTACAAAAAGGTGAAAAGATGAAAACAATATTATTTGCATTGTTTCTAATTGGTCTTATTTTGGTTAGTGGATGTATTCAAAACCCTCAAATACTCAATAAATGTCAAACAGATAATGATTGCGTTCCTGCTCAATGCTGCCATCCAACTAGTTGTGTTCCTTTAAGCCAAAGACCTAACTGCGAAAAAGTTCCCTGTACACTGGAATGTCGAGGGGAAACTATGGACTGCGGCCAAGGCTCATGTGCCTGTGTAAATGGAAAATGCCAGGTAGAATGGAACAATAGAATCCTTACAGACGATGATATAGTAAATGAATTAAAAAATTTGAGAAAAATCAACACTTATCCAGACAACAAAAATATTGATCCAAAAGATTATCCGAAAACTCTAGGACTATATTCAAAAAATGGATTAAAGCTTATTGAGGGTTATTTCTGTTCTGATGTCTGCCCAGATTATGGGGGAGTTTGGATAGCTTTTGAGAATATAAATTCTAAGGAAAAATGCGCTGAGATTGGCGGCAAGGATTTGGTTGATCATGCATGGGGAGGATATATTGGATGCGCCCCGAAGATATTTGAAAAGTTTTGTGAGGATGACAGCGAATGCACCATACAAAGCACAGACAACTGCTGCGGCATAGAAGCTATAAATAAAGATTATTCAAAAGGCTTGCATCAGGTATGTACCATGATGTGCCCTGAATACACAATAAAATGCGAAAATAACATTTGTTCATTGGAAATCAAACAATTAGAGATAAAATAACCCTATTATCAATAAAACACTGATATAAATAAAAAAAACATCATAATATCTGATAGTAAGCCTTTTAATGAGGTGTAAATATGGCAGAAGTTTTATGCAAATGCGGAATAAAGAGAGAAAAAGGCTACTTGTATTTTATCGACAAGAAAGGAAATGCGGCCAGATGTAAAATGGCAAGAAAAGGCCAGAAAGTAGATAAAAAACAAGATGTCCTGTACAATTGCGGAATAAAGAGAGAAAAAGGTTACCTATACTTTATCGACAAGCAAGGTAACGCAGCTAGGGCTAAAATGGCTCGCGGCAGAAGGAAGTAGTGATTTTTATTTTTTATTTTTGAATTTTTACTGAAGGTGGATAAAAATCAACAAAATCATTATAGCTGTTGCTTTAACGCTATTTTTTATTCTCCTTATTTTTTTGTTTAATTCGGCTGAATGGTCGTATATTGATTGTTTGAAAGAATGCAATAGCGGGAGAAATGTTCCTTATAGATTATGCAGTCATCCTATGGTCCAAAAGCTTGTTGATCATGGAAAATGCTGGTGGAGCGACTTAACACCTATGTTGAATTGATTATTTTTTTGCCTTTCAGCTGCGGCATAACCTTAATCTTCCCGGAAAATTCTTTATTCAGGCATTCTCCTTTGAAATATCTGTCTAAAAATATAGCAAGAGCAGCAATTTCAGAGTGCGGCTGATTTCCAACAGCAACTTGGGCATCACATAAGCCATATACATCGCCAGGAACCTTTTCACTCCCAACAATTACAAGAAGATTAACCTTCTTTCTGACTTTATCTATAATATCAGGAAGGTTGATTCCATACATTGTCAGAAGAACAGTATAGTAGCCTTGGGATTTAAAATTCTTTATAACATTTTTCCAATTCTTTTCATATCTAACCTCAAATAATCCACCCCATTTATTAGTTATTCTTTGGATAGATTCCAGCAGGCCTTTATCCTCTTGCCCGGAGAAGATAATACCTTCAGACCCAAAAGCTCTTGCAACTAAACCGCAATGCGTGGATATCCTTTCATCCCTGGGCAACCTATGCCCTAATCGCAGAATCCAAACAGGCATACTACTATTTAAGCCCTAAACAGTTATAAATCTACTAATCTAAGGAATGTTTGGTGATATCATAGCATATAAGAGGCCGCAATTGACACCAGAAGAAGAAATAGGCAGAACCAAGAGGCCAGAACCAGGACAGATTTACGCTTTAGTGGAGATGATGTTGGGGTCAGACAAGCTTCGTGTGCAATGTGAAGACGGAAAGGAAAGAATGGCAAGGATTCCTGGCAAGCTTAGAAAGCGTGTATGGATACGTGTCGGCGACTTGATTCTTGTAGAGCCTTGGAAAGTCCAGAGCGACGAGAGATGCGATGTTAAGTGGAGATACACTCCGACACAAGCCGAATGGATTAGAAGGAAAGGGTTTTTGAAGAATATTTAATCCGACCCATTATCCCATATATGGTTTATTTTCTTTTTGTAATCTAAAAATCTCATAATCCCGTAAAAAAACAATAACACACCTAATGCTATTGCTATAACACCAAAGATTATGAAATGGGCTGAAGGTAAAAATTTTACAAGAAATATCCCTAATACAAACAATGAAAATGATGTTCTCCAATAAGCTAATAATGTTCTTTCGTTTGCAAGGTCAGTTCTGTATTGAGCTAAATAATCTCTTATTATATGTTTTTCTTTCATTTTCATTTCTTGATTTTTGGATTTAAAAAAGATTGTTCAGGCTTAACTTCACCAGAAATTTCAGAATGAATATCTAGTCAAGTAAGCAAGATTGAATATTATCAGTTTCATATCTTCCAAACTTTGATTGACTGATTTTATTGAACGAGAAGTTCATACTGAAATTATTTTTTACATATAAACATCAGGTTAAAAGACAACTATCTCCAGAATTTATTTTTTACGTAAAAATGATTATTTATAATTTGAATTTCGCCAAAAAATAATACATTCTCAAAACCTATATCTATGAAATATTCATGCCAAATATGAGGCGAAAATGTTGAGCGATGTGTTTTATCCATTGCATTAAAAAATAGTGTTGCTAATACCCCAACAAATCCAAAATTGTTTGGAACCGATCCTATTAATATACCTTCTTTTTTGAGAGATTTATACAGTTTTTCAATGGTGTTTCTTGGATTTTTGAGATGCTCTAGCAGATCGAATACCACAATAACATCATAATGATTTGATTCCAAATTTATTTCTTCGATATTTCCTACACTTATTTTACCTCTAAATGATTTTTTCGCTTCATTTACAGCATATTCAGAAATATCGACTCCGGTAATCCTAAAATATTTTTCTGCCTCTTTCAAGAAGTTCCCTACACCACATCCAACTTCCAATAGATTTCCATTATTTTTGTATTTAAGGAGTTCTTTTATTTGGTTTCTTTTTCTTTGAGATTTGGGATTTTCTTTATAAAAAATATTTTGAAAATAATTCTTATCGTATTTTTTTCTGATTATATTCATGTTTAAAATTAAGTTATAGATGTTTTTAAATTTTTGCAGCCAAATTACAACTGGGATGATGATATACTCTTTTCTTCCCTAGGATCAACCTTTTGCAACTTCTTACTCATATCTAATAGTTTTTCAAAACCATAGATTTACCAACAATAATTGCGTTTAATTCCTGTTATATTTGTCTGGTGAGTAGAGTAATTATAATCGCGAACGAGACCGAGTTTTTTGACGAAGTGCAAAATGCGAAGAGTCCCGATTTTTCCACCATGAATAGATTTAAATGTTTTTTTGTATAATTCTAAAATATGACATATGGTTTGAGTGACGGTCTATGTCCGTATAGAGATCCTACATTTGGAGTGAGTGGAAATGTATTTTTTGGGCGTACATATATAAAAGCTGTTGAGGAACCCGAAAAAGTGAGGAAATCATTTGCAGCTAGATATGGTTATGATGTAAGAAATGTGCAAATTTTGCAAGGTAGACATGAAGATGAATTTCTAATTATATTTTCTTGTGAGATAATTTGTTAAAGCGGAAAATCGGAATTGAACATAAAAGCCCTGTTATGCTCGTCTGACCAACAGGAAGACTTGATTTTTAGTGCAACGTTCGGACGAAGTCCGAAAAAATTAAAGTCGTCGTGTCTATAGTTTTTTATGGGGGTTTCCGCCGCCATTTTTTGCTTCTTTTTTCTGAAAAAAGAAGAGGGGGATTTCCATTTAATAACCAAAAAGTATTTAAATATTAGACTATTCTAATATATTAATATGAAAGAATTATATAAAATCCATGCTGAAATGTGTAAAGTGTTTTCAAACTCAACAAGGTTGGAAATATTGAATTTATTGAGAGATAAAGAATTATCAGTAACAGAATTGATAGAAAAAACAAAACTAAGTCAAGCCAATATTTCCCAACATCTGTCAATTATGAAATCAAAAGAGATAGTTTCATCAAACAGGAAAGGCAAGAATATTTATTACAAACTTACAAATCCTAAAATCATTAAAGCGTTTGATATAATCAGAGATGTTTTGGCTGAAAGATTAAAGAAAAATGGAAACGTTGTTAAAAATTATGAGGTGTTAGAATGAAAAAAATATCCATACTTGTGATTTTCAGTATGTTGCTATTGAGTGTAAGTTTGGTATCTGCTCACGAACATAATTTTACTGAGACAAAACAACTTATTGATTCAGGAATTAGTTGTGATAAACTTACAGATGAACAACTTGAAGCTATGGGAGACTATTACATGGAACAAATGCACCCTGGCGAAGCCCATGAAATGATGGATCAGATGATGGGTGGCGAAGGTTCTGATACTTTAAAGCAAATGCATATTCAGATGGCTAAACGACTTTATTGTAACGAAGATGTCGGAGGAATGATGAATATGATGATGGGAAATAATATGATGGGAAACTATCCAACATATTATGGATATAATAATTTCTGGAATATACTCTGGCTGATTTTTTTAATAGGAATAATTGTCTTAATAATTTGGCTTATTTATAACTTTACAAAAAAGGGGAAAGAGTCTGAAACTCCAATTAATATCTTACAGAAAAGATATGCTAAAGGAGAAATAAACAAAAAACAATTTGATGAAATGAAAAAGGAGTTAAGGAAGTGAGACTCATGGAAAAAGATAAAAATACATTGGTATGGATTTTTATTGCTGTAATTGTTGTTCTTTTTTTCATAGGAAGTTTTGGAATGGGTGGTTATGGTATGATAGGTTTCGGGATGGGATTTGGATTTATCTTTATGTTGCTTTTCTGGGGGCTTATTATATGGCTTATAGTCACTTTAATCAATGCGAGCCAATCTAATAAAAGTGAGCCAGATTCATTAACAATCCTAAAAAGAAGATATGCTTCTGGAAAAATTACAAAGAAACAATATGAAGAAATGAGGAAAGAATTAAACAGGTGATTTAAATGAAAATTGGAATTGTTATAGGTACAAATGAGCCAGAAGTTGTCTGGAATGCTTTTAGATTTGGAAACACCTCATTAAAGGCAAATCACGAAGTAAAGGTTTTCTTAATAAATAAAGGAGTTGAAATTGAAGAGATTAAAGATGAAAAATATAATGCAAAAGAACAGGCTGATTTATTTCTTGAAAACAAGGGACAGATATTGGCTTGTGGGACTTGCCTAAAATCAAGAGAAAAAGAAGGCAGTAAAGTTTGTCCAATTTCAACCATGAAAGATTTGTTAAAAATGGTTGAAGAGTCTGATAAGGTTTTGACGTTTGGTTAGGAAATCCCCCATTAAAATTTCTTTTTCGTAGAAAAAGGCTAAATGTGCGTAGCACTCGTAAGGCGGAAACCCCCTCTTAATAACTCTACACGACGATTGAATATAACCCGTGTTATATGACCTGAAGAAGCGAAGCGACTGAAAGCGCAGCGTGGCAAGCGACCAAAGGGAGCGCAGAGTTTTGAGTTTAGGGGTTCGCCTTAATCCTATTAACATCATCAACAGAAATCCAAGCAGACATCGCACCAAATCCGGATTTATCAATTTCAAATGGCTCAATTTTCAGCGGATTTTTCAAAAAAATTAACATGCAATACTTCTTATTTTTGAACATCTCAAAAAATTCTGGGATTTTATCAATACCCAAACCATCCGCTTGACCATATTGATACAAAATTTCTTTGACTTTCTCTGGGGTTAAATCAGAAAATTGAATCACTTTTTCGACCTCGGTTTTGATGGTAACAGGTTTGCCAGAATCTTTGAAGTAAACAATTTCACCAGATTTAATTCTATCCCAAGGAGAATATTTCACTTTATACCATCTTGATTCAATTTTCTTTTGACCAGATAGAATTTTTTGAGTCAATCCCCAAGATTTTCTCATTATCGCAACATGTTCCATACTGTAGTTAATTTTTTTGAACTTTATAAAATAATCGAAAGGCGAACCCCGTTAAAAACTCAAAATTTCACATAATCGGTGTTATGCGACCCTGCTAAGGGCAATCATCAGATTGAGTTTTCATATCAATGAAAATTTTGCATAATCAGTGTTATGCGACCACGCTAGTGGCTCCATCAGGAGAGTTTGCATCAGCAAATTTTGCATAATCGCTGTTATGTGGGGAGCCTGCAAGGCGACCGAGCGGAGTGAAACGTAGCGACAGTATGACGCAGACCGCCAAAAAATTATACTTCAATAGTTTCTTCTAAATCTAAGAATTTAAAATTTAAACCCTGCCCATTAAAATGTTTTTCAACTTCTCTTAAGTCGGCAGGAAATTTAGGATTATCATAATGAATAGGTATCACGAGTTTTGCTCCTGTCTCTTTTGCAAATAGTGATGCTTCAAAAGGACTCATAACTAATCCATGATTACAAATAGGCACGAATAGAACATCACATTTATAATCATTTTCGAAACAAATGGTGTCGCTTGTTTGATATACTCTGTTCTTACCATCATCAATAATGAATCCAACATTTTCATTAACTTCTTTGCCACCTTTGAGAAGCGGAATATATCCATGAACCGCTTTTACAACTTCAATTTTAACATTGTCAAAATTCAAAATATCTCCAACTTTGACAATATTTGGAGAAATTTCTGGATAATTATCAGCAACCTCTTTGGTTGTATAAAATTGTGTTCTTGAATTTTGTAGAATTTTTTTAACAGCTTCAAGGTGGCAATGATCTCCATGTTTATGGGTTACTAAGAGTATATCAATATCTTTCCATTCATTGTTTGGATATAAATCTTTATATTGAAGATATCCTGGATCAAGGAGTATTCTCTTACCATTTGTTTCGATTAAAATACATGATTGAGCAAAACGAGTGATTTTTGTAGTCATATTATACATATATTAGGCAGGGTTTAAATTATTTTCTTTTTTTTGGCGGTCGAGTAATATTGCACATAATCGGTGTTATGCGACCCTGCTAAGGGCAATCATCAGATTGAGTTTTCATATCAATGAAAATTTTGCATAATCAGTGTTGTATTCCCGAACCTCCAATGTTTCCTCGACTGACTGGCAAGGAGGTCAGAGCTGAAGCTTTGAGAGTTGTGAGGCGCGAGCACCGCAGCCAGCAGGCGAGGAGCGCAGACGAGTTATGACGCAGGATTTTGCCAGTTAAGGGGTGCAGGGGTATCCCCGCATTGAAATCCAAAATCCGAGTAATAATTGAATGCAACAGACTTTTAACGAAGTTCGAAGAATTTGGGCTACCTAGCCGTTAAAAGTACTTAATTCAACCGACGATCGCAGAAATTTTATTCTTTTTATATGCCTAAAAGTGCATATTCTTTTTATGGTTTATATCCCAGTTGATGTGAATGAGGCGATAAGAAGGGAATGCCGAAGGAGAAGATACAGCGAAAGGACGATTAAAACATATATTTACTGTGTCACCAAATTCCTCAGGTTTTCAGGTAAAGGCTTGGATAAAGTAAGTAAAAAAGATGTTCGGTTATTTCTAGAATCGCTCTCTGAAGAGGGAAAAGCAGGAAACACAATGAATGTATACCACATGGCAATCAGATTCCTTTTCGAAGACGTCCTTGACAAAAGAATTTGGATTGACATCAAATACAGCAAAATCCCAGAGAAACTGCCTGTTTTTTTGGAAAAGGAAGAAATCAAAAACCTGCTCAATTCTATTCACAATCCAACCCATAAGTTGATGGTTCAGTTTATGTATTCAGCTGGTCTTCGGGTCAGCGAGCTTGTAAATCTGAAGGTTGGGGACATGGAACTAGATAAAAATTATGGATGGGTGAGAAAAGGAAAAGGAAATAAAGACAGACTTTTCATTATAGCTGATTCTCTGAAGAGCGAACTTCTTCAGTTAGTAGAAACTAAAAAAGTAGGTGACTTGGTCTTTTCCAATAATAGGGGAGGAGAATACAGCTCAAAAACACTTCAGGAGATAATAAAGTTGGCGGCTAAAACCTCAAAAATTAAGAAAAAAGTCTCTTGCCATACTCTAAGGCACAGTTTTGCCACACATTTAATTCAGGATGGCTACTCCGTATCAGAAGTTCAAACACTCTTAGGCCATAAGAGCCCCGAAACAACCTTCATCTATTTGCACACCGCCTCTCCAACCATGATCAAAATAAAAAGTCCATTAGACAACTTATAATTGGTGATTAATTGGTTCACAAAAGAAAAAGATCCCTTGACTATACTAAAGACCTTAAATCAGTCAGCGGTGTGTTTGATGAAAAAACAAGGCTGTCGCTCTATAGGCTCTTGAACAAAAAACAAATCCAAATCCAATCCCTGATAAAGGAAGGGAAAGAAAGCGTAGTTTTCTCAGGTTTGACTCAAGAAAAGAAATGGGTCATTATTAAAGTATATAGAACACAAGTTATGGATTTTAAGAAAATTTCCAAATACCTCCTGGGAGACCCTAGATTCGGTAAAATCTCAAAAAACAGAAGAGACTTCATTTATACTTGGTGCAGGCGGGAGTACAAGAACCTTCAGACAGCTTCCAGAGCAGGGGTTAATTGCCCTGAACCCATCACTTCATCAGATAACATCTTGATAATGTCCTTTATAGGAGATGAAAGCACGGTTGCGCCTAGATTGATTGATGTAAGGCTAGAAAACCCAAAAGAAATCTACAAAATGGTTGTTGAAAATATGAAAAAACTCAGCAAAGCTGGTTTGGCGCATGGAGATCTAAGTGCATATAATATTCTCTTTAAAAACGGCCCGGTATTCATAGATCTCAGCCACTCTACAACCTCAAAAAGCTCCATTTTCTTGGAGCTATTGAGGAGGGACATAGAAAATATAAATTCTTATTTTACTAAATTAGATATTCGTGTAATTGATTCGGAAAAACTCTATAAAGACCTTATTAAGCTTTTGAGGATAAAATAAGATGATAGATTTCATTAAAATTCCAGAAAAGATGAAAAAAGTCCTAATTAAAGATAATAAAGATAGGAAACACCTAGAAAATCTTACAGACACAAAAATAACTATAGGGGACGACTTAAAAATAGAGGGGGAATCATTCCAAGTATATCAAGCTAAGCAAGTTTTGAAGGCATTTGGAAGAGGTTTTATAATCAAGGATGCGCTGTCCCTTCTGGACGATAGCTATGGCTTGGAGATAATAGATTTAACTGATATAATAAAATCCCAAAATAGGATGGGTGTAGTAAAAGGGAGAATAATAGGGACTAGAGGCAAAACCAAGAAAATGATAGAAAGATACACTGAAACAAAGCTTTCAATCCAAGGAAAAACAGTAAGCATATTAGGGGAATGGAATAAAATAAGTGTGTCAAAAGAGGCTTTAATGATGTTAATAAAAGGCTGCAACCACTCCACATTATATAAATGGTTGGAACGTCAATATTCGGGTGTGAAAGAATGGTAGACGATCCAGCTGGAAAAAACGCCGAGCAAATGGCTAAAGAGCATAAAGAAATATCAGTTTCTGAATTTTTCGAAAAGAATAGGCATTTGTTGGGGTATGACAACCCTACTAGGGCTTTGATAACTGTGGTTAAGGAGTTTGTTGACAATTCTCTTGATGCCTGTGAAGAAGCTAGGATATTGCCGAGAATATGGCTGGAGGTCAAATCAACTACTTCAGACAGATTTAGGGTAATGCTCAAGGATAATGGACCTGGGATGATGGATAACAGGATACCACAGACTCTTGGAAAGCTGCTCGTAGGGTCGAAATTCTATAAAAATTTACAAAGCCGTGGACAACAGGGCCTTGGAACGAAAGGGGCTGTTATGTATTCCCAATTGACTACAGGCAAGCCAACATCAATCGTAGCATCAACTGGAAACGGGAAAACTTCGTTCTATGAATTAATGATTGACGTCAAGAAAAACGAGCCAAAAATAGTCTCGCATCAGTATATTGAAGACGGGAGAGTCTGGCATGGCCTAAAAATAGAGATGGAGATTGAGGGGAGGTATGTCGAGAGCAAGAGCGGCGTGGGGGAATTCATAAAACAGGTTGCTATTGCCAACCCATTCGCGGAGATAATTTTTGACGGGCCTAGCGGGAGAGTAGAATTCCAGAGAGGGGCAATGGAGCTCCCGCCGCTTCCAAAAGAGATCAAACCTCATCCTTACGGTGTAGAATTAGGAATATTCAGGAGAATGATCCAAGAAACATCTTCAAGGACTGTTAAATCTTTCTTTACAAATGATTTCTCAAGGGTTGGCGGAATATCTGCTGATGAGATATGCAAATTGGCAGGTGTTAATCCTGGAGTAAGCCCTAGAAGCATAGATGCAGATAATTCAGAGAAACTCTTCAAGGCAATGAAAAACGCTAAATTACTAAGGCCACCAACTGACTGTTTATCCCCATTAGGAGAAGAACTAATATTGTCTGGTTTAAAAAAAGAAATTAAGGCAGAGTTTTTCTCGTCAGTCACTCGCCCTCCTTCTGTTTATCGTGGGAGCCCGTTCCAGGTTGAGGTTGGCATAGCCTATGGAGGAGAATTGCCGCAGGAAGGGGCTGTGGATATAATGCGTATTTCTAACCGTGTCCCATTAATGTATCAGGCTGGTGACTGTGCAATTACAAAGGCGGTGGCAGGAACAGACTGGAAGAAATATGGATTTAACCAAAGCGGGAAAAATATGCCTACAGGCCCAGGCGTTGTCATGGTTCATTTTGCATCAACATGGGTTCCATACACATCAGAATCCAAACAGGCTATAGCATCTTACAATATAATTATAAAAGAGATAAAGCTCGCCCTTCAGGAAGCAGGGAGAAGAATGCAAAAATATGTATCTGGCAAAAGAAGATTTGAAATGCATCAGCAAAGAAAGAAAATATTTGAAAGGTATATTCCTGAAGTTGCAGAATCATTGGGTAAATTAACAAAGGAAAATCAAGAGCTTATTAAAGCTAAACTCCAAAAAATGGCTAAAGAAGTAACTGAGGTGAAATTGTTTGAGTCAGAACTTGAGGGAGACGACATCGAAGAAATTGTATCAGATGGGGAAGGAGATAGTTGAACAGATCAATGAAGAAAAAAAACCGTCCATGAAGATACCTGTCCGCTCGCTCAGCAATATAAAATGGGATGAAACCAACAAACTGCTTACCCTTGGGGATAAAAAATCCAAAAGGCATTTCTTTAATGTAGGCCATGCCAGAAAGTTTATGCAGACCCTGCTCATAGCTTCTTTCTGCAAGGATATAGTCGACGAGAATATTCATGCATCTATCAGAGACATGTACTATAATTTGAAGCATAGCATAGGCGGCTCAAAGGAGAATACTTTTGAAGAGCAAGCAGAGTCTGATCCGCTCATTGTGGACATAGAGACTGCCTTGCAAACTCTCAGGGAGCAGTTGCATTTGCTAGCCGACCGTAAAGGTGTTGTAGTAGGGAATGTTGTAGTTGAGGACAGGGGAGATTCAATTAATTGGTCTAAACTTGGGTCAGGCGGTTGGTCTATTCCTTCTGTTGTTGAGGATATAAAATTTGAAAAAGTTGACGCTGATTTTGTGCTTGTAATAGAGAAAAATGCAGGATTTGAAAGGCTCCATGAAGATAAGCTTTGGAAGAAGTACAACTGCATTCTCATGGGTACAGGAGGCCAGGCAGCAAGGGGAACTAGACGATTAATAAAGAGGTTGTCAGATGAATACAAGCTGCCTGTTTATGTACTAACTGACAGTGACAGCTACGGCTGGTACATCTACTCAGTGATAAAATCAGGTTCAATGGCATTAGCTCATGCCTCTGATGAGTTGGGAACACCTTCTGCTAGGTTCATAGGCTTGACTATATCAGACATCAAAGACTACAAACTCGAGAAATCAGTTATTAGAGCAAACGACCGGGATTTAAAAAGGGCGAAGGAATTGCTAGAATATCCATGGTTCCACCACAAAGAATGGCAGCAGGAAATCAAGCTGATGCTCGACAAGAAGATCAAAGCAGAAATTGAAGCGTTGTCTTCAAAAGGATTAAAGTTCTTGAGTGATACTTATCTGCCAGAAAAACTGGAAAGGAAGGAATTTCTGCCGTGATTTCATTGAATTCAATAAAAATTATCGAGGGGGCATTAATTAGGAATAACAGGAAAATTAAAGCGGTTATTTTTGATATTGATGGAGTTATTTATGATGACAATAAGGAGTTAATAGATTATCAGAAAAAAACCGCTCAAATATTGGGGCTTAGAATACCTTCTGATATTGAAATTTTCAGACTCTTTGGCAAGTCTTGGACCGAAATCATCGATCAATTATGGCCTGGTGTTGATTCTGAAGAATATAAAAAGGCTTGGTTTAAATTGGTTGGGGATAAATTAGACTACCTTCCTTTGAATGATAGAGTTAGGGAAACCCTTGAAAAATTAAAGAAAAAATTCATTTTAGGTGTTGTTAGTGGAGGTCACAGGGACTGGATTTTGGTTAGGTTTAAAAATGATAGTTTAACGGATTTTTTTGATGTAATAGTTTCAGGAGATGATACAGAGAAACATAAACCGAACGGTGAGCCAATACTTTATGCATGTCAGAAATTGAATATCAAGCCTGAGGAATGCGTTTATATTGGGGATAATATAATTGATTATGAAGCTGCCAAGGATGCTGATGTTCATTTTATTGGGTTTATTTGGGATGGTATTGAGCATGGGTTATTTGATAATATTCAGCTCAATAGCCGCGTTTACAGCTTTAGGGAAATACCAAAAGAAATAGAGAAAATTGAAAAAAATATCATGTAGGTAAATTGGGTTTAATGGAATTCTTGCTTGAATATCATGTTAATGATAAAATAACACTTTTTTCATTAAATTCTATTAAAATTTTTGGCATTGATGACATCAAGTACAACATGATCTATTTTCGGGGCGTAAGATTTCACTTTTTTCCATGAAAGCAGATTAAATTCCATTCCATACTTGACCGCAGCATCATTTATCTCAAACAATAGCTTATCATGGATTTTATCTTCACCTAGAATGGAGTGGTAGTGGATTATTCCGTTGGGTTTGATGATCTTCATCGCAGCGTCTAGATAATCCTTTGGCGATGGTATCAATCCCATTAGAATCCTGTCAGCCTTTTCTCCTAGACTTACACATTCTTTTTTACAGTCGCCTAAAATTGGAACGACTTTATTTTCGATTTGGTTAAGTTTAATATTTTCCCAGAGGTAGTGGTAGGATTCTGGGTTGATTTCGATTGCATAGATCTTTTTTGCTTTTGAAAACTTCCCTAAACCCAGTGAGAAGTAGCCTATACCTGCGAACATATCCACGACAATCTCATCTTCTTTCACTTGTGAGATTACCCTTTTTCTTTCGGTTAAGTTGCCTTTAGAGAACATAACTTTTGAGACATCCAATTTATAAGAGATTTCGTTTTCTTTGTGGATGGTTTCCATACTGTCTTTCCCTGCGATTATTTTGATGTTTGGCTGCCTGAATTGTCCGGTTATGAAGTCTGTTCTCCTGCAGACTGTTCTTGTGCTTGGGATATTTTCTAGGATTACTTTGCCGATTTCTTTGTCATACTTCCATAATTCTTTTTTGATGTTGACGATGACGATGTTGCCTATTTTTTGGTAGCTGGATGGAAGTAGGGAAGATTCCTTCTTTGTTAATTCAAGATTTTCTATTAGCAGTTGTTTGATTGGCTTGATCATGATTGGTCTCTTTCCTCCTAATGATTTCTAAAATTTCAGAAGTTCTAATAATTGGGATGTTCACATATTCTTTTATTTTTATCAGATGTTTATCGCCACTTATAATATAATCGGCCCCGCATTTTAGAGCACATTCCAGGAACTTATTATCTTCAGGGTCTTCTTTCACAACATCCAATTTTTCCTTCGCTTCAATTATTTTATCTCTTTCTAACACCCTCAATTATTTTATCTAAATCCTTTCTTTTAAATCCTTCCTTTTTTACAACCTTCTTAAGAGGTTCAGATATTTCTCTGAAACTTTTTTCAAATACAGATTTTTCTAGTTTTTTGAATATTATTGTGTCCTTTTCTCCAAACACTAAAAACTTGTCAGCTGGTTCTATACTGAGATCTTTTCTTATTTGGGTTGGTATCACTACTTGACCTTTTGGAGATATTCTAGTTATTTCCACTTCCATTATTATCACTTTTTTTATTAAGTAAAATATATTTTACTTTTTTTACTTATAGGGTTTTCTGTTAGCGGTTGCTTTATTGAATTGAGCATGATTAGTGTTGTAATGTGGAATTTAAGTAGTTAATCTCGAGGGACTAATGTAATTTTCAACCTTGCCATAGACTGCTTACATTTGAAGTAGTGCGAATACAAATAAAAAATAAAAATGTTATCCATATGTCTGGATATTACAATTATTTTGATGTAAAAATAGAATGGTTGGATGAGAAATTCCAGTATAGAGCAAACTTTATCTAAAAACTAATCCTCTTTAAATTGTTGTAAGCATGTGAATTTGGATAAAATTGATTCATTAGTAATGATATTATCACATAAATTTGAATCATTACGTATTTTTGCTAAATCAGAATAACATATATCTTTATACGTTTGTTTATCCATACCTTCAAAATCATTACAGGCTTCAATATTATTGTTAAATTTTGCCACTTCCAATATACAAACATTTATAATATTTGCATGAGGAGGTATTTTGACACATATTGAAGTATCATTTTTACTCTCCGCAATATATCTATAGCACCTTTCTTTACTAAAACTGACAATTAACCTCCCATCATCTGTTTTTATTATTTCTTTTACCATTAACGATCCTTTATCAAGGTCCACTTCACTCGGAATTTGATCACAATAATTATCATCAAGTGTTTCCATTGCCTTTTGGAAAACAATTTTATCTTTATTTTCTTTCTGAAATATACATCCAGAGATCAGTATTAAAGAAATTATTGAAAGAGTAGGGATAACTAATCTATTCATAGAGTAAAATTGGCTATCAACTATAAAAAGATATTTTTTTAACTTGAATCAAGGTGGACCCAAATTATTTTATTATAAATCAAATTTTACATTTATTAACTACTTCTATTGGTTTTTCAAAACCTTCTATTACAATTTTAAAAGAAATGGGATCAGCTTTATCTACACATTTCTTTTCTTTGCATAGAATTTCCATTTTTATGATAAATTCACCCTCTAATAATACGAACTCACTTGAAGTGTAAAACATAGAATATTCGTCTTTTGGAATCAATTGGTCATCTTGGTATATGAAAACATTCTCCAATTTAATTAATTTAATTGCATCTCTTGTAACACTACTTTCAAAAGTTTGTATTTTGAGATCGTATTTATTGTAGGAATCGTTTAATTGGGCTTTATAACAATCTCCAATAGAATAAACCAATTTTTGTTTGATTATCGGATTTTTCTCTAAATCTTTTTTTAATTGAACCTTCAAAAAATTATCCATTAGTTCATGGTTTGAAAGTGCAGCAAGAAAAATTAATAAATAGCAACAGATAAAACTCAAGCAATTAATCACAACTAGTTTATTACCCATTTTCTTTATTATTTGATCTTCTTTTGTTTGTAAAATTATAGCAATAGCCATTCCCAAAAAGAGAGAAATCAATGGAATAGCAAAAGAACCAAAATATGATAAATAAAACCCTATGACGGATATGATAGGGGAAAAAATTGCAATTAGATATCCAATAAACATCAATTTCTTTGCTTTATTGATATTACCCATGCATTTAATTATTCGAATTCCTTTAAATAGTCTTTTGTTTAATATTTTTTATGCCAAAAAGAGATGCTGATTTGGTTGTTATAGTTGTTTTATTTGTGTTAAGCGGTCTTTTCTCATTAGTTTCTCCTTTATTAGTTAATTTAGCATCTTCCAGATTAAACCTTAACACTTCATTCACCCCCTTTTCAATTATTATTTTAGTTTTGAGTGGACTTTTAAGTCTAGTTACTGCTTTTGGTTTATGGAATTTCCAAAAATGGGGTTGGTTTTTAGGTGTTGGAATTTTATTAATTGGAATTGGAAGGAGTTTGATTAACGGAAGTTTTTTAGCTATAATTATCCCAGCTCTAATGTTAATATATCTCTTTCAAAAAAGACAAAAATTTCTTCAAAAATCAAAGATATGATTTAGAAATTCGTTTTACTTTAAAAGTATAAAACTGGCTAAAATCATCAGATATCTATTTCCACTCTCCTACCCAATCTCAACCCAGCTTCAGCAACATTCAATGCATCACTAACAACTCCAGCTCCCAGACTAGCATACCTTAATCCTCTTCTCAGTCTACTAGGATCATTTTTATTCTCTTCTCTTATTTGCCTAAATCTTTCTGGGACTCTTGCTAAATCAGCTGCTGATGTAACCCCATTGATAGTGTTTCCTAAAATTGCTCTTGTACTGTAGAGGCCAGGATCATCTGCTATTCCTTGAATCCCGCCATTTCTTCTCAAATTTCCATATAGTTGATAAGCATTATTTCCAAATTGATATCCTTCTCTGGCTAATGTGTATGGGTCTCTTAAACCTTCTGTGGCAATATATCCGCCTAAATTCACTCCTTGGGATAATGTTCCCAATCCTGCATCTAAGGTATAAATCCAATCCCGAATTCTACCCATATACATCATCTCCAATCACTAAGAAGTAGTACTGATATTTATATATATTTGATATAAAATATATAATAAAGGTGGTTTTATATAAAAAGAAAGGCAATAAAGTTCGGTTCCACTTACGTTGTGTCTTTGCCTCTACCCTGGTCAAGGAGATTTGATATCGACAAAAAAAGAGAATTAACGCTTGAAGAGACCAGTGATGGGGTTTTAACAATAGTCCCTGGGGATATGAAAAGGATAGAAGAAGAAGCAACAATTCCGATAACCAATAACGCCACGCCAGATAAAATATACTACAAAATCCTGAAAGCATACTTTGACGGCTACAAAATAATCACCCTAGTCGGCAACCTAACAGATGAACAGATGGATTTCATAGACATCATCCACAAAAGGGTTGTTGGCTTGGAGGTAACAGAGCAGAAAAAAGACCAGATAATACTCACAGACCTTTTAAGGCCAGAAGATGTTGACTTGGATAAAATAATAAGCCAGATGTTTTCTTTCATCTCTGTAGTAACGACTGATATAATCTCGCATATCGAACAGAACAAACAGCCTGGCGACAAAATCCTTGACAGGGATTCAGTTACAACCAGAAACCACAACCTGGCTTACAGATGCTGCAACATGGCTTTAAAGGATTCCATGTACCTGAGCAAACTCAAGAAAACCACAAGCGAGATACTCATCATCTCGAGAATAATCAGATATCTGGACATGCTAGGCACAATACTGGTTGGCGGAAGCTATCTGATCAACATAGAAATGACTGAAGGAATGAAAAAATACCACTATAAAATCTTTGAAGAAGACGAAAAGCTGAATAAAACTCTGGAAAAATACCTGAAGAAATGGCTGCAATACCTGAAATCAATAAAAACCGCTTTGAAAGAAAAAGATATAGAAAAGGCAACTGATCTCTATCTGAGGAGATTCGAGTTTAGGCTTGAGATGAAGGATAGGAATGGAAAATCGGGGGAGCATCTTGCTAATATAATCGACTTCTCTGAGCAGCTGAATAGGATGAGCTCTTTAATACTCAGGGATTTTATGATGTATTGACTCATACATTCACAAAATAACTCTTTCCACATTGAGTCTCAACAACAGTAACATTATCCAATCCAGGACCGACATTCAGAACATACTTCTCCACTTCGCGATAAGCGATGCTTTGATTGGTGAAGCTTTCAACTGACGTGCTATTGCTGAAGTAAAGGTTAACATCAAACCTTTCAATGTCTCCAGAACCTATATTTTCAACATATAAGGTCAGGGTTTCATTTTTGTAAGAATGGGATTTAATCTGGAAATTCAAGAATCTGCACGCTTTTGACATTATCGTGGTCGTGGTTGGTCCAGGAGCTTCAGTTGTTGTAGTGCTTAAGGTGGTGGTAACCTGCGGCTGGGTTGTTGGCGTTTCCGTTTGAGTTGTTGTTGTCTCGATTTGAGTGGTTGTTGTAGGAATATTCTCCTCCGTACACCCAGAAAGAAGTACTAATAATAAAATGCTGAATACCAACAACTTATTCATAAACATAATTAAGTTATAATTAGAATATTTATTTATGCCTTTGTCTGGAATATGCAAAAGCTGCGGCGAGATTAGCCATGCATTGCAGATATGTGTCCATTGCGGGAGCAGGGTTTGCTTAAATTGCATAAACTCAAGAGAAAACACATGTAAATTATGTGAAGAAAAAAAAGAAGAAATACTACCTGATCTTATTCTCGACGAGTTTTAGGTCTTCTTTATTATGGATGTGCAGGTATTCCTTGCTGCTTAAATGCCCATTCAAGAGATCTTTCTTTACTAATTTAGGGAAAACATCTTTTTCCAGGCTGCATCCGCTGAATTCAAAAATCTCCGGCTCAGCAATGAAAATGCCAGAAAAAAACACATTTGATTCTGCTTTCGATGGCTTTTCCATGAATTCTACTATTCGATTTCCTTCCATCTTAACAACCCCAACATAGCTTTTGATATTTGGGGTGCTGGCTATCAGCAGGGTCGCTATCGATTTCTGCCTTGTATGCTCTTTCCAGAGTTCATTTACATTTATTTGATCAAAAATAACATCGCAGTAAACTACAAGAAAACTCTTCTTTATCTGGCCTTTCAGCAATCTAAGGGAATCTGCGCTCCCTACAGTTTCTTTTTCTTCAATAAACTCTATTTTCACCCCATAGTTTGACCCATTCCCTATTATCTTGAATATTCTGGTCAGGATAGGGCGCTGGGCTATTATAAAAATATTCCTAAAGCCGCTTTCCCTTAATTTTTTGATAGCAATTTCCACTATTGTTGAGTCTTTTATTTTTACAGTGGGCTTATATTCCCCATTGAATATTTTCAGCTTCTTTTCGCTCCCGCCAGCTAATATAACTGCAGGCTTATTTTCACCTAATGTTTTTTCCGCAAGGAATTCTATTGCCTGCGACCTATTCCTTATGCTAATGCCATTTACTAATGAGTCTATTTCTTTTAGGGTTTTTTCGTTTATTGTTATTGAGACTTTTTCTTTCATATTCCTATTATAGATTTAAGATTTCTTAAATTTATCCTTTTTATGTCATATAAAGTAGGATAAAGGTAGGATATTTATACTAGCCAATCAATTATATTATTATCAAGAGAAAAAATGGAGACAAAACCCGCTGTGGTCAACAGATAATTAGCGTCTCCTTCTCTGGTAAAATCTTTGATTGCCAACCCTCTTTTTCTTTTTTTGAGAATTAAATAAATCATTTCCTAATTATAGCAAAAATATTTTTCACGCTTCATCCCTAAGTCGGCATGTTTTAAAAATAAAAAAAATCTAAAATTCCATCAATACATCTACAATTTTTTCAACTTGTTCCTTTTCATCCTTGTTCTTTGCCTTAAGCATGTCTGAAACTCTGTCTGATAGAGCTTGTCTCTTTGCAATCTCTCCTATTTGTGCAATTCCTTTCATAGCAACTTCTGTTTTCTCGACTCTTTCTTCAACTTTTTTAATTTGTCTTGACATTTCTGCCAGTGCACACCATACTTGAGCGACTTTTACGTCCTCAGCCTTTTCATATGCACATCTATGTTGCTTTGCTCTTTCAATCAATTCAGCTAGCTCTACTTGGGCATTTCCACAAAGGAATTCTTTCCAATCCTTTTCTTCGTTTCCAAAGAGCATTTTATCACCTTGCTAATTTTGTTACAATGAAAACTTAAATACTTATCGATACTTTGTGGTAGTAACACTATCCTCTGATAGTAAAGGCCGCAAAAACATTTAATCTTGCCCGCCTCATATAATGGTTATTGGTTGTTAAATATGAAAGAAGGGGACTTTATAAGAATAGATTATGTCGGCAGAATAAAGGAATCTGGCCTGATTTTTGACCTTACAAACGAGGAAATAGCTAAAAAAGAGGGGGTCTATAACCCTCAAGTAAAATATGGGCCCCTTCCTGTTATAATTGGATCTAAATTCCTGATAAAAGGTCTGGAAGAGGCATTTGAAGGGATGAAAATTGGCGAAAAGAAGCATTTGATTATTAAGCCGGACAAGGCTTTTGGGGACAGAAGCGAAAAGCTGATCAAATTAATACCGGAATCAGAGTTTACAAAGCAAAATATGGTTCCTTATCAAGGAATGCCTGTCAATATCAAGAACCTTCAAGGCCGAGTCCTGTCTTTTTCTGGTGGCAGGGTAAAAGTAGATTTCAATCACCCTTTAGCTGGGAAAGAATTGGAATATGATCTTGAGATTAAGAAACATATTACAGACAAACAAGAAAAGGTAAAATCCATTCTTGAATTCTTCTATAGGCCTACTGGCAAAGAGAAAGTGAGAATAGAAGGTGGCATGGTTGAAATTTTTGCTGATTCTGCTAGTGACTTGCCGATGAAAGTAAAGGAAGAGATATCAAAGACGATTGCAAAATGGGTTAATGGTTTAGAAAAGATTAGATTTATTGAAGAATACTCGCCAATTATACCTGAAAAGATGCAAAATAAGAAAAATACAAAAGAACAAAATTAAAGCATGTCAAATTGGAAGAACATCAAGTGTCCTGGATGCAATAAACCAAATGATCGTGAAGAATTAAAGAGGAGAGGCGGGGAATGTTTCTATTGCGGCTTTAAAATTGTTTCTAATCTTAACGGCTATTTTAAAAATTAGTTTTTCTATCTGCCAAATTGGCATAAGGCACATCTTTAAATATTTTCTTTTCATAAAAAACTTTTGATAGAATGCCAGAAGATGATATTGAATTTGACATGGACGCTGATGATGATGACTGGGATTATGATAATCCCGAATTAGATGAAGATTGGTAAATAAATAACATCTTTTTCTTTCTATTTTTCCAAAAAATTATTATGCTGTCAGAAGATGACGGAAAGGAACTGCTTCAGCTGGCCAGAAAAACAGTTAAAAAATATTTTTTAATGAAAGAATTGGTGATAAATGAATCCATATTCAGGGAGAAGCAGGGAGTATTTGCGAGTATTCATACAAAAAAAGGAGAACTCCGAGGTTGCATAGGCTATCCTTTACCTGTTTATCCTTTAGGTGAAGCTGTCCAAAGAGCATCTGTGTCAGCAGCTTTTGATGATCCAAGATTTCCCCCATTAACAAAGAATGAGCTGAGCAAAGTTGTATTTGAGATATCAGTTCTAACAAAGCCTGAATTAATAGAAGTGGAAGACCCTAAAGAATATTTGAAAAAAATAAAAATAGGCAAGGACGGGCTGATAATAGAATTTGGGCTTAATTCTGGTTTGCTTTTGCCTCAAGTTGCAACTGAACATAAGTTGGCCGTAAAAAAGTTTTTAGAGCATATTTGTTATAAGGCTGGGTTGCCAACAGATATTTGGAGAAGCGGGCAGGTAAAAATTTACAAGTTTCAAGCCCAGATTTTTAGGGAAGATTAACCAAACATAGCAGCAAAAGCATTGCTAACTTCCTCATCTTTCTTCTCTTTTTGCGGCTGGGAATAATAGTACTTTGGTTCCTCAGAAATAGGTTCAGGGCATTTATGGCATACCCACTTGCCAGACTTTTTTCTTATACACTTAGGGCATCCTATTGACTGGCAATTATCGCATTCTATTAGTTCATCTATTCTAGTCTTACAGTTCGGGCAAAACAGATCCATAATAAATTATTGCTATTCCCTGAATTTATACCTAAATCAGCATCAGTAGTAACGCTGATAAGAATTTCCATGAACAGAAATCCATGTAATAAAACCCCGAATAAAAAATTGATTTTGAAAAATTTCTATCGGTTCACGAAAATCAGTTAATAAATAGAATGGCAATTCATTTATGGGGGATTGGAATGATTTGCAAATACTGCCAAGGGCATCTTGGATTTAGTTTTAATCGTGGTTTAGCGATAACAGAGATTTGCCTAAGCTGTGGGAAGACAAAGAATAAAAACAAGTTGATTATGGCTTTGCTTTAGTTTTTTATTTTTCCTTTTCCTTTTAATTATATGAATATTAAATTGCAGAAGTTTCTTTCAAATGCAGGAATAACTTCCAGAAGAAAGGCCGAAGAAATAATTTCTAAAGGATTGGTGAAAATTAACGGAAAAGTGGCATCAATCGGCGATAGAATAAATCCAGAAAAGGATGAAGTAATTTTTGATGGAAATAGAATAGAATACCAGAAAAGGAGATATATTATATTCAATAAACCCAGAGGCTACGTCACAACCCTAAAAGATGCTCATGCAGAAAAAACCATTCTCGATCTAATCAAAATAAAAGAAAGAGTTTTTCCTGCAGGCAGATTAGACAAAGATTCTGAGGGGCTTCTTATTATTACTAATGACGGGGATTTTGCCAGCAGAATTATAAACCCAAGATTCGAGATAAAGAAAACATACTATGTTAAAATAAATAATGAATTGAGGAAGAAAGATATTGAAAAACTGGAAGGGGGGATAGCCATTGAAGGAAGAAAAACCTATCCAGCAAAGATAGAAATTCTGGCTGAAAATGAATTCAACATAACAATTCATGAAGGAAGAAACAGAATAATAAGGAAGATGATGTCTCATTTAGGGCATTCTGTAGTTATCTTGAGGAGAATGTCAATAGGCGGGCTTCAATTAGGAAGTCTCAAACTAGGACAATACCGTGATATGACAGAGCACGAGAAAAAAATAATGTTTGAATCACATAAGGATTATACTTAAATTTTATAATAACCAACCTTTAGTAATGTCAAAAATCCTTTATCTGTCTGATTGCTATCTAAAAGAATGGGATGCTGCTGTTGCAAAAGATAACGGCAAATATATAGTTCTCGACCAAACTGCATTCTACCCTAATTCTGGCGGCCAGCCCTGTGATACAGGGACAATGAAAACAGAAAATGGAAATGAATACAAAGTAGTTTATGTTGGAAAATTCTCAGGTGATGTTAGCCATGAAGTCGATAATGGAGGTTTGAAAGCTGGGGATAAAGTTCACTGCAGAATAGACTGGGATAGAAGATACAAATTAATGAGAATGCATACCGCAGCTCATGTATTTTCAAGAGTGATTTTTGATGAAACTGGGGCAGTTACAAGCGGGAATCAGTTAGATTTAGATAAGTCAAGAATAGACTTTACCCTAGAAAATTTGGATAAAGGCAAAATCAAAGAATGGGAGAAGAAAGCAAATGAAATAATTGCAGGCGGAAGGAATTTAAAGATCAGCTTTTATCCAAGGGAAGAGGCATTCAAAATACCTGATTTCATAAGGACAAGCAAGCTTCTAGTCCCTGAAGATTTAAAGACTATACGAATAGTTGAAATAGAAGGATTGGACCAGCAAGCTTGCGGGGGCACACACCTTAAAAATATATCAGAAATTGGCAAAATAGAAGTATTAAAAGTAGAAAACAAGGGAAAAAATAATAGAAGAATTTATTTCAGGCTAATACAATAATTAATTCAGTGGTTGATCCTATGAATAAGCTTGAAAAGAATCTAGAGTATTCTGTTAAAGATGGGGCAGCGCACTCAGTGATGATGGGTGCTGGCGAAAAATATCTTAGCCCTTATGCTATTGTTCTTGGTGCGACTAATATTCAGATTGGACTTCTGACTTCTATTCCTCAACTCCTTGGCTCGATATCGCAATTATTTTCCACAAAAATCGCAGAAACGATTGGAAGCAGAAAAAAAATGATTCTTATTTTCGCACTGATCCAATCTCTGGTTTGGATTCCCATAGGCTCAATGTTTTTTTATGATTCTAATGCTATTCTAATACTCATACTTCTTGCGAGTGTTTATTGGATATGTGGCTTGATGGGATCTCCTGCGTGGAGTAGTTGGATTGGGGATCTAGTTCCGGATAAGATCAAAGGGAAGTTTTTTGGTAAAAGAAGAAGGGTAGAAGGAATAAGTCTTTTCTTTTCTGGAGTAACTGCAGGATTAATACTTTATTTTTCGGCTGGGTACAATCCATTCATAGGTTTTGTTGTTGTCTTTGGGATTTCGTTCTTTGCTAAATTCATATCTTGGACATATCTTAGAAGAGTAGATGAGCCTATATTTGAAGTTCCTGATGAGGCTAAATTCTCTTTTGCAGCCTTTTTAACAAAAATGCCAAAGACAAACTTTGGGAAACTCGTGATATATCTTGTTCTCATAACTTTTAGCGTTAATATAACAGGCCCATATTTTGTTGTTTATATGCTGAAAGACTTGGGGATGAATTATTTTACTTACATGTTGGTTGTTAATGCAGGTCTCGTATCAAATTTCCTGTTTATTTCTATTTGGGGCAAATATTCTGATTTTTTCGGGAACAGAAAAATCATCTCATTGACTGGATATTTAGTGTTTCTACTACCAATTCTTTGGATTTTTTCAAGCGATATCATTTACTTGATACTTGTGCAGATATTTTCAGGTTTTATTTGGTCCGGTTTTCAAATATCAACATTCAATTTCATTTTTGACAATGTATCTCCTCCAAAGAGAGTGAGATGCGTCTCCTATTACAATGTTTTAAACGGGATAGCGATATTTCTTGGAGCGTCTTTTGGGGGATTTCTGCTTAGGTTCGGGTCTATGTTTTGGTCAAATTTCATTCTAATCCTCATGGTCTCTTCAGCCGCAAGATTTTTGTCATCATTTATAATGCTGCCGATGATCAAAGAGGTCAAATGGGTTAAAAAAGTCTCTGAACAGAAACTGATAATTGGAGTTGTTTCAGACGCTTTTGAAGGAATCAAATACCCTGTCCTTTTTGTTTCTGGACGGAGGCTGATGATAAAAAACAAGACTGAGGAATTTTTTAAATGGATAGAGAATAATATTCTAAAGTTGCTGAGAATAAAGCACAAGTATAGTTGATGCAGGGGCCTGCCTCAGTGAGTTGGTTCAGGTCAGAGTAATTTTGAATTGGGGAAGGTTATATAAAGGGATAGAGGTCATTTTAATATGAAGTTGTCCAAATAAATTATAGGTGGGGATAAAATCTATGGCAACATTCGCTAAAGACGAAGAAAGGATAATCAGCCACGCAAAAGAAGCAGTAGTAAAATACAATAAACTACGCAAAGCGAAAGGAGGAATAGATACTCTGTACGCCTTTGTTATGTCAGACAGCGGAAAGATATATGACGGTGCCTGCCTTGAGACAAACCTATCCCACAGCAACATTTGTGCAGAAAGGCATGCAATAGCAAATATGATCTTGCAGGAAACCTACAAAGCTAAAGTAAAAATTGTGGTTGTGGCAGACCCTGTTCCAAAAATACAAGAGCATAGTACTCCTCCATGCGGAACTTGTAGACATATTATAAGGGAATTTGGTAAGCCTGATACTACTATTATATTGATGCAGTACATACAGCAAAAAACGGGTTGGGTGTTTCCTAAGATAGAAAAACACAAAATAAAGGAGCTGTATCCACGTCCATATGTACCTGTCAAATGGGATTAATATTACAAATTATCCTTGGAATTTTCCCTAATAAACCATGTCGCTGATACGAACAGAAACAGCAGTGCAGGGGAAGAGATTCGAACTCTCGAACCCAATCCTCCTAATTAAAGTCTAAGGGAATAGGTTTCCCATGGTCAATCTTGAGCTTCGACATCATCAAATCAGCGCTCAATGATACTATCGCGTTTGACCACTTCGCTACCCCTGCTTAATACTTAATAATAAACAGAAAAGAAGATATTTTTAACTCACGCTGTCAAGCTCTGACTTAAGGCCATCAACTTGGGTTTTAAGGTCATCTACAATGGTATCTAAACCTGGTTTATCCCGCCTGATTTTAAGTTCTTCCTTGAACCCTTTAGGCCTGATGAACTCCGAGTCCAGTCTCATCAATTTGTCATCAATCTTATTTATATTATCCTCTATTAGCATTCTGTTCTCTTCGGCTAGCTTCTCAATTTCTTTCTGCATAACTATCGCATTCTTTACCATCATTGTTGTCGCTTTCAGATCATTCAAAAGGTTTAACACAAAGCTATACCTGTCGATTTTAATGAACAAAGGAGCAAATTTAGGCTTTTCTTCCTTTTTTTCAGGAGGCATCTTTGGCTTTTCCTCCCTCTTAATTTCAGGCATGCCTTCTAATTTTGGCAAGTTACCTTTTTCACCGAAAAGCCTCTTTATTTCTTCCATATTTGTCTTCGGTTTTTCTTCCGGTTTTTTTCTTTGGAATAAAGGCATGATAATCCTCAAAAGATATTGTAATTTTGTTATAATAAAAGTTTGTTTCCTAGATCAAAAATCCAGGAGTGCACCAGACGGGATTTGAACCCGTGCCGCAAACTTGGCAAGCTTGTATCCTAACCAGGCTAGACTACTGGTGCTTAAATCAGCCGAATATCCCCCCAAAACCCTGCATAGCTTGATCCTCTTCATCTTTTATCCTTTTTATTATTTGTTCTTTTGTTTTTTCATCCATTTTTTTCCCTAGACCCTTTATCAATTCTTCTGACCTTCTGCAGGCTTCTTCTATCCCTGATATATAGCAGAAATATTTGTTTTCAAACCCTAATAGGTTCCCGTCTTTGAACAGAACACTGGCTCTCCCGACAATATCATCCTTTAAGAGCATATCCTTGGCTTTTTGAATATTGGATTTTTCAATTTGATATATAACTTCCAAACAACCACCTTAATCTAATTCTTTGCATATATTTTTATATTTTTAAACTTAAAGAAAAACCTCTAGAGAGAATTCCAATGAAGAGAAGAAGTATCAAATTTAGTCAGAATACTTTCGGACAAATAATCCATAATTTTTGAGGAGCTGGGATCTAATCTTTGGGTCAATAGGCCTTTGGGTATTGACAATTCTACCAGAATTCAACGCTTTTTCTCTCATCAAGGTCATTTCATCCTTTTTTTTCTTTGCCATAAACAACACCTTATTAGAATTACACCAAAAGAAGTGTCGACCTTCCATTATTAGTTCTCTTCATTTATAAAGATTTGTATCGGGTTTTATATAGTTCTTCATTCTTTCTGGGTTGAATTCTGAATTTAATATATCCTAATAAAATAAATTGATTGTATGGAAAGAGGAACAAAGATTATCATTTTCGCTGCAGTTCTTTCATTCTTAGCTATAATCATTTTTTCTGGAATTTTCTTTGTAAATATGCTTTCGAGATTAGGGGATTATAGCCAGATCGAAGAAAATACAACTAGCAATCAGGATTGGATGGATAGATATAGAATTGAGAATTACAGGCAAATCAAAAACTTTGTTAATGTGGACCCTGAGATAAGGAGTTTAGCCCTTTCTATAGTTGGGGATACGCCAAAAACTGACGAGACAGTAAATAAAAAATATATAATCTACCCTGAAGGATACATTCACATACAATATTACATGGGCAAGTCTGCGGTTATAAAAGGAAATATAACCACTGATATGAACACAGAGCCAATTGAGCTATACCTTTTGGACAACAGCAACTGCAACAATTTCTTTGCTGGAAGGGCGTTCACCTATGAGGAAAAAAGAGAAATCAAGGATAGAATTAACCTTAACATGGAAATTAAGCGGAGCGACTATTGGTGCATAGTTGTGCAGAATCCATCGGACAAGCCTCTTGATTATGCGAACATCCAATTAAATCTGGAAATACAAAATAAGCTGCCTGTCAACACAAACTCTGATATTTGGAAAATCTGGAAGATTCACAAATGGCTTCAAGACAATATAAATTATGTCAGCGATCCTTTAGGCAAAGAGTATATTGCATTCCCAAACGAGACTGTTTCTTTGAAATCTGGGGACTGCGAGGATTTTGGGATTCTGGCATCAAGCCTTTATGAAGCAGTTGGCCTGGACGCAGGCGTGGTTTTTGTTGATACAGATGGAGATGGGGATTCAGACCATTTGATGGGAATTGTTTATTATCCTGGAAATTCCAGCCAATTTATTTCCCAGGAGCAGGAGATATTAGGCTTGAACAATATAAAGTCTCCTTCGGGTTCAGTTAAAGTCCTCTATTTTAATCCAGTTATTTTTGGCAGCAAGTACACTCAGGGAATATGGGTTGCGGTTGACCCTTTGTTCATCCAATATAAAGATATGGTTGGGTACATTGACCATACGCCTTATGATTCTGTTTACTTTTTGGATGTTGGGAATTAGAAGCCCTGGATGGGAGTTGAACCCACGGCCTTCTGTTGCCCCGAAGATTTACGAGACAGATGCTCTACCACTAAGCTACCAGGGCTTGAGATAGTCCTTTATTACTTTGCAACACTATATATATGGAAGATTAAATGGAAGAAGCTTTTTTATGGTCCAGGGAATCAGGGAAAGTTAGATGCGAGTTATGCGCTTGGAGATGCCTGATTTCTGACGGAGATGCGGGATATTGCGGCGTTAGGGTAAATAAAAAAGGAGTTCTTTACTCAAAAAATTATGGCAAAATACTTTTCATGGACAAGCACCGCATAGAAAAACTGCCGATGTTCCATTTCTATCCTGATTCTGAAACACTTTCCCTTTCTTCCTTTGGATGCAACATGAAATGCAAATTCTGCAGGAATGCTGATTTAAGCCAGAAAACTTCAGGGATGGGTGACAAATACGCGCCAGAAGAAATAATAAAGCTAGCAAATAAAAAAGGAGTCAAAATCATTTCTTTCACATGCTCAGAACCGACAGTTAATTTTGAATTCGCTTTCAAGGTTGCCAGGCTTGCAAAAAGATACAACATCAAGACAGTTTTTGTTACAAATGGATATATGACATCTGATGCAATAAAAAAAATAGGCAAATATCTTGAC
>Ga0210056_1000037_pt1 | contig 77156 bp, 82 predicted proteins | sample CryGeyCG2014_080_2_FD_183965 | JGI IMG/M metagenome (GOLD analysis project Ga0210056, IMG submission 183965) | Groundwater microbial communities from aquifer - Crystal Geyser CG07_land_8/20/14_0.80 (SPAdes) (version 2) | ecosystem: Environmental > Aquatic > Deep subsurface > Groundwater | place...
TAAATGTTACTCTGGCATCCACCGGGCTGATTCCAGGCGCGCAGGACTGGATCAGGACCAAAGCGAAAGAAGCCATTGAGAAGTTGCCCGAAGTGAAAAATGTGAAGGTAGAATATACTGATGCCAAGGCAAAAGACCTGAACAAAATAGATCACATTTTCGCTGTCATGAGCGGCAAGGGGGGAGTGGGCAAGTCTTTAGTATCAGGCCTGCTTGCCATTGCACTGAAGCGTAAAGGGTATGAGGTGGGTATCCTGGATGCCGATATCACCGGCCCCAGTATACCCAGGATGTTCGGCCTCAACGTTCGGCCAAGCGGTAACGAAAGTGGAATACTGCCGGTACCGTCGAGGTTAGGGATTGAGATCATGTCCATTAATCTTCTCCTGCCCAGTGAGGATGACGCTGTTATCTGGCGCGGACCTCTCATAGGAAATACCATCAAGCAGTTCGGCGAGGAGGTACTCTGGGGAACACTGGATTATCTGATCATAGACCTGCCTCCAGGCACTGCGGACGCATCGCTCACGGTGATGCAGTCCTTTCCAATTTCGGGAGTCATTGTGGTTTTCACTCCCCAGGACCTTGTTGAGATGATTGTCAAAAAGGCAGTGAATATGGCACGGGAGATGAATAAGCGCATCCTGGGTGTAGTCGAGAACATGAGTTATCTGTATGTGCCGGAAATAGATAAGAAAATTGAGATTTTTGGTCGGAGTCGGGGAGAGGAGATGGCCCGTGGTGCTAGAGCACCATTGCTGGGTCAGTTGCCCATAGAGCCGGAAATAGCTAAGCTTTGCGATGAGGGCAATATCGAACGCTATGACGGTGAAATTGTGACCAAGCTGGGTGAATCTCTTGCCCGAGTGCTGCCAGCTGCAGTGAATTAGGAGGGTATGATGGCTTCATCATGGCAGAAGTTCGAAGAACTAATTAAGCAGGAAATGAGAAAGATATACTCCGAAGCCGTTGTCGAGCACAGCATGGATCCGAGAAACCTGGGCGAGCTTGAGGACGCCAATGGCTTTGCCAGGGTTACCGGCCCATGTGGCGATACCATGTCGATGTGGCTCAAGGTGAATGGTGCTACCATTATCAACGCCAGTTTCATGACTGATGGCTGTGGTACCACCATTGCCTCCGGCAGCATGGTCACCGAGATGGTCAAAGGCAAGAGTATCAGCGAAGCCCAGAAGACAACGCAGCGCGATGTACTGGATGCCTTAGGTGGGCTGCCTCAGGAAAGTGAGCACTGCGCCCTTCTGGCTGCAAATACCCTCAAAGCAGCCATAAGAGATTACATCGCAACGGAACAAGAGCCCTGGAAAAGAGCATACCGCAAGTATTAAGGAGGATAAGAGAATGGCGCCCGTAGTTTCTATAGTTGGCAAATCATAAGCAATGTGGTCCTGGCTATGGCCTCCTGCCTCAAAGGTGTCGGAGAAATACAGAATCTCAAGATATTTGTGAAGAAGGAGTAACCATGAGTTTGGAAAATGATTACAGCATGAAAGGGAAACGCGGACGTCCTTTTGAAAATTGAATCTGAAAAAACGAGGAGAGAGAAATGTTGCGTACTAATCTTAAGCATCTTGAGACTGAAGAGGAAACACGAGAGGTGTTGAAAAACAACGAGAATGTGGTCATCTGCTGTGGCCGGATGGGACCAATGTGTACTCCGGTATATGCTATACTGAGTCAACTTGAGACCCAGTATCCGCATGTGCATTTCTATGACCAGGACTTCGATATTCCGGCAGCCAGATTTATTAAACGTCTTCCCGAGTGTGCCTCGTTTATGGGACTCCCGTTTACGGTGTACTTTAAGAAAACAAAGGTGGTAGCCGCTACTACCAGCATCCAAACCAAGGACCAGATAACTCAAATACTGGACAGGGAATTCGGTCCACATTCATGAGTTTACAAATCGGATCATTGTTATATACCTTTCCTCAAATGTGTTCCAGCGAGCAGTGGATCTCCCACAGCAAGCTGTGTAGTATCTGGGACATGAGCAAAAATAAAAGGGAGCGAGGAAGGCCGTAAAGAAAGACAACTAACCAATTAGCACCAAGCTTATCAATGAATCCTTTTCAAAGGATATACCTGATTGGAAGCGGTGGATTTTTTTCGATGCCCAGACTTCTGGGGGGTTGATTCTCTCTGCACCGGCACAAGAAATGGACTACCTACTTAGAAGGATTCATGAAGAAGGGTCGAAAGAAGCAAGTGTTATTGGGAAAGTGGCAGAGGACCGAGAAGGTAGAATCGTAGTAACCTGAAGCAAGATGCGCAGTTTTCCCTAAGGAGAGATTTTTTCAGAGATGAAAGACGAAATGGGTGAGCGGTTTTTCGACTCCACCAGAAGTTTGGAGACTCTGATTGGCCCTTTCGATTCTAATGGCAGTAAAAGGAAGATTCTAATGGATTTGATTTTTAGAATAATGTTGATAACCCCTTCTTGAAACGCTAAAGGAAATGTAAACATATGGTGAAGACGGCACATTTGAACGCACAAAAACAGGCATTTTTTAACACCACCCGGGCTTTCAAGAAAAGCCTTCCCATTCTGATGGGTGTGCTTATGCTCTTGGCCCTGGCAGATGCCCTCATTCCCAAACAGACCTATCGTTTAATTTTTTCAGGAAACTGGTTCTTCGATCCCTTGATGGGTGCGGCGCTCGGAAGTATTTCCGGGGGCAATCCTCTTACGAGCTACATTATTGGGGGTGAGTTGCGCCAGGAGGGGGTCAGCATGCTGGCCATCACAGCCTTCATTGTTTCATGGGTAACGGTTGGAATCATTCAGCTACCAGCCGAAGCGGTCATGTTAGGAAAGAGATTTGCGATCGTTCGAAACGCAGTCAGTTTCTGCACTTCAATCGTCATTGCAATTTTCACTGTTCTGACCATTGGAATAAAATGATAAAAAAAATAATTGAGAAAGTCGGAGTCGGCGAAGCATTCCTTTTCTTAGCCGTGATTGGCTATGTGATCCTCGGGATTTTTGATTTTGCTCTGTTGAGGGATGTTCTGTACGTGCTGATAAGACTCATTGTGCGAATTGCCCCCATTCTGTTGATCGTCTTCGTGGTTATGTTTTTCACCCATCTATTTTTCGAGGGCCAAAGGATCGTCAGGTTCTTGGGAAAAGGATCCGGCTTCGGAGGCTGGATGGTCGCCATTGTGGGGGGCATCGTGTCGTCAGGCCCCATCTACATGTGGTACCCGCTGCTGAGTGATTTGAAAGAGAAGGGGATGAAAGATTCCCTCATTGCCAGTTTTCTATACAATCGGGCCATCAAAATTCCCTTGCTTCCCATGATGGTTCACTATTTTGGATGGGATTTCACTCTTGCCCTGTCGATCTACATGATTCTTTTTTCCGTGGTCAATGGAGTCATTGTTCAACGCCTGACCCAGCGAGGACCAGAGGGATGAAAATAGCGGTCGCCGCAATAGGCAAAGACGAGACTTCCGAGGTTAGCCCCCGGTCGGGACGGTCGAAATTCTATTTGATCTTCAATGAGAGGGGGGATCTCCTCGAAGTGATATCCAATCCCTTCAGCCGGGGGGGTGGCGGTGCCGGTTTTGGGGTGGCTAAAATGCTGGCGGACAAAGATGTGGATATCGTAGTTGGCAGACAAGTCGGCGAACATATGGACGAAATTCTTAAGATGAGAGGGCTGAAGTATTACGAGATGACCGGAACTGCGAAGGATGCGGTGGCGCGGATCCTTGCTCAAGAAGGAAGGGATTCCTGATCTATGATTCCCCGATCGTATGTCATCATTGGATGCGGACATTTTGGAGGTTGCGCTGTAGAGAAACTTCACAGAAAAGATCCCCATTTGAAAATCATAGTCGTTGATAAGAGCAAGGAGGCAATCAAGAAAATTTCTCATCTTCCCGCTGAAACAGTCATTTGTGACGGGCTTTTATATCTTAACAAATTCTTTTCGGAAGGCCGATCAGCGAATTATATCGTTCCGGCAGTTCCTTTTCACCTTGCCTTCGAATTCATTCTGTCCAGGTTAAAACCAACGGGAGCAAAAAGGAGAAAGGTCTCCATCCTTCCTGGTGTACCCAACCCTATGAGGGGCAAAAAGGGTGATCTTTATACCAGCCTGGCCAACTTCTTCTGTACAGAAGATTGCCCGGAACCTGCTCAATATTGCACTCTAACAAAGGAAAAGCGCAGAAAACCCCTCTATAAAATTTTAATGGATTTGAGAGGACCTTTTGAGTCAAAGGTGATTCGGAGCCACCAGCTGGGACCGGGAATGGGAGGATTTCGATATATGGATCTGCTGGATTTATTACAAGATCTTAGAGAAATAAAAACTCCGGGACGTCTCATCCTGATCAGCACCGCCTCCCGTTGCCATGGCGTAACCTCCGCCATATTAGTCTGACGTGAAGCAGGCGGGATATGGGATTTGAGTGAGTGGAACTCGAAAGTATTATTTGGTGTTGGAAATCAACCAAGAAAAAGGATTTGAGTGATGAAGAAAATCAAAATAGAAGATGCTGTTGGCATGGTGCTCGGTCATGATGTTACACAAATTATACCAGGGCAATTCAAAGGACCCAAGTTCAAACGGGGTCATTTGATACGGGAAGAAGACATCTCAGAATTCTTAAACATCGGCAAGGAACATGTGTATGTGATGGAATTAAAAGCCGGAGTCATTCATGAGGATGAGGCAGCGCTTCGATTAGGCAGGGCATTCGGAGGGGAAAATGTTGACTTGACCGGGCCATCCGAAGGTAAGGTAACGTTCCTGTCAAAGATAAATGGAATATTAAAGATAAACTTGTCCTTGCTTCACCATATCAACCTCTCAGGTAATATCATCCTTTCTACACTCCACCGGCATACTCCCTGTGCCCCAGGGATGGCAGTGGGGGCGACTCGAATTATCTCTCTTACCGCTCCGGAAAGGCAGATTGAGAAGGTGGAAAACTGGTGTAAGAAATATGGACCCGTCGTTGAAATTCTTCCTTATCGGGCGCTGAATGTCGGGGTAGTGGTAACAGGAAACGAGTTCTTTCATGGAAGAATCGAGGACCGATTCGATGACAGGGTCGGTAAAAAAATTATTGACTTTGGCTCTCGTGTGGTGAAGAAAAGGATCGTCCCAGATGACATTTCTCAGATCTCTAACGCATTGTCTGAACTTAAAGACGAACCCGTTGACCTCATACTCGTCACCGGTGGTCTTTCCGTCGACCCCGATGATGTCACACGGGCGGGGATCAAAAGGGCTGGCACAAAGATCATCTTTTATGGCACTCCAATTCTACCGGGAGCTATGTTTCTTTACGGGATCCTTGGGGAAAAACCGGTTCTTGGCCTTCCGGCTTGTGTCTTTCACCATAGTGCCACTTTATTTGATATTATCTTCCCAAGAATCCTGGCCGGTGAAGGTCTCAACAGAAAAGAGATTAGCCTTCTTGGCCACGGAGGCTTATGTCAGAATTGTGATCCATGCCATTTCCCTGTGTGCCCTTTTGGGAAGGGATAGAATTCATTCGAAGAGAGGAGGACGTTTATGTCTTTTGAAACGATTCTTATCGAAAAGCGAGATAAAATTGGCATTCTTACCCTTAATCGACCACAAAAGTTTAATACCTTTAATACTCAGATGGCTGAGGAATTAAACGCTGCTTTGCGCCAATTGGACGAAGACACTGAAGTCCGAGTGATCATCATCAAAGGATCGGGGAAAGTCTTTTCTACAGGGATCGATGTGAGTGAGTTTCACGGAAAGACATCTTCCGAGTACCATAGGTGGCTTACCCCCATGGATCAGATGCATCTCACCATCGCTTCCATGGGAAAACCAGTGATTGCTATGGTACATGGGTATGCGGTTGCCAACGGCGCCGGACTGATGGCCGCTGCCGATTTTGCCATTGTGGCTGAAGGGACTCAAATCGGAACCACAGCGATTAATGTAGGATTGCTATGTACCGGACCAATCATCCCCATGAGTTATGGCCTTGGCAAGAAGAAAACCCTGGAGATGCTCTTAAGCGGTGACATGATTGATGCCAGAGAGGCGGAGCGATTGGGTCTGGTGAATAAAGTGGTGCCGGCTGAAAAATTGGAAGAGGAAACTTTTGCCTTTGCCCAAAAGCTTATCGCTAAAAGCCCTGTCGCCATCCAGATGGGGAAAAATTTCTACTATCAGATGATCGATATGCCTTTTCGCCAAAGATTTGTCCTCAATAGCGAAGTGATGACTAGGTTATGCACGACTGAAGATGCTCGGGAAGGAGTAAATGCCTTCATCGAAAAACGCCAGCCTATATGGAAAGGAAAATAGAATGATTGCAGGAAGAGGACTCAAACCGAAGCAGATTGAAACTCAGAGAACGAAAGGAAGAAACGCATGAAAAAAGCAAATAGCGCAGAATTGGCCGAGAAAGCCTACAGACTGGGCAAGGAATATGAAAGAACCTATAGAGGGTGCGGTCAGTGTGTGATGGCTGCGCTCCAAGATATCCTGGACATTAGAAATGATGATATATTTAAAGCAGCAACTGGTCTGGCCGGGGGAACTGGATTAACCGCCGACAGTGGTTGCGGAGCCTATATAGGGGCCGTTCTGGTCTTAAGTTCACTGGTGGGGAGAGAGAGAAATAATTTCTCCGATCCCGAGGGAAATCGCTTTAAGACCCATGAGCTCGCCAGAAAGTTTCGGGAGAAATTCATCCAGGAGTATGGCTCAGTCGTCTGCCGAGATATCCAGACCAAAATTCTGGGTCGATACTTCTATCTTGCAGACCCCCAGGAGTATGAAAAATTCCATAATGCCGGAGCCCACGATGTCCATTGCCCTGAGGTCGTGGGCAAGGCGGCCAAGTGGATGGCTGAGATCCTCCTGGAAGAAAACTTAATTTCTGAATAAAGGTCCGATTGGGAACCATAGGAGTTTCATCCTGACATGTGTTTTATATCCCAGAAGATAACCTCTCTTCCAACAGGATCCAGGATTGACAGGGGTCTTCACCGTGGGTATTCTCTTTTTGAACTCTGCAGATGAGAGATTGGAAATTGTTCGCGGGATGAACTGCACAGGCTTTGCGCGAGAGGGAGGACAGAAATGGCAGTATTTGATCATATTCCAATGGGAGAAGAAGGGCTGAAAGAAATCTAAGACAGAACAACATCAAAAGCGTCACAATCGGCGGCAAGGAGGTTCAATTCGAAACATTTAGGGGTAACTGTTCAACTTTCGTTCATATTCCGATAACCATGGAAAAAGCTGGAACTATCGAATTCGCCATCAAACATTCTTATCAATAAACGGTATTTGTAAAGCAATGAGGACACTTATTTAAGGGGGTAGATTCAATGGGCTTAAAGGACAAGTATGCCATCGTAGGAATAGGGTATACGCCTCAGGGGCGCATTTCCGATCGAACATCACTCAGCTTTCACCTCGAGGCGTGCGTAAACGCCATCGCTGATGCAGGGCTACGAAGAGAGGATATGGATGGGCTTATCTGTTATCGCTTTTTTCCACCTGCCTCAAACGAGGGTCCGGTGACCCCTTATCTGGTGGCCCAGCATCTCGGGCTTTCTCCCACTTATCTGAGCCAGGATGCCAATTGATCCAGGAGCCACATCCAGCACGCAGTTGGCGTGCTTGAGGCAGGTCTTTGCAACTATGTGGTTTTGTCCTATGGTCACAATGCCTTTTCCAGTGATAGTATGAGGCGCATGCTTTTGGAAAGGAACGCAGACGATGCAGTATTCGGCCACTTCGGAGCCGCAGCAGGCTATGCCCTTGCGGGGCGGAGAGCCATGCATACCTTCCGCACGGGCCCAGAAACATGGAAACACATCGCTGTCGGGCAGAGGAAATGGGCCAACCTGAATCCTGTCGCCACCATGTATGACCGCCCAATGACTTTTGAGGATTACTACAACGCTAGGTGGATCGTGGAACCCTTTCGTCTTTTTGATACCTGTCTGATGACAGATGGCGGAAGGGCTATGATCATCACCTCCGCCGAAAGGGCGCGCGATCTGAGACACCCTCCTGTTCTCATCATGGGAATGGGACAGAACAACCCTTCCTATGATGTTCATCAGGCAACTCACCTTGCCGGGCCAACAGGAGCAAAGAAGGCGGGCGAGATGGCGTTAAGGATGGCAGGGATTACATTAGATGATATCAATGCCTGTGAGATCTACGACTGTTTTACCTATACCGTGGAGATTACTTTACAAGACTATGGATTCTTTGGACCTGGTGAGGGCGAGGATTGGCTCCAAAACGGGACCATTGAGCCTGGTGGAAGGATGCCAGTTAATACCTCTGGAGGACAGCTCTCTGAGGGTTATTACATGGGTCTTACGCCTCTATCAGAGGCGGCCATGCAGCTGATGGGCCGATGTGGAGAAAGACAGCTGGGTCCGACCACCAACACGAAGTCGCCCGAGATCATCTTGTGTAGCGACAATGGCGGGATACTGCAGACCCATAGTTGCATCGTCTTAAGGAGGTCGTGAATGGGCGAATACAATAAACCGCTTCCCAACATTAACGGCGACAGTAAGGAGTTTTGGGCCGGTTGCAAAGGGCACGAATTAAGATTCCAGAAGTGTAAAGCCTGCGGCCATGTCCGCTGGCCAGCCTCCCTCATCTGCCCGATTTGTTATTCCAAGGAGACGCAATGGATTGTCGCGGGAGGAAAAGGTAAGATTTACACCTTTGTTGTCTATCATGTGGCCTACCATCCGGGATTTGAGAACGACCTTCCCTATGTGGTGGCGGACGTGGAGCTGGAGGAGGGGCCTCGCCTCCTCACAAATATCGTGGGCTGTCGGCCTGACGAGGTGAAATGCGAGATGCTCGTGGAAGTGACGTGGGAGGACATCACAGAGGAATTCAGTTTGCCCAAGTTTAGGCCATCCTGGTAAACCTTCAGGTTTAACATAGGGGTTATACTTCCGTTTGGGCGGCGGGGTTTATAATTTCAAACCAAAGAAAATTCTTGACCTCACGGAGGCCTTCGTTACGAAACAGCATGACTACCCAAATGGAAAGGGAAATGGACTGATAAATTATTTTTTGATTTTTGTGAAGAGGAGGAACAGAAGGAAACTGCTCACTTTGATTATCGCCACCATGAAGCAGGATTCTTTTAGACCCAGAATAGGCAGAAGGAGGACACCCCCGAGTAGCCCTCCAAAGAACCCTCCAAAAAGATCCGCTCCATAAAGCAATCCGGCAGTTTGGCCGAGGGTCCCTTCTTTTGGGTGAGTGTCCATATAAATCTTGGTTGCAAGAGGAAACTGGAGACCGACCAAAGTCCCACACAGAAATGACATCATTAAGAAGGTCACATAAAATAGGACATAGATAGTGGTTTTCTCAACGTGATAGGATGGAATGGGGAATATAAATGGGAGAAGGGAAGAAAAGCAGATGACCCATAATTCCATGATTAGAAATAGTGAAGAATCCTTTTTTATCTTTTCCAAGCGTTGGGAAATGTAAAGGCTACTGAGTGCAACGCCTACCATAAAGGCGGTGACTAGGAGGCCAATCTGATGATAGAGGAAGCCATAAATGGTTTGAAAAGTAAAGATGATGGCTAGACCTAACATCATATCCGCAAAACCGGATGTGAATATGGCATAGGGAATGGAATACCTGGAAATATGAGGTTTCTTGATGAAAATGGCGAAAAGGAGGAAAGTCAAGATGGTTGTCAAAGTGATGGTCAGCTTAAGACTAAATCCCTCAAACCATTTAAATATCCTTGTTAGATAGGGCGAGGAGAGGGCGTTCCAGTAAGAAAGATTGAAAAAAACAGCTATTGGATGAAAATCGGAATTAATGCGAACCCTTCTTCCCTCCACTGATTGCATAAACCATCTCAGCCATCTTTCATGAAGCCGGTATTCTATATAAGTCTTGGTAAATAAGTTGGTTTTGATTTTTCTCTCTTCAAACCGTTTGATCATTTCTTCTGCATTTACCCTTTTCAGTTGAATAGAGTCTGAGGCGAGGTAGAGATTGGTATCACCCGGGATGATTCTCACATACCGATAAACGCTCTTTAGGGTGTCTAAAATACACCCATTCAGATCTTTTAATTCTGGACTGAGATAGGTCAATGAACCAGGAAGGGTTAAAACAATGATCCCATCTGGGTTTATCTTCCTTTTGGCTTCCGAGAAAAATTCAGATGAAAATAGTCTGTTCGTCTGCAATTCTTGAGGTGAAGAAATTCCCATGAAGATGATATCGAATCGATCTTGTATCCTTTTGACAAAGAACCGTCCATCCATATAATGAATCTTCACCCTTTTGTCTGAAAGCTCGATTTTGGTTAATGGCGTTGAAAATTTTTGTATCAACTTCAGGAGGAGGGGATCAAGTTCAACATAATCCACACGAATCACAGGATATTTTAAGATCTCATGGATCATGCCACCCGCCCCGCCGCTCAGGATCAAAACGGATCTTGGTTTTTCGTGGAGGAGCATGGGGAAGTGAACGAAATCTTCGATGGAAGCTATGTCAGGAACAGGGGTGGTTATAGAAGGTACTCCATCGGTAAAAAAAGTGAATTGCTCGGCCCTTTTCGTGACGGTGATATTCCCGTAGATGGAGTTTTCATTGTGGATGGCATTTAACCTTCTCCACTGCAATTGGATGGAAGATAAATGAATCTCTTTGGATGCCGGGGTCAAAAACAAATAGGTAAAAAAGAATGTGAGGATGACCGAAAGGCTCCATAAGCCATTTCTAAGTTGAACGAATCGTAGTGCGTTTTTTGGCCAGAGGAGGAATATCGAAATGAGGGTATTCGTTAAGGAGATCGCAAAGGCGATTTCAAAGGAATTGAGATATTGAATTAGAAGGAAGGTTATGAGTAAACCGCCGATAATAGATCCTATCGTTTCGAGGACGTAGACTTTTCCAATGGAAGAGACATCTTCTCTGACGTATTGGGAGTAAAGTTTACAACCGTAAGTGAAAAGGGCACCATGGGGAAGGACGACAAGCAGAAGGATAGAGAACGAAGAGTAAAATATAGGGGCAAAGCCCACTGCCTCTCCTGGTGTGGCAATAAGGATATTTTTGAATGTCCGAGAGAGGTAGATAGCAAAAGGGAAGGCCATGGAAAAAATCAGTTGGAACAATACATAAATTTCAATTTTTCTTTCAGTCTTTTCGACGGATTTGCCAATGAAGAAAGATCCGATTGCTTCCAAGATCAGCCAGTTAGCGAGAATGATTCCAAGAGTAAGTTCATTGCCGAAAAAAGAGACGAGGAGCTCTCTTAATAGGACAATTTGAGCAACGATACCGCTCATTCCCATGATGAGCAAAGAGACCTTAAAGGATTGAACCTTCATATTTCTAATTGGGACCCTGAAATCGCTCTTACTTGTTTGGTCAGACGGTAACAAAAAACAGGGCGGAGGGCAATGGCTATTGACTTCCAAACTCATTCCACATTAATTTATTGATATGGGTCAGATATATGGAAAATTCCTATCTAGTCCTAAATTCACGAGACGGAAATTTTTCCAGTTTTGTAGAGCAAGTTTCTGCACGCTCTCCGCCGCATATCTCTTTGCTTTCCCAGACAACTCCGGGGCGCAATTGGCTAAGAAAGGTCTCATTAGGGCAAAACTTTCTCCGTATTTCGGTTTGCTCGGTGGGGGGAAATCCAATGTGAACTGTGTCCAAGGCAATGCCGCGTTCCCAAAGGTAAAAGGGGTTTTTGTAGAGTGCGAGAGAACCGGGAGGGGAAATATTATAGCCTAGTAAGTTGGCTACCTTGCGAAAAAGGCAGGCATTCTAAATGTAATCCACTCCAATGGATTCATCAATCAGGGTCCACTTCGAAATCTGTGCAAAGTGTTAGACGCAGCCAATATTGATTTGAAGGGGTTTACTGGAACTTTTTATCGTGATCTGTGTAGTGGTAAATTGCCTCCAGTAATCGAGACCTTGAAGATCATCAGGGAAGAAAAAATTCACATTGAGGTCACAAACCTCATGATTCCCACAACTAATGATGAGATGTCTTTGGTTAGAGAAATGTGCCTCTGGATAAAGAGGGAATTAGGGTCTCACACGCCGATCCATTTCCTTCGCTTCTATCCTCTGTACAAGCTCAGGAGACTCCCGCCCACACCAGTTTCAACACTGGAGGAAGCGCGGGCAATGGCTCTGTCTTGCGGCCTTGAATATGTTTATATCGGGAATATCCCAGGCCATGAGGGAGGGCATACGTTCTGCCCGAGGTGCAAGAAAATGGTAATCCAACGGGTGGGGTTCATGGTTGGAGAAATCCATCTGAAGAGTGGAAAGTGTGGATATTGTGGGAAACCCCTACCAGGCATCTGGACAAAATTATAGATGCTCCAGGTCCCATCATTTTCTCTACTCAAATACAGGTATGTTCGCCCCAACATATCCGGGAGATAAGATATTTAAAAACATTGATAGAATCGTAAAATTTCATTTGCAATACTAAGAAAATAAATTATCTACAACTGGAGGGAGCCCCTTTGGGGGGCTCCCTGTTCGCCACCAGGCAGGCCAAATTAGGTTTTTTAAAATCTAAAGGCTATCCCGGCAAGGATTGTGAAATCAGTCTCTGGTTTATTCAGGCCACCTTTGATGCCAATATCTATATCAACGTTTTCGGATATTGAATAGATCAGTCCGCCCAGTATAAAGGCAGGGTGTTTACTTGATGTTTTTTCAAGGTTCCTCTCTATGCCGATGTTACCAACCAACTTGAGGTTCTTTACCACCTCCAATTCTGATGCAAGGGATACATGCCATAGGTCTTTCCTATTCGCTTCTCTATCTTCCCGAAGTTTATATTCATTGCGCATATATCCGAGATTAAAATGGAACGCCCATGGCCCGACCTCTTTTGTTGTTATAAATGTAAGACCATGGGAGGACCTGCCGTTACCCAGCCCTTTCTTTTCGTTGCCTGTGGGGAAGGTAATGCCCGGCTTCAAGGCAAAACCCAGACCATCTTTTTCGTAAAATCTCCATTTGACTTCGAGCGACAGATCAGATATTCCGCTTTCTTTATTTTTAGTTGTTAATTCGTTATCTTCCCTGACCTTGAACCACTGAAATGGCATCCCGAGCACAATATCGATATTGTCCAGAATTCCATAAGAGAGTATCGTTCCTATTTCCCCACCTGTCTCTTTTGTCGTCAATCCTTCCTCTTTCTCTTTGTCATAATTAAATTCACTATTTACCTCAACTTGAAATTTTCCCTTCCCCTGTGTGCCGGTGTCATCGGTAATAAGGGGATGGGCAGCGAAGGCATTGGGCAAGTAGAGAAAATGAATCAGAGGGATCAACAAAACCAGAAATATTAAATTCCTTCTCATATTTATTCTCCTTTCTAATGGATTCAGATTTTAGAGAAATAGTTTTCCTATTTGATAAATCCCTACAGCTAAAAACCATCCCAGAATTAGACTGTATCCCAACGCAAGGAAAGTCCATCTCCAGTTTGTCTCACGTCTTATCGTTGCAATGGCCGCAATACACGGAATATAAATCAAAGACATCACCATAAAAGCATAGGCTGAGAGGGGAGTGAAATGGGTCAGGATCACTTCCTTCAGCCCAGCTTCCTCCACACCATAAAGGGTTCCAAAGGTTCCAACGACCACCTCTTTGGCTAAAATCCCAAAAAGCAAGGCCACCCCTGCCTGCCAGAAACCAAAGCCAGCGGGTTTAAACAGGGGCGAAAACGAGGAACCCAATTGACCGATGAAACTCTCTTTTGAGGCGTATTCGACCCCAAATGGAAGAGAGGCTAAAAGCCAGATCAAAATAACACCCAGGAAAATAATCGTGCCGGCCTTCTTTAAAAAAAGGCTTCCTCTTTCCCACATATGGATCAACACCCCTTTTATGGTTGGCATCCTATAGGGAGGGAGCTCCATGATTAATGGGGAAACCTCACCCCCGAAAAAGAGGCCCTTAAATATCCGGGCGACAATGATAGCCAAAATGATTCCAAGGAGGTAAAGGGAGAAAACAACCCATCCCTGATTCTCTGCAAAGAACGCCCCTGCAAAGAGGGTATAGATGGGAAGTCTTGCAGTGCAAGACATCAACGGGTTAACCAGGATGGTAAGGATTCGATCCTTTTCCGATTCCATGGTTCTCGCAGCCATAATCCCCGGAATATTGCAGCCAAATCCCATAAGCATGGGGATGAACGATTTTCCATGCAATCCCAAGGCATGCATGAATCGGTCCATCACAAATGCAGCGCGGGCCATATAGCCCGAAGCCTCCAGAATCGCAATGGCTAAAAAAAGAAGGAAGATAGGGGGTAGGAAGACGAGGACACTTCCGAGGCCGCTGATGATCCCATCGGAGACAAGAGAAGAGAGCCATTTTGATCCACCTAAACTTTCGATCCCATGAGAAGCGAATTCACCCAGCCAGCCCATCATGGCTTCGATTCCATCGGAAAGGGGGCCACCTACAGTAAAAACAGATTGAAAAACAAGCCACATCATTCCGAGAAAGATTGGGATTCCAAGATATCGATTGACCAGGATCCGATCAATCCTGTCCGAGATATCGAGCCGTTCTATGAGGTCATATTTTTTACTTACTGATTCCTTTATAAGTCCAGACAGGAAGGCATATCGTTTCTCTACCAGGGCCGTTTCAAGATCGTAACCCTGATGTTCTTCAAGTCTTTTCTTACTGTCAACGGTCTGGGATTCAATTGCTTCTCCTTCTCTCATTGCCATTTCTAAGATTTCCCTATCCCCTTCAAGAAGCTTAATAGCCACCCACCTTGATGGATATCCTGAGATACTCACCCTTTTCTCAAGACGATCTATCTCCATCTCGATATCTTCACCATAATCGATCCTTAAAGAGTCCCTCTTTTTCTTTAATCCATTTACAATGGCCTCCTTCAATTCGTCAATCCCTTCGCCCTTACTGGCCACAGTCTCCACGACGGCGGCCCTGAAGATCTGAGAGAGTTTTTTCGTATCGATTGCCATCCCTTTATTCCTCACAATATCCATCATATTTAAATTGAGTATGACATTTGCCCCTAATTCGAGAAGCTGGGTGGCCAGGTAAAGATTTCTCTCAAGATTTGAGGCATCAACAATCACCACAATCCCATCGGGTTTTTCTTTGATGATAAAATCCCTTGCGATCTTTTCATCCATAGAATAGGCAGTGAGGGCGTAAGTTCCTGGAAGGTCCACTACAGTGATCTCGTAATCCCGATATTGAAATTTTCCTTCCTTTTTTTCCACCGTCACTCCAGGCCAGTTTCCTACATGAGCGTGACCGCCGGTCAGGTGGTTAAAAACCGTACTTTTCCCTGAGTTGGGATTTCCTGCCAATCCAATCTTCAATTTTTTCGTCTCCATAATCTTGCTCCTTTATATTTGAAATCTCTAAAAATATTAGGATTGTCTAACATTTTAATTAAAAAAAATCTACTTGGGGCCAAATGGCTCAACAAATATTCTCTTCGCCATACCAAATCCAATACCAAATCTCAACCCTCCCAGGCCAATAATGAAAGGCCCTACATGGCCATCAGAAATAATTTCTATCTCCACTCCAGGGTAAAGTCCCATTTCGGTGAGTCTCCGAACAAAGCCTCTTCCTCCTGATATCCTTATAATCCTTACCTTCTCACCCCGAATTGCCATTGATAACGGAATCACGATCCTTTTAACTCCTGGTAATTAAAATATCTTTTGCTTCATCCTTCCTCAGTGAAAGATGATAACCTTTAATTAAAATATCGATTGGATCTCCCAATGGGGCGACTTTCTCCAACTGAATCTCTGTTCCCGGAACAATTCCCATATCTAAAAGTCTCTTTTTTAAATTTCCCTTCCCCTTTATTTTGACTACCTTTCCCTTTTCACCGGGCTTGAGGTCCCTTAGGGTAAAATCCGCTTTACTCTCTTTTTTATCTCCCATATCTTCTTCTCCTTTCTCTACAAAGCCTTTAAATCTTGAGGTGAAAAAAGTCTTTTCCTCTTGGTGTTCTTGAAGGAATTGAATAAACTGTTCGATTCTTTTTACCGTCTCTTTTGAAAGATGGTGTTCAATTTTGCAAGCATCTTTAGAAGCTATTCCAGCATTGATACCGAAGATTTCATTGAGCAGGGTAAATAATAATTTATGATGCTCATCCACCTCTTTTGCCTTCAACGCTCCTTGATCCGTCAACTCGATATACCCGTAGCTTTCATGTTTAATCAGATTCTTCTCCAAGAGGACATTCAGGGCGCTTACCACGGATGGGGTGGTCACCGCCAAACATTTCGCTATATCCTTCACCCTCGCAACTTTCTCCCTCAAACTTATTGTCCAAATGGCTTCCAGATAATCCTCAAGACTCGGTGTTAAAGCCTCCATAAATAACCTCCAAATGTTAGACTAATCTAACTTTAATTAATCCTTTTAATTTTGTCAAGCAAAAAAATTGGCCATTCCAAATCCTGCCCGAATGTCCAGAGAATCCTTTCAGGGTGGGGAAAGAAAAAAATGGGAATCTTGACATGATTATTCAGTCTGTGATAGGATTTATCCGTTATTCGCAGAAGTATATAACGATCAAAGGTTAAGAAATCTTGGCTTTATCTTACCAAAATCATGCGTATTGCTTATAAAGTTTGGCTCGATAACAATGGCAAGGCTTTTGGTGAAGGGCCATATCGACTCCTCAGGAATGTTGAGCGAACAGGATCATTGTCGAAAGCTGCTGCGGAAATGGGTATGTCTTACAGTAAAGCCTGGCGGTTGATGCGAAATCTCGAAGAGAGGTTAAATTTCCCTCTTCTGGAACGTCGTGTAGGAGGCGCTTCCGGAGGAGGGTCCTCCATCACTCCAAAGGCGCGAAACCTACTCCAGCGATATGAAAAATTTCATAAAGATGTTCAAGGGGCATTGGAGAAGATTTATAAAAAGCACTTTGGCTTAATGGAATAGAAGAGAAAAAAATTTTTCAGTTTCGTTATGTACTCAAAGAAATAACGGGAAATAATTGAGCAGAGGAGGACGATAATGAGCATATCAAAATCGATTTTAAGTCGGCTTTTCGATATGATTAAAAGTCCAAAATCTTTTTACACCTCAACTTTACTCCTCATTCTGAATCTATTTTGTAGATCTCCGCCAGCAATATTTGAGGTAACCTTGAGTAATCGCGATGAAATACTCCAAAAGATTTATAGCTATTTGACCAAAAAATTAGAATAAAAAGCGGTTAAAATATTTTGGAAATAAAAACCCTTTAGATTAACAAAGGAGAATGCTATGAAGAAAATTAAATTTACGAGTTTTGGCAAAGGACTTAAAAATTTAGTAGGGGAAATGAAAATAGTTAAGGTAGTTCTTTTTGCAGCAATAGCTCTATTAGTATTGGGTCCCTATGCAATCGCGGAGAATGAAAAGGAGCTCCATTTCTTTTGTGGGGCGGCGGTGAAAGTGCCTATGCAGGAGATTATTCAGAGCTATCAAAAAGATAAAGGTATGAGAGTGAATGTTATTTACAGTGGTTCAGGTGGGCTTCTCTCCCAGATGAAACTATCGAAAAGAGGTGATGTTTACCTCTGTGGCTCACCTGACTATATCACCCTAGGTGAAAAGAAAGGACTCCTTATCAAAGGGACGGATAAATTGGTGGCTTACCTTGTGCCCGCCATAATAGTACCCAAGGGTAACCCTCAGGGTATTCATTCTTTAGAAGACTTGGCTAAAAAGGGGGTAAGAATAGGGATGGGAAACCCAGAGGCGGTGTGTCTAGGACTATACGGAGTTGAACTCCTTGATAAAAATGATCTTCTTGAAAAAGTTTTGCCTAATGTAGTGGTCTTTGCTAAGAGCTGCTCAGACACCGCCACCCTTGCGGTTATGAGGAAGGTGGATGCAATCCTAGGATGGGATGTTTTCCAATCGTGGAATCCCGATAAAGTGGAATGGATAAAAATAGAACCTGATAAGATTCCAAGAATCTCTTATATAGCAATTGCATCCCCAGTGTTTGTAAAAGATAGAATCTTAGCTCAAGATTTCATCAACTATGTGCTCTCAGAAAAAGGAAAGTCAATTTTTAAGAAATGGAATTATATTTCTGAAGAAGGGGAGGCAAAAAGGTATGCCCCAAAGGCTACAATTGGAGGTGAGTATAAACTTCCCGAGAGGTATTTTAGAATAATCAGACGGGAAAAATAAATTGCGAAAGTTGATCTGGGATTCACAATAAGAATGAGCGTATTTCAAGTTCTAAAGGGAGTTAGGGGTGAGAGGGTGTTCAGGATAGCTACCATGGGTATCCTTGCCTTCTTAACCCTTTTCTTTATCATTATCGTAGTGGCGATGGTGGCTTATACTGATTGGGCTACCCTGATTTCCACCCTTATCTCGGAGGAGATCCTTTTTGCTATCAAATTAAGTCTGATCACCGCAACGGTAGCCAGCATAATTACCATTGCCATTGCCATTCCTGTTGCCTATGCCATCTCCCAGGCCGAATTTCCTGGAAAGAACATAGTAGATACCATCCTTGACCTACCCATAGTCATTTCGCCTATAGCTCTGGGAGCAGCCCTCCTGGTCTTCTCTAACACCCCCATAGGGAGGGGGATAGAGAACAATATCATAAGATTTGTCTTTGAGGTTCCTGGTATCATCCTGGCACAGTTCACGGTGATAAGTGCTCTGGCGGTTAGACTGCTGAAGTCCACCTTTGATAGCATTGATCCCAGATATGAGCAGGTGGGAAGAACATTAGGGTGCAGTAAGCTAAAGGTGTTTTTCCGGGTGACCTTACCCCTGGCCAGAGATGGGCTGATCGCCTCCAGTATTTTGACCTGGGCCAAAGCTATGGGAGAATTTGGTGCCACGGTAACCCTGGCTGGAGCTACTACATTTAAGACCGAGACCTTACCCATCGCCATATTTTTGAGCCTGGCCTCTGCTGATGTAGAAAAAGCAGTGGCGGTAATCTTCATCCTCATTGTTATCGCAGCAGCGAGTCTGATTGCCCTTCGGAAAATCAGTGGGAGAAGTTATCAAATATGATCGAGATCAAAAACCTTTCCCTGCATTTGGGCAATTTCTTTTTAAGGGATATTAACCTCACTATTGATGATAGAGAATACTTTGTCATCTTAGGGCCAACCGGGGCGGGAAAGACCGTTCTTATCGAATGCCTTGCCGGACTGCATCGTTTGCGGAAAGGAGAGATATGGAGAGATGGAAATAATGCCACTGCCCTGGCCCCGGAAGAAAGGGAGATAGGTTATGTTCCTCAGGATTATGCATTGTTTCCCTTTTTAAATGTATTGGGGAACATAACATTTGGACTGAGGGAGAAAAAATACCCAAAAACCGAAATAAAAGAGAAGGCAAAGAGCTTAGCCCACCTATTAGGCATTTCACATCTTTTGAATCGGGATGTGCGTGCTTTGAGTGGAGGAGAGAAGCAGCGGATAGCCCTGGCCCGGGCTCTTGCCACCTCGCCCAGAATTCTGCTTTTAGACGAACCGCTGAGCAGTTTAGATGTTAGTACCTCTAAATACCTAAGGTTAGAGTTACGAAGGTTTCACGAAGAATTGGAGATCACCACCATCCATGTAACCCATAACCTGATGGAGGCAGAGGAGATGGCTGATAGAATTGGCATTCTCAATAAGGGTAAATTAGAGCAGGTAGGTACGTCGGAAGAGGTGTTCTTTTACCCAAAGAATGAAACAGTTTCTGACTTTATTGGAACACCAAACATCTTAAATTGTAACCACTGCAATCCCTTGGGACATGGATTAATGGAGGCTCATTGTGGAGGGGTTCCTATAATTCTTCCCTATGAAGGAGATGTGGTCAAAAGGATTGCCTTATTTCCCAAAGACATCTATGTTTCTGCTAGCAAACCACCAGGGCCGGAGTTAAATCGATTTAAAGGAGTGGTTACAGAAATTAAACCCTATTCTTCATTAATAAGGTTTAAGGTAAAGGTAGGTGAAAATACCTTACTTACCGAATTACCTAAAGATAGATTCGAAGATATGGGCATAAAATTGGGCCAAGAGGTTTTTTTAATATTGAAGTTAAGGAGGCTAAGGGTCTATTAAAAAGCATTCTCCCTTTTTAATGTGAGAAAGGGAGCATTCTGTTTGACCCGGCAAAGTCCTTTACAGATTGCTCCTCCCGGACGCTAAAGAGGGGAATATCCCCTTTAGTTAAAAGTCTTTCTAACTCTATGCCATATTTCTCTGTAATATCCCTTAAAGTTTCAAAAAGGGCCTGGCAACAGATGCAGACACCGGCTTGTTCGTCATATTTTTTGAAAATAGCCTCGATACCCCTGTAGCGGCTAACCACATCTAAGACAATCATTTCCGGTAGGATGTGTTTCTCTTCTTTGGAACTAACCTTGCTCATGTTTTTCCCTCACCACTTCCGTTAAAAAATTATTGACAAAACTCATCATTCCAATTATAAAAAGATAGCCACGAAGGTTTTGGGTCAGAAAGCCCGCCTTTTGTGGCTTTTTTATTTGCCCGAAGCTAAAACCACGGAGGTTTTAAGTTCCGCAGAAGCGGGACCCTTCGTGGTTTTTTTATGGTTGAAATATAAGCATGAAATCTCCGCAGGGTATCATGTTAGTTATGATGCGGTATGCATTTATATTCTCCGTTTCAATACATATGCTGATCCTTTCAATACCAGTATCGATGGTGATAAAACCACAGATTCAAGAAATGGAACTATTTGTTTCCATAGAAGATCTACGGATTCTGCCTGAGTCGGTGAAGATGCAAATGGAAAATAAGAAGCCTCGGACTGAGCCAGTGAAAGAGAACAACAGACTGACCGAAGCTCCCCAGATTCAAATAAAAAAGCCAGATATAATCGAACCAGTTAGGGAAGTTATGGTCGAACAAGAGAAGGAAGTTAAGAAGGAGCCAGTAGAGAAAATCGAGGATAAACCTATAAGGGTAGAATCATATTCAGTAAATCGGCCGGCATTTGAGAGCAGAGAAGCCTTCTTCGTTCCCACTGGGTCAAAAATCACGGAGGGAAACGGACATTCACCTCCTGTGGGTGGATCAATTGGGCCACCAATCGGTGTGGGGGAGCAATCATCAGTAAGCAAAAATATGAACGGAGGTGACGCAAGTAACCCAATAGAAACCAGATTCGGGGCATCTATCGCACCTGCTTTTTTGCACAGGGAGATGCCCCGCTATCCCATGATGGCAAGGAGGTTTGGCAAGGAGGGAAAGGTGGTTCTGAGGCTCACCATTGACGAAAACGGAAACCTTCTGAACGTGGAGGTTTTGGAAAAGGCAGGCTTTGGATTTACGGAGGCGGCTGTGGAGGCTGTCAAGAGATCGACCTTTCTCCCTGCGAAAAAAGATGGAAAAACAATCGCTTCACGGGCACTTCTTCCCATAAGGTTTCAATTAGAGACGGACTGATGGTGGATCTATTTCTGAAAGGCGGATTTTTAATGTATCCCATACTCCTGGGTTCTATTGTGGGGGTTGCGATACTGATCGACAAGTTCATTCAGTATAGAAAGATTTTAGGAGAGTTAGAAATTCCCCTGGGCGACATCTTGGAAAATAGAGCCAAACCTGCAATTTTAGTTCCCATACTCGACGGAATAAAGAATAACTGCGATGAAAAGGAAGTCTCTGTCATCGGCACCAAACAGATCAGGCTGATTGAAAAGGGATTAAGCTGGCTCGCTCTTATCGCATCGATTGAACCTCTTTTAGGTCTAACCGGCACAGTGACAGGGATGATCAAGGCATTTATCGTAATAGAAAAGAGCGCCAGCGTTAATCCATCCATGCTTGCAGGAGGCATTTGGGAGGCATTAATCACCACAGCGGCAGGGTTGCTGGTGGCCATCCCTATCCATATAGGACATCACTATCTTGAAAATCGGGCGGATGATATTGCCTTTCTGCTAAGGGAGACTACCAATGAGCTTACCATGAGAGGGAGAAATGGAATTTGAAAGAAAAAGATACCATGTCCATTTAGATATTGCTCCATTAGTAGATGTTGTCCTTAGCCTCCTTCTCTTTTTCATGCTGACATCACACTTGATAGAGGAGCCTGCAATCAAGATAAGGCTTCCTGATTCAACCACAGCAGAATCAATGAGAGAAACCTCCCAAATCGTAACTATTACTAAGAATGGTGAGCTCTATTTCATGGATAAGAGGGTCGACTTAAAGAATCTGCGGGCAGCCATTCAGGACAGTTTTCCTGAGAGAGAAAAGGGGTTTTTACGAATCAAGGCAGACAAAGAAGTGGATGTTGGATTATTGGTGAGCGTGATTGACGAAGTGCGACTATCTGATGTTAAAACCTTCAGCATCGTGACAGAGAGGAGGTGAAATTAGAAAGAATGAAGGAATGAAGAGTTGTATTTTGGGACGGGGCGTGACCATCGGCCAAAAACATGGAACACGCCCCGTCCGCAGGGAAGCACTGCAAAAGACAATGCCCCCTTGATTTGAATATTATCACAAAAAAGGGGGTGAGAAAAGACTTTAAGGAGGTGTTTTATGAAACGAGCGACAAGGCAGTTGATTGTAATCATTTCTGGTTTGATTCTCTGCATCTCTGCAGGGTTGGCTGAAGAGACACAAAAAGAAACAACACTCGAAGAGATTGTGGTAACCGCTACCAAGACAGAAAAGAAAGTGGAAGACGCCCCCGGAAGCATAACCGTTATTACCCGGGAGGATCTTAAAAAGCAAAATATCCAGACTGTGGATGACGCCTTCGAGACCCTTTCGGGAGTCTTTGTAAAAAGAAACAAAGGATTGATGGATTCGACCGCAGGTGTAAGGATGCGAGGGTTTAGCGGCGATCAGTACACGTTGGTTTTGCTCGATGGCCAGCCTCTCAATGATGCTTATACAGGCGGCATAGAATGGGGGATGCTTCCAGTAAGCAATATCGAGCGAATTGAGGTTATTCGGGGCGCTGCCTCGGCGCTTTACGGGGGTAACGCAATGGGTGGTGTCATCAACATCATCACCAAAACCCCAAAGAAACTTGAACTTGAAGCAAATACAGGCTATGGCACCAACGATACCTTGCAATACAGACTCAGCGCCGGGAATCGGTTCTGGGACCGGCTGAGCCTTCGTGTCGGTTACGAGGGAGAGAGGACGGATGGCTACGTCACCACTCCCGTTGTTTCAACGATATCAACCGGAGCCGGCAATGTTTCGGGAGGATACCCCATGGACGATAAATATGGGAATCCAACGCGGTGGGTTGTCGGAGACAAGGGGAAAAATGGGGCCGAGCGCCAAAGCTTTAACGCCAAGGCAAGCTTCGATTTCTCCGACACCGGCAAGGTTTCATTTATAGGCATTTGGGGCAACCACGAGTACGATTACGAACGGCCCAACACCTACATGGGAACCTTCGGAAGCAATTCTACCTATGCCATTGTAGGGCCTGGCCAGCGCGCCCGTTTTAGACCCAGTGACTTCATCAGTTATACAGGCATGGGTAAGAATGAAACTCAAATGTATACCCTTGCTCTTGAGGAGATCATCGGCCCGGTTAAAGTCCATGCCCAGGTGGGGACGGTTATTGTGGATGACCGATACACCCAACCGACTGGCACCGGATTTTACTACTACGATAATTCACCGGGCACTTTAAAGCTTACAGAAAACGAGGCGTGGATTACCGAGCTGCGCGGAGACCTGCCGATTGCAAAAACCAATATCCTCACCATAGGCACTTCTTTTCGGATGGATAAGTCCGATACCGATGACTATAACGTCCCATTTTACCGGAGTTTCCACGGCAAAGGGGCGAGCACCTTCTATTCCGGCGGCAAGTCTCAGAATTACGCTCTATTCGCCCAGGACGAATGGAGGGTATTCGATCCTCTGACCCTTTATCTCGGTCTCCGCTATGATTGGTGGAAAGTCTACAGTGGTGCCTCCGGTGTGCCGGGATCTGAAATCGAATACGAAAGCAACAAGGAATCCGAATTCAGCCCAAAGCTTGCCGCCGTATGGAAAGCCCTTGCCAATACAACCCTGAGAGGATCCGTCGGTCATGCTTTTCGTCCACCCTCGCTCTACGAACTTTTCCGAACGTGGACATCCTATGGAACAACATACCAAAGCAACCCAAACCTGAAGCCTGAAACCGTCTGGACCTATGAAGCAGGAGTGGATCAATACCTCTTCGATAAAAGGACCCGGATTTCCCTCACCGGTTACCGAAACGACATTGACGACCTGATCTATTACATGACTGTAGGATCAACCAAGTTCAGAACCAACGCTGGCAAGGCAAGGACCTATGGCCTCGAGCTCGAGCTTTCTCAGAAAGTGACGAACTGGCTCAGTCTCTGGGGGAATTTTACTTATACCGACGCCAAGATAAAGGAAAGTCCCACAGACCCTGCCGGCGAGGGCAAACAGGTTACAGGTATTCCCAAGTACACTTGGAACGCAGGTTTGGATATAAAATACAAATGGCTGATGGGAAGGCTGCAAGGTCGTTATTTCAGCAAGATCTATAACGACTCAGGCAATAGGGATACTGCAAATGGTGTTTATGGGACTTATGAACCGGCTTTTTTTGTGGATGGCAAGCTGACGGTGACTCCTTTGAAGTGGGTGGAGCTGTCCCTCTCTGCGGACAACATCCTTAACAAAAAATATTATGAGTACTACTTACCCATGGGCCGGACATTTTTTGCCGAGTGTACTTTACGATATTAATATGCTGCATCAAAGGCCGCTTAAAAAAAGACTTTTGATCGTTGGACTTACCGCCGCACTCCTTTTGGCCCCCCAGGCATCCTCGGCCAAGGAGGCGGCAGTGACCATCAAGGACGCATTGGGAAGGACGGTGCACGTACCATATCCTGTCCGCAGGATCGTGGCGTTGAACTCCGATGTCCTGGAGATCGTTCGTACCCTGAAAGCGGAAGAGTATATTGTGGGTGTGTTTTCCGAAATTGTTCGGGAGCCCGAATTCTGGGGCGGTCTGGCCAAAAAGCCCAAGGTCGGCAGCTGGCGAGATCCTGATCTGGAAGCCATCACTGCTTTGGCCCCAGATGTGGTAGTCGCCTATGGCAGAAACCCGGGGCCAGCGTTAGAACAGAAAGCGAATTTACTCGGAATTCAAGTGCTCCGCCTCGATTTTTACAAACCTAACAAGCTGGAAGAAGAAGTTCGCACACTTGGTCTTCTTCTTGACCGAAGGCAAGAAGCCGAGCGATTTTGTGAGTGGCATCAGCGGCATCTGAAAATGATCCAGGAGAGGGTTACCCGGACCTCTCATCGTCCAAAAGTCTACATCGAAAGCTACAGTGACTACCACGCCGCAGGGCCAGGTTCCGGAGGGCACGAAATGTGTATCCTTGCTGGTGGAAGCAACATCGCTGATAGCCTATCCATCCCCTTTCCACGCATCACGCCAGAGTGGGTCTTGGATAAAAATCCAGAGGTGATCGTCAAGGCAGCCTCTTACGGCAACGGCTTTAGCCTCAAAACCCCCGCCCATTTTAACCAACGACGTGACGCTATCCTGCGGCGTCCAGCCTGGCATCACATTCCGGCAGTGATCTCTGGAAACGTCCACGTCATGGACAGCGCCATCTGGGCCGGGCCTCGGGCCATGATCGGTGTTGGTCATATGGTTCGGTGGTTTCATCCCGCCTTCTTTTCGGATCTTAACCCCGAGGCACTTCATCGGACATATTTGGAGACCTTTCAAGGTGTTCCTTATAAGGGTATTTTCGTGTCAGATGATTTTAAACGGTAGAGAGAATGAACGCGAACTCTGAAATCCTCTGCGATAGCTATAAGAAACAGAACTGGATTAAAAAGCTCTTCCTTTATTTTGTCATCCTCCTGCTCATCGTAGCGATGGCGGTGGGGATTTCCATTGGTGCCTCCGGATTAGGACCATGGGACGTTTTATCTTCTCTTATAAAAGACACCGGTCGAAACCACAGCATCGTCTGGATGCTCCGGCTTCCCCGCGTCATCATGGCAGCGATCGTAGGATTCGGGCTGGGGCTTGCTGGCGCGGTCTTCCAGGCGATTCTGCGAAACCCCCTCGCCTCTCCATTTACTCTTGGGATCGGATCAGGTGCGGGTTTCGGAGCTGTAACGGTGATTCTCTTTTTCGGCGGCGGCTTCCAAACATACCTAATAGCCAGCGGAGCGTTTCTCTTTTCCTTGATTTCAGCATTCCTGATTTTGGTCGTTGCCAAAATGAAACGCGCCTCTTCTGAGACCATGATTCTGACCGGTATCGCACAGATGTTCCTATTTTCCTCACTCACATCGCTCTTTCAGTACATGGGTACTATGGAGCAGATCCAAGAGGTCGTATTCTGGTTTTTCGGCAGCCTCTCAAAGGCAGGATGGCGTGAGATCGGTTTGGCTTCTGCGATGGTTCTGATACCCTTTCCAATGCTTTTACGGCACGCATGGGATTTTAACCTCTTATCTGCCGGTGACGAATCGGCCCTGGCTCTCGGGGTGGACGTAAGTCGGCTGAGGATGTCGAGCGTAGTAGCCGCTTCTCTGATGACCGCGGGTTGCATTTGCTTTACAGGCGTCATAGGCTTTGTGGGACTTGTCTCACCCCATATCACACGCATGGTGATTGGAAGCGACCATCGGTTTCTCTTGCCAACTTCAGGCTTGGTGGGAGCCGTGGTCGTAGTGGCAGCGGACATATTGGGACGGACCCTTTGGGCCCCTCATGTGATTCCCATAGGGATTGTCACCTCGTTCATCGGTGTGCCATTCTTCTTTTATCTGCTAGTCAAGCGGTCTAAGGAATACTGGTGATGTTACAAGTAATTGATTTATTTTTTGACTATGGAAGCACGAGAATCCTTGAAGGAATCGGAGCAAGAATTGAAGGAGGACGGGTCCTGAGCGTTGTGGGGCCTAACGGTGCGGGGAAAACAACCTTGCTCAAATGCATCGTTCGAATCCTCAAGCTTGCCCGAGGATCAATTCTGATTGAAGACAGGGATGCTACCTGCATTTCCCGCAGAGAACTGGCGAAATACCTCGGATATGTGCCACAAAACATGCCTGCCAAGATTCCAATGACAGTCTTTGAGATGGTATTGACAGGGAGAAAGCCGTATCTCTCATGGCGACCTTCTGAGCAGGACCTGTGGATAACCGCCAATATCCTCCACGAAATGGACATCCAGGACTTGGCCATGCGGGACGTGGAGCAACTCAGTGGCGGGCAGGCCCAAAAAGTGCTGCTGGCCAGGGCTCTGGCTCAGGAGCCAAGATATTTATTACTGGACGAGCCGACAAGTAATCTGGACCTGCGCCACCAACTGGAAGTTCTGGATATGATCGCAACATTGGTAAAAAACAAAGGAATAGGTGCCATGATGGCCATGCACGATCTGAACCTGGCGGCCCGATTCTCCGACACCATCCTGATGCTAAAGGAAGGAAAAGTGTTTTCCATCGGGACGCCTTCCGAGGTGATAACACCAAAGAATATCCGTGAGGTTTACGGCGTGGAGGTAGCCGTTCGAAGGGATAACGGCTATCCCCATATCCAGGCATTGCACTGTGTCATTGATCATTCGGATTCAGACTAACTGCTATTGCGGTTCGGAGCCAAAGGTATGATACAGGTAATCAACTTAACCAAGACGTATAACGGTAAAAAGGCGGTCGATGCAGTGACCTTCACTCTGGAAAAAGGCCAGATCTTTGGCCTTTTGGGACCCAATGGTGCGGGAAAGACCACCCTGATCAGGATGCTCACGGCTTTGACAAAACCCGATAGCGGAACCTGCACTGTTGCTGGCTTTGACGTTCGCCAGAATAGCGCTGGCCTTAAAAAGATCATGGGAGTGATGCCCCAGGAGAACAACCTTGACCGCGAACTGACAGCCTACGAGAACCTGCTCATCTACGGGATGTTGCACCGGGTGGACAATCTCCACAGGCGTATCCATGAGACTCTCGGTATCGTCGGACTGTCAGAGAGAAAGGATTCACTTGTTTCCCACTTTTCCGGCGGAATGCAGAGGCGATTGTTGCTCGCCAGATCCCTGATGACCAGTCCCAGGATACTCTTTCTTGATGAACCGTCCATCGGTCTTGACCCACAGATAAGACGCCAGATGTGGGATATCATCCGGAAGGCGAAAATGGATAGACGGACGGTGGTTATCACGACGCACTATATTGAGGAAGCCGAGGCGTTATGTGACCGGGTAGCCATCCTTTCAAAGGGAAAGTTGATCGCCCTCGACAGCCAAGATAACCTGAAGGCACAGATCGGTGAGTACCTGGTGGAATATGTGGATGGGGAGGGACATCTGGTGCAGCACATATGCCAGAGTCGCTCCGAGGCCCAAACCGTTGCAGCGCGGTGTGAGGATGGCGTTACGATAAGGAAATCTAACTTGGAGGACGTCTTTATCAAACTGACCGGAGAACGCCTCGAATGAAAAAGTTCTTGGAATGGTATCCCATCTATCTCCGTGAGATGCTTCTTTTCCGAAGGAAGCTCTTTAAGCTGGGATATCTCTTTTCTGCAATGGTCATCCCCGTTATCTACCTGATCGCATTTGGGCTCGGTCTTGGACGAAGCGTCCAGATGGGCCGCGGAAATTACATTGATTTTCTTATCCCAGGGCTCGTGGCCATGAGTTCCATGAGTAACTCCTATTCGTGGGTTGCCAGCAGCCTCAACCTGAACCGGCTTTACTTCAAGACCTTTCAGATTTTCATCCAAGCCCCGATCAGCCCTTCTTCCATCATGATCGGGGAGGTTCTGGCCGGAATGACCAAAGGGCTTTTTGCCTCCCTTTTGACCATTGCTGCAGGCTTTCTTACCTCCTCCCACTTTACTGTGACGCCTCTCTTCGTTGCCACCTTACTTCTCAATTGTTTTTTATTCGCATGTCTTGGGATTATTACCGGCATGATTTCAAAATCCCACGAGGACACGTCCACCTACTCCAATTTTTTCATCCTCCCCATGTCTTTTTTCAGCGGAACGTTCTTCCCAGTGGACAAAGTGCCTCTTTCCATCAAGGCGATTATCTACATCATGCCCCTGACCCATACCAATATTCTCATCAGGAAGGAAAATCTTGATCAGGAGGGTCTGCTGTCGCTCGTTGTTCTTTTGGCGTTCGTGGTTGTTTTTTTTGTCTTCGGTTCTCAACTTATCAGGAGATATAATGAATGATACTTCGAGGAGGTTAGAAATGAAAGCGCTGACAGTCATGTGGTCGTCCTACCTGCCACTTCTTCGGGAGGCGGCCAAGGGACTTGGTATCCAACTGTCCGGCTATTCAACGAAGCAGATCAACAGAAAAACGGAATTGATCGAAAAGATCAGCGCCGAGCTCGACAGGGTTGATCTGGTGCTTCTTTACAGGACGAATGATCCCTTCTGGGAGGAAATGGAAGATGCCCTTCGTCAGGTTAGAGAAAGGATTCCGCTCATTGTTGTTGGAAGCGATCCTTCCTTCGGGGCCTTATCGAATGTGAATCCGGAAGTGGTTGTCCAGGTCTATCGGTATGTTCTATTTGGCGGTCAAAAGAACATGACCAATATGTTCAAATATCTGCTCCACATGATCTTTGGCGATGATGCATCCTTTGAAGACCCGGATGAACTCCCCTGGCAGGGGATTTGCCACCCCGGTATGGGAAAGACTTTCCAGAGCAGTGAGGAATATCTTTCTGCCTACAGGGAATACCTTTCTGTTAAACCGGCTGCTTATGTGGGTCTTCTCTTCTCCCGTTCAAACTGGGTGAGTGGGAATCTGGAAGTGGAGACATCTCTCGTATCCAGCCTTGAAAGGCAGGGATTGGGGGTGATCCCGGTCTTTCTCTACTCCTTGAAAGATAGGAATCTCGGTAACCTGAGCGGTGTGGAGGTGGTGGAGCAGTTTTTCATAAGGGAAGGATTCTGTTCTGTTGATGCCATTGTAAAATTGACCGCTTTTTTTCTTGAGAGCAAAAGAGGCGGGATAAAAGAGACGGATGCCCCGTCGGGAGTCGAGTTTCTGAAGAGATTGGGGGTCCCGGTCTTTTCACCGGTGATTTCCTATTACAAGGACAGTGAACAGTGGTTAAGTGACGGCGAGGGTCTCGGGTCGCAGGTGGGCTGGAGTGTGGCCATGCCAGAATTTGAAGGGGTAATCGAACCCATTCTGGTCGGAGCCATTCGAGGCGTTTCCGATTATAGGGAAGAATCTTATGAAGCCATCAATGATCGGATCGACAGGCTGGCGAAAAGAGTGGCACGCTGGATAAACCTGCGAAAAAAACCGAACTCAGAAAAAAGGGTTGCCTTCATCCTTCACAGTAATCCATGCGCAAGCGTGGAATCGACAGTTGGTGCAGGAGCCCACCTTGATACCCTCGAGAGCGTCTCCGACCTCCTCCAAAGGATGGCAGGCAAAGGCTACAGCATCACCCCTCCTGAGAGCGGAAAGGCATTGATCGACGAAATCATGGCTAAGAAGGCTATCTCGGAGTTCAGGTGGACCTCTGTTGAGGAGATTGTGGACAAAGGCGGTGCACTGGATTGCATCGAGAAAGAACGATACCTTCAATGGTTTGACGAATTGCCTGATGCTACTCAAAAGAGAATGATCGAGGTTTGGGGAAATCCTCCGGGAGAAAAGAAGGATGGAATCCCACCCGCCATGGTCTATGAAGGGAAGATCGTGGTCACGGGGGTGCGGTTTGGAAATGCCGTTGTCTGCGTCCAGCCGAAGAGGGGATGCGCCGGCGCCCGGTGTGATGGCGAGGTCTGCAAGATCCTCCATGACCCCTCTGTGCCACCGCCTCATCAGTACGTGGCAACATACAAATGGCTTTCAAGAGATTTTGGAGCAGACGTGATCATCCATGTCGGAACGCATGGCAACCTTGAGTTCCTTCCCGGTAAGGCGACAGGGCTTTCGTCAGGCTGCTTCCCGGACATTGCCATTGATACCCTGCCCCATCTTTATATCTATAACAGCGATAACCCCCCGGAAGGGGTTATCGCGAAGCGAAGGAGCAACGCCGTCTTGATCGATCATATGCAGACGGTCATGGTTCGGGGAGACCTGTACGGTGATCTGCTTGAGATGGACAAGCTGCTTGAGGAGTACAAAAGATACAAGCAGACGGAGCCTAATAAAGTCCATACGCTGATGCACATGATAATCGACAAGGTTAAACAGCTAAACCTCCTGGATGGGGACGTGCTTACTCACAGCAATTTCGATGAGAAGGTGCAAGACATTCATGAACGGCTCTCCATCCTGAAGAATACTTATATTCCCAAAGGGATGCACATTTTCGGCAGGTTGCCCGAAGGTGAGGCGTGTACAGATTTTATCTATGCGATCCTCCGCTTTGACACAAGCCCGGATTCTCTCCGGCCCGTTGTTACACAGATCGTCGCCCGCGAATCGGATTTGGAGGGAGATGCGATCAAAGAGAAGGTCGAGACCACAGCAAAGACCCTGTGCAAGGACTACATTGAACGAGGCGTGGACCTCGAAAAAAGTCTTGCCGATCAATTTTCAATTCTGGAGTCTGAGCGCATTGCGCTGAAGGTCATACAGGGAAAGATCGACGGCATCCGCAAAAGGATTCTCGATTCGGATGAAACAGGGGCCCTGCTTTCAGGGATGAACGGACGCTATATTGAACCTGGCCCCTCCGGACTCATCACCCGGGGAAGGCCCGATGTTCTGCCCACAGGTCGAAATTTTTACTCTCTTGACCCGCAGACCATCCCTTCGCGTGCAGCATGGGAGATCGGCAAGTCACTTGCTGAAAAAACTCTTGAAAAATTTCTGCATGAGGAGGGGACCTATCCTGAAAATATCGCTTTTTACTGGCAGTGCACTGACATCATGTGGTCAGACGGAGAGGGAATGGCCCAAATGATGGCCCTTCTGGGCGCAAAACCGCTCTGGCAGAAAAACGGAAGGATCAAGGGATTTGAAATCATCCCGCTCGATCAACTGGGGCGTCCACGCATTGATATCACGGTGCGGGTTTCAGGTATCACGAGAGACAATTTCCCTGGCTCAATCGAACTTATGGATGAGGTGGTGCAGGCTGTAGCAGGACTTGATGAACCGGCCTACCTCAACTTTGTGAGGAAACATACGCTGGAGAGGCTTGCCGGCGCAGTGAATCCCGATAAGAATACCTTGAGAAAAGCGACTTACCGGATCTTTGCCAGTATGCCTGGCACCTATCAGGCAGGCACGCAGCTTGCGGTCTATGCCTCCGCATGGAAGACCGAAAAGGACCTTGCCGATGTCTTCGTTTACTGGAACGGTTATGCTTACGGGAAGGGCGTCTTTGGCGATTCCGCGCACCAGAGTCTCAAGGAAAACCTCAAAATCGTCGGCATGACTTTCAACAAGACGGTCACGGATGAATACGACCTGACCGGGTGCTGCTGCTATTTCGGGGCACACGGAGGGATGATCAATGCCGCAAAGGTGATGTCCGGGAAGGAAATCAGGAATTATTACGGTGACACCCGTGACCAGAATGAAATCAGTATCAGGACCCTTTCTGAGGAAATACGCAGAGTAACCAGAGCAAAGCTGTTGAACCCGAAATGGATCGAGGGAATGAAAGCGCATGGTTACAAAGGAGCAGGTGAGATCAGCAAGAGGGTGGGCCGTCTCTACGGATGGCAGGCAACGGCAAAGGCCGTGGATGGCGTGATCTTCGATGATGTGGCACGCACATTCATGATCAACGAAGAAAACAGGAAGTTCTTCGAACAGCATAATCCATGGGCGTTGGAGGAAATGGCAAGAAGGTTAATTGAAGCGGTTGAGCGCGGCCTGTGGAATCCGTCACCTGATGTCAGAGAGGCACTAAAAGAGATCTATGTTGAAGTGGAAGGCTGGATAGAGGAAAAGATGGGAGATGTCAAAGGCGATTTCCAGGGTGGAAGCATTGATATGGTTACGAAAGAGGAAGTGGAAATATGGAAAAAGAAGATGGAGGAACGATTGGGATGATATTTCCGTTTACTGCAATTGTTGGACAGGAGGAGATGAAGACAGGGTTGATACTGAATGTCATTGACCCTTCGATCGGCGGTCTTCTGATCATGGGAGAAAAGGGGACGGCAAAAAGCACAGCAGTGAGGGCTCTTGCGGACCTCCTGCCTGAGATTGAAGTGGTAAAGGAGTGCCCTTTTAACTGTGATCCAGATGGCTTTCTCTGTAATCAATGCAGAGAACGGTTGAGCAAGGAAGGGCATCTTCACCGTGAGAGGAAAAAGATGAGGGTGGTTGAACTTCCGCTCGGTGTTACTGAGGACAGGCTGGTTGGCACCCTCGATATAGAGCATGCCCTGAAAAAAGGCGAGAAACGGTTTGAACCGGGCATATTAGCAAGCGCCAACAGGAACTTTCTGTATGTCGATGAAGTCAATCTCTTAGAGGACCATATTGTGGACTTATTGCTGGATTCTGCTGCCATGGGTGTGAACACCGTAGAAAGAGAGGGTATATCTTTCGTTCACCCTGCCAAATTCATTCTTGTCGGCACAATGAATCCTGAAGAGGGTGATTTGAGGCCACAGCTTTTAGACAGATTCGGATTATGTGTCCGTGTCGTATCCATTCAGGATAAGGGAGAACGGATGGAGATATTGAGAAGGAAGGCGGCATTTGATTCAAACCCTGAAGATTTTTTGCTGGCCCGGAGTTCAGAGCAGAGAGACCTTGCCGGGAAAATCGTAAGGGCAAAGGACAGGCTCAATAGCATCAGGATTACAGACGATATACTCGGCAAGATCGTTGATATAACGTGTTCTTTGAATCTTGATGGACACAGGCCTGACATCGTGATTATGAAATCTGCACGTGCGTTATCTGCCTTCAGAGAAAAGGATACTATAGAGCAAGATGATATAAGAGATGCTGCGTCTCTGTCTTTAAGCCACAGGCTCAAAAGGCTGCCGTTTGAGGATATAGGCAATGAAAGTAAGAAGATGCAATCAATTCTTTGGGGGATGCAGGCATGACATTTAGTGATTTTGTCGGACATGAAGATGCAAAACTTGCATTGATTTTGAACGTAAGCGACACTCGTTGCGGGGGGGTACTATTTATCGGCGAAAAAGGTAGCGGTAAATCGACCCTTGCGAGGTTTTTTAAGAATATCCTACCAGAAGATATGCCCTTTGTGGAAATGCCCCTCAATGTTACAGAAGAGGCGCTTCTTGGCGGCATTGATATCGAGGCTACTATCAAGGCTGGTAAGCGGATAATTCAGAAGGGTATCTTAAGCCGTGCTGATGGGGGTGTGGTTTATATTGATGATATTAATCTGCTTTCCCCGGAGTTAGTTGCGCTTATTCTTGAGGCGCAGGGAAGAGGAGAAAATATTATTGAAAGAGAAGGGGTCACACTAAAACACCCTTCCAGATTTATTCTTGTCGCAAGCATGAACCCGGAAGAAGGAGCGCTTTCCCCACATCTTCTTGACCGCTTTGGAATGTGTGTTGTATGGGAAGGTTTGAAAGAGACCTCTATGAGAATAGAGATTATGAAAAAGCGCCTGCCCGAGGTCTTTACCCCTGATGATGAAGGCCTAAGTCTTGACGAAGGGCTAAGGCTTAAAATAAACGCCTCGCGCACAAGGCTTAATGATGTGATTATTACCCAGGAAATAAATGACTATATCGTCCAACTCTGCCTTGAAAGCTCTATCTCAGGGCATAGAGGCGACATCTTTCTTTTATATGCAGCACGGGCATATGCAGTGTTCTGTGAAGATGAAGAGGTAACAGAGAAACACGTAGATGAAGTTTTGCCTCTTGTTCTCACGCACAGAAAAAGGATTCTTCAACAAATGGAGGAGCAGCAAAGAGAGCATCAGGAAGAAAAGCAACAATCAAAACAGGATGAACATACGGACAGGCAGGAACAGAGCGATCCTAAATCTGGAAAAAATAATCCGGAAAAACCACTCAATGGAAGTGATAAGGGCATGGATAATGCGGATACGCTCTCAAAAGAACTCAGTCCTCACGAAGAGGTTTTTCCTTTAGGGAATACCTTCAAGACAAGGCATTTTGTCTTTCGAAAAGACCGGTTGAACCGGTTTGCTTCTGGGAGGAGGACAAAAACGAGGTCAAAAGATAAAGGTGGCAGATATGTAAAAAGCATTCTGCAACCAAGAAACGATATTGCTATTGACGCAACGATAAGGGCAGCAGCGCCTTACCAGAAAATCAGGGGCAGGGAAAACACCCTTCTCATTTGTGAAGAAGACTTGAGATACAGGCAGAGGGAAAGAAAGATGGGGCACCTTGTCGTCTTTGTTGTGGATGGTTCGGCCTCAATGGGTGTCCAGAGAAGGATGGTAGAGACCAAAGGGGCGGTGCAATCTTTACTTCTGGACTGTTATCAAAAACGGGACAAAGTCTCCATGATTGTTTTTAGAAAAGATAAAGCCGAGGTCATACTTCCTCCAACATCAAGCGTAGAAATGGCATCAAGAAGATTGAGGGAGGTTCCTGTAGGAGGTAAAACCCCTCTGACAGCAGGACTTCTGGAAGCATATAAACTTATCAGACGTTTTTCTATGAAATCACCTGAAACAAGATTTCTATTAGTTCTGATAACAGACGGGAGGGCCAACCAGACCATGACGGATACACCCGTTCGGGATGAAATAAAAAGGGTGGTTGATCTTCTCAACGAGTTACACGTTACAGATTTTATTGTGGTCGATACAGAAGATAAAAAAGGATTTATAAAAACCGATCTCGCTTTACAGATTGCGTCACAGCTTAGAGCGAATTATTATACGGTAGAAAATATAAAGTCGGAATTCCTTACCGAATTGGTTCAGATAAAGAGGAAGGGGCTGTCTTAGGAAAAAATCTTTATTAATCATCCCTGAAAAAGTCGAATTTAAACAAAACTCGAGACGGATGGCAAAGCCAATCGAGCTTTAGACGGACTGCTTGAGTTAAGAACACCACGGGATGTTAGATTTCTAACCGAACTCCGTGAAAGCCTCCAGGTCCGTCAGTAGTGTTTCCAAGTGTATGTCATATTTCTGTGCAACTTCCCTCAGAGTCTGAAAGAGGGCCTCACAACAAATGCAGACACCGGCTTGTTCGTCATATTTTTTGAAAATAGCCTCGCTCCCTTTGTAGCGGCTAACCACATCTAAGACAATCATTTCCGGCAGGATGTGTTTCTCTTCTTTGGAACTAACCTTGCTCATGTTTTTCTTCATGCTTTCCCGAAAGAATTTCTCTTAATGCCTTTGGAATGTACTGAATGATGTCTCTCACCTGGGTGGCAGGTGTGGGATGTGCATAAGTTCCTGCCAATCGATTCGTGCGGGCTGCTACAATGGCGGCCTCCTGAATATTCATACCGGCTGCACTGAGGGCAGCGACAATCCCGGTCAAGGTGTCTCCAGTCCCGCCGATGGCCTCCATGGCCTCTTCCATAGGCTCATCGATGATTGCCTGAATCCCCTCTTTGTTCGCCAAGTAATCCTTCCTCCCCTTAACAAGAAGATACTGCGGAGCATTTCCGTGGGCATATGCCCTGGCAATCAAATCTGGCACATGGTTCTCTTCGTGCAAGAGAAATCCTCTTGTATAAAAGGGATGGGGAGCAACCTCATCCGCAAGAAAGGCAAGTTCTCCAACATCGGGAGTAAACAGATCGTAGGCATTGGCTCTTCCACTCATCTTGGCAACATACATATATCCTGCATCTGCGACGAAAATGGGCCTCTTCTTCATCTTTTCGATGACAGAGAGAATTCGATTATGCCAGCCTATAAGGGGCTGTATATAATGAAAAGCAATGATATGGAAATCTGTTTGGCTCAGATGCTTTGCCAAATATTTATAAAGTTGTTGACTGCCTTCTCCACGGCCAATATCTCCGACCAGGTAGCCAAAGGGTTCTTCCTGGCCCAGCGCTTCTCCAACCTTGGCGGCCGCAGCGAGCAGAGCTGGAGTGCCTCGATTCACGGCGACACTTCTGCCCTGTATGGAGATGTTTCCATTCTCCAGAGTTACCTTCCCTGCAAGCAATGGGAACTCAGGGTCTGGAACAGTGCCTACGACTGCGAGCATCTTCGTCTCATCTCTTCATAAGCTAACTGAAGGGCATAGCCACAGAGAGTATGTCCAATCTCTCGAGGGCTCGGAGCCTCGCTTAAAAGCTTGCCCACCATCTGTTCCGCCAGATATGGAACGTCCGGGCAGCCACCCCCGGAAATATTGACGATGGTCAAAGATTCTTTATCAACCGTCAGTTTCATGTTGGCAGCCTGCACCATCAGGTACCTGCCGAAGTCCCTGATCTGAAAAAGATCCACAGGTTGCAGCAAAGGGCTCGTGACAGGGACTGCCTGAAGGGGTGGAATTCCAGCATCCTGCAAGATCTTAATAATCTTCAGTTCCTCGATCAGGGGAAATTCGATGACGAGGTCGCAACCACTCCGAATCTCGGGCGGTGGTCCCATAACACGGATTTCCCACCCCTTCTTTTTAAGCAGATTTTCTGCCTGGATCACCTCACTCGTGTTTTCGAATACCAAGAAACCACGATCCGCCCTTTCTTCGACTGCTTCGTTTGACCCTTTTCTTTTTAGAAACTGGAAAAGTGGCATCACTGCTCCTTTGAGATGGTGATCCGATAACCGCTTCTTTCTGATTCGACGCTCTTCACGTTCCATCCTTGAGCAGTTGCAGCCCTGGAAACGTTTTCCTTGGATGTGTCCGTATCCACGAGGATTACTATCTCTCCTTTGTTCATCTTTTTGATTTCATTGATGGTTAACAGAACAGGTTGGGGGCATGAAAGCCCTCGTGCATCAACGATCTTATTCATTTTCATCCCTCCTTTTTTAAGCGACTTCTTTTCTCATTGTGAATCCAATAAACAGACAGCTAAGAAGTCCAATGATCACAGCGGCAATGCCGTAAGGCCCAACACCATCCGGAGAGCTGGCAAGGCCGAAGTTATGGGCAAAACCGGCACCGACAATCATCCCCAAGACAAAAACCCCTGCATCTCCGTCACCCTCTCCCGCAAGAAAGAGCTGCCGTCCGGGACATCCTCCGGCCAGGGCAAAGGCCAAACCCGCCAAGACCATACCTCCGAAATTCCAGAGGCCCATCGTGTGGGCCACGGGTTGTTTGGCAAAACCGGGATGAAATTGTCCTAAAATCAGATTGATGATGAAAGCCACAACGACAAGGGCTATCGCTCCTGAGAGGAGATGGGTATGTCTGAAAAGGACAAAATCCCTGATAGCCCCCATGGTGCAAAAGCGGCTTCTCTGCGCCAGGAATCCTATGCAGAGGCCAATCACCAATGACACAAAAAGCGGCGCATGCATGGAACCTGGACCTTTGATGCTGTAAAGAAGAACTCCGCTTTTTTCCTGTCCCTGAATCTGTGGGAAGATGAGCATTAAAACAAAGAACCCGAGCATCGTAAGAGGCAATAACCATCCTACCGAGGTATGAGTGGTCTGGGAACGTCCCAGATTATAGCCACCTCTAAGAAACAAAGTACCAATCCATACCCCTCCGATGAGTCCGAGCAAGCCGAAAATGGCGTTCCCATCACCGCCTGCAAATCGGAGCATCGCCCGCCAGGGACATCCCAAAAAGACCAGGGCTCCAATCATGGCAAAGACACCAAGGAGAAATCGAACAATGGGAGCAGAGCCTGCCCGTGCACGGAATTCCTTAAAAGCATAGGCTGCAATCAGTGAGCCAAGGACAAAGCCGATGATCTCGGGCCGCATGTACTGAACGACAGCCGCCCGATGCAGTCCGAGGGTGCCAGCAATATCCCTCTCAAAGCAGGCCACGCAGATGCCCATATTAGCCGGATTGCCCCACCTCTGCAAAAGCGAAGCAAAGACTCCAATAAAAGCTCCTACAGAAACAATCCCCCACCGAGTTGAAAAAAATGTTTTTAAAGATCCCATAAACAGCCTCCCTTCTAAAATAAGATAAACGCGTTTCCTCTGATGAGGAATACGCTCATGGTCGAATCAAGCGGTCTGCCGTTAAAAGAGACTGCGCAATTTCAAACATATTGGAAACCCTTCCCACTCTCAACCTCTCCTTCAGTCCATAGAAATCAAGGCAGGTGCCGCATGAAAGGATCTCAACCCCTTTTTTGGACAACTCGGCCAAGGTTTCAAGAACATCCGAACCTTCAGAGGTCAATCGAACTCCTGAATTAATGAAAATGACCGCAGAAGGTTTGGGCTCCAGCTCGATCAGCGTTTTCAAAAATGACCTCATCAGGATCGAGCCCAATTCGTCCTCCCCAATGCCCATGAACTGAGAATTGATATAGACGACGATCTTTTCCTTTTTCTGCGGCAAGGTTGCTTCTTTTCCCTCTCCTCCCTTTCTGATATGGAGATAAAAATCCTGTCCTTTTTCCATAATCTTCACATCACATCTTTGACTTTTTGCAAAACGTTCGACATTGTCCCTCGACGACTGGTTATCAACGATAAGAATAAATTCCCCTTCCTTTTCCTCTTCCAATGCCTGTTTTGCCCTTAGCACCGGCTGCGGGCATCCCAACCCTCTGCAATCAATCTCTTTCATTGGCTTTCTCCCTTCGATTATTCCTTGTTGTTGTTCATTTACCTTCTCATTTCTTTCTTGCTGTTTCCTCAGCCTCACCCATGAACAGTATTTATTGTTCCAAGTGTTTGATTGAACTTATTCTCATACTCTTCGCCGTATTGATCCCCTCTTTCCACACTCTTATGTAGAACTCTGTAATCTCCTATCCGCATGGTAAAGCGGATTGAATCAAGATAATCAAAAATCGGTTGGGTCTGAGTCCGGCCTACACCAAGTACTTCCATAGCCTCCCCTAAAGCGACTTGTCCTTTCTTTTCGATCCGCTCTTTTAAAATCCTTTTTATTTCCTCAATTGCCTCTGAATGAATCACTCGATGATTTCTCAATTTAACCAGTCTCCCCTCCCCAATCATTAACTTTAATACGGCCTCAACCTCCTTCTCCCCGTAGCGATCTTGGATCCTTTTAAGGACGTTCAATGGCAGGGGTCTAAAGCGATACCATTTGCAGACTCCATCCAATTGGTCATAGACAAGTTTTTGTTTTGCATCTAATTTTGCCTGAAATCCAGCTATCTTGATCCTTCCTTTTTTAATCTTGATCTTTCCTTCATTATAAACTTCCCGGAGAACGGCTTCGTATAATCGGCGATTTAATTGAGGAGAGATTTTTGACCAGATTTCCTCCTGGGAGGCATCCTTAAGATTGGGTTTTCTTTCGTGAAAGTTGTTAATCCTCTCCAGTATCTCTGTTTTCAATTGGTCGTAAGATTCTTTATGGATCACGGAATCATCTTCTATAAATAAAATTCTATTCTCTTTTGATAAATGATCACAAGCCGTCTCGATTTCATGTTGGGATAAACAAAGCCTTTTAGCCAATTCCGGAAGCCTGACCGGTCTAAATCTCTCTTTCTTGATAAATGCTTCAACCGTTTCATGGTTGATTCTTCTTTCCAACACTTTTAGGTGGTCAATCGGTTCAGGTTGGATGGATCGATATTTCTTCGGGTTGATCTCTAAGATAACGCCACCACCGATTGTGTTCATAGGACTTAACGTCCTGATGATATATCTGTCATAGGGAAGGGGAGATAACTTGTTTTCCAATCTAAACTGGACAAAGCAGGTCTCCCGTGGATGAAGGATATCTTTATCCATCAATATCATTCGGCCAATGACTTCAGAGGTCCCTGAATAAAATTTCACCTTCATTCGGTTATGAAGAGGGTATTTATTCGATTTTAAATATTGAAACGTTGCATTAATAAGATGTGTTGATATTAGGGAATGAGGCCCACCTGCAACCATCCCTCTTTCTATGTCCTCCACTTTTACATTGGGTAGGTTCAGCCCCACCCGATGGCCAGCATACGCCTCGTTTACCCATTGATTATGAATCTGGATATTTCGAGCATTGGTCGTTTTACCGAGAGGATAGATTTCGATGACATCCCCTCTTCTGACCTTTCCGGATGCAATCGTGCCTGTCACAATCGTTCCATAACCTGCCATGGTGAAGACCCGATCGATTGGGAGGCGAAATACCCCATCTCGATCTTTCTCCACTACCTGTTGTGATATGTCTTCTATTGCTCGATTTATCTCTTCTATTCCCTGTCCTGTCTTGGCAGAAAAGGAAATGAGCGGCGTGTCCTCAAGAAAAGTTCCCTGGATGAGGTTTCGCACCTCTTCGGTAGCCATAAGAAAGATTTCCTCATCCACAAGATCAACTTTGGAAATAACAACCAGGCCGTATTGGATGTTTAAAAGCCTTAAGATATCAAGATGTTCACGAGTTTGAGGCATCACTCCGTCATCGGCTGCAACGACCAAGATGGCGATATCTATTCCTGATATCCCTCTGAGCATGTTCTTGATAAACCGCTCATGTCCCGGGACATCCACAACAGAAACGGTCTGCCCGGAAGGAAGCCTCCAATAGGCAAACCCTGGTTCAATGGTCATCCCCCTTTCTTTCTCTTCTTTAAGGCGGTCAGTATCTATCCCTGTCAGGGCCCTTACCAGGGCTGTCTTTCCGTGATCAACATGTCCTGCTGTTCCAACTACTATGTTCTTTTGATCACCATTCATTTAAACAACCCAAAATGAGTGGAGGGGGCAGGGGGAATCGAACCTCCTCCTCGTTTTTTAGACGAGGCCAACGGGTTTGCAGCCCGCGGGGTGCCCAGCACCACTGCCCCCCGATCAATTATCTTTATGATTTCTGAGCAATCATTGCCGCTCCATAGGCCCCCACCATTTGTGGATCTTCGGGGACCTTTAGGTCGTAGCCAAGTGCGTCACTCAACAGGTTTTTGAGACAGGGGTTTTTTGCAACCCCTCCCGCAAAAACAATATCGGGTGTCGTTGAAACCCGCTTCAACAGGGAAAGGGTCCGATTTAAAATAGCCATGTGAATACCGCGGGCGATGTCTTCCCTTTTCTGTCTTTTGGCCAGGAGAGATGTCACTTCTGATTGGGCGAACACGGTGCACATACTGTTGATCTGAACCTTTTCTTTAGCATTCAATGCTTCCTTTCCGAATTCTTCTATAGGGTAACCGAGAGTCTTGGCCATCACCTCCAAGAAAACACCGGTTCCTGCAGCGCACCTGTCGTTCATTTCAAATTTAGTTACCCCTCCTTTATCACCTAAAGCGATCACCTTTGTATCCTGTCCCCCAATATCCAAAATGGTTCGACATTCCGGGAAAATTGCTCTTGCACCTTGGGCAAAGGCCTTTATCTCAGTTATCGTAGGCGCATCAAATTGGGTCTCAAAGAAATGCCTGCCATAGCCGGTGGCCAGTATCCTGTCAAAAGAGATCTGAGCCATGAGCCTGTTACATTGTTCAAGAGGATCATGTGTCGTGTCAACAAGGAGGGAAGTAACGATTTTCCCCTCCTCAATAGCGACCAATTTAATGGTTCTCGAACCGATGTCGATTCCGGCTGTTCGCATTTAACCCCTCACCATCTCAAGGAATGCCTCGATTCGTGTCTTTAATTGACCTGCATCCTCCATTCCATAATCTGATTCGATCTTGAGAGTTGGAATTCCTTTTTGCTGAAGAGCTTTTTCCACCTTATAGGCTTCCATCGAATATGGGGTACAGAACTGGATATTGTAATGGATCACCCCGTCCGCTTTGAATTCTTTGGCAAGATCACGGATATGTCCGATTCGTTCCTCATTCGGCGTAAAGCAGGCGCAATCGATCTTCATGTATCGATCGACAATGGCCTCGATCATGTCATCCAGGGTCTTTCCGTCCTCTTTGACCAGATCCCTTGTGCTTCTTTCTCCCGCACAGGACTCCTCTGCAACAACGATAGCCCCGCTTGTTTCAACTATAAAGGGGATCTTCCAGTTGGGCACGGCCATCGGAGAACCAGACATCAAAATTCGAGGGGTTCTGTTTTTAACCACACCCACTCCATTCTTCACGCGATCTTCGAGTTCATCACAGAGGGCTTGAATGCTCTTGGTAAATCGAAGAGGGTCGTCATAGAAAGCAATCTGATTAACCAGAAGGGCGTCCAGGCCTGAGATGGGGGAAGGAATGGCTTTTCTGAGCGTGCTTAGCCGCTGAAGGGCTCTCCGTTTATCGTTGGCTGTCTTAATGCCCTGTCTTAAGTTTTCTGGTGTAATCTTTCGTCCTGCGATCTCCTCGACTTTTTCTTTGAATTGCACCACTTCCCCTCTCCATAAGGCTCGGTCTCTTTCTGTCTTCATCTGGGGGATTTCCATAACATAAGTTTCTTTATAATCATTCAGAATCTCGTAGGCCTTTTTCTTCCCATCGCAGGTCGTTTCTCCCACAACCAGATCGCTTGCCTGAATGTAAGGGCAGAGCCCTGCCAGCTTAAATCCCATAAATGACTTGATCAATGCACAGGTGTTACGTGGTAGGACCTTCTCCGCTTCATCAATGCCAATCTCCGCTCCCGCACAGAGCCCTACACAGGTTCCTCCTACCGCCAAAATCAATTCTTCAGGCACATAGACACAGAATGTCCCGATGACTTTGTTTCCTTTTTTCTTCGTCTCCATCAGCTCTTCAATACGAAGCCCATGAGCCTCTGAGATTACAAAATCGAGATATTGCATGCCTTTCGGACGGTTTTCCTGCGATAGATAGATATCCTTATAGGCCTTCCCAAGAACCGCTAAAAGCTGGTCGTGACCCTCTAAGTTCAAACCTAATTCCTTCCACATCGGACGGTAATCTTTCTGTTCCATGGATTTACTCCTTGTTTTAAATTATTGTCGGCGTCATGAATAAGTTTACATATAAAACTGTAGGGTAAGCCTTCAGGCTTGCCTGCCTGCGGTAGGCAGGCTTTAAGCAGGGCTAAAGCCCTGCCCTACGTTTAGTTATTTTTGTCGTTTACAATAGTCTGAATAGATAGCACTTCAGGCTATCCTAAAAAGTGTCTTTTTAGGGATCGAATTTGGTGAAAAATAACAGGAAGATTGGTGAATCAGGAGTTGTGAGGATAACCCGGAGAATTCAAGGGAAGACGAGAGCCACCAATCTGCCTTGCCATAATTCTTAGCCATTCTCTCCCATTCAGGTTAACTAACCCACACCTATGGGCTTGGGCTCTGTCTCATGATAGATAGACAAAATTCCAGCTAAGCAGCATTAGACTCTCACCTCCCTCCCACTTAGGATAAACTAAACTGACGGTAATAAATAACTCGCCTAGAGCAGGGCTTCAACACTGCATCATTAAGCAAGCCTGAAGGCTTGCCCTACAAAAATAATTATTGCCGTTAGTTTAAATTTCTTTCTAATCTAAATTCCCCTATATGTCAAATTGGAAATTTCAATATTAAACCCCCCAATTATCAAATTTCACAATAATTGAGAGCTACCGAAAAGCATTGATTAATTGAGTTGAATTATATTTAAAGATATCCTCCAAACTCTTCGTATATTCAACTCCGGGAAAATTGATCACATGGATGTATTTACACTTCGCATTCACTGCGATGGTCTGTGCTGTTGGAAAGTGAAGCATATCGACGACCAAATCAGGCTTTTGGACAAGAGCCTCAGCAATTGCCTTGGGTGTTAATTCACCAGGAGCGATCACTTGTACAATGGAGAGTCCAGCCCACTTTGCAAAAGGTTGGGCAAATCGGTGCACGACCGCCCTCTTCGCTGAAAAGGGAGAGAGTTTTTCATTCAGCCCTTCCAGTTTTCTTAAAAAATCTTCTTCCCAAATCTGTTCCTCCTTCTCCGTCTTTAGGACTGCAGCGATCTTTCGGGCCTGAACCATCAGATTTTCTGGAGAGGTTCCGGTGTCGATCTGAATGGCGAGGATATTCTTATTTTTAGACGTCTCCAAAAGTTTTGAAACCATCCTCTCATAACCTCCGTAAACCACGATATCTGCTCCCTCAAACTTCAAGAGATCGGAAGGCCTCAAATCGTATTCCGGAGGATGTCTCATTTCTCCGGGCGTGATCACTCGAACCTCTTTGGCACCGGCTGCCTTCGCAATCGCTCCTGCCAGTGAAGTGGAGGCCACGACAATCTCTTTCGCCATAGGTGCCGTGGGACAAAAGAGGATAACACAAAAGAGAAAAGGCCATAAAACTTTGTCGAATCTCATCGCCACTCTATCTTACAGTTGCAAAAAAGTCGCATAAGAATCAGAGGGGGATGCTGAAAAAGCTTTATAGCGGCACCCTTTAAAGATGAACTCCTAATGTTGGAAAGATATTCCATAGTTCACAGAAGGTGACAATGACCGATACCCATAAGAAATATAGAATGGCCGCATTATAAAGCTTTGAAAGCATTCCTCTCTGATAAATTTATGCAACATTAAGGTCTATCTTACTTTCTCAAGACGGGATGCCCCCCCTTCTGAAAAGAAAACATCCAGCAATGATCAATGAGGCGACGAGAATGATCGTGGAACTCGTGGGGATATCAAAGACAAAAGAAAAGTAGAGGCCCGCCATTCCTGAAAGGAGTCCAAACAGAGAGGAAAAGAAAAAGGTCTGTTTCAGGCTTCTGGAAATGAGCGTCGCTGCCATCGCCGGCAGAAGGACAAAGGCATCGATGAGAAGGGCTCCGATCAGTCGCATCGATACCGCAATGGTTAAACCGAGCATGAAGATGATCAAATAATAAAAGAATTTTTCAGGGAGGCCTACCGCCAGGGCAATTTCACGATCGTAAAGAATGGCCTGAATCTCCTTAAAAAAGAGAATGACGATGCTCAGGATGATGAGGCTGATTCCAATTACAAAGAGGAGATCCAATCCACTCAATGAGAGAATATTTCCCCAGAGGATGTTAAAGGCTTGAAGAACATGGATGTCGGCTTTATAGATGAGAATAAAGGCAAGGGCAAGGGTGAGGGTCATGAAATATCCCGAGAGAATGCCAACCCCTAATTTCATTTTTTCCGAAATGGGACCTAAAGCCATAGAGGAAAGGATACAAAACAGAAGCCCGGAGAGCAATGGGTCTACTTTAAGGAAAAGCCCAATCGCCCCTCCGAGCAGAGCGACATGCATCATAGCAAAACGGAGGGGGATGAGATTGAGGGAAAGGACGAACACGCCGATTATGGGAAAGGCGATCCCCGCAAAGAAAATGGCAATGAGGGCATGCTGCATGAAAGGAAAGTTTAGTGTCTGAACCCAACTCATATTCTTATTTGATCAGATAACCTTTCCCTTCTTTCAAGAGATAAATTTTATCGCTATATTGTTCCACCAAACGAGAATCATGGGAGACCAAGAGGGTCGTCAATCCCCTTTGATGATGAATGGTGTGGATGGTTTCCATAATCTCGGATTGGGACTTACTATCGAGATAGGTGGTGGGTTCATCGAGAAGTAAAATGGATGGTTCTTGTGCTAACGCCCGAGCCAGGGCGACTTTTTGTCGCTCCCCTCCGGAGAGTTCGTGGACAAGTTTCTTAGAAAATTGACTGATCCCTGCGATTTTCATGGCCTCATAGGCTTTGTCCCAATCGACTTCTTTTGGCCTTTGCATGAAACCGATCTTTCCATATCTGCCTATGAGCACTGCCTCTTCCACAAGAATCGGAAACCGATTAGAGTTTGATTTTTGGGGCACGAGGCCAATATCTCTTCTCAAAAAATCCAAATTCTTAAATTGAAAGAGGTCATGTCCCAACACAGAGACTTGACCTTTAAAAGGCCTGAGCGTCCCATTCACGACTTTCAAAAGGGTCGTTTTCCCAGCTCCATTCGCTCCCACCACAGAGATAAACTCATAGGGCTTCGCCTCGATGTCGACTCCCTCAAGGACGCTCACATGTCCCAAACGAACATAAACATCCTTCAATTCAATGGAATGATGCATTAAATCTTACTTCCTTGTGCCAAAAACTTTTCAGGTTGATTGATAATTTTAATTTCGAACAGACCGGATTCCATCATCAGGCTTCGAATCCTTTCAGGATGTGGAAGGAGGTCATGGGCCACTGGACCTCCGATATGTTGATGGAACTCATTGAGTTCTTCCACACTTTTAAGATGAGCAATATATAGACTCCCTCCGCTCTTAAGAACCCTCACCATTTCAAGAAGAGCTTTCAGCTTATTTGGGAAATGGGGAAGGGCAGAAAAACAGATGATTTGATCGAAAATACCAAATTGAAATGGCAGAGATTCCACGGTAGCGTTGATGAGTATTTTCCCCCCAGGGCATTGGCGAAGCTTTGCCTTCTCCAGCATCTTGAATGAAAAATCAAAACCGATAAGCATTCCTTTTGGACCAATTTTTTGTCTTATCAATGGGAGCAGAATACCCGTACCTGTGCCGACATCCAAGACCCAATGCCCTTGAGCCAATCCGAACCAGCTTACAACTTCTAAGAGCTCAGAGGTTCTATCGTTATATTTGAGCATTTCGTCCCAGGATGATGCGTGACGATCGAAATAATCCCTTAAGTTCTCCATTTTTTCCTCAAAAAAAAGCCATGAAGGTAAGGGTTTTCGAACCTCTTTGCCTTCATGGCCAAAACAAATATAACTCTTGCAGTTTTTGGTTGTCAAATAAATTTTTCTTGACAAGAGATTTAGAATTGATTAAAAAGAATCCAATTTAAAAGCCACGAAGGTTTTGGGCCAGAAGGCCTAACTTTTGTGGCTTTTTTATTCTGGCGAAATCAAAACCACGGAGGTTTTAAGCCCCGTAGAAACGGGACCCTTCGTGGTTTTTTTATTTCGGGAGAAAGGGGGTCCAAAATGAACGTAAAATCTTTATGGGTTAGTATTGGAGTCGCATTTCTGATGGTGGCCAGTTTCGTAACTTATGTATTTTCCGAGGAACCCAAAGAGGAAATCACCCTGGAAGAAGTTCGGGTGGTTGCCACCCCGATCATTGAGGGCAATTGGGTAAGCGATTATGCCAATCGTATCACCACCGTAAGTGATCGACAGATTGAAGACCTCAACGCGTTGGATTTTCCATCGGCTTTAAGAAGAGTCCCTGGAGTGACCATCTCCCGTTACAATCTTGTTGGAAGTTATGGGGGCGCTCAAGGAGGGGCTATTTTTATCAGAGGAATGGGTTCGGAAAGACCTGGAGCTGAAATCTCAATGCTTATTGACGGACGGCCAAGTTTTGTTGGAATATGGACGCACCCGCTCATGGATATGCTAAGTGTGAATAATCTCGACCATATCGATATCTATAAGGGAGCGCAACCGGTACTCTTCGGAAATATGGCGTACGGAGCCGTCAATCTTAGAACAAAACGGATGACCGAGGAGGGTTTTATAACGAGAATCCGCTCGGCCTACGGAACTTATAATACCCTTGATGAATGGATTGAACATGGAGGGAAGAAAGGCAGATTCGATTATTATCTCACAGGAAATTACAAGAGCAGTGATGGACATCGAAGAGATGCTGATGGAGAGGCCCAGAATTACTTCGGTCGAATAGGATATCAGATGATAGATAACTGGGACTTATCTCTAACCACGAGCCGGACCTCCAGCTGGGCAGATGATCCCGGAGTGAAAGGGTCTCCCCAGCCTCCTGTGACCTCTCGGTTCGGACTTCGGGACCAGACATTCGATCTCACGCTCTCTAATAAATATAAAATTGCAGAAGGATTCGTTAAGGTCTACTATGACGATGGCCAGATTCGATGGAAGGACCAATGGAATGGCGTGGGCCCTTTTGACACCAACACGGATTGGAACAATTATGGAATTCGCGCTCAGCAAAAATTGAGACTCTGGACCTCGGGAGAGATCACCCTGGGCTATGATTATGATGTCTATGGAGGAAAGTCTAAAGAAGTCCGATTCAACCGGCCCGCTCCTCCCACAATAAGAATTAAAGAATTAGAGGACACCCATTTCTATAATTCCGCCCCCTACTTTGCAGTCCGGCATACCTTTGGCAAAGAGCTTCAAATCACCCCTTCTTTCGGTCTTCGATACAATATGAGCAGATATTTCGGAAATGACCTTGGGCCTCAAGCAGGAGTCGTATTGAAATATAAGGATACTGAAATCTATGCGCAATATGCTCGTGGATTCAATCTCCCTGGAGTTTATGCCGTCTTTTTCTATGAACTGAACTTCGGTCAAGGGGATAAGTGGAAAGAACTCAAACCCGAGACAATAGACCATTACGAAGTTGGAGTATCTCAGAAAATTACTCGATGGCTGAAAGCGGATGTTGCTTTGTTTTACGACTCCGGCGAGGACCGTCTCGTTTTCAAAGTACCTCCCCCAAGATTCAAGAACCTCGAAAGTTACCGAACAAGGGGGATCGAATTAACGGCCACACTTACCCCATGGAACAACTTCGAATGTTTCGTAGGAGGGACATATCTCTCGCCGAATCCAAATGATCTCCCGTATGCACCCAGAGTCACCTTGACTGGGGGCATATCCTATGTTCTCTGGAAACGGGTATTCATCAATCTCGACTCTCAGTATGTCTCTTCCAGATTCGTTTCAAACCCCCGCTACCCAAGCGCAATTCCTGACAAAGTGGACAGTTACTATCTCCTCAACGGGAAAATCGCCTATCGGTTCAAATACGCAACCCAGAAATGGGAGGGAGAAGTGTTCGTGGCTGGAGAGAATCTGACCAATGTCCATTATGAATATCTGAAGGGCTATCCCATGCCGGGCGCCACAGCAATGGTTGGGGCTAGCATCAGATTTTGAAAATGAGAAATATCATCATAGAGGAAAACATTAAAGTTGACAAAATATATTGATTTTTATAAGATTTTTAAAAATGGAAAAGAAATTTTACTCTATTCTATTCATCCTTTTAGTTTTTCATATTGGCCTTGTCATTCCAAAAACGAAGTTCGAGTGCTCTTGTCATACCCTCTCTCCCCTGAATCTTTTTCTCCTTGTTGTAACTGCCCCTATTGCGTGAGCCAACGAGGTGGATTTCTCTCTGCCTGCGGTTGTCATGAGAGAACCGAGAGTTCTTCAGAAAATATGCCTTTGATTAAAAGGGCATTTTGTTTTTGTGGATCTTCCAATGATGACTTCGATCTCCCCGGGGCGAAATATCCTATCCTTCTGGTTAAAAGCCTGTTTCCACCTCCTGCCCTGGAAATTCATCCCTTCTTCCAAATTCCATCCACTTTAGTTTCACAAATATTTTTACCCCCACCAGAACACCCGTCATGACATTTTCCCTCCCTTAAAGGGGCTATTCTCTTTTATAGACGATTTAGATTCACACGTGAATCAGACCTATTCGTCAGGCATCCAAGCCAATGCCTCGTTAAGTATCTTTTTAGGGAGGATTCAAAATGATAAAACATAAAAAATTCTATTTGATGACAATAAGTTTTATCGTATTATGGTTCTGCTTTCTCCTTGCGCTACCTTTCAACATTGACGCTAAAGAGGAGCCCAAATGGTGTCCCGTTTGTGGGATGAATCTAAAAATGTATCATCAGACGAATAACCGGCTCACCTATTCTGATGGAACAAAGGACCAGACATGTAGCATCTTTTGCGCTGCTCAACTCTATGAAAAAAGACCAACAGAGATCGATCGATGGGAGGTCGTAGATTATGAGACCAAAGGATGGATCGATGCCAAGAAAGCCCACTGGCTGATCGGCAGTGATATCCCTGGTGTGATGACGGCTGTGGGCAAGATCGCCTTCTTATCCGTGGAGGACGTAAAGAAATATGAGAAAAAGCATGGAGGGGTGATCGGCACTTTTGATGATGCATTGAATCGAACCCTCTCTGATATGGGATCGGATAGAAAGATGATCATGGCAAAAGTGGCGGAAAGGGCGAAGATGGGCAAGGATTTGGCAGGAAAGCATGGGTGCTACAAATGCCACGGTGAGGAGGGCAAAGGGGGCACTGCATTAGGATGGAGTGCCCCAGAATTCTTAAAGAAGATGGACAATCGGGTTAAAATTAAAGAGGTGGTTACAAAAGGTTGTCTAGGGATGATGGGTTACGAAGGCAAGATGGATGAAAAGGATCTTCACTCTATCACCCTCTACATCTGGAGCCTGAGGCCAATGAAATGACACAAAAAATCGAAATTCGAAGCATGAAATCCGAAACAAGCACAAATAGGAAAAAATTAGATGGCCTAAAAGGAAAAGTTTGGATTTTTGAACATTTGAATTTCGGATTTGTTTCGTATTTCGATATTCGGATTTCGGATTTAAAAACCACCTATGGCTTAACACTTATTATTTTGATCCTCATCTTCGGTTCCTTATCATGGAGTGGAGAGGTCAAGCGGTGTATTGTGTGTGGAATGGATCTTTCAAAATATCCCCATACGAAATATGTGGTGACGACAACGGAGGGTAAGGAGTTTCAGACCTGTGGAGTCCAATGTGGTCTTACCTTGCATCTCAGGCTAAAAGAAAAATTTAAATCCGCTACAGCAACAGACCTTCTGAGCAATCGACCTTTTGATGCTCAAAAGGGGTTCTATGTTTATAAAAGCACCGTCATCACAGACATGGCTCCTGGTTTTATTTCTTTTGCGACGAGAGCTAATGCTGAAAAATTTCAGAAAGGCTTCGGTGGAAAAGTGGTCACCTATCAAGAAGCACTGGAGATATGGAAAGAGCAGATGAAATAATTTAAATCCCAATCCCTCAAGGCGGGACCAAGATTACTGTAGAGCAGGGCTTTAGCCCTGCGAATATAAGCAAGCCTAAAGGCTTGCCCTACGAGTTTTTATAAACTTATATGACAAGAAAAATTCGATCCTATTTATTCTTTTTAATCATTTTGATCTGTCTGAGCATCTTGGCCATGGCATTGGATCAATATTCTTGGAAAAGGATTCAATCGGAACAGATGGTTGTCTTCCAAAGGATGGTAGGAGGCGTTGGGATGGGAGCCATCAGCACTCCCATCTGGAACTTCATCAATTTTGATCCCCGCATCCAACCCGTGGATGATTCCACACTCTGGCCTATCCCAGGGGGCTACTCTTACGGTCCGGACCGAACTGCAACCGTTTCCTACTTTGAGGAGATACCGGTGAATCAATTAATCCTACAACGTTAAGCTGTCATTCTGAGGAGCCCTGTGGAGTATGAAATTACTCTACAGGGCGACGAAGAATCTCCTTATACAAGAGCAAATTACAGGTTCCCGGATGAGATTCTTCACTCCCTTCGGTCGTTCAGAATGACACAATGGGCCACTTGAAAAAATGAATAAACACCTCAACCTTCTTTTTACTGCAATTGGGAATATCATCAGAAATAAGGTCAGAAGTATCGTTCTCATCCTCTGTCTCATCGCCGTTCTCTTTCCTTTCGTTACTGCCCTTTCAATCTCTGAAGGGATTAAATTCCAATCCCTCATCTCCGTGGAGGAAGGAGCGGACATCTATGTGACTATGGATTATTTTGGCAGCAATGCCCCCATCTCCCTCGATTACCTCGAACGTTTTAAAAAAATGGATGGAGTGACAAAAGTCTTTCCTCGAATCGTTGGAAGAACCTATTTCGCCAATCGGTTAGCGACCATTGTGGGTATCCTCCCTGGGAATCTTCCTAAATCGATTCGTCTTGCCCAAGGGAGAATGTTCAGTGAAAAAGGGGATGTGATCGTCGGAGAAAGTTTGGCAAAAGAATTCCGCCTACAACCCGGTGTTCGTTTCTCCCTTTCGATCAATCCTTCGAAGCTCCTTCGGGTTGCGGGAATTTTTGATTCTAATGCAACGATATGGAGCGCTAATCTAATTTTAATGTCCTTTGAAGATGCTTCGGAATTCTTCCAGATGAAAGGGATGGCAACCGATATTCTGATTTACACAAGGCCAGGATATGCCCCTCTCTTGGCCAAAGAGATCCAACAAAGCGTGGATACCTCATATCCTGATTCATCCGGGCCTCCTTTGAGGGTCCAGGATAAGTCCTTGGTTAAAAGGTACTTTCAAAGAGGATTCAATTACAAGGCTGGGGTATTTACTGCCCTCTATACTGTCGCTTTTGCCCTCGCCATCCCAGCCCTGCTAATCGTTTCAGGATTTGGCCAGACAGAGAGGAGAAAAGAAATTGGGGTCATCAAGGCAACCGGTTGGCAGACCCAAGAGGTGATGGAGATGGTGACATTGGAAAACCTCGTCGTCAGCCTCACAAGCGCTCCGCTCGCTATCCTCTTGGCAATGGCTTGGTTGAAATGGTTCAACGGGGCATTCATTGCCCAGTTCTTCATCGCCGAAATCGGGTTAATGGCCCCATTTCCTGTCCCTTCCCGATTTCTCCCCCTTCCATGCCTTTTTGCTTTCCTCTTTGCTATCGTCCTGACGATGGTGGGAAGCCTTTATTCTACTTGGAAGACGGCTACGGTTCCTCCTGTGGAGGCGATGCGATAATGGAAACGATCATTCGAACAGAGAAGTTAGATAAGATTTATTATCAAGGAAGGCCTGAAGAGGTTCGTGCCCTCAATCAGATTGAGTTAGAGATTCCAAAGAATCGCCTCGTTCTTATCCGAGGTCCTTCAGGCTCCGGGAAGACCACCCTTCTCAATTTAATTAGCACAATCGATCGTCCGACGAGGGGTCGGATTCTCCTTCATGGAGAAGATGTCTCTAAATATTCAGATGTCCAGCTCTCCCGGATTCGCCAAAAAACGATCGGTTTGATTTTCCAAAACTTCAACCTCTTACCCCGTCTGCCTGCCTGGGAAAATGTAGCTTTTCCCTTGCTTCCCCTCGGGGTAATGGAAAGAGATAGGCGGGGAAGATCAGTGGAAATGCTGATTCAATTAAAGTTGGAAAAGAGGATAGATCATGCCCCTGAACAAATGTCTGGGGGGGAACAACAGAGGGTGGCCATTGCCAGGGCTTTAATCAATGATCCTGAAATTGTGATTGCCGATGAACCCACCTCCAATATCGATGCCGAATCGATTAAAATACTCTTAGACATTCTCATGGACCTTAAAAATAAAGGAAAGACAATCATTATCTCCAGCCATGATCCTGTCTTTCTCGATTATAGTGAGATGACTTTCTTTTTAAAGGATGGGAATCTGATCGATACGAAGATAATCCCCCCAACCCCCCTTTAGTCTCCGACCCGGAGCGGTCTCTGACCCGGAGGGCAAATGGGGGAAGGGGGGGATTTAAAGGATGGGAATTTAATTTACTGCGTTTTGATTATTTTCGAGTAGGGGAAAACAATGATCTTAAATGCCCTTAGTATCACTATGATATTTATCGGCGCCCTTTCCGCTCTCTTGGCGATTTGGGGAGGGATTTCATCTCTCATCCTTTATAGAAAATGGAAAAGAACCGCTACGCCTGAAGAAAAAACTTCTCTTGAAGATCGCTCCTATTTAGTTCTCTTAATTATGGTGATCGTATTGTTGATCAGGTTGATCAACTGGCCCCTTTTTTATGTCACTCTCCAGAGTTTCATTTCGGATATCGAAGGGGCTATGTGTATCTTCGGCGTGACTCAGGTGAAAGTAGGTCTTACCCGTTTTTTAGAGTTCCTTAAGCCGACCAATTTCTTCTTGATCGGAGGATGGCTCATGCTCCACGTCCTTGATAGGGCTACCAAAACCTCTCCATTGATGAGGAAGAAACTTCTCCTTCTTTCCATTATCAGCCTCTTCGTGCTGATCGATTCTATGGGAGATATCTTCTTGATGATCGGGATTGCGCCAGAATCGCTCGTCTCTTGTTGCACCACGGTTACCGATATTTTAAACCGACCGACTCGAACCACACCGGAATCCATCTTTGGTCCAGAATATGCTCAGTCTCTTCAGGTCCTTTTTTTCATCACCCATCTTGCCCTGATGGGATTCATCGGTGTGACCCTGAAGTTTAGAATATTTCGCAGGCTGATATTAGGCTTGCTCTCTCTCTTTGCGGTTCTAAATGCTTTCGTCTTCCTCTTATCTCAGATCGAGGTTTTCGCACCAAGAATGATGCATCTTCCCTTTCATCACTGTCTTTATTGCCTCTGGCAATACGTGCCAGATAGCATCGTCATGTTCTTACTTTTCATTTTGGGGACATTCTCTGTGGGATGGGGATTTACAACAGAACTCTTTGGAAGACAAGGAGAAGCAGCAGATTTACTGCCCGGGTATTTAAGAAAAATCTATTGGTTTGCCTTTTTCTTTTTATCGGCATTTTTGATTATGCTCATCATCCATTTACTGGTGGATTAAGATGAAACAAATTTTTCATGACGAAATATCACCCACGAACGATGAAAATTTACCACATCCACCCTCCCCCTTGATGGGGGAGGGGGAGGGTGGGGGTGAATATAGGTTGATTTCCCCCCACCTTAATCCTCCCCCGCAAGGGGGGAGGAGGTTTTCCGGAGATATTTTCTTCGTATTTATGTGGATCCTTTTTCTTCCATTGATTCTCGTCATGTTAGTTTTTGGTTGTAAAAAGAGTGACGCTCCTGGCCGTTGTGATTATGACGGGGTGAAAATCGAGCCTATCTATGCTGTCTATTTTACCCTTCAAGAGGGCACAGAGAAGAAGTTTTGTTCCATTGTCTGCGCCTCTTTAAGTTTTCCAGAACTAAAAAGTCGGATTAAGGAAGTCATTGTGGTCGATGAGCGCTCGGGGACTAAGATCAATGCCTCTCAAGCGCTCTTTGTCGAAAGTGAGGTGGTCACCGTTCCCCATAATAAGAATCGAATCCATGTCTTTGGAAAAAGAGAGGATGCCGAAAAACATTTGAAAAGATTCAACGGAAGGTGGATTGAAAATCCTTTCTTTTAGTAGTGAATGGATGCCCAGCAATTCTCGGTGAAAATACAGCGAGATTCTTCAGTCGCTAGGGCTTCTTCAGAATGACATTACGAAAGTCCCCAGTTGTCATTCTGAGCGAAGCGAAGAATCTCAATAGTTTGCGAACTCACCGAGAATTGCTGATGGATGCCGTTCGTCCTTGTATTGGCTATAAATTTTATGATATGATTTGCAATAAATTTCAGAAAAAAGGGGGAGAAGAGAATGGCACAGATGACATTCAAAGAGAGATTTATGAGCCAATTAACAGGGAAGAAGGTTGACATGACACCTGTGGGATGCACGACCACATACGGTGTGGTCGATTTCATGAAAAAATGCGGCTACGAAAGGCCTCTTGCAGACACAGATCCCGCGGCCATGACTGAGCTTGCCTATGCAGGTCATCAGCATGGTGGATTTGAATGGGTCAAGGCGATGGGATGGGATATCTTGCCCCTGAGCGAAGCTTTTGGTTGTGAACTGGGCACTCCGAAAATCGACTTGCAGTACTCTGTTAAAGGTCATCCCTATTCAGACAGTGTGGAGAACCTAACCTTTCCCTCTAACTTTCTCGAAAAGGGCAGGTTCCCTGTATTCAAAGAGAACTTGAAACTTCTTAAGAAAAAGGTTGGAGAAGAGATGGCTATGTTTGGGGAATCGGAAGGAGCCTTTACCTGTGCGGCCAATCTGGTCGGTACAGAACAGTTCATGAGATGGTGCATGAAAAAACCGGATGCGGTTTTTAAGGTTTTAGAAGTAACCAAACAAGCAGCCATTGCGGCAGCCAACTTTGCCTTTGACCATGGCGCTGACTATTATGTTTATGCGGAGCCCACCTCTGGGCCTGCCCTCTTGAGCCCGAGATTGTGGGAAAAATTTGTGTTGCCTGTTGAGAAGGAAATTGCCAGTAAGGTGAAAGGTCCGGTGGTTCTTCATATCTGTGCCAACACAGACCCCATTATCGAACTCATGTGTGAGACCGGTGTGGTAGGGATCAGCATAGAAGAGAAAGCCGACCTAAAGCGGGCAGTTGAAATCGCCCATAAGAAGGGTGTGAAGGTTTTTGGAAATGTGGCCACGGCAACCACCCTGTTCAGTGGAACACCAGAAGAAGTGTATAAAGAATCCATTGCCTGCCTGGAGAATGGGACGGATTTCTTGTGTCCTGGATGCGGTATTGCTCCACGCTCGCCTCTGGAAAACATCCTCCAGCTTAAAAAAGCAAGAGACAATTTTTCTAAATAGAAAAAACCTCTCCCCATTTATCTATAGAAATCATAATGTAGAAAGGCGGGCTTGATAAATCAAGCCCCTACAATTGAATTTGGAAATAAAATGATGGAAAGAAGCTATGGGAAAAAAGTAGTTTTTTTTGGTTGTCCTTTGGATGGCGATGAAAGACACGAGTCTATTCAGGAGAAGCTTGCCTTGAAGGGGATCAAGGGTATCTTCGACGATCCCTACGAAGGCATCATGGAAATGATCCGCCAGGAAGTTAACCCGGAACTCTGGTCAGGAAAGGGCTCGCTAGATTTACCCAGTTGGCTTCGTCCTATTCCCTCTTTCGCCGACGAAGAGAAAATTACGACAGAAGCATTTGTAGGTTTTATGGATGATGGCGGTTTTGAGACCTATGCCCAGAGAGTAGGAGACTTCATTGCCGCTCACATTTTTCCTGATATTCCTTGTATGCTGGTGGTGGATCACTCTTTAACCGGAGGGGCCTTTAAAAAGTTGGTAGAGCTGTATGAACCAGAAATAATTTCTTTAGTTGTCTTGGACAGCCACACCGATGCCATCCCCATGTCCGTCATGGCTGGGTTGATCCAATATGATATCGATACGAATGCTGATACGGTTCATGATCGTCATGATCCGTTCTTATATGACCGGCAGGATTCTTATAATGCGAGTTCCTTTCTTGATTATTTGTTAGATGAAGAGGTATTGAAACCGCAAAACCTTTATCTCATAGGGATCAGTGACTATCCTCCCAAACATGCCTTTCGTATTAAAGATCAAAGGATAGAGAACTATGTCAATATTTTTTCTGAATTAAAGCGAAAAGGCGTGAGGATTTTAACGAAGAATGATTTCCTGATTTCTCCTTCCAAGGTTAAAAATAGTCTGGGTCATATCAAAACCCCTTATGTTTACATTTCTGTTGACTTGGACATTGGGGCGCGAAACGGAGTGGAGGGGGTTCGATTTCTCGAACGGCAGGGTCTTAATGAAAGGCAAATATATCGACTCGTGGATTTTATCAGGAGTTTTTTATCGAAGGGGATTCGCTTAGCTGGCATGGACCTGACTGAGATCAACCCCCGCAAAGCCGGCGGTCATCATCTTGCAGGAGAAGATCAAACTTATCGGATTGCAGTAAACATCATTAAAAAGCTCTTATGGGAAAGTGGATGAAATTTCATTGAAATAAGAGTTTAGAAGGTGATATAGAAATAGACAATGAGAGAAAAAATCTTTTTTCACTGTCTTTTGGTAATCTTCATAACTTTGGATCACCTTCCTTTCTCTTAAATTTTTAAGATGAGAGTCAAATTTACCATCTTTCAGTTTTTATTATTAGGGGAAAACATTTAACTCCAGATTTCTCCTCTGTTACCCCTTTTAATTCATTGATAATTAAACTAGATCATTTCACGATCGAGAAGGTAGAAGCCATCAATTTTTCATAATTCACTTTTACATACTCATACATCTTCGCATTTTCAATGGCGAGACCACTCTGCATGGCAATGGCTAAGAGAAAATCGATATCATCCTGTGTAAATCGACAGGGGACAGAGGTATAGAGACGAAGTGAACCGATGATCCTGCCTCTTATAGTGATCGGGACAGAAACAATGGAGGCGATCCCCTCTTGTTTGGCCTCTCGAGGGTATTGGACCCTCGGATCTGAAGTTGCATCTTCGATGATGACCGGTTTGCCCTTGAGTGTATCAGAGATCGATTTGTCCGCAGAGAGAAGGCCCTTTTCAACATATTGATCGCTCAATCCAAAGGATGACTTTATTTCCAACCTTTGGCCTTTCTCATCCAAAAGCATCAGAGTGCATCCTTTTGAACTCGTCGTCTCACAGGTGCTTTTCACAATCATTTGAAGAACTTCATTAAGATCCAAGGAGGAACTGATACCTCGAATAATACGGATGAAGGCCGAAAGGTAAGTGTACTCAGTCTCTTTCATTCTTTCTCACCTCCTTTAAAACTTCATGAGTCGAATGAATCGTCTTCTATCTTCCCGAACTTCTTTCCATCCCTTTCTTAATCAAGTCTTTGAACATGATAAAGGACAATTGCCCTTCTGTAGGGGTTACAAAAAGGGATAAAAGGATTAATCCCCCTAAGAGGAGAGTCCAGATGACGGCGGCAAATAAGAAGGTCACCACCAATGCGATAAATCCTTTAAACAGTATCTCGTATTTAATGATGACGAACCACGTCCCTATGAAACAGATGATTGTCCAAACGAGCATTGAACAAGAAATGATGGATGAAAACCAACTTTTGCTAAAAAGCCTTGCTTCCATTTTCCCCTCCTTTCATCGATAAAGAAGTCTCTTATTCCAACCATTTTGAAAGAGACCGTTTAGCAGAGAAAACCTTTTTTTCAGCCTCCGACAACAATTTTTTAGTATAGATAAAATTGTGAACCCCCTTACTTTTGTCTTCATCGACTACTTTCAGAATGTCTTCTACTCGCTTTATTAAAGCATCCACCTTCCTTTTTTCTGGGTCGGGTGCCATTTTTTTCTGGAACCTCAAGGTATCAAGGGAGAGTTTCAACTTCTTCACTTTTGTAGAAATTTCCTGTTGCCATTCATCCGTCATAATTCCATATTTGGACTCATGACACTGCACGCAGGTCTTCTTAACCTCTGCCAAAGAATGGCGCCGTGAAATCGTCGTGTGACATTCGACACACTTCACCCCCTCCGCCATCACATCCGGGTGTGCTTCTTTCTCTCCGAGGGCTTCCCCCTGAATGAACCTGACCTGGGTATCGTGACATTTCGTACAGTTCGATGCGGTTTGATGATGACACCTCAAACACTCCACTCTTGTCTTAAGGATCTTTCCATGTTCCTCTCCCGAAGCATGACAGACATCACAGTTCAATATTCTTGCAATATGTTTCCGGTGTGGAAATGGAAGGTCGTAGATCTTGATTTTTGCATCCTCAAATCCCTTGTGGCACTTACTGCATTCCGAATGAGAGACCTCGATCGTTTTGGGCAGAGGGATCGCCTTTTTGGGATGGCACGTTGAGCACGAGGTCTTTTCCCGACGATGGCATTCGAAGCAGGCCTCTTTCGTAGGACGAAAGGTGGGTGGGTCGTGAGGATCGTGATAGATATTGTAGTGACAGAAGGTGCAGGAATTTTTCAGTTGTTCGATATGGAAACGGTGCGGGATCGAAATATTATAAGGATTCAAATTGGGAGAAGTTCGCTCGATAGCAAAAACACCAGGGTGACAGCGGATGCAGTTTGGATTGATCTGGTCAAGCTTAGCAGAAAAACCCGCATGTTCCCCTCCGCTCTGGAGAGGAAAGATATTGATGCTCGGCATCAGAGCATGGCCTGTTGCATGGCACTCAGAGCAATTAATCTTGGGATGCAGAGTCGATTGTTCCCAAAAAGATGACTCCCGCTGCTGATGATGACAGCTGATACAGAATTCCTTCTTAGTGGTGGTATAGGTAGGAAGGGTGATGGCGGCATTAAGGGCCAGTATCGTCAGGACTCCCCCTAAGGTCCAGACCCAAAAAGGAAGATGAGGAACTCTAAACTTCAACATATTCTCCCTCTGCCCATCTTTTATTCATTTGTAACTATTCCAGAACCCCCACCCTTTTTGCCGATGGCCTGAAGGGTATTGGCGATATCCAGGGTGATGGGAATAATGGTGCTATTTTTCTCGCCGGCAATTTCAGTAAGCGTCTGGAGATATCGCAACTGGAGGGCAGCGGGCTCAATGGAAATGATTCGGGCCGCCTGCCGAAGGGTCTCTGCGGCCTGGAATTCACCCTGTGCATGGATGACTTTTGCCCGTTTCTCCCGTTCTGCCTCGGCTTGTCTCGCCATGGCCCTCTGCATTGGATCAGGCAACTGAACATCTTTCACTTCCACCACACTCACCATCACCCCCCAGGGTTCTGTATGGTGATCGATAATCTCACTCAAACGTTTGTTGATCTTATCCCGCTCGAAGAGAAGTTCGTCGAGGTCAGATTGTCCCAGGACACTTCTGAGGGTGGTGAGAGCAATCTGAGTGGTTGCCTTGATGTAGTCGGCTACCTGCAGAATCGCCTTAACGGGGTCCTTCACCATGAAGTAAACGACGGCGTCAACTTTGATGGTGACGTTATCCTTGGTGATGACGACCTGGGGTTCCACCACCATGGTGACCACCCGGAGCTCAACCTTGATCATCCGGTCAACAATAGGGATGATCAAATTGAAGCCCGGTTCTCTCGTTTTGATGAGTCGGCCGAATCGGAGAATGACGCCTCGCTCATACTGTCTAACGATCTTGATGGCGAGGCCCAAAAGAGTGATCCCGACAAGTCCTGCAATGATAATTAAAGACATCCATCGAATGGTTTCCATTAACGTGTTCCCTCCTTGTCAATTTTTAGAAAACAACATTGCTCCTTGTCTGTTTCCATCTATGTCTAAAATCCCCCTAACCCCCTTAAATTTGGGGGGTAAGAAAAAGGGGGAAAGGGGGATTTAGACCTTTTCTGCCTTTACCACCGTATCCATCCACCCCTGTCCCTCCCCCAACGGGTCCTGAAGGATGGGTATGATGGGGTTTGGATGGACACCTGTCCCATGTTTTCCCCACCAGAGAAGATTGGTCTCCGGGTCCTGACTTTGAAACGGTTTCCCTTGCGGGGTCCGACCATAGTTCCAACGCCCTAAACTGTCAGAGAGTGCAACCACCCGGGGATGAATTCCTTGTGTCACAAAAACCGGGGTGACTATGGAGCCCAGCGAAGAGGTGACCTTTACCCGATCTCCATTGTTCAAACTCATCCTCTTGGCCGCTTCTTCATTGATCCAGAGGGGATTTCTATGGACAATTTCCATGAGCCACTTGCAATTGGCCGTCTGGGAGTAAGAGTGGACATTCCACTGAAATGTGATGAGATGAAATTCGCCCTCTTTCAGCTGCTGGTGATGTGGAATTGGCAAATAAGTGGGAAGGGAGGGCTCGAATTCATATTTTCCGGAGGGCGTTTTCAATCTCTTTCGATCAGGTTTCAATTCGGAATTGACCCAGATCCCCTTATCCATCAGAAAATCGATTCCTCCGGCATCCACCAACTTTGGAATCTTACGGATCATGGCTTCGATGTAATGTTCCATTTTCCCAAATCTGAAATATCGCTCCACCCCACCCCCGACCCGGTGGGCCAGTTCGATCAGAATCTCTGAGAAGGGGAGGGAGTGTGCCATAGGTTTAACGATGGGTTGTCTCAAGGCGATATAAGGAATTCCCTCCATCGGAGGAGGTGAGAGAAGATCCCATCGCTCAAGGTAAATCGCTTCCGGCAGCACGATGTCTGCATAGAGATTGCTTTCATTAAGGAATGGATCGATGGACACATGGAAAGGGATTTTGCTTTCATCTTCGAGGACATGAGAAATGAGTTTTGAATTCGGGCCCCTGTAAACAGCGTTATCCATGTGGGTCATCAGAACCCCAACGGGCTGTGTCCCCCGAGCGACCCGGACAAAAAGGTTCTGGGATTCCGGATTCATCCTCTGCGATTTTGGGGGTTTCGGATCAGGAGGGTCGAGAAGATAACCTTGAGGAAAGATGAAGCCTCCTTTCGTATCCAGACTTCCCACCATTGCATTGAGAAGGAGGATACTTTTTTGGTTTGAAGTCCCATTGATATGTTTCAGGGCACCCCCTCCTCCTATGGCGACACTTGGTTTTGCTGTAGCAAATTCCGCCGCAATGCGTTTGATATCCGAAGCTCGGACTCCGCTCACGCTCTCGGCCTTTTTGGGGGTGTAGGCGCTGAGGTGGCGCAAGAGCCTCGCAGGAGAGGTATTGGTCCACCGTTCAATGAATTCCCTGTCCCAGAGACCTTCGCTCGCAATGACATAGGCCATGGCTAGTACGACCATGCCATCGGTTCCGGGGATGATCGGAAACCACTCATCGCTTTTTCCAGCCGTTTGAGAAATCCTGACATCAAAGGTAACCATTTTCGCCCCCAGATTGATCCTGGCATCAATCAGCCGCTGGATGAAAGGGACAAATAAATAATGGGATTCGTAAGGATTGGCTCCAAAGTTGAGAATATATCGGGTATGGGACACATCACCCACTCCGATGGAGTGACCGGATACATCATGAATGGCGAAGGCCCCATTTGGAGATTCCAGAACCGCATGATGAAAAGTGGTTGAACTGTCGAACGCCGAGGCAAATCTCCAGGCCAAATCATTACTGGACAAATCCCACGCATTACGGAGGATGAAATTATGGTGCTGCTTTTCGGCCTGGAGGGCGTTCAGTCGAAGGGCAATTTCATTAAAGGCCTCATCCCAAGAGATTTGCTTCCACTGACCCTCGCCTCTTTTTCCAGCTCGCCTCAATGGAGAGGGGATGCGATCAGGATTGTAAAGGTGGTTCAGGCCCGCAATCCCCTTGGCGCAGAGCCTGCCACGACTATTAGGATCGAGGGGATTTCCTCCGATGTTGATGACCTTTCCATATTCTAAATATCCTAAGATCCCACAACTGGCTGGACACATCATGCAGACACTGGGGATCGATTTCCGCATCCTCCCTGTGGTTCGGGAGATACTCTTTCCCTTTTCGAGAGGAGCTGGCTCCCCTTCCAGTGGAAGTCCAGTGGCTAAGAGAGCCATCCCTCCTGCCCCCCATTTGATAAAATCTCTCCGGTTCATTCCAGACATCAATTCTCCTTCAACTTAATGGGATGCTCAATCCCCCAATCACCATAATGCAGCGCATGGCAAAGATTCCGATCATCACCAATAAAGAAGCGATCGCTATCCCAGGGATCCATCGTTTCGTAAAAGGCGAGAGGAGAAGGAGGAGAGGGATGATCGATCCTAAAAAGATTTCTACTCCCAGAAAGAGAGGACTAAAACTACCTTTAATGAGCATCACCGCCGCTTTATAAGCCTCCGTGTGGGAGGTGAGAAGGACCGTCAGGTCTGTCCCGATAAGAATAAGATCTAAAACAATACTCGCCACCAATAACTTTCCCAGATCGTAAATAAGAGTCGGATCGTGCTCCTTTTTTCTTTGAATCACATAATCCTTAATAATCACAACCAGGGTCATCATGGCCAGTCCTGAAACCATGGCCGAGACGAGAAAAATAGGAGGCATGATGGCCGTGTTCCATAATACCCGGGCCTTTCCCAGGGCGAGGATAAATCCTGTATAACCATGAACCATGAGGGCTAAAGGAATACCGATCAGACCAAAGATCTTTGTCCTTTTCATGTCTCCTCTGAACATGAAATACCCGTAGACCACGCAATTCATGGGATAGAGGGTTAGGAGAAAGGTTCCCCACGTGATCGGTGAGGTGATCCTCAAATAGAGGATGAGGTGCCAGAACCTCAGAGGTTGCTCAAGGTCAACGAGTAAGGTCATGGGGGCGATCACCAAGAGAAGGGTGGCCATCACCACTCCTATCTTTCCCAAGGGTTTAAACTTAACCATTCCAAATCCATAGGCAAATGTGGAGATGATGAAGGATCCTGCGCTCAAGCCGGTCAGATAGAAGTAAAGAGAGATCAGGATTCCCAGAGGCATTTCATGCTCTATATTATAGATGATGTTCACGTCCATTCTTTTCTCCCGGCAAAAGGATCCATGGCATCTGCATCAGCAGCAATATAATAAACCTGGGGGTAAGTTCCCATTTCTGGTTTCAATGTCTGGAAGGGGTGCTTTGAAAGGAGTTTCGTGACCTCATCTTCGGGATTGTTGAGATCTCCGAAGATTCTTGCCTTCGCAGGACAGACCTCAACACAGGCAGGCTCCAAACCTGCATAGACCCGGTGACGGCAGAAATAGCACTTCTGGACGATCGGCATGAGGGGATTGACATATCTGGCATTGTAGGGACACGAGGCGAGACAATATTTACAACCGATGCAACGATGTTCGTCGATGATGACGATCCCGTCCTCCTGTTTCCAGGTCGCCTGGACTGGGCAATTGATGACACAAGGCGGATGCTCGCATTGATTACAGAGGGTGGGGAGAAAGTGGCGTGTGATGTTGGGGTACCTCCCCTTTTCAATAATCTTCACCCATGAGCGAAAAACCCCTGGGGGAACACGGTTTTCTGCTTTACAGGCGACCGAGCAACTATGGCAACCGATGCAGCGCCGAAGATCGATCACCATGGCATATCTTTTCTTTTTCATTGAATTTTTTTCATAATTATTCAATTTTTACTTTTTAACCTTTTTGAAAATCATGTTATATTTCTCATCCATCGCCTTTACCGATTCTTTTGTATGGCAGTATAGGCTGCAAGAATTAGGCATTTTGGGTTTTCCCGTCTTCTCATCAACTCCGTACTTTAGAGTTTTTGAGGGCGGAATGGCTTCAAAGGTGTGGTTTGGTACCGATCCCGAGGCGATGGTATAGGGTAGGTGGCATGCTGAACATGAAGCTACTTCATAACGATGGCCAGAATGTTTTACTTGATCAGCAACGATTTCCTCGTGGCACTTCCCACATAGCGATCGCTCTTCGGCCCTTAATTGGCCTGTTCGATAATTAAGGCTTCCGACATGGGGATCATGGCATGTCACACAGCTAAGATCAGGGATGCCGTTATGGCGACTCTTAATCCATTCCAGATATTGCTGGCGATGGCGGTTAGCGTTTTTCTGATCGGGCCAGAATGAACCGGCGGCGGTATAGGGCTCTGGGTCTAAATCCTTCATCAAGGTATCGGGTTTGTTGAGTTCATAATAAATGGGGTAATTGAATTTCTTCAGATCGCCCTTCATACGAGCACGGATGTGACAGCGGCCGCAATTCTCGGTGTGCTTATCAATGACCGCTTTGACCTTCTTGGGTTTTTTGGTATGGTCAGCAGAAGGGCCATGGCATGCTTCGCAGCCGATGTTGAATTCGACAAACGTACGTTCTTTGTAATTCGTGCCAGTGGCATGGCAATACCCACAATCATTGAACCAATCCTGTCGTACGAGGGAACCCTCCTTGGTCTTATTGATCTTAAAATGGTTATTCGGTCGGCTATACTCAAACTCCCCCACGATGATGTTTCCTTTTTCATCCCAAAAAGCATAGCGCTCCTCTTTATACCAGCCACCAATGACGTAAGCCCAATCATACTGATCCGGCTTCGGAGCATGTTCGACAGTGAGATCGGCCTTGACGTTCTTGAAATCTCCTTTGGCGATAGGGCGAACCATCCAGGCATGGATGGTGTTCTTCCAGGCTTGGTATTGCGCCTTGTGGCAGGACTTGCATTTTTCAGAGCCTGCATAGGCCTTGCCTGTAATTGGATTCTTTGAAGGAGCTGGAGCCATTTTGGCAGAAACTGTGTTTCCCTGAGATGCCCACAAAAAAGTTACCAATACAAAAAATAATGCTACTGATTTTTTCATCGGACTCCCCCCTTTTGTAAAGTTTTAAAAAATCTAAAATCTTTGATTACCCCTCTTCGTCTCAAAAGTCCCCAAAGTGGTCATTGCGAGCGGAGCGAAGCAATCCGACGAGGTCGTTGCGAGGGCAAAGCCCGTGGCAATCTCAAGAGTTCCTTCGCTACGCTCAGGACAAGGCTTCGTCGCTACGCTCCTCGCAATGACATGTGGTTGGACTTTTTACGATTTCATCAATTTTAGTTTATTTTTTAAAAAAGAGTTTGTCTATCGGGCGATTCACCTATATTTCAAAAAAAAGGCCCTATTTTTAAGGCTCTTTTTACTTAAATATCTATCAGGCATTATCCTATCGAGACATAAGAGTGACGAAGGGTGTCTTCGGATTGTTGGGGAGACCGATATTTTATATAAAGGCTTAAAGTTGGAGGCTAAAGGCGTGAGGCACCTGCCGGCGGGCAGTAAAAATTTGGGGTTTTAAATTTTAGATTTTTATGAGTCCCGTTCGAATGGCATACTTGATGAGCCCCACCTTATCATGGATATTCAATTTCTCCATGATATGAGCTTTGTGGGCTTCCACGGTCTTTTTGCTGATACATAGAAGGGAGGCAATCTGTGCGACGGATTGTCCTTCAGCGATCAGTTTTAAAATTTCCCTCTCCCGACTTGAAAGGAGATCATCCACTCCCCTTTTTTCACCTATCTCTGCTTTTCGGATGTATTCATCAATTACCTTTTTCGAAATTGATGGGCTGAGAAAAGAATCCCCTTGATGGATGGTCCGAATAGCAGAGACAAGATCCGTCATTGCCGAATCCTTGATAAGGTAACCAGAAGCGCCTGCTTTGAGAATTTGAAAAATCCATTCCTCATTTTCATACATCGTAAGGACTAACACCTTCATATGGGGAAAGAGCTTTTTAATTTTCCGGGTGGCTTCAATCCCGTTCAAATTCCTCATGGCGATATCCATCAACACGACATCCGGAAGAAGTTTTTTCGCCAGTTCGATGGCCTCTAAACCATCCGATGCCTCCCCTATCACTTCGATATCGGGTTCGGATCTCAAGAGAGCGAAAAGTCCCTGGCGGACAATTGTGTGGTCTTCAGCTAATAGAACCCGTATCTTTTTCATCGCCACCAATTCCTTTTTGATTTGGAACCTCAATATGGATCTGTGTCCCAAAACCCGGTCTCGATTGAATATCGATCTTCCCTCCGAGAAGGGAGATCCTTTCCTGCATCCCTATAATCCCGAAGCCCCTCTCCGGGGACTCTGGATGTAACACCTTGTGCAAATCAAATCCCTTCCCGTTATCTATTATGGAAGCGTAGATCGTCGAATCCCTCTGTTCGAGGGAGATCTCAATGCGATTGGCCTTCGCATGTTTTGCAATATTGTTCAAAGCCTCCTGAACGATTCGATAAAATGCCGTTTCAATTTGTGGGAGTAACTTTTCCTCAAACCCAATTGCCTGGAATTGAGAGTCAATGCCCAGGCGTTTAGAGAAATTCTGAGCATACCACCTCAATGTTGGAATCAAGCCGAGTTCATCCAGCATGGTGGGCCTCAGATCCATCGATAATTGACGCATAGCTGTGATGGTCTGATTTGATAAAGATTTGGCGTCCCCCAGTCTTCCCCGTACACTGGGATAAGTTTGTGGAAGCTCTTTATCGATCATGTCCAGATTGAACTTAATCGCTGTCAGGGCCTGACCAATTTCGTCATGGAGTTCCCTTGAGATTCGTCTTCTTTCATTTTCTTGTGCTTCGATGATTTGGGAGAGATATTTCCGCTCCAATCTCATCTTATCCATCAGTGTCCTCGCCATGAAGTTAAAAGTATCTGCTAACCTCTTGATCTCGTCGTCGCTTTTGAAGGTAACGGTTCTTCCAAAATCACCCCGGCCAATAAGGGATACTGTCTCCATGAAGTGCTGGAGTTTCTTGATCACTAATTGATTCAGAGCAATGCCAATGACCAAGGTGGAAACCCCCACAGCAAAGAGCAAAAGGAAGATATTCTCTTTAAACTCCGCCCTGAGCTGACTTTCAATATTTTTCAGGGTAAAATCAGTGACAAGGACGCCGGTGATCTTCTGTTCCGGGTTATGGCAGGAGAAACATTCTTTCCGATTGTAAATTGGGTTCACGTTTCTGAAGATCTTTTCACCTTCGAGAGAAGAATAAATGACTGTCTTATTCAGTGCCTCGGTGGTTCGTTGATGACAGACTTGGCATGTGGGATCATGGATATCAATGACTTTTCCTATCTCTTTATCCTCAATGGAAGTGACGATTCGGCCAACCCTATTGAGAATGAAGATCTTCTTAACATCCGGATATTGACTCGCTACCTCTAAGATGTATTTCATTTCCCCTTTATTCTTGGATAACATCGAACTTTTCAAAACATCATTAACCATTTGGGTCAGATGGGGGCTGATATTCTCCTGGAGGTTACGGATCATCTTTTCTCGGTGTTGAAAGTATTGGGTGGTGAAGAGAACGGTCATGGTGAAGGTGAGTAAGCCGACTAATCCAACGATGATCTTAAAACGGAGGCTTTTATAAAATTTTATCTGCTTCATTTTTTCTGTAGACATAAATTCAATTTTTTCAAACCTGATGCCAGCCTCAGATTAAAGAGAAACAGAAGAGTTTAAGGATCGGAGTATATAAATATTCTATGCTGATATAAGAAAAAATCAATTAAAATCTTCCCTTTTTTTCTCCATATGCTATCTCTCAAAATTCCATTGAAACAGAAATGGGGAAAGGATAGAATAAAACTGATTGGAGATGAATCAGTGAAGCGTGGAAAGTTTTTTTTCTATTTTCTTTTTGTAAGCCTCTTTCTTTTGGGCCCAAGCAGTGGTTTAACAAAGGAGAAAGAGGGTGATCTGTTTTTAAAAATAGGGATTCAATCGATTAAGAATAAAAAGGCCCCTAACTTTTGTTTGGATGGTTTGGGTGAAAAAAAGGTTGAGTTAAAAAGTTTTAAGGGGAAAGTGGTTTTTCTCAATTTTTGGGCCACCTGGTGTAGTCCCTGCAAAGAAGAGATGCCTGGTCTGGAAGTTCTGCACCAAAAGTTTAAAGGAAAAAATTTTGTTTTACTGGCCATTTCTGTTGACTATGGAGGGTTTAAACCCGTCCAGGAATTTATTAATAAACAGCATTACACCTTCTCCGTTTTACTCGATCCCAAATGTGAGGCCCTCGACCTTTTTGAGATAAAAGGAATTCCAACTACCTTCATTATTGATAAGAAGGGAAGAATGGTTGGGAGAGCAATAGGACCCAGGGATTGGAAGAGTCCAGAAGTTGTTTCTCTTGTAAACCTCCTGATCGAAAAATAAGAAAAAAATTGTTCTTGACAATTTTTATAAAGAATATTATAAAAAATTGTACCTGGTAAAATGTAATATGAGACTGTCTACTCAAAGTAGATATGGAGTAAGGGCAATTTTTGATATCGCCTATCATTCAGAGGGGTTAGGGACCCAGGTCAAAGATATCTCTCGGAGGCAGGGGATATCCCAACGCTATTTGGAACAAATCTTCCAGAAATTGAAGAGGGCTGGGATTGTTGGTAGCAAAAGAGGTCCTTCAGGTGGGTATTTTTTGAATAAAAAACCTGAAGATATCACGGTCGGTGAAGTAATCCGTATCACAGAAGGCGGTATTAACCCGGTTCTCTGCGTCAATCCGGAAGATTCAAGTCAACCCTGCGAGAAATCCGGGGAATGCGTGACTCAAATCGTTTGGAATGAAGCAGGAAAAAGATTAAAAGATTATTTTGATTCTATAACGATTAGAGACTTATGTAAATTGGCAAAAGAAATGGGACTAAAAAAAGATTTAGACAAGAGATTTATGTATTATATTTAATTTTTTCTTGACATAATCTATAAACTATATTATTATAGGCAATAAAAGGACTTAGATAATGTTGATTCATAATATTTTTCAGTTACTTAGCTATATGGTAATGTAAAATTTAAATAGGGGAAATTTATTGGTTTCCCCTTATTTAATAATATATTTCTTGATAAATTTTATAAAGAATATTTTTTAGAATTTAACATAGAAATGGTGAGAATATGAATTATGTATCAGGCCTTAGGTGTAGAGAATGCAAAAGGGAATATTCAATTAGCCCAATCCATGTTTGTGAGTTCTGTTTTGGACCTTTAGAGATTATTTATGATTATGAGAAGATCAAGAAGAGTTTAACCCATAAAAAAATTGAGGAAAGACCTAAATCCATGTGGAGGTACCAAGAACTTCTCCCTTTAAATGGTGATCCAACCGTGGGGACAAATGTCGGGTTCACGCCACTCATCAGGTCAGAGGGATTAGCAAGGGCTTTAGGGGTCAGAGAACTTTACTTAAAAAACGATGCAGTGAACCACCCCACACTCTCATTTAAAGACCGTGTCGTTTCTGTTGCTCTCTCCAAAGCGAAAGAATTTGGATTTCGGATAGTCGCCTGTGCGTCCACGGGGAATCTTGCCAATTCTGTGGCTGCTTTGGCCGCAGCAGGAGGGTTCAAGAGTTATATTTTCGTCCCTTATGACTTGGAGCAAGGGAAAATTTTGGGGACATTGATCTATGGAACAAATCTGATTGGAATCAGGGGAAGTTATGATGAAGTAAATCGACTCTGCAGTGAGATTGCAGAAAATTATGGATGGGCATTTGTTAACATCAATATTCGGCCTTTTTATGCGGAAGGATCTAAAACCTTTGGTTTTGAGATCGCAGAACAGTTGGGTTGGAAAGTGCCACAGCATGTGATTGTTCCAATGGCTGGAGGTTCTCTCATCACCAAGATTTGGAAAGGGTTCAAAGAATTGGAAGCCATTGGCCTCTTAGATGGAGTTCCTACCAAAATCTACGGAGCCCAGGCATCAGGGTCTAACCCCATCGTGGCTGCGTTTAAGGCAGGCGTGGATTGGATCAAACCGCAGAGGCCACAAACGATTGCGAAATCCCTGGCTATTGGAAATCCTGCAGATGGATATTACGCCCTTAAGACAATACGAGAGTCTGGAGGATGGGCTGAAGATGTAACTGACGGAGAGATCGTCGAAGGAATGAAATTGTTAGCCCAAACAGAGGGGATTTTTACAGAGACAGCAGGGGGAGTCACCGTCGGTGTGACGAAGAAGTTGATCGAGCAGGGGATCATCCCGAGAGATGAATCCATTCTGATCTCAATCACGGGGAATGGGCTGAAAACTCAAGAGGCCATACAAGATCAAGTGGGGCGTCCCCTTATCATTGATGCCAGATTATCCGATTTTGAAAAAATTGGTGCTCCGAAACAAAGAGAAAGGGAGAACGGCATTCAGGCCACTTTATGAAGGAGGAAGAGATGGAAGTCCGTGTTCGAATACCCACCCCATTGAAGAAATTAGCTGGGGAACAGGATGTGATTAAGGCACAAGGGAGAACAGTTGGGGAAGTGCTTCAATGGCTTACAGAGACCTACCCGGGTCTTAAAGAGAGGCTTCGGGATGAACAGGGTGAGGTAAGGCGGTTCATCAACATCTATGTGAACGATGAGGATATCCGATTTAACCAGAATTTAGAGACCCCAGTGAAAGAAGGAGATCAAATTTCTATTATCCCTGCCATTGCCGGTGGATCTTCTCTCAGGAGGAGATTGACGCTCACTTTTCCACCCCAACTTATTAAGGAGCCTGTCATTTATAATATTGGCCACCAATTCAAGTTGGTTACGAATATCCGTAGCGCCAATGTGTCAGAGAATGTGGGTTGGGTAACATTAGAGATTGATGGAGAGGAAACAGAGTATTCAAAAGCCCTTAATTATCTGAACGAGATTGGAGTGACGGTTGAACCCGTAGAAAGAAACATCATTGAGTAATATGGGGAGATAGAGAGAAATAAGGGGGATCAAATGAAAATAGGAACATTAAAAACAATGAAGGCCTTCAAAGATTGGTTCATCATCAAGGCCAAGAAAGAGGGTTCCGAAATATCGGTTGAGGAGACCCATGGACTCCTTCAAAAAAGGGAACCCATCCTCCTTCTCGACATCCGTGAGAAGGAGGAGATTGCGCTGGGATATATCGAAGGCGCCCTTTTTCTCCACCAGAGTCTTCTGAAGGAGAAGGTTGGGAACCTGATTTCTGATAAAGATTCACGAATCGTGGTTTATTGCGCAGGTGGAATCCGTTCCCTTGCTGCGGCAAAGACTCTAAAAGAGATGGGTTATACTCAAGTCTTCTCTATGGCGAAGGGGATCGAAGGATGGAAGGCATCTGGCTTTAAGGTTGTAAGCGATTCTGAACTCACACCGGATCAACTCACCCGATATAGTCGGCACCTGATGCTTAAAGAAGTGGGAATGGAAGGACAGCTTCAACTGCTGAAGGCTAAAATCCTTCTGATCGGCGCAGGAGGGTTGGGTTGTCCAGCCGCTATTTATTTAGCCGCTGCAGGAGTAGGGACATTGGGGATCATCGATTCCGACAAAGTAGACTTGACCAATCTTCAACGGCAGATATTGCATGGTTTGGCTGATGTGGGAAGGCCGAAGACCGAATCGGCAAAAGAGGCCATCCATCGGATCAATCCTGATGTGAAGGTTGTGACCTATACAGAGCGATTAACACCCAAGAATGCTCTCGAGATTTTTAAAGACTACGATATCATCATTGATGGATCGGACAACTTTCCGACGAAGTATCTTGTGAACGACGCCTCTTTTTTTACAGGGAAGCCTTATATCTATGGAGGCGTTTTCCAATTTGAAGGCCAGGCCAGTGTCTTTTTCCCAAAAGAGGGAGGGCCCTGTTTGCGTTGTCTCTTTCCCGAACCTCCTCCACCGGGTCTGGTCCCCAGTTGAGACGAAGCAGGCGTCCTGGGAGTTGTGCCCGGGCAAATTGGATTGATTCAGGCTACAGAAGCGATCAAGCTGATTTTGAAAAAGGGGAAGCCATTGATTGGTCAATTCTTGATTTACCAATCTCTGGAAACAGAATTCAAAACGTTTCCAATCAGAAAGAATCCCTCATGCCCTCTTTGTAATGGGGAGTCCAAAATAAAGGGATTGGTTGATTATCAGGAAGCGTGCAGCTTAGAGACGGTAAGTCAAGCGGTTGTTTAATTTTACTTTAATGGAATAATTTGAATCAGGGAGCCATCTATGAAAAGAAAAAAGTCAATACTCCTTGCAGTCTTCGGACTAACTTCGAATCTGCTCTTTATGATGGGGGGCCAAACCACTCAAGCTGTGCCCAATGGAGGATATGCTCGTCCGGAAATCCTCATTCAACCTGAAGAGCTTAAAGCCCTTATTGAGAAAAAGGATCCCGGAATTCGAATCATCGATATCCGTGAAAAAGTGAAGTACCTTGCTGGGCATGTCCCGGGGGCCGTTCACGTATGGCGACCGGATATCGTTGATAAAAATCATCGCCTGCCAGGCATGATGGCTCCTCAAACCCAGATTGAGGAGTTCTTGGGGTCCATAGGAATCAGCGATAGAAATACCATTGTTATTTATTCGGATGGACCTGACAATGGACGCCTGTGGTGGATATTGGCTTATTACGGTTTTCCCCTCCACCAGATGAAGCTTCTTGACGGGGGCATCGATGGCTGGAAAACAAAGGGGTATCCAACAGAGACGAGCGAACCTCGTGTCGAGAAGGTGAGATTCAAATTTCAAGAGAGAGGAAAGGAACGGGAACCACTCCTTTGTAATTTGCGTGAAGTTAAAGAGGCTTTAAAAAATCCTAAAAAGGTGGTCCTGGATGTTCGTTCTAAGAAAGAATATTTGGGAGAAGAGACTCTGCCAGGTGCAGTGAAACCAGGCCGTATCCCAGGGGTGGCCTACATTGAGTGGAAGGAGGTTTTAGTTAAAAAGGGGCCGTACAAAGGGTATTGGAAGTCCAGTGACGAAATTAAAAAGCTCTTTTTTGACATTAAAGTTACCCCGGACAAAGATGTCCATATCTACTGACAATCCGGGGTACGTTCGGCTCACAGTTTGTTGAGCCTTTACTTAGTGGGTTACCCTCTGGAAAAACTTCATAACTATGATGGTTCGTGGATCGAATGGAGCAGAACGGATGAAAATATTGAAACAGGATTGCCCACCGGTGCTTCGAAAGGTTTTTAAATGATCCGAATTCCTAAAACCATTTATCAAGGGATGCTTGACCATGCAAAAAAGGAATCGCCGCTGGAGTGCTGTGGAATTTTGAGCGGGAAGGAAAAGACTGTTGAGAAGGCTTTTCAACTTAAAAATACAGAAGAGAGTCCTGTTCAATATTCAATGTCCCCTCGAGATCAGTTGAGAATCTTTGAAGAAATGGAAAAGGAATCGATGGAAATGATTGCAATCTATCATTCACATCCTCATACCATTCCCTTTCCGTCCGAAACCGATGTAAAATTAGCTTTCTATCCGGAGATCTCATCTGTCATCATTTCATTGAAAGAAGAGAAGAATCCGGTCGTGAAGGCTTTTCAAATCAGGAAGGAAGCGATCTATCTTGAGGAGATTGAAGTGATTCTGTAACTCAACCCTTCAGGGTTGACGTGGATCAAGGCTTCGTCGTGAGCTCAGCCGAACGGCTGAAGCCTTGAGTTACCAACGCTGACCGCATTGTTGTGAAGTAAGGGAGCCTTCGTGGAAGTTCTTCAGATACGCGACGAGTTAGATTATCGAAGAAAGTTAAGAGAGGAGGAGCGCTTCTCACTGCTTTCCTCTATTGGGAACACACCTTTAATTCAGATTCGTCAGATGACAAGGCATCTCAAAAGGGTTCAAATCTTTGCCAAAGCGGAGTGGATCAACCCAGGCGGATCGGTCAAGGACCGGGCTGGTCTAAGAATTATAGAAGATGGAGAACGATCAGGTCAGTTGACCCCCGATAAGATCATCCTCGATTCGACCTCCGGCAATACTGGAATTGCCTATGCGATGATCGCTGCCATCAAGGGCTACCGCGTTGAACTGGTTGTTCCTGCCAATGTGAGCGAGGAGAGGAAGAAGGTCCTGGAAGCTTATGGTGTGAAACTGATTTTCACGGACCCCTTGATGGGTTCAGATGGAGCTCTTCTTGAAGCCAAAAAAATCTATGAATCAAACCCCGATCGGTATTTTAAAGCAGACCAGTATAATAATCCATCCAACTGGAGAGCCCATTACGAGACGACGGGTGTTGAGGTTTTTCAACAGAGCAAAGGGAGGGTTACTCACTTTGTTGCAGGGGTGGGAACCGGTGGAACGTTGATGGGGACAGGGAAAAGGTTGAAAGAGTATAACCCTGAAATAAAAATCTTTGGGGTTCAGCCCGATAACGGTTTCCACGGGATCGAAGGGCTGAAACATATTGAAACTGCCATTCGACCCGCTATCTATGATGAAACGATCTTAGATGGGACATTCTTTGTAAAGACGGAGGATGCCTATGACATGGCGAACCGTCTCACCAGAGAAGAAGGTCTCTGGGTAGGTCCTTCCTCCGGCGCTGCTTTCTGGGCCTCATTGAAATTGGCAGAGTCGATTGACCGGGGTATGATCGTGACCATTTTCCCGGATGGAGGAGCCCGATACCCCGAATACTGTCCTGATTGTGAAAGACAAAAGAAACGGCTCTCGGTTGAACACCCAAAGCTAAAACCTTCGCCCCCCTATAAAGGTTTAGCAGTTCAGCCGGGAGCCATCTCCCTTTGAATGGGAGAAAATGGATATGAGAGTTATAGGATCTCTTCTTATTATTGGAATTCTTTTTTCATATATTCCCGTGTTTTCCATGGATGACTGTCCAGAGGGAAATCATATGGGGAATATGAAATTGGATTGTGGAAATAATTTCCATTGTCCTTTAATTTTTAATATCACCATGCCAGATCTCTTACCTCTTCCATTAAGCGGGCGAGTGGTTTTAGCGCCCTTGTTTTTAAAGATTGATGAATTAGCATCCCTCATATTTCGTCCCCCAAAACACATGGTATTTGAAACTCAATTTCATGGGGGGCAAAGGGTTTTTATAAAAGGTATGAGTTTGGCACAGTTATTGCCTTAATTTAATCAGCAATTAACTATTTTATACTGAAGAGATGGATGTGAGTCTTATATTTTATAGTTACAGTTTAAAAGTAAACTATCCTTTATTTTTTATTTACCCCGTTAGAAATAATGCCACGCTGGAATTTCTAACGGGGTTTACTTTACATCTTTTTTAAGTATAATTTAAAAGGATGGTGGGATAGGCTCTACATACCGTTTCTTATAAGATTTACCAATAATAATTTTGCCAAAAAAATAAAAAAAGCTCTTGGCCAAGGGCCTGATAGAAGTTAGGTCCCCGAATTGCTAAAACCTATACCCCACTTAAGGTTTAGCTAAAAAGGTCAAGAGCTTTTTTGTTTTAATTTTAAACATAAATGGGTCTAAAAATATACATGATTGTAACCAGTTTAAATTAAGCAAGTTTTGTAAATATAGTAATGCGTCACTGAAGCGAGGGAATCCCGTGTTTTGAA
>Ga0210056_1000040_pt1 | contig 76500 bp, 53 predicted proteins | sample CryGeyCG2014_080_2_FD_183965 | JGI IMG/M metagenome (GOLD analysis project Ga0210056, IMG submission 183965) | Groundwater microbial communities from aquifer - Crystal Geyser CG07_land_8/20/14_0.80 (SPAdes) (version 2) | ecosystem: Environmental > Aquatic > Deep subsurface > Groundwater | place...
CCCGGGATCATGTATCCGATGGGGTGGTTCGACCAAGAGCCCCACCGAGCCTCCATCCCAAAGGTTTCAAAAGATGCACCACTCACCAGTCACCACTCACCAGGTCGCCGAAGGCGTTAGTCCGTTCTGGCGCCGCTGTGCCTTGCATGTTCACCGGGCATAATAGAATCGTTCGGCGAACGGTGAGTGAAGGTCTTTTCACCAGACCTTACCTTCAGTAGCTTCCAGTCTTCAATGATAGACATCACCGGTCGCGTTTTCGACATGCAGCGCTTCTCCATCAAAGCATGTCTATTCATGGGACATTGCTTTGGGGAAAGCGTCATCCTGACTCACGCAGCGCTGACGCCGCTAATCGGCAATACCGGCTGGGGAAAGATGACCACCAACGCCCCCTTCTTTTACGCTCCTCGTACTGGAGCCACTCTGGGTGGTGGCGCCTTCGGCAGGAAAATGAGCAGCATCCCTTACCAACCGTTCTTACGTAGGTCATTCAGCAGCGCTCCTATTTCGGTGACCCACGCAGAAAATAGTTTTTGATGCGCCAAAAAAAACCAACTTCTGGAAGCACTCTCGTGCATGTCTGCCCGCCCGTTGACACACGCACAGAATTCCTCTAAACTTCGCGCTGGCAAAGGGGTTGTAGCCTCGTCATTGGACAGTTGGCAACATGCAAGCAGTCAAAGGAGTGACAAAAATGGCAGCGACTAAGAAGACTGAGAAAAGGCTTGGGATTCTGGTGGGCGGCGGTCCGGCGCCAGGCATTAATGGTGTCATCAGCGCGGCAACCATCGAGGCAGAACGCCAGGGGCTTCCCGTGATCGGATTCTACAACGGATATGAGGGGCTCTGCACTCAGGACGATCCTGAGAGGACCGAGCTGGTCAGTCGACGCGCCGGCGTACGTGACAACCGACTGGAGGTTTCCCGCATCGACGTGGAGGGCGGTTCCGTCCTCCGGACTTCGCGGCACAACCCGAAAGATGACGAACTTCGGAAAGCCGTCGGCAAATTGCAGGAGCTCGGCGTCCACCATCTGGTGACCATCGGCGGAGACGACACAGCTTCATCCGCCAGCCGTCTCGCAGACGCGGCCAGGGGGAAGATTCGCGTTGCGCATGTGCCAAAGACCATCGACAACGACCTCCCTCTTCCCGGAGACATGCCGACCTTCGGTTACCGCACAGCCTGCGAACTGGGTTCGCGGCTGGTGCGGAACTTGATGGTGGATGCGGCTACTATGCGTCGCTGGTTCTTCGTCGTTGCCATGGGACGCACGGCCGGACACCTCGCGCTGGGGATCGGCAAGGGCGCGGGCGCCACCATTACCCTCATCCCTGAAGACCCGGAACTGGGTGGCCCGGATACTCTCGTCACTGCCGAGCATGTAGGAAAAATCCTGGAAGCCTCTATCTACAAGCGACTGGCGATGGGACGCCGCGATGGCGTTGCTGTCATATCGGAAGGCATCGCTATGAAACTAAAACAGGACGAGCTGGAGAAACTCACCGGACGCGAGTTCAAGTATGATGAGCATGGGCACGTCAGACTCGGAGAATTTGACACCGCTCCGGTATGGAAGGATTTTGTTGACAAGCGGCTGAAGGAGCAAGACGTCAAGATCACCATTACCGCGCAGAACATCGGCTACCCGCTGCGTTGCGAGGGTCCCAACGCGTTCGATCGGGAGTACGTTCGAGAGTTGGGCTATGCGGCCGTCCGGTTCGTTACAGGTAACGAGCCTTACAAGGATTGCAGGAAGCTGATTTCCGCCATGGTCTACATGGAGCATGGAGTTATGCGCTGTCGGGACTTCAGGGAGATTCGAGCCATCGACCCCACCACGCGCAAACCGCGGGTCAGCGTGCGCATGGTGGACACTGCCACGGAATCCTACAAGGTGGCGCGTGAGTACATGATTCGGCTCGAGAAGAAAGACCTCTCCAACCCGAAACAGCTTGCCGCTATGGCCAAAGCAGCTAACATGACCCCCGCGCAGTTCAGAAAACGCTTTGAGGGGATTGTGGGGTAGCGGCCGGCACGTTCCGGCATTGTCTTCCATAGTCGAGGGTGTCGCCGTGATTGAGGCAGGCGATTGCCAGTCCAAAGGACTGAAACAACATAGCCTGGGGGCAACGCCCGACTTGTCGCGCATGGTTGGCCTTTTCAGTCCAAAGGACTGAAACAACATAGCCTGGGGCAACGCCCGTCTGCCTGCCATCATCCATAAACTCCCCCACTGCCGTTTCTGGCAGCGGGTGTGGGGTTCGCCCGCGAACCAGTCTTCATGGTGGAAGTTGCCGAAGTCCGGGGGATACCTCCAGACACCGGTTGAAGCGGACGGCCCGCTCGATGGTGTATCCCTTCCCATTCGGTTTGGGCTTTGCAACGGCTTGCTGTGCGCCGGTGCGGATCCAGCGCTGGTAGGTCTTCCAAGCGTTCACATCGCGGCGCGGCTCTCCTTCGAGGAGACCGCCCTTCCCGATGCCGCCCCTGCGTGACTTGGTGAGATTACACACCATCTGCGCGGACTCAGAGAGTCCGACACGAACTCCCGTCGCCTGCCGCGCCCTCCTCGCCGGTCCACTGGTTGTCGGCTTTGATGAGCAACTCCATCTCATCCCAGAACCAGGGGTAGCCTTTCGGAGTCAGCGAGTGCGCCAACGAATTCTCGTCCGGCAGCCAGCGGTCGGTGTCGATTCCGTACAGCACGTCGTCGGTCACATCGAAGGCAAAGTAGAGGCGTTTATCGTCGTGCAGCACGTACCCGATGAGGGAGAGGTCGTTGTCATCGGTAGTGGGAGAGAATTCGTGCGTCCAGTCTTTCACTCCCTTAAATCGTGTCGCGTCCTCCCACTCCCCCGGCGGACGACTCCATCAATCTTCGGCGTTGTCCCGCGGTACGCGCGCAACTCCGTCGGCCACTCACCGGCCTGCAAGTGCGACACAACGGCTCCCGCCATCAGAGTTAGGGAAAGGATATGCAGTGCCTTGGCTTGGGATCGGAGAGTGTTGTTGGCCATCATGGAGTCAGTTCTTTGCAGGATTGACGGTCAAGTGGTTCAGTAGCGCCCTGAACCCGACCGCGCGTTACCCATCGGGTCAGATGACCACGGAACGGAAAGGACGAACCCAATTCATGCCACTCGTAACCCCCTTTGCCCAGATATGAGGAGTTGGGTAACGATGGCTCGCAGATGGACAGGTGGTAGCGCAATGCCAAGGCGAACCGCACCCACGCCGATCCCCTCGCGACTTTGGGGCTCCGCGTGAGGCTTTCTGTCGCGTGTGGCAGTGGCGCGTGGCAGCGCGTTATGCTACCATGCTGTTAGTTTCCCACGGGGTGTCTGGTGGGAACGCGAACTCAATATGCAAAGTGAGGTCCAAACACGAAATGCGAAAACGCCTTCTGCTGAGTCTTTGTCTCGTCTGTTCCGCTCTGCGTCTCTGCGGCGCAGCCACTGAGCGGCCTGTCTACGACCGAACCTTTTTCGAGCCGACGGAGCAGGTTGTCTCTCCTCATATCAAGTGGGCGAAGCCCTGGGCGGGAGGGCCGGTGCGCGCGTTGTTCATCACCCACCGGAACGCGATGCGGGAGGTTGTGGAGATTGCGCAACGACTTGACATGAAGTACACCGTGTTTGCGGCGGAGGCCCCCAACAAGTTTGGCGAAACCGGCAAGGGAGTGGATGCCTCCTGGAAACTCATCAAAGGCAACTCCGCAGAAGAACTGACGGTAGAGCTTCTGGAGAAGCTGAAGGCGGACTATGACGTGATCGTTGTCGCTAATTTCCAGTGGGGACTGCTTCCCATAGAGGCGCGCTACGAGATATTGAAGAAGGTGAAGGAAGGGACGGGACTCGCGGGCGTCATCCCCGGTCGGGATGAGTATATCTCGCGGCTTCTGCCGGAACGTGAGTTGCACTGGCGATGGGGGTTGTGGAGTGGCGGTGTGAAAGACATCCCCGACTACTTCGGCAAAGGCGACTTCGCGGGGGATGTGGACTACGCGGAAAGGCACACCGGCGAGAGCAGCCTGCGCGTCACCGGAACCGAAGTCGTCATGGGAAGCCGCGAACCCCCGCGCGGCGGATACCATCAGACCGGCATCCCCGTGGAGAGAAACACGCGCTACCGGTTCTCGGTCTGGTACAAGACGCGGGGTCTGCCGGCAGGAACGACCATCTCGCTCCATCCCCTGGGCGGACTCGCACTTCCTGCAACCGCGGAATGGAAGCAGGCATCCACCGTGGTCGATACGAAGGATCAGGACAAGTTCAGTGTGTACCTCCTGAACTATGGTGTCGGTGACGTGTGGTTCGACGATCTAAGCCTGACGAAGGAGGGGGAAGACGCAGGCAATCTCTTGAAGAACCCAGGACTCGAACTGCCCCCGGGCGCGGGGTCGGAGCCGTTTCTCACCCGCGGCATGGCATTCCAGTCATTGCCCGCCTTCAGGAAACTCAAGAACTCAGGAGAGCTTGCCGACCAGATCCTGCAAACCGGGACGTTCGGCAAGGGCCGAATGTGCGCTCTGAACGGAGTGAACCCTCCGGCAACTCAGGGTCTGACGCCGGGTCTCATGTCAGGCCCGTTAACTGTCTCTCCCCTTGAGTACGACTACTACCTGTTGCTGCCGATTCGGGCGTTGCTGTGGGCGGCGCGGAAGGAACCGCCGGTAAACATCCTTGCGCCGGACCCGCCGTTGATCGTGGTCGATCGCGCGGCGGGCGGCGAGGTCCGTTTTGCGCTCACTGCCGAGAAGCCACAGCAAGCGCTCTCGGTGGAAATGGTCCTGCGCAACGATGAGAACCAGACCCTCGACAGGAAACGCTCGAAGTTGGATCTGGCTGGGAAGTCGGAAGCGGTCTACAATCTGCCACGCGTTCCGGCGGGGGATTACTTTGTTGATCTCTGGCTGCGACGTGGCGAGGCAACGGTCAACTGGGCCTCCGCAGGCGTGAAGGTCACATCGAGCGCGCGCATCGATTCAGTGCGGTTGGCCGCGGAGTCGTTCTCCCAGCGACAGCCCGTCACAGGCGCGGTGAAGGTTGCCGTGGAGTCCCCGATTGCAGGCGCGGCGCGGCTGCGCTTGCGGCAGTATGACAACCACCGTCGGCTCGTGGCAGAGAAAACGCTCCCCGTGTCCATTGCTGAGCTGACTCCATTTGAAATCTCAACGTCGCCTTGTCTGACGGTGCTGCAGAAACTGGAGGCGACGCTCTTCGTCGGGGAGGAAGCGGTCGATGTTGCCGAGGTTCCCTTCAGCATCAACGATCTCTATCCTCCGAAAGACGACGTCCGGTGGGTAATGTGGGACAGCATGGCAGGCAGCTCGTACGTTGGGCAGACGATTGCGCGGGAGTTCCGCAAGGCCGGACTGGACACCCAATACACCGGACTCTCGGAGTGGGCGATTCGCGAGAATCTATGGCACCTGCCGTACGCCACACGCTTCACCGACAGGAAGACCGACTGGTATCAGGAGAAGCCAAGCCGCACTAAGGATGACCTCGTCCGAGACCCGTGCTGCACCGATCCGGCGTATCGGAAGGAGGTCCACGATGGTCTCGTACAGACTGCACAGAAGTTGACCCGCTTCTCCACCGCGGAGTTCTCCTTGGGAGACGAAAACCTGTTCGTGTCGGGCGACTACGACCTCTGCATGTCGCCGACCTGCCTCGCCGACTTCAAGCAGTGGGCCCGAAAGGATTACGGCAGTGACCTCGCGGCCCTCAACAAGGAGTATGGAACGAACTTCACATCCTGGGACGACGTGCGCCCCGTGACGCTGGATGAAGCTCGGAAGACCGGCAACTATGCTGCATGGGTGGATCACCGACGCCACATGGAATCGGTGTGGGCGGGGCTGCACCAGTTCGCGCGCGAGTCGATTCGCGAAGTGGTTCCCCAGGCCCGCGTTGGGTACGAAGGTTCCGATACCCATGCCGGTTCGTTCCACGCCGCGGACTACTGGAAGATCATGCGAGCGATGGACCTGAACAACCTCTACTACCGCGACTTCCAGGGCGCGGCCATCCGCGACTTCGCGGACCCGGGGACGCTCTACGGCAGTGGTTGGTACGGCGGGTACTACGGCAACCGCAACGAAGAATTCATGCGCTGGTATCCGTGGATGACGCTGTTCCAGGGAACGAATTCCTACTGGGTCTGGAACGGAACGGGTTCCGCGGGTTCCGTGATGGCGTTTGACATGTCGCTCTATCCCTTCTTCACCGCCAACGCGGAGGAGATGCGGGAAATCAAGGACGGCGTCGGGCGACTGCTGATGAACGCAGAGAATCAACACGATGGCGTTGCGGTCTACTGGTCCTCCTCCAGTGTTCACGCTCAGACGTTCACCCCGAACATGCCGGCAATCGACGACGCTCTGAACTCCACGGTCCGACTGCTGGAAGACATGAACCTGCGTCCGCGGGTCGTGTCCTACGCGCAGGTGGTTGCGGACCCGGCATCCCTCGACCCACGCACGGTGAAGGCGCTCTTCCTCGTTGAGACCCAGGCGATTTCGGATGCGGAGGTGAATGCTTTGCGCCGTTACGTTGAGAACGGAGGGGTTCTCATCGCGGACCTGCGGCCGGGGGTCCGCAATCAGCACGGCAGCGTTCGCGCAACCGGCGCGCTGGATGAGGTGTTCGGTGTGACGCAAAGCGCCGACAAGCCGCAACTTGGCCGCGGAACGGTCAAATGGAGTCCGGCGGCCTCGGCGTCCGCGCAGCCAGAACTCCCCGAGACAATTGCCGATGCAGGATTGCAGCTTGCCGGAGGAACGGTGCTTGCGACCGTGGGCGCGGCTCCTGCCATCGTCTCGCATTCGGTCGGGAAGGGCAAGGGAATCCTTCTCAATATGTCGTGGGCGGATTACTCGAGACGTGAGCGAAGCGCCGATTCAAAGGAAGAGGACTTCGCGTTCTGGCCGGTCAATGCGCCTTACCGTCAATGGGCATCCGCACTGCTTGCCGAATCCGGAGTGACACCGCGCGTCCAGCTCACGCCATCGCTGCCGCGGGTGCAGGTCGCCCGGTTCCGGTCCGGTGATCTCGAATATGTCGGCATCCTCCAGGTGCTGCCACGGTCGGGGGAAATCTATTCCTACAACAAGGTGGACCTTCCGCCACCGGCCGGTGTCGCCATCGACTTCGGCCGGGTCAGCCATCTCTATGATGTGCGTGACGGGAAGTACCTGGGGAACACCGGCAAGGTAACAGTTCCGCTGCAGTCGGGGAAGGCGAGGCTGTACGCTCTGCTCCCCTACCAGCTATCGAACGTGACGATTTCTGCCCCGCCGTCGTCGTCGGACCGACAAATCTGCCTAAGTTTGACGGTGAACCCCAAGTCGGGCAAGGCCGGGAGGCACGTGTTGCGCCTCCGGATGCTTGGCCCCGATGGGAAGGAGCGAGACGCGTACCGGCGAACCGTGATTGCGGAGAATGGAAAAGCGACGGTGGACTGGTCGCTTGCACTCAACGACCCCCGGGGAAGCTGGACGGTGATCGCTCAGGACGTGGCCACCGGCGTCTCCGGTAAGGCAACGATCAAGGTCGCCAGCAAGCCGGTCGGTGAAGACTGGACAAAGGAGGGGCTGTGATGCAGCGGACTATCGCAACTATTCTCTCAACTGCGGTGCTTGCGCTGCTCCCTCTGGCAGGCGTTTGCCCGGAAGACACGAGCTTGGAGTATCCGCTGTACCAACTGACGGCCGCGCCCACGTTGGATGGGAACATCGACAGCGACCCCGCATGGCAGGGAGTGCCTGAGGCGACAGGTTTCTTCAAGCTGGGGGGGGATTACACACGAGGCAAACAGACGCAGGTGCGCGCTGCGTGGAAGGGCGATACCGTCTATATTGCCGTGCGATGCGAAGAGCCTGACATCCGCAATATCACGCCCCAACTGCGGGATGGCGACGATCTGTGGACTGAAGACGGCATCGAGATTTTCGTCCGCCCGGAAGGACTCGCCGGGTTTCATCAGTTCATCGTCAACAGCGGTGGATTCCGTCGTGGAGAGGGGATCTCCAAGGGCAGTCTCAACTGGCGCGTCGCCGCGGCGCGCGGACCGGAACTCTATACGCTGGAGATCGCGCTGCCCGTGAGCCTGTTCGGGGAGATGCCAATAGCCGGTGACGTGTGGCGGGGAAACTTCTGCCGCAACATCTTCACCGACATTTCCGGTGGCGACAAATTCACCACTTGGGCGCCCCTGAGGGCGAGTTTCCATGAATGGGAACGCTTCGCGCGCTGGAAATTCTGCATGGAGTCCCCGGATCCCAAAGCGACTCTTGCGGTGGAAGCGCGCCTCAACGGCGTCTATCGCCAGTTCCTCCGAGACGAGATCGAGCGAATGTCGCGCCTCGCAGATACGTATGTCCCCGCTCTGCAAAGAGCAGCGAAAACGGGCCCGTTCGCAGAGGACGCACGCCGTCTGCTGGAGGGATGGGCGCAAGGGACGCGAATGAAGGAGCTTGGTCCGCTGGCCCCGTCGGTGGAAATACGCCGCGCCGTCGCCCTCGGCGAACACCTCGTCGAACGCTCTCACACCCTCAAGTACCGGTTTCTGATGGGGGAGTTGTTCAACGGAAGTTAGGCAGGGTTCCCCGGTGGAGAAGGTGGTCTGAAATGACGGTGCCTGTTGGTTGGAGAATCCTCGCGCTTTTTACGGTGGTTGTGCTTTGCCTCGCATATCCCTGCGCGAACGAATTGACCATTGCGCGTTGGCACAGCGCTCCCCACTTTACCCTGTCGTCGCATCCCCAAATAACTCGTTGATCACTTCCACGCTTCTCTCCGCCACGGCACGGCCGGCGTCGGGACCGAGGGGGTTGCTGGCGGGAATGGAGCCATAGCCGCCGCCTTGAGTAGAGCGGACCGAAGGGACGTACGTTCCACCTCCGGCAAGTTGCACCAGGAAGGTCTGCACGGCCTTGCTCCGGCACTTGATGTAGATGCCGTGGTCGAGGTAATACTCAAAGGGATTGGTGGCGAAGGCGATGTCGTCCAACCGAATAAAGTGCAGCTCCGCCGCGCGCGTGGGATGGTCGCCTTGCTGCCTGAATCGGTCCACCACGCCTGCGTACCACTCCCTGCGTCGGTAAGCTCGCGTGATCTCAACGTACCAGCGCGGCTCATCCCGCAGTTCCGGGGCGTTCTCCAATTTCTGCCGTTCTTCGTCATAACGCGCTCCCCATGCTTCCGCTTCGCCCTGAGCCTCATTGGCTTGAGCTGCGGTGACAGGTGCCAGTGGCAGGTCGAGGCGCTGAACTTGATGACGCAGAACGAGACCCTCCGTCGTCGTGTCCCGGATATGTTTGAGGGTATCGGTGACGACATCACTAATCCGATTAGCGATGACCTGTCGTTCCGTAAGTCCGGCCAGTTTCCACATTCTCTGTTGGGCTTGCTTCTCAAAGAGCGGGTGCGGCGACTGGTCGCCTGCGGCGCTGCACTGCGCCAAGACATGCACATGCTCACCGAGCCGGCACCGCAACTCCTGTCGGGTATCGTGCCAGTAGTCGGCGCTGAGCGCAAACAATCCCTCGTCCACCTGGGAAGGGCAAGGCACGTTAACGACCACTCCGGTCAGCGTGCCTGCGGTGTCGTAAGCGGCCAGCACATTGACGCTGTGATCCTCGTAGCCTTCGATGTGACTGAACGCAGGGGTGTCGGTGTTGCCATACATTGTCGAGGCGGCCTCAACGCTCACCCATCGCCGGTTGCGCCCCACCACGGCAAAGCCAAGTCCGTAGGCGATCTTCGCCCGCGCGCGTGTTGCGCACGCCAACTCGATGGCTTGTGCGATGCGCGTGGACGCGAAATTCAGATACTCCTCCGCAGGCATGATGGGCAGGTCCGCCCCGTCGCCGCAGGAGGTGTTTCCATAGGCGGGATCGGGAAGTCGCACCTCCGGCCCGGTGTGGGTGTGAGTGGCATTCATCACAACCGACTCGGGACGAATGCCTTCCGGCAACTTAGAGCGCACCGCGTCGCGCAGAACGTCGGGAATCCCGACGAGGTCGCAACTCACGAACACTACCTGCTCTTCGCCGGATTCGATGGCCATCACGGTGGCTGTGATGGGGTCCAACACCTTCTCTGAAATGCGCACATGGAATTGACCGACAACGGCCACTGGTTGGTCAGGCGTAATGTCTGCCTGCGCCCAACCAACTCGGACACCCTCAGCGGAACGGTTTTCCGGTCGAGTAGACATCCTAAATCTCCTTTCGATGGTAAAACCACTCACAGAACCATACGTGAGGATTTCTCCCGAAATGTCGGGACTCTTCGGTCGTGTTTCCTCAATACGAGGATAGAGTATACATCTGCGGATTTAGCCTGTTCGTTTACGGCTCGCGACGGAGACCGGGGTACCGATCGAAATTGTGGTCGAACGCGAAAGCTCTCCGCATGCCTTTGGCCTCCATCAAAGCGAAACTTGTGCAGTCGGTGAAGCTGAAGAGCTTGTCGTCGTATCCTTTGAGGATGTCGATGGCGCGCTGGCGATGGGAGGAAGCAACTTGATAGACAAGGCCCAGTTCGCCAGACTATAGCTTCTCTGCCCACTGACAGGCGAGCGTATGTCCTCTCCTCGTTTTGTTTCTAAAGCGAAGCAGATTTGGTGGTTTCGAGGATACCGTAGTCGGAGTTGATGAGGACCTCATCGTTCCGGTCGAGCCAATCCAGCGCTTCCCGGTGGTCATGATCCTCCTGCACAGCCAGGGCGAACCATGCGCCCGTGTCGACAAAAATCACGGGGAGCCTCCGTAGAGCACGCAATCGTGGTCCCGTCCATGGAATCCGGCGCCAAGGCTACGACCAGCGATCTGCCGAATACACGCCCGTTGTTTCTCAGGCAACTCTCGGCCCTGCGCAGGAGTGGCGTCAGACCCGGTCCGCAATTTGAACAGCATGAATTCCGCGAAGTCGAGTATTTCCTGGCGCTTGTCTCCGGGAAGTAAACTGACGATGTCTGTTAGAACTGTAATGGTTGTATCGTTCACGATGGTTTACTCAATTCCGATGTGCCGGGATTATATGCTGAACGACGCTGATACGTCAACTCCCGGCCTCACTTCCTTGCTGGCCGAAAGAGGAGGAGCGTGCTACAATGTGTGCCGTCGGTGTCTCCTGCACGGGGAGACCTGAACCCAACGAGAGCTGAAACGAACAAAACGAGGTGAACACGATGGTTATCTTTCTGGTCGTCGCTCTTTCTGTCCTGGGGTCCCTTCCCGTAAGAGTGGTGCCCTACGGGTGCGTGATAGCACAAGGCGGCAAGCCGCTCGTCTGCATCGTGAAGGGCGGGGCCCCAATAGCATCGGAGACAACGGCGACAAAGGAACTGGCCGACTATCTCGGCAGGATCACCGGTGCTACGTTCCCGCAGGTTGCGGAGTCCGGCGTGCCTGCGAAGGCGAGCGCAATCTATGTCGGGCAGACCGCCTTCGCCGCAAAGCAGGGGATCAACTTCTCCAAGCTGGGACAGGAGGAATGGATCATCCGAACCATCGGCAGTAACCTGATCCTCGCCGGTGGCCGGCCACGCGGCACGCTCTATGCGGTCTATGACTTCCTTGAGAAACAGCTTGGTTGTCACTGGCTGGCGGAAGACACCGAAGTGGTTCCCCGCAAACCGACACTGACGCTTCCAGTGCTCAATGTTCGCGGGAAGCCTTCTTTCGGAGAGCGCGGCATCACAACCTACCTGCGGGGGGTCTTGCTTACAAATGATGGGATGCTCAGGGAGTCCGTATTCCAGGCTCGCAACAAGGCGAACGATTGGTATACCTACCTGGGGGAGGAATACGGGTTTAACGTCCGCGCCGGATCTCCCAACGGTTGCCACACCTTCGCCTTCTATATTGACCCCAAGGTCCACTTCAAGGAGCATCCCGAGTATTTCTCGCAGAACGTCAACGGCCAGCGCGAAAGCGTGGGGGGACAGTTGTGTCTCACGAATCCGGAGGTGCTGAAGCTGGTCATTGCTCGTCTGAAGGAGTTCATCGCGAAGGATCGGGAAGCGGCATCCAAAGAAGGACGCCCTGCCCCGACGGTTTACGACATCAGCCAGAATGACTATCATCACCTATGCCAGTGCGCCAACTGCAAGGTGATCAGCGAGAGGGAGGAGTCGGACAGCGGCCCGCTGATCGAGTTCATCAATCAGGTGGCGGATGCCGTTCGCGATGAGTACCCCGAGATACTGGTTCAGACCTTCGCCTACACCTGCACACAGAAACCGCCGAAGACCCTGAAGCCGCACGACAATGTGATGATCCGCCTGTGCGACCTCAACGGAGAGCTGTTCCGGCCACTCTCCCATCCGCTCAACAGCGCTTTCCGCGGCTACCTCGACCGGTGGTCGCAGATTGCCAAACACCTGTCCATCTGGGACTACTGGATTACGTATGGCGATGTGTTCCACGCGCCTTACTCCAACATCCGCTGCCTGCAACCGGACCTGAAGATGTTCCTCGACCACGGTGTCGTGACGATGATGGTCGAGGATGAGAATCCCGAGTTCCACAGCTTCTTTGCGCTGAAGCGGTGGCTGGGGCTGCAGCTCATGCAGAACCCGAATCAACCGCCTCAGCCGCTGATAGACCTCTTCATGAACGGCTACTACGGTCCGGCAGCGCGCAAGATGCAGGAGTACCTCACGTACCTTGAGGGTTGCATTGAGGCTGACCCGGACCGACTCGTCGAGCTGTCACCCTTTCAGCGGAAGTACCTCGACCTGAAGTTCTTCGAGAAGTGCGAACAGCTTCTGGGAGAGGCAGAGCAGGCTGTCGGGAACGACCTCAAGCTCCTTCTGCACGTTCGCCGGGAACGTGTCCCCGTGGACTCCGCGTTGCTCAACCTGTGGGGGCGTCTGCAGAAGAAGCTGCCCGCGGGGAGCAAGCTGCCGTTTGACCGCGAGGAAGTTCTGCAACGCTACGAGGCGAATCGCCTTGCGCAGATGGAAGCGATCCGCACCGCGGTCACGTTGCCAGCGGGGAAGACCGAGCTGTCCAAGGAGATGGATCGGCTGCGGGCGGGTGACATCCCTCTCCCGGAGCAGTTCCGCAATCTGCCACCTGACAGTGTCTGGGACTTCACGTGGCCGAGCTTTGCGGAGTACGGGGAGCGCCGTCGCCTGGTGGCAGACCCGGAAGCGGCGGGTGGGAAGACACTGCAATACACCGGCGACGGTCCCAAAGACCATGAACGGCCCGCCAGCTTCGGTGTCTACGATGGCGCGCGACGAGTATTCGGCCCCTCCCTGACGCTGGAGGGAGCCGCCGTCCCCCAGGATGAGAAGCACCACTGGTACAAAATCGGCCGCTTCCCGGTGACCAACGGCGTGCTGCTGTGGGCGCACTGGACATGGTGGCTGTCGGTTGCGCTCGACCGCGTCTACGACCCGACAGAGCAGGACCACGAACGCGACATCTGGGTATCCCTGAAGGTCACGGGGCCGGCGTATGTGAAAGACGCGAAGCAGCCTAACGCCATTTCCATTGATCGGGTGGTGCTTGTGCGAGTCGGAACGAAGTGAACAGCAGGAGTTAGGCGCGGAGAGCGGCTTCAGCCGGTTGGCTTCGACAGTGATATCGTGAAGGAAAAAGTGCTCCCCTCCCCGAGCACACTCTCAACCCAGATGCGGCCTCCGTGCGCTTCGACGGCCATCTTGCAGAAGGTAAGCCCCAGCCCGGTGGATACTTTCCGGCCCGACTTGCGGGTTTCCACTGACCGAACTTCTCGAAGATTCTGTCGAAGTATTCGCCCGGAATGCCTTCGCCGGTGTCGGATACGGTAAACAAAGTAGGTGGTCAAAAATACTGTTCCATAGTTCTCGAAAAGGTAGTGGGGGGTTATGCTATTTGACAGTTTGATTCGGTAATGGCAATCCCCCCGAACTTGTTTCGGGGGATCCTTGGGAGTAACCTACTGGGAGCGCAGTTGCCATCGAATCCCCCTGAACTTGCTTCAGGGGATATTTAGGTTCGCCCTGCGCTTAGATAGGTCGGTCCTAATGATCCCCCGAAGTTAGTTCTACCATAGGAATTTATGACGCGTTTTTCGGCATCAAAGTGGTCAAAAGCCCAGTAATGACAGGCATTCTCGGGGTATAGATTTTTCCAACGGATGTAGAAAGATCGTTAAGTAGCGACCCTGCCACCCGTCACAAGGTCGCCGAAGGCGTTAGTCCGGGGGGATTGGTTCGGGGGGATTGGTTCAAATCGAACTCGCAGAGCTCGCCGATTGCGCCTCAGTAGGTTTGTCCGAAATATCCCCTGAAACAAGTTCAGGGGGGATTACCGAATCAATCGGATATGTCCGTCTTCGTTTCAGCAGGGACAGTATTTTTGACGACCTACTTACAAGCACGCCACAGGAAATGATGCTGCGGATGTAAGCCGACCTTCGAAGGGATGTTGATGCCTCAATGAAAAGCTCCGAACAATATCACGACGTTATCATCGCAGGCGGTGGGCTTTCTGGCTTTGCCGCGGCGCGGGCTTGTGCGCTCGCAGGACTGGACACGCTCATCGTTGAGCGAAGGCCGCTGCTTGGGTGGGAGAGCGCCTGGGCACTCAACCTCGATCTCCACGGAGGGACCTCGGACGCCGCGCGCGTTCTTAGTTCCAGAATGGAATCAGCGGGCGGTCTAAAAGATGGACGACTGGACGCACCCATTCTGGAGATGATTCTCGATCGTGAGGCGACGTCCTGCAACCTCAAAGTCCTTCTATATTCTCAGTGCATTGCCCCGCTGATCGACGAACAGGGAATGGGAGGCGTTATCGCCGCAGGGAAGTCCGGAGAGATGGCGTTGCGCTCGCGTGCCTTCGTCGACGCTACGGAGAATGGTCTGCTCTGGCAGCGGGCTGGCGGATCGATACACCTGACACAGGGACCGGCGCGGTTTGCGCTCTTCATTAACGGGGTTGGGGCGATGGGGCTGCCGTTGTCCATGGGGTCAACGGCTGGCGTTGAGTATCTCGTCCTGAAACCTGGCGTGTGGCCGGGTGAGGTTGCTGTTGAGTTTGTGATACCGAGCAGCGATGTGCGAGCTGCCCGACGCATGCTGCCGCAGGTGCTCGGGTACCTTCGAGAAGCGGTCCCTCAGTTCGGGGACTCGCTGGTGACGAACGTGGCCGTTGAGCCGTTCCCGTTGACTTGTGGGCGTTCGTATTTTGAGGAGGACAACCAACACCGCGACATTGCCAACCTCTTCGCGGTGGGTTCGTGGGCAGCGGAGGACGCGGCGGCGATGCGGACGGTCGCAGGACGGTTGGACTTCGGTGAAGCGGCAGGCAAAACGGTGGCACAGCGCTTCCCGCACCTGCCGGAAAGGTCCACCTGGCCTGACTCGTCTCCGTCCCTTTCCGCGCCTCCCCTTCACGAGACTGAAGTGCTGGTCGTGGGTGGAGGAACTGCGGGGGCACTGGCAGGTATTGCCGCAGCGCGGGAGGGGGCGAGGACAACGTTGCTGGAAGCCTGCACGTTCCTCGGAGGCATCGGGAGTGGAGGCGGCATCCACTCGTATTATCACGGAATTCCGGGCGGATTGCAGGACGAAGTCGACGCAAGGATGCGGGAAACAACGCCGCTGTTTGGCCCCGTTAACAAAGCTCCCGGATTCCATCCTGAGACCAAAAAGGTGGTTCTTCAGCAGATGGCAGAAGAGGCAGGAGTGAAACTTGTCTTTGACACCACCGTCACCGGCGTGGAGGTGGAGGACCTGCCTACCGACCTGCCTTCGAAAGGGACGGGACGCCGTGCGTCCAGAAGAATTAGAGGTGTCGTTACCGCAGGGCCAGAGGGCGGCGCAGCGTACCGTGCTGCCGTCGTCATCGACAGCAGCGGGGATGCGGATGTGGCCTTCATGGCAGGAGCGCCTTTCACATACGGGAGAGAAACGGACAGCCTGCCCCACGCGTACTCGCAGGCTGCCGGCGTCCTCGACGGGGAGGGGCGGTTGCGAATCGTCAACTTTGACGCGGGCTACTGCGACCCCACCGATGTCGAGGACCTCACTCGCGCCCGGCGCCTGGGTTTGAAACATTTCGAGCGAGACCACTACGCAGAAGAGCACCGTCTGGTCTATATTGCGCCGCTCATTGGGCTTCGCAGCAGTCGGCACATCGTGGGTGACTACCGGCTGACTCTCGCAGACGAAATCGTGAGTCGCGAATTCCCGGACGTCATCGCCTACGCAAAGTCCCACTACGACAACCATGCCCTCGACTATGCCAACGAAAGCGATGAGGCCATGCTGTGGGTGTGGCTTCTCGGTCACTGGCGGACGCCCATCGGGTGCGAGATACCTTACCGGTGTCTCCTACCGCAAAGCGTAGAGGGTTTGCTGGTTGCGTGCCGCGCCCTCTCCGTCACCCACGACGCTCACAACCAACTTCGAATGCAGCGAGACATGCAGCGATTGGGAGAAGTCGCGGGTATCGCTGCGGCCTTGAGCATCAGACAGAAAGTGACGCCGAGACAGTTACCGCTGGAAGAACTGCAGCAGAAACTGCTTCAGACGGGAGCGTTGGGTCAAAGGAAAGCGCCGGAGCTTACGGCAGGGGAACTGCCCGCAATCCACGCACCCGAGGCGCTGCCGGCAGCGCTACCATTATTGCCTGTCGACCAGTTGGCTCAAGAACTGGAGAATGACAATCCTCGCGCGGCCGTGTGGCCACTTTGCCGATACGGCGAGGACGCGATTCCAGCATTGCGGAACGCGCTCGCATCCGACAAGCCGGACACGCGCTTCTGGGCGTCGGTGGGTCTGGCCATGCTGAACCAGCCGGAGTCCGCGTCGGCGCTGATCGAACGAGTACGCGCGAGAGAAAACGACCGCACCGACTCCCTCCGTATCGCGCCCACCTGGTACGGGGCCATGGTGCTGCTTGGCCGACTTGGCGACCGGAACGCGGTGCCCGCCATCTCGGATGTGTTGCAGGATTCATCGGTCGAGCTTGACGCTCTCATCGCGGCCGTCCGCGCCCTTGGTCGCATTGGCGATCCTGCGGGCATCGCCGCCGTTGAGAAGCTGATGGAGCGGGGAGATCTGCCGGTGACACGAACGCTCAGTTCCGGTCCCGTCAATCGCGTGGTTGAGGACGCGCGCTGGCAGATCGACCTCGCCGCGGCGGAAGCCCTCGCAAGAATGGGCACGGCGCGCCCGGACCTTGTGGAGCCGTATGTTGAGGACGAAAGAGCCTATGTGAGACGGTATGCGAACCGCATTCTTGAAGAACGGCTCCTGCGACATCGCGTTGGGGCCGGCGTTTGCTGCACATAGTCCTGAGTGCTACAATCTTCGGCAGAGGAGAGTAGAAATGAGCACGCTCACCGCCGCTCAACGTCGTGTTTTCATCTCAATGGCGTCCCGACGGCAGAAACCCGGCACGGGCAGCAGTCTCGACTTTCTTCGTACACGGACGGCCACGTTCCGCTGGCCCGATCTCAGTTCGGCTCTTGCCCCCATTCCGTGGGCGACGATTGGCGCGGTGGCGACTCGCCACTATATGCCCGAGCGTATGACACACGACCTGGACATCGTAATTGCCGTTGAAGATGGCAGAGCGGCCCAAGAGAAACTCGCGCGAGCGGGCTACAGGTTACGCGGTCCCTTAAGCATCGGTGGGTCAACTTGGACCACACCGGACGGGGGGACGTCCATTGATGTTGTAGAAGGACGCGATGATTGGTGGCCTGCGGCGATCCGGGAAGCCCAAGAGAACCGGGATCAGCAGGGGCTGCCAATCCTGTCACTTCCCTATCTCGTCCTCATGAAGTTCCAGTCCGGGAGGGTGCAGGATTTTGCCGATATCACCCGCATGTTGGGACAGGCGGATGCACCAATGCTGGCAAGGGTGCGGGAGGTCTTCGCCCAGCGAACACCGGATGAGCGCGCCGACCTGGAAAGCATGATTACCCTGGGCAAGATGGAGATACAGCCGTGAACTGCTCGGTGGACCTGGCCTCTCGCATGATTGTGGAACGCGGCGAAAACTCGTGGAAGTTGTGGTTGTTCCAGTTTGTCGATGATTTCCGACGGACTCAAAATCCTGAGTTGATCGATCAACCTCCGGCATCTGATTTGCCGCTGAACCTGAGAAGTCTCACTGCGTCCACTGTGGAAGCCTTATGCGCTGAGTGCCAGGTTGCTATCCCGGATTGGTGCAGAGACGTTCCGCCGCTGGAGCATCCGTGGTTCGTGTCTGGGATTGAGAACCTGAAGGCGATGGCGTTAGTCGAGTCACCAGCCCAATTTAGACAGAGGAATATCTTTGTGCTGGGGAATTTCCCGGATAGGGCATAACGCATGCTGCACGCTGAATTCATTCGAAGCCTGTTCACACAACTCAACGAGGAGCTTTCCCAGCGCGGCGTTGTAGGGGAGATTGGCCTTTGTGGCGGCGCTGTCATGTGTCTGGTTTTTGATGCTCGGGATGCAACGAAAGACGTCGACGGAATTTTCGAGCCCACCCAGGAAATTCGCGCCGCCGCCCGAGTCGTTGCCCGCAGCAACGACCTGTCGGAGGACTGGCTCAACGACGCTGCAAAAGCATATTTTCACGGCGATCCCCCACGGGTGGAAGTCCTGAATCTCTCCCACTTGAGGGTCTGGGCCCCCACTGCCGAATATATGCTTGCGATGAAGTGTGTATCGGCCCGGTTTGATAGTCAGGACAAAGAGGATGTGGAGTTTCTCGTTTCGCACCGGCAACTGCAATCTCCTGATGAGGTCTTCAGCATCCTCTGTCAGTACTATCCTCGGAACCTGATCCCTCCGCAAACGCAGTCCCTCGTGAAAGAATTACTGGTCTAAGAACTGCAAGAAAGGACTCGCGAACCCCAATGACCCATCGTGAACGTTTTCTCAATATCATGAACTTCGAGGCAGTTGACCGCGTACCCAACTATGAGCTGGGGGTGTGGCCGCAGGCAGTGGATCGCTGGTATGGGGAGGGACTTCCCCGGGACGCGGCGCGGTTCAACTGGTTTGAGGGCGAAGCGTACTTCGGGCTCGAGCGTCGCGCGTTTGCTCCCATCGACATTTCCATGCAGCCTCCCTTCGAGTACGAGGTGCTCGAAGAGACAAACCGCTACCTGACCGCCCGACACGCAAATGGCGTGGTCACGAAAGCGTTGAAAGAGGGCACCGTGCGCGGAGGCCGCAACTGCATGGATCAGTACATCGACTTCCCTGTCGTCGATCGTGAGAGCTTCCGCGCTATCAGGAAGCGGTACAACCCCGAGTCGCCGCTTCGCTATCCCCAGTGGTGGGACGAATGGGTGAGAATGTGGAAGACGCGAGACTACCCGCTGTGCCTGCTGACCAACGGAACCTTCGGGCTATACTCGCAGATGCGGTCATGGGTGGGGACGGAGAACCTCTCGCTGATGTTCTTCGACGACCCTGCGCTGATCGAGGAAATGGTGGAGACCCACGTCGATTTTCTGCTGGCCCTCGTGGAAAAGGCGTTGAATGCGGTGGACTTTGACTACTTCAACTTCTTTGAGGATTTCGCGGGGAAAGGCGGACCGCTGATCTCGCCGCAACTTTTTCGCAAGTTCCTGTTGCCGGGGTACAAGCGGGTGATTGAGAAGCTGCGCAGCCACGGGATCAGGCACTTCTGGCTGGACTCGGATGGCAACACCGAGGCGGTGATCCCGCTGCTGATCGAGTCCGGGATCACCTGCCACTGGCCGCTGGAGTTGGCATCGGACATGGACCCTGTTCGGCTACGGAAAGAGTATGGCAGAGCCCTTGCATTCGCCGGTGGCATCGACAAGCGCGAGTTGTCGAAGGACAAGGCCGCGATTGGCCGCGAGCTATACGCCAGGATACCCCCGATGCTGGAATCAGGAGGGTTCATCCCGCACGTGGATCACACGGTTCCGCCTGAGGTTCCGTACGCAAACTTCCAGTACTATCTTGAGCTGAAGGACCGGTTGCTCTCCGGTGGAAGCTGAGGGGAACGCACGGCAGGCAATGGAGCTTGATTACTCTCTTGCCGGAGAGGGAGCAGAAGACCCTCCGCATGACAACGCTCGGGAGCTTCTGGGGAAAATCAAGCCCGAATCCAGTAAGTGGTCAAAACAACTCGCTCCCTGTAAAGACGTGGGTTACGTGAGTGACACTCGTTCAGGTTGGGAATTCACCTTCGGCGTTCTTCATAGGGGCGGTCTCCGACGTACCCACGCATGCGGAAAACCTATCCGTGGTGGGCACATCGAAGACCGCCCCTACGAAAGTCACAAACGGTGGTTTCTCAACCGAAACAAGCGTATCTGTTACCGTTGTGGAGGCCTTTATGCGCGTCGAGGGCGCACACTGGAGTGACGCGGCGCGCGAGACGCTGCCGGCCTGGGAGGCTGCCATCACCGGGAACTGATGTTCGCGCCCTCTTCCGCATGGAAGTCCTCCATGCGCACCGTGGGTCAAACGGTATCGTCTCAACCACAGGTCCTGTGATAGAGTGATTGCCCAGTGATATCCATCACCGCGATAGAACTTTCTCTGAAGAGGGATGACTTGTCGCAACAGGCGCAAGACAGAATGACTCAACGAGCCGTCTTTGGGGCAGCGGCCACCGCCTACCTTCTGCTGGCGCTGCTGTACCTGGTCCGGGTTCCCATCGGGCGGCAACCCGACGAGCTATCGCATATGGAGTACATTGCGTTCATCGCAAATGAGAAGAGCTTCCCCGTCTTCCAGGGACGCGAGAAGGGGATTTACGAGGCTCACCAGCCTCCGCTTTACTACCTCGTCTGTGCGCCAACCTACGGGGTGTTGCATCGCTTTTCCCATGAGGCTCCCATCTTGGCGGCGCGATTTGTCTCTTGGTTGGCAGGCACGGGCATCGTTTGGCTGACCTTTTTCATCGCGCAATCCATGTTCCCCGGCCGGCATCTCGCCCAACTATCGACGACGGTACTCGTCGCGGTACTTCCCATCCACCTCAATATTTCCGCGTCGGTGGGGAACGATGCGCTTGCAGGTCTCTTCTCAACCCTAATCCTGACAGCACTACTCACCGGAACGCCGCGATGGAGCCAGTGGCGGCGTTCCGTGCTTCTCGGCGCCCTGATCGGTCTGAGTCTGCTCACCAAATCGGGAACCGTCTTTCTACTTCCGCTGACGCTCGTGGCCTTTCTGCTGAAGGAGGGAACTCGGGCCGCAGGTCTGAAGACTGCCATCGGGCAATTCGGGATCGTTCTCGTCGTTTGCTTGCTGGTGTGCGGCTGGTGGCTGGTTAGAAATGTCAACTTGTATGGCGACCCCTTCGCCATTCGCGCCTTCAACGAGGGCTTTGCTGGCAGCCCACACCCATCATATTTCCTTGATCGGGGGATGAGTTTGGAGAGTTATGTGCTGATGGTGGCTCAGTTGACCTTCATGACATTCTGGGGAATCTTTGGAGAGGTGAACCAGTCTATCACCCGACTGGGGCAGATGTATGCAACCGGTCAGGGCGTGGGAGTATACCTGCTCCTCGTCACAGTTTTTTTGGTGGTCACGGCGTGCCCTTGTGTTGGCTTGGCCACGTATCTCCGGTCACTACTTCCGGGGAGAAAGACCCGAGGTAACTGGACGGCGGAACTTGGGAAACGCCCAACCGTTCCCATTGGCTCGGTTGTCATTCTTGCCGTTGGTGTGCTGCTGGCGGTTGCCCAGTACGTCCAATTCAACCTCATTTACTTCCAGGCCCAGGCGCGATACCTGCACCCGATGCTGCCCGCGATCTCATGCCTCGCCGCGTTGGGTTCCCCCAAGTCACGCACCGGGGATTCCAGCGCATGGTGGCTGGCCCTGCTGATCACTGGTCTGCTTCTCTCCTCCGCGCTAAACCTTACTGTATGGTTGACGCAACCCACGCTTCCACTCCCATACTGACCCTCGATGTCAACCCGTTGAATAAAAATCCCCAAGCTGTCTTGGAATGTGCCGCACTCTCAGATTTCCTCTTGCGTCCTGCGAGGTACAGGTTTTATAATCCTCGCGGATTTTCCGAGCTCGCGCGGTCAGGAATCAGGGCGTGCTGCAAGGGAGTAACTACTCAGGTACAACATGTTGACAGGAATGACAGGATGCCTCGTACTCTGCGAGTTCGAGTAGATCCTGTCCGAGTACGTGAGTAGATACGCAAGGGAATTATCCATGCCGGTCTGTCGGCACCACGCAGGATGAAAGCTCGACGCGCAAGGATGCGGTCCATTCCGCATTCCGAAATCTACATTTTCAGGGGAGCCTTCCGTCAATGTCAATTCAGGTCAAAGTTCCGGCAACCACGGCAAACCTCGGTCCCGGATTCGACGCTCTCGGGATGGCGCTGAATCTTTATAACTTTGTCGAGATCGCGAAATCGGGAAGCTCCCTCATCGAGGTCGCAGGGGAAGGCGCTGACCAGCTTCCCAGGGACGCGACCAATATCGTTGCGGTCGCTGTGCAGGAGGTGTTTCGAGCTGTGGGAAGGGCAGAAACCTCGCTAAGCATTCGGCTCAATAACCGCATCCCTCTGGCGCGTGGATTGGGCAGTTCCGCCGCGGCGAGAGTAGGAGTGATGGTGGCTGTGAACCGTATGTGCGGGGACACGCTGAGCGAGATGGAATTGCTGGCGCTGGCGACGGGGTTGGAGGGTCACCCGGACAACGTCGCTCCCGCGCTGTTGGGGGGATTGGTCATCTCCAGCGTGGAGGAAGACGGTTCCGTTCACTGCGTCCGGGCCCCGGTCAGCGACCCGCCCTCATTCGTGGTGCTGATTCCCGACGCAGAAGTATCCACCGAAGAAGCACGATCGTCGCTACCCAATTCGTATTCCCGGTCGGACACGTGCTTCAACATCAGCCGGGCTTCTCTTCTCGTTGGGGCGCTGATGACAGGACATCACGAAGTTCTTCGGGTTGCGCTTCGGGACAAAATCCACCAGCCCTATCGAGCAAAGATCATGCCGTGGTTTAATTCGGTCGTTGATGCGGCGACGGAATCTGGCGCACACGGCGCTGTGTTGAGCGGCGCCGGATCATGCATTCTCGCGATGACCCCGGAAGATCGCGTTGACGCAGTGGGCTCGGCGATGCTGACGGCATTGCGGAACCACCGTCAGCAAGGCCGGTACCTAAACTTGAAGATAGACACGGACGGAGCGCGCGTCGTGGAATAGTTGCGCACGTCCGGATAGAAACCTGAGAATTTGCCGGGCGACCGGCGGCCAAGCAGAAAGGAATCTGACAAGATGGACAAAGTTCGGTTTGGCGTATTGGGCGCGGGACGCGGCGCGGGCATTGCTCGCGCAATGAAATACGCCCCGAGTGCGGAATTGGTCGCCTTGTGCGACATGAACGAGGAACGCCTGCGGCAAGTCGTTGCTGCCACCGGTGTGACACAGACCTACGCGCGCTACGAAGACTTGCTCGCTTCGGATGTGAACGCGGTCATCGTTGCGTCCCCGATGCCGTTGCACGTGGAGCACTCCGTGCAGGCACTGAAAGCGGGCAAGCATGTTCTCTCGGAAGTCACCGCGGCGACGGAAATGGAGCAATGTTGGGAACTGCTGGAAACGGTGAAGTCAACCGGATTGAAGTACATGCTTGCCGAGAACTACAACTACCAGCGTCCCTGGAGCATCGTGGTCGGGATGGTCGAGGCGGGGGTATTCGGAGACCTCTACTACGGCGAGGCGGATCAGATTCAGGAGTTCAAGGGGGGGTTTCATCATCCCGACTCCGGATACAACTGGCGCACTTCAGAACTGGCCCTGCGGCAGGGACACCAATACATTACACACAACCTCGGGCCGCTCTATCAGGTCTTCAAGGAGAGAATTAAGACGGTCGTCTGTCTCGGGTCCGGACAGCGGCATCTTGAGTGGGCGAAGGCCGACAGCACTTGCGTCGTGCTTCTGGAAACCGAAACCGGCAGGTTGCTGCGGATTCGTCTCGACTTCTTTTCGGACCGACCGAATAACTTCACCTACCTCGGAATCCAGGGAGTCAACGCCGCCTATGAAGCCCCGCGCGGCCCGCAGGACGAACACAAAATCTACGTCCACGGACGCACAGAACGCGGCGCATGGGAGAACCTTTGGGAGTATCAGGACTATCTGCCGGAGGTCTGGAAAGCGATGCCTGCGGAAGCGGTCAACGACGGCTACGATGGAGGCAGCTCAATCATGGTTGAGGACTTCGCGCGCAGCATCATTGATGATACCCGACCACCCATCGACGTGGTCGACGCATTGAACATCACTGCTCCGGGTCTGCTCTCTGAAGTGTCGCGTGCACGGGGGGGGAAGCCAGTAGACGTTCCCAACTTCACCGGATGAGAAGAACGCTACTAAGGGTTCTTCGCTGAGAACTCCCGCGCGGCGCGCATCTCTTCAGCCGTAAACGGTTTGAGCAATTCGCTCGGAGGCATCACGTGAGTGAAGATGTCCACCCAGTCCCACATGGTCAAACCTGACATGGGATGATCCCACGCAATCTGCCCCCGCAACTGCCGCGCGAGAAACACCGCCCAACTCACGAACAGAACCCGAACCGTCTGTGGAGCAAAGGACGCTCCTGTGGGTCCGTGGTCGAACGTCCATGTTCCCGCCTGCGGGTTGATGTCATTCATGAAGAAATCCATATAATTGCGTTGCGCGGTGAGAGCGGCGCGACCGGAGACTTCACCGGGCGTGTAGGCAGTGGGCGGATTCTCCATTCGGTCCACTTCACGCAGCAGGCTGGTATAGCCCCCCTCACGCACGTCACGCGGGTCGGCGGGAAGTACTTTCTCTTTCGCCATGCGAATGCCTCTGCCCGTTTCGACGTCATAGTAGTCGTGCCAACCGGCGGACTTCTCGTCAGGCGACTCGATGCGGTTGTCCAGCATCCACGCTTTCCACTTCAGCAACGGCTCACGGTACTTTTCTTCTCCTGTCAAGCGGTAGGTTTGTATCAGAGCGCGTGGCACGGCGCTAATCCCTTCGGACAGTGACACGGCCGCTGGCTCGAAATGCCGCGCCACGATGGGGACGTTGTTCTCATCGTACTGTTGCGCCCACCCTTTCGCTTTCTTATCGATGAACGCAGCCACCAGCCAATCGGCCGCGCGAAGATAGGAGGCGAGGTACTTCGCATCCCGGGTGCGACGGTAGGCGAGCAGCATCACCTGCATCTGGTCGGTGGTGGCGTAGTCGTTGATTTCGCCCGCGTGCTTGTACCCTCGCGCGGCCTTCCCGCAACCCTCCTTAAGGTCGTAGTGGTGCGACCAGGATCCATTCGGGTTCTGACCCTTCAGAATGAAGTTGACCCCCCGCTCCGCCGCGTCCGCGTATTCGGCCTTGCTTGTCAGTGTGTGTAAGCGGTAGAGCAGCAAAACAGGATGAGACTGCACATGGTCCTCGAACGGAGCAAGGTCCGGGCTGTACAGCGAGATCGGCTTTAGCTCCTTTGGGTCCACTCGCACCCAGTAGACCCAGTTCCCCTGCGGTTGCTGCACTGCAAGGAGGAGCCTCCCTGTCTGTTCCGCCGCATCGAGGTACTTGCGGTCCCCCAGAGCCTCGTACGCTCCCAGTAGTCGCACCGCCGCTCCCGCGGAGTTCTGGTCTTTGGACAACGCCACCATATCATCCGTGTAGGGGATCACCGTCGACGATGAGAGAAAGCGCATCATGCTGGGGAACGCGGATGAATAGGCCCAACCTCCGCATTTTTGGGACTCAAGAACCCGTCGCAGGTGCGTGCGCAATGTTGACTCCAGCCTTGCCTCCCACGGATCGTCCTTGAGGTGAACCGCAGGCTCAAGCTGCAGAGCGGGGGCAGCGACCGGAGGCAAGGACGCTGGTAGATGCAGACCCACGCCCTGCGATTGGTCAGGCGTGCGGTAATCAATCAGCAGATGATCCATCTGCCCGTCGAACCCGCGTGCCGCGGCATACCCGACATTGGGCGGCGTGCCGACCAGGAGACAACTCCATGCCCCTTTCCTGAATCTAACATCTGCCTGCCGGACATCGTCGTTCACGCACAGCCACACCTTGTTTGACTCCCGATCCCATGAGAAGCGGAGGATTTCCCACTCATTGGCTCGAAGTTTCGCCACCGGAATCCGCAGGGGAACCGCGTCGGGTTCCGCCACCTCGTAGCCGCTCTGCTCGGAACGGAAGTCTGTCCACAGGCGACCATCGAAGAATTGATACACGAAAAGCGCCAGAGAGTTGTCGGCATCCTTGACCAGCGCGAGACTGGTGCCTTCCTCACTGGGGATCTCAGTCCCCCCAGTCCCGTTCGGCACCAGCACTGCCAACCATGTGCGCTGTCCGTCGGACCATTGACGCTTTCCGGACCACCGAATTCGAAGGGAGGCGGTGCCTCGCTCGGGAGGGACGTTCCGTCCATCGAAGATCACCGCCGACTTCTCAATTGCTCGCCGTTCGCCCTGGGGTGTGTCATCGTGTCCTGCAAACTGCGCCGCTCCCCGCTGGTCGCCCTCCAGCGGGACAATCTTCACGTTCCCCGAGGCAGAAAACGGGTTCACCGCGCCCTCACAGGCATGAAGGCTGCTATCGAAGGGGCAGATCAGCGAGAGGTCCGTCAACGACTGCGACCAACTCAGTTTCTCGAAAATGCAGCAGTGCAGGATGAGCAGGCAAATCGTGATGGTGGGTCTTCTTCTCATTGGTTGTGTCATTCCGGCAAACGCTCCTTCTGTGCCGTTCTAATCTACCCCCAGCAATCTCTTCTTCCTCTTCCAGTAGTACACGAAGTTCTCGTACGGCACATCGTGCGGGATGGCGTGGTCGAGGTGGGGGATGTAGCCACCCTGCTCGACAAGTGGAATCTTCGCATCCAGCTCCTCGTCGATGGCGCGATGGTCACGCGCGAGGACGCGCTTATCGATGCCGCCGGTCATCAGAAGGTCGCTCCCGTATTCCCGGCGGAGTTTCGCCACGTCCATCCCCGCGGCCACTTCCATCGGGTAGACGCCGTTGATTCCAGCGTCGAGCCAGAGAGGAATCAGCTCGGAAACATCGCCGTCACTATCCACGAGGATGATGTCGATGCCGCGGCTGCGGGCCAATTCTGTGATGCATTTGTAGCGGGGCGACATGAATTCCCTGAACATGGCTGGCGACAGCAGCGATCCGCTACGGTAGCACATGTCTTCCCAGAAGAAGATGCTGGTCAGCGGCGCGTCCTCGATTACCTGCGGCAGCAGCGCCAGCGCCAGTTCCGTGGAGGTCTCCATCATGTCGTGGACGAGGAGTGGGTCGTCGTGAAACGCATACATGGCGCGTTCCGGGCCCATCAGTTCACGCACAAATCCGAAGAGGCTGGGCGACCGCGGCCCCTGGTAGATCAGGACAGGCTCTTCGCGTCGCCAACGTTGACAACGCTCCGGCCAGTCAACCGGGAAGCGGCCCGGGGTAGAGGGATCGAATCGCTTCTTCAACGCCTCCCAGTCGGCGCGTGACTGGACCGGATACTCAAGATGCTCGGGCATACTCATCTCGTCGGGAGACTTGAGCACCCGCTCGACAATGCCTCGGTCGATGCGACGCGTTACGTACGTCTCGTCTTCGTGAAGCACTTGCTCTTCGTACCGAGGGAGCATCCACAGATCGACCCCGCACAAATCCTTGCCGTCACACTCGCTATATTGCGTCGGCATCCTGTCCTCGCCCAGCGCCTCTCGCTGCCATCGGCGAAGCGTCGACGGCCAGGCTCCCCATTCCCAGAGGGGGTACTGGTCGGCAGGCTGGAAGCGCATATGATTCAGGAAGCGTTCATGTGAGGTCATGTCTTCTGTCCTTCGGGTATCCGTTATTTGTAACCACTGCAGTTTGGCGAATTTGCAGTTCCGGTGGGTAGGAGGCGTCTCCGGACGGCGATGATACCCACCATGATGTAGTCGCCGTCTTAAGACGCCTCCTACACCTGGCGTTCACCAAAATTCGCCAAACTACAATCAATCATACATGGCGACGATATAAGGGTGACACGCGTCGTAGGTTGTCAGCGGCTTCGGATTGCCGACGCGTCCGCACGGGCGGCGGTTCTTCCCCGGCGCGCCGGTGGCAGAGTCGCCGAGGTCCTCGCGGCAAGCCTCTGCTCGTTCCCGCAGATCCCCCATAACGTTAGGGTGGGACGTGGATACGTCTGTCGTTTCTCCAATATCCTGGCGAAGATTGTACAACTCCCCGCTCAAGAGATGCAACTTCCAATCGCCGCTGCGTACCGCCTGCAGTTCGTGCTCGCGGTAGTAGAAGAGCGGTTCATGGAGTGACGCGGCTCCTCGCTGACCGAGAATCAGGGGAGTGATGTCGTGACCGTCGATGATGCGATCACTGGGGGATGCCGTCCGCGCGAGTCGGGTAAAGGTCGGCAGGAAATCCATCGCAGTCGTCACTTCCCGGCATCCCGCCGCGGGCGGAATAACCCCCGGCCATCGCATGATGCACGGCACGCGCATACCACCCTCCCAGGTCGATCCCTTGGCTCCTCTTAGTGGAGCATTGCTCCCGCCGTGCTGTGGCGCGCCTCCGTTGTCGGAAGTGAAGATCACCAATGTGTTGTCGTCGATTCCCAAATCCTGGAGTTCGTGGAAAAGCGCTGCCATGCACCGGTCGATGTGCTCAACCGCGGCTCCGTACTTGCCGTTCCGCGATTGATCGAGGAAACGCTGGGGCGAATAGAGCGGGACATGCACGTACATGTGGGCGAAGTAGAGGAAGAAGCGTTCATCCCGGTTGTCGCGAATGAACCGGATCGCCTCCCCCATATAGCGCTCCGTCAATGCTGCCTGATCAGGTTGTTGCTGAACCACCTCTTCGTCGCGCATCAGCGGCAGAGGAGGAAACTCGCGGTGTCTCTGCGAGATCCCCATGTCGTTGCTGTAGGGAAGACCATACCAACTATCGAAGCCGTGGCGCGTTGGGAGGAATTCCGGCTGGTCACCGCAGTGCCACTTCCCGATGATCTTCGTGGCGTATCCGGCGTCCTTCAGGATCGCCGCAACGGTCACCTCGTCGGAGCTCAGTCCAATGGGCTCACCGGGTCGCAGCACAAGGATTTCGCAACCGGTCTCCAACCCGATCCGTTGCGGGTAGCAACCGGTCATCATCGCCGCGCGGGAGGGCGAGCAGACAGGCGCGGCCATGTAGAAGTCTGTGAACCGCGTCCCTTCCGCGGCCATGCGATCCAGCGCGGGTGTGCTGTGAAGTTCTGATCCGTAGCACCCGATGTCGCCGTAGCCCAGGTCGTCACAGTTGACGAGGATGATATTCGGGTTTGTAAACATGGACGGTTCCTTTCACCGTGAAGAACATGAAGAGCACGAAGAATCTCAAGCCGTCTTCCCCCTACGCCCTCTTCATGCTCTTCATGGTTGATACTGTTTCCCCAACCTCAGCCACCCAAACTCGGAAGAATTCTTGCCGCCACAGACTCCCGGTGTCCACTGCAGCCACCCGCGAAAGCCGTCGCCGTCATTGTCGTTAACGGTCATCGACCACGTGATGCTGCTTGAGGGAGCGACGTTCCGAACCCCAAGCGCCGTCCACGGAATAGCGGCTTCATAGATCGTCGCGTTCCCGTCCCGCACCACGGCCAGCGAACCGTCCTTGAGTGGGCAGGCGCCAGGCATCCATTGGAACAGCAAAGGGCCATGGGCGGTCTTCGTCAATCCAACCTCGTGCTCCGTGCCGTCAAAGTCCCCCTGCCGATTCGGCGCGCCTGGGTGGAAGGCCAACTGAATACAGTCTCCGCGCCAGATCTGGTATCCATCTTCATCCTGATGGAACTGATTGTCGCTTACTTCCGCAGCGATGTAGAAATTCGTGGCGTCCCATCCAACCCGTGCCTGTGCGGAGCAATCCCCTTCACCGCCATACCCTTTGCTGATCTTCACGCTCTCGCGATTGTCGCCGACCAGCGTGAGCGCTACGGCGGCGGGCCAGTCGTCCAGCTTCCCGTCGATTTTCGGCGCTTTGGGCAAGAAAGGACACTCCGCGGATGCACGGGATTTAAGGACCGTCACCTGCGCTTCTACCGCGCTCTTGATGAACCGCAATGAAATGTTCTGCTGCGTCGTTGCGGAACTCACTGGGGCGGTGCATTTGAGCAGGATGTCCCGTCGCGCGTCGGGCGGTAATGAGCCCAACTCAACCTGTGAACCCGGCTCCACTCCCCAACCGTTGGGGAAGCGAACATCCAGAGTGCCTTTCCGCGCGGCGCGGCTGTTGTTCCGCACCTCAACTGGGAGTATGAAACTCTCGCCGCCACGGATGATGGGAATGAATCCCATCGTGACGGTGACGGGCGCCACAAGCCGCAGGTGCACCGGAAAGCGACGCGCGACTTTCCCCTGCGCCAAGTCCAGTGACACCGTCATGCTTGCGTCCGCAACATCTCTGTCCGTTTCGCTCGGCCAGAAGACGTGACTCACTTCGGTCGCACCCATCGCCGGAACTGCGCGGGTGGTTTCTTTTCCGTCGGGCCACTGGATGCGAACTTCCCGCTTCGTCGCCGATTCGTTGCGAATCGGCACCACCAACTCCGCGGGTTCTCCTCTCGCAACGCGCAGGAAAGATTCGCGCAATTCCACTTTGAAGGATGATCCACGCGCTGCCTGCTGGAAGATGAACTCGCGCGCCGCCGCTCCCAACGCCGATTCAACCGGATGCTCCCGCGCAATGAGAATGGCAGATTTGCTCAGCTCTGCCATTCCTGTCAGGGGGCGCAGGGTGATTAGGCGGACCTCACGGGGAGAGAGAATTTCATCCTGCTGCACGCTGTCACCTTCGGCAATCCGCCAGGGGGTTGATCCCTGGGGTGTGAGTCGGGAAAGCGCCCATCCCGCGGTCCGAGTATCCGGAACTGTCCATTGCCGGGGATCGATGCGGTAGGCGAATCGCCGTGGCTCGTTGCTGAGGTTGGCGATGGCCATTCCCAGCGATCCGTCCCGCGCGCGCCACAGAGTGCCCATCACCGCCGGGAGCGTCGCTGTGTGTCGCGCTCTGCGGTACCACGTGGACGTGGAAGTCGGCACTGGATCGATAGGACGGATTTCGTCCAGCAGTTCGCCATAGATCAGATAGTCCTTTGCGGCGAGTCGGTACTGACAGAGCTTGCCGAGGTACTGGGTCTTGTCCCGATGCTGCTCCTCCAGCATCCACGTGCCATTCCAGCCCAGTTGGCAACCCCAGAGAAAATCGCGTGCCTGCGCGGCAACAAAGGAATCGAGAGCATCCTGCGGGTCCTGAGGACTGGAGTAATAGATGGTGTAACCGGAGTAGATGACGGGGAGGAGCGGGATGTCGTTCTCGTCACGTTCGCTCCAAGTGAGGAAACCTTCGATGTTGTCCATGTAGGGCTCCGCGGTGTTCTCGGTGGTGAAGGCGACATTGTTTTCCACGCCTTGCGCCTTCACCCGGTTCAGCATTTCCCGGTAGCCATCGACCCAGTGCGTTCCGCCGCCAACGGGGTGCCCGTGAGTCGCGTCAAAGCAGAGAGCGGGACGCGCAGCGCCGATCTGATCGAGGTATATCGCGTTGACTCCGCAGTTGTGGATGAGTCCATGGATTATCTCATTCACCTTCTCCTGCCACAGCTTCGTTGCCGGGCACATGGGCGCGAGGCGACGGCCCGATCCGTAGACTTCGGTGTAAGGCTCCCCGCTGCGTTGTTTCGCGGCGCCTTTGATGCCGACCTCAAAACTCGGGATGTCACGATCCCACAAGCGACCGTTGGTGTAAGGCATCATCACCTGTCCGCGACCGACCAGTTCGCGGACCACCTTGTCAAAATCCGGTTTGGTCGGGAAGTACTCGGGGTAGCTGTTATCGAAGGGAATTTCGTGCCAGTTGTACCAGTGCAGCCCTACAGAGACCGGGAAGGTTTCCTGCGTTTTAATCATCCACTCCCGTACATCCTTCGGCATTCCGCCGCCCAACATCCAGACCCCCAACTCCGTAAAGTGACGCGGCACATCCTTGCGGTCTGCCAGCCATCCTTTGCGGGTCCATGGTTGGTGCGCCGCCCACTGTCTGTAGATGCGCGCCGCCTGCCACCAATCGCCACGATAGGCTTGGATCACAACCGGAAAAGGAGCGGCCACGCTGGAGCCGGGGACCCCCATGTTCTCAGCCGCGGTCACGATGGACGCGTCTTGGTCGGACGAGAGCACCAGACGCTTGGCCCGCGCCGCGCCATCGTGAGCGGCAATGTACAATCCGGCGTCCCCGCGGTGGAAGGCCATCATCTGAGTCGGGCACGCGGCCGATGGATAGGATCGATCAAAGCTACCGCGGAAGTTCCGTTGCAGCCTGGCTCCCCAGTTCCCGCCGGGCACGACCACGTCAGCAGCGCTCTTGGGAGTGACCGTCGGCAGAACAGGAAAATGCGTTTCCCACAATCCCAGCCGTTTGCTGCGGTTCCCCACGGATATCTGCCATTCACTACGGCCGGCTGATGGCGCGAGCCTGATTTCCACTGTCACGTCAACCACGTTCGGTTCACCGGGGAGATCGAGACCGCGGTAGCTGATCGTGAGTGTTTGGCCCGCCGCGCTCTTCTCCAGCTTCGCTGCGCTGTCAGCCGCTGAGCGGTTGTCCAGGAAAACGCCCTCGTCCTTTACTCCTTCACCTTCCATTGGGCCGCGAAACTCGATCTTCCACAATCCCGGCGCGCCGTCACGTGGGTGGACAAATCGCGCGCCTCCCGCCAGACGATTCTCAATGCCGAGGCACGCGAAGCCCTGGACTTTGTCAGCGAACGCAATGCGCAGAGCGTCGTTATTGAGTTCGTACCCTCCCGAGGGCACCGTGATCGAGGTCGCGCCACCGGTGCCCGCAGGAATATCGGCGAGGACTCGCACCGTCTGCTTCCTCCCCGCCCCAAGCCAGCGAGAGAACCATGAGTAGTCGTCCGCGCTCGGCCCGAAATAGAGCAGACCCGTGAATGAGACTGCCGTTGACGCCCACTTGGATGCGGGACCACGCACGTAGTAAACGAACTCATTAGAGGCATCCCAGCAGGTTACTCCGGGCTGCCCAACTCCAACCGCGTCCTGATCGGTAGCCATGATGCCCCAGTGGCGACCCGTGTAGCTCCTGCTTTTTGTTCCTGGAGTGGCCATGGTGTACTCTTGAGGGGGGTCGCCAACGACAAAGCGGTTGTATTGGAAGTCCTTCCGGGAGGGGTGGAGAAAGTGCAACTCATCCCAGAGACGTTGAGCATCCTGAGTAATGGCACAGGACACTTCCACAACCGGCGAACACGGCGAGTAGACGTAGCGATACTTCGCCCGCGGATTTCCTGGAGCGTAGTCGCTGTCCCAGTACCCAGATTCTGTTTCAATCACCACGCGGGTGGAACTCGCGAAAGCGACTCGTGCAGTGGCGTTCGCGTCCGCATCGGCCTTATATCCGCGGCGCAACTCCTTCGAGTGGAGTCGGTCATAGAACGATAACCGCGTCTCCTCGTTTCCGGACAGACGGAAGATGATCTTGTCCGGGAAACCGCCGTGGCCTTTCTTCGGATGACGAATCCGGAAATAGGAGTTCTCGATGACGATGTGGGTGTCTGTTTGAGTAAGCTGCAGATCACTCGTGGCGGATACCGGAGACGACTTCTCCACAAACGCGTAACGACGCACCTCCCCCGGAGCAGTGATGCCCGGTTGCAGCCACGAGAGAACAGGTTCCGCGGCATTGCTTGTGTCCACGGAGAACTCGACCGGGGCCATCGGTCGGCCACCTTCGTTCATCTCCACGAGCCTCCGTTCCTTGACCGCTTCGATCTGCTCTGCACTCAGCGTGATACTGACCGCTGCCCGGAATCTCTCCCAGACTCCGTTGCGCACCTCGAACAATACCGGACGTCTCTCATCGGCGGACGCCACCTGGCAGGTGCGTGACAGAAAGACCCCCAACAACAGCAGAACGGCATAACGGGTCGGGAAGCAAGTTGTTCTCATGGCGACTCCTCTTCAGTGTGCCCGGGCACTACTTGATGGACCAAATATAGCCGATTCCCCATTACCTGACCAAGGTTCTGGCGACGTCTTGTTCCCTACGGGGAACCGTCGGTTTGTCGATTTGCGGCGTCTCCTTCCGAAAATAGATGCTTTGAACCGCGAAGACACAAAGCACGCGAAGGGTTCTTCTTAGCGGTCTTCGCGGCTTCGCGGCTAAAAAGAACTCTCTCCCGTTTTCATCCTCCGTGGTGCCCGAGCGGTCATGGGCGATTCCCTTGAAAATCCGGATGGAGCCTGCCCCGACACCATCGGGGGAATTCGACGGTTGGTCGCCAGGAGTAGCGCAAACCGAACAATCCCCCAAATCGAGTTCGGGGGGATTCGGAGTTAAGTGCATAAGCATTTCCCCTTATTTCTGTCACAGGAACAACGGCCGCGTCTTCCGCACACGAATCACGACGACGCGGAATCCACCATGCTGAGGTTCTCGGATTCTCCCTCAAACAGGTGCGTTGCGGCATCCGGTCGCAACTGTTTGATGTCAGTGAACCGCACGTCCTTGACTCCCGCCTTGACCATGACGGAGAAGGAGGCGCCGCGGGAAACGACATTCCTCACGGAAATGTTGCGCAGGTTGCCTCTTCTATATCCGCTGCCGTATCCTGTGTAAATCTTCACGCAGGACTCGCGCGAGGACGCCTCCTCCTCGAACACATTCTCGATGGCGATGTTGTAAACCTTGGGCGACGTAGCGAGGCATATCACCCCGTGGCAAAGCCCTCCCGTGCGGATGTTCCGTACGACGATGTCATGAATGTTGGCGGCATCCCCCTCGAACTCCCAGCCCATGGGCTGCATGGGAAAGATGTACCGCGACGCGGGGGTGATGAGGGTGCCGTGCAACGCTGTGCATGCCACCGTGTCATCGCTGGTCGAGCCGGAGATGCTGTCGACCAGGCAGAACGAGCAGCCGTTGCGGAAGTTGATACCGTCGCCGTTCTTCACGTCGGTGTCGAACACGATGTCGTGCAGATACCCGTGGGAACACTGTTCCTGCGAGATCGCCCAGCAGTGCGTCTTGCGCATGGTGAAGCCCGACATTTCATATCCCGTCACCCTCGAAAGCTGTATGCCGACCGTGCGCCATCCGAAGAAGTCACCCAGCCACTCCTCCACAATGCCAGTTTTCGGGTTGGCCGCCGTGTAAGGATTGTCCGCGCCCTCGATCGCCGCGTTGTTGCGGCCAGTAATCCGTATGTTTGCAGTTGGCTCCACCGACAAGCAGACGCCAAAGGGATCAGCGGGATTTGGCAATATTCCGGCGGCGCGGATGATGTTATCATGCACGCCATCAGCAAGCTTCAGCCGGCAAGCGTCGATGACCAGCTCCGTGTTCGACGGCAGCAGGATCGTCCGGTCGATGATCCAGTCCTGCGAGTCCAGCACGACGATGCGGGGCGTGGCCGACTCTCGCGCCGAGGTGATCGCCGACTCAATCGCCTCGGACGGTGAGCGGCCCGGCAGGAAATCCGCTGCCCGCACGCAACAACCGTGAACGCGCTTCGGGATGTAGCGATCCGCGAATTCCGCGCTCGACAGCTTCGCCAGCTCCCCGCAATACACGCCTCCCGACGTACCGGAGCGCCGGGACGAACGTGCAGTCCCCAGGTTGTCGAAAGCCTCCATATACCGCGCCATCGCGTCGCGATCCTCAGCGTGGACGTTCAGAATCATCCTGTCCGACTTATTGAACTTTTCCCAAAGCGCGACAGCCGTCTTCGGCGAGTCCGCGCCCCACCAGCACCACAACCCCTTCCCGAGCGCATTGATTCTCTCATACAGCCAAGTCCAATCCTTGCTCAGACTCTCCCCGGCGCCCGGAACCCACTGGATGACCCTAACCTTGTCAATGGTGCAGATCGACTCCAGATGAGTGATGTTCCCCAGGCCGTCGAGATGGTACTCGACAGCATCGAAACGGTCGATTTCCTGCCGCAGATACGGCAGCGCGAATTCATCGAAATGTTCCTTCCCGATGTTGTAACCGAAATCGCACTGCGGTGTCGCTGCCTTGCCATCGGCATAGAAGCCGTGTCCCGTGACGCTACCGTATTCTTCCACCTCCAGAATCCGGCAGACCTCGTCCATGACTTCGGCGTGGGCGGTCATAATCTGCTTCATGGCCTGGTGCACGCCATCGGGATTGTCGTAGAAATCCGTCATGAGCTGGACATTGCCCCGGAGCGCGGCCAGTGTGTCCAGGTTGTTATAGTAAGGCTGCGCGGTCCCGAAGATCAGCCGGCCGGCGCACTTCCGCTTGATGCATTCGGCGAGCCGCACCCATCTTTCCCACCAAGGGGAGTCGCGACAGAACTTGATCTCCGTCGAATTCAGGTCTTCGATGAAGGGCTTGGCGTGCGTGTCAGTGCCCCAGGTTTCCCTGATCGAGTGAATATCCGCTCCCAGGAACGCGGGCATCAAGTCGATGATTAGTGAGGGGAGGTAGAATGGTACGGAATCACCCAGGAATTCGTGCGTTTCCGCCCAGCGCAGCGCCTGGTCGACAATCTCCCCATAATCGTGCGAAAGCGCCGCTCCCCATGCTGGCTTCTGGACAGGATCCACACCTTTCTTTGGAGGTTCAACCAGCAGGATCGGGCGGCCCAGTGTACCATCCCAGAATCTTCGCCAGTTCTGCCTTACGTCATCGAAGTCTTTCCGAAACTCCAGTTCGCTCATCGTTACTCCAAGCAATTCCTTCCCGTATTTCGAGAGATGGCAGACCTCGCCCCGACTTGAAGGGTAACGGGCTTTGCTGAATCCTCATCTGGTAACCGAAACTACCGAGACACCGTCCATGTCCCATCGTGGAAAACTGTGCCACGAAAGATCATTGTGGCCTTCGCATATTCATCACCGATAGGGATCCTCCCTTCTTGTGAAACAGGTTGTACTGCCGAACAGGGCCGACAAGCCTTGTCGCAGTATGCGTAATTGAGGTTCGGCAGTGCAACTGCCTCACAACGACGAAAGGTGGATTTTCAACGGTGACGAGTATAGCATATCGTGACTTCCCTGAGCCGCGAGCGCCTTCTCGATGGCCGCGCTCGCGTCCACCTTCCACCGAAGCGAGTTCGGCGGAATTTCCCGGAGTAGTTCTCGGAGTTGGTTGAACTCAAAGTTCGGAGCGAATAAGCATTGTCACAAATCTTGCTTGCACCCGTGATGGACTTAAGCCTTGACGCTCCATCACCTCCGTCCCTATAATGGGCGGAGTATCTATGAGGAACCAGTTCGCCGGTCTGTTACTTGAGGTTTGAGGGAAAAGGACACGGCAGAAGCCGATCTCCAAGCTTTCTTCAGGCTTCGAGTTTCTCGACAGGCACACAAGGGAGCGTCCATTCTCATGCCGGAGAAAATCGACCTCAGCGCGATACAGACCGAATTTGGAGCCGGCAACTACGTTGTTCTCGCCACCTACTTCCTCGCCATGCTGATTATCGGCATCCGGGCGGGAAGGCAGACGCGGGGGGCGGCGGGATACTTCACCGGGGAGGGCAAGATCCATCACGTTCTTGTCGGGCTGTCGCTCCTGGGAACATACCTTTCCGCTCTAACGATGATGGCGCTTCCAGCCATGTCCTTCGGCAAAGCGGACATGACCTGGTCAATCCAGATTCCCTTTTTGTTGATCACTGCCGTCGTCATCACTCGGTTTGTATTGCCCCGCTATCGGGAAGCCGGATGTTTGAGCGTCTATGAATTCCTGGAGCAACAAATCCACGTTTCCTCCCGTCTGCTGGCCTCGGTCGCTTTTATCGCTCTCTCCATCGGGCGCATGGGTTTGGTGCTGTATCTACCAGCGCTCTCTTTCAGCATTGTGACTGGATTCGACCTGATGACGACCCTCGTGGTGATGGGTATCATCGTCACCTTCTACACCGTCCTCGGGGGAATCCGCGGCGTCATCTGGACCGACGCTATTCAGGTAGTCATCTTCATCGTCGGGGCGTTGGTGTCGCTGGTTTACATGTTTGATGCCGACGTGAACTTCCTCGCGATTGCCAACGCCCATCACAAATTTCGTGTCTTCAACTGGGACACGCGGATCACCGAGGTGACCACTCTGTGGCTCGTGCTGGAAACAGTCTTTCAGACCATTCGCATCTACGCGACTCAGCAGGACATGACACAACGCTACATTGCCGCGGAGTCAACGGAGAAGGCCAACCGCAGCGTCTGGATATCCATCCTTGGGTACATCCCGCTCGGATACCTGTTCTACTTTATCGGCGTGGCGCTGTTTGTCTACTACACCGCCAACCCTGATCCCAACGTCGAGCTTCTTGCCAGGGCCGAGAAACTGGATTCGCTGTACGGGTACTTTGTTGTCACTCACATGCCGCAAGGGCTTGCAGGGCTGGTGATCGCCGCCTTCTTTGCAGCCTCCATGTCCACGATCTCATCCAGTATGAACTCCTGCTCCGCAGTATGCGTGGAGGATTTCTATCGTCGCTTCTCAAGGAGCGAGAAACCCGATGACCACTACCTGCGAGTTGCCAAGTCACTGTCCCTCGTCTGGGGTCTCCTGACCGTGGTCATGGGAATCCTGTTGATGGAGATTACCCGGGCGCAGGTTGTCTGGAGCAAAACCATGTCCATCTCCACCTGTGGAATGCTGGGGCTGATGGCGCTCGCGTTCCTGCCGCGCCGAATTCATCCCGCGGCCGCGGTGACGGGGTTCGTGTCTTCCTATGTCGCGCTTTTCGTTATGATGTACTGTCTGCGGTTGAATCCCACCGTTGGGTTCGTGTTCCCCATCGAGAAGGGGACGGGGGTTAACTTCCTCCTCTGGCCGGTGGTCGGGAATCTGGTGTGCTTCTTCGTGGCGCTGGGAGTGGACACGCTGTTACCTAATAGAGGTGCAGAGCCTGAGTAGCAGCGCCTCGGTCCATCGCTGCTCCAGGCCCAATTCTGAGATTGAGTGCACCGCAGTCGCGAACCAACTCTACCGTGGAACAGTAGCCCGGCCCGGGCAGGTCGGGCTTTACCGCGGAGAAAACAATAGCATGCATGACGATCATTCAAAAGGAGCGTACTGAAAACATGTCTGACAATATCAAGATCGGCTTTATTGGCGCGGGCGGAAATGCCCGCGGGCACATGCAGCGCGTGAACGCCGTGGATGGCGCGAACATTGCGGCCATCTGCGACCTCGACGCGGCGCGGGCGGAGGAAACCGCAAAGGAGTATGGCGCGACCCCCTACACTGATTTCAGGGACCTGCTTGACCACGAGCCCCTCGACGCGGTGTATATCAGCATTCCCCCCAACGCTCACGGAGAGGTGGAGGTCCTGTCGGCGCGCAAAGGGCTTCACCTCTTCATCGAGAAGCCGGTTGCACTGGACCGCCAGACCATTGATCGCGTGCCGCCGGAGATAGAGAAGGCGGGGATCATCACCTGCGTGGGCTATCAGTTGCGCTATTGGCCGACCGCCCTCGCTGCGCGGGATTTTCTGTCGGGCAAGACCGTGGGAATGGTGCAGGCCCGCTACTGGGGTGGAACGCCGATGAATCCTTGGTGGCGCGTCATGGGCGTCTCCGGAGGGCAGATAGTGGAACAGGCCACGCACGGAGTGGACATGGTCCGCTTCCTGGTGGGGGATATCAACACTGTTTACGCTCGCTACGCCCGGCGCGGCATGGGCGACCTCGAGAACCTGGACATCCCCGATGTGTACTCCCTTGCCGTCGAGTTCGCCAATGGCGCGGTGGGCACCATCAGCTCCACTTGTCTGCTGAATACCGGCGGGGGCAGCGGAGGAAGTGATATCGACATCATCCTGCGCGACTGCCTGCTGCACTGGAACGCTGCCGGGGCGCAGATCGTGCCGGAGGGGACGGGAACCCTCAATACCTGTCCCTATGGGGAGACCACCATCGACGCGGTATTCGTCGACGCCGTCAAAGCAGGGAACGGGTCGGCGATTCTATCGGACTACTTTGATGGAGTCAAGTCCGCCCTGGTCGGCATCGCCGCCAACGAATCGGCGCGGTCAGGCGCGCCGGTGCGCCTGTGAATGCGGTGTGTAGACGAAGAAAGCAGGAAGATTCATACTGAAACCCGTCATGCGTGATTCCCCCGAGAAGAATGGTTTGTTCCACCCGTCGGTCGTATATGCGGTTGAGCGGCTAAAGGAGTTGAACACTCCGGTTCTAACGTTCGCCCAGACGGTTTTCTGGGATGATCCCATGAAGGCGGTGCTGCTCCGGGCCTTGCGCGCGCTGGACGCGCCCAATCGGTTTGTGGCTGGAATCCACGACACCGATTATTTCAGCAAGCTGCTCAAAGCTCCACTGGCCGATACACCATACCTTCTGGTCTCGCGTAATGACACCACAACGAAGGAACTCTGGGCAGCTACCGCCGAAACAGCGGCGCTCTTCGGAAGCGAAACCCCGGTGCCGATCTCGCAACTTCTGGAGCATGGCGTCGCCCTTTCGAGGCTCTGCGATGAAAGACGACGCCAACAGTCGGCTGGCGCGGCGCACGACGACCCGCGCAGCCTCGACCACATCACAGAAGCCTGGGGTTGGAAGGCGGTGGCCTTCCGCGGCGACCATGCCCCCGTGGCAAGTGATGTGCGCGTCGCCGACGTGATCGAGCAACTACAGTCACTCCTGGACTGGGCCATTCATGAGACCCTCTCCATTGTCCATCCAGCGAGGGACGAATTCGCCACAGACGCTGAGAAGGCAGCGCAAGAGCTGAGGTCGATTCTCTCGAGCGAGGCGGAGAACCATTCTATGGACTCGCTCACGGAACTCTATCGGTCAGTCAATGCTCGACTCTATCGCTGGTTGCTGGATCGAGCCCCATCGGGTGAATGCAGCGACCCCCGCTTTGAGACCGCGGCGTGTTCTTATTTCTTTCGCTTCCGACCCGCAACCTGTGACCTCCCACGATTCCGAGTTCTTGAATTGTTCCTGCGCCCTGAGACACGAGCAACGGTGTCGGAAGCCTACGACCATGTCCTGAGTGGCAGCGGCATTTACGAGCTGGACCGCTTCGGCACCGGCGCCCTGCCGTTCGACCTGTTTGTCCCCAAGCGGGGACGTGGAACGTTGCGGGTTGAGGAACGCCAGTGCGTCGTCCACTTCCGGGATGAAGACGTCACTGTGTCGCAAGGTGAGGTCGTGGAAGACAACCAGAAGCTGGCGGAGGTCATTGAGTCACGCTTCGGTGATAACTGCGCCCTCCTGGGCAAAGCGTTGGTGCTCCCCACCATGTTCGCGATGGAGGGGGTGATGCTCCTTAACGAAGGGGCTTCGGTCTACATCCCCAGAACGAAGGCATGGGTCCACGCCCTGCATGAACGAGGGATTCAGCTCCCACTGAAACCGCTTCTGCGCTTGCGCTATAGGACATTGGATACCCTCGCTTCTCTCAACTTGGAGTTCCACCTGCCCCTGCATCTTCAGGAGACCTTCTGTTTCAGAAACAATCCCTACCCCGCGGAGCAGTTAGCGGGGCGGTGGCGCGAGGTGCTGCAGGAGCAACGTAAGCAACTGGAACTGCTGACTCAGATTCGCAGCTCCCGCGACTTGATTCCCTTCCTGTCGATCAACTCATCCTGCGGTCCGAGCGAGAAGTGGTACGCGCTCCAGGACGAGTACCACGCCTTGCTGAAGTCCGTGCACCGGGTCGGAGCGCAACTCACCGAGCTGACGTCTCAGATCGCGCTCATCAATGACAGAAAGCGAGGCGCGAAGCGAGTCATTGAAACGCTGGAGCGTCAGAGCGGCAAACTCCGTCGCGCCATCAGGGAAAACCTGGACTTGACGGGGGAGCAGCGAGAGAAGTGTGTCGCCTGTCGAGCGGAAATCCTGGGCAAGGTTGTAGATGGGCGTGCAGCCATCCGGGAGCTGGATGTTCAACGGCGCGTGTGGAGCGACCAGGCGGAGGGTCTGCGATTGGCCCCCGCATTCCTGGGCGACAAGGAACGGTTGCTGGAGATCGAGCTGGAAGCTGAAGAACAACGATTGCACCTCGCCCGGAATGCCTTATTGGCGACGGGGTTGGATTCTGTCAATCGGCGGCCCTGTGCGTGGTGGTTTCCCATCGTCGACCCAACCATGGGATGGTGGGAAGAAGTCACGCGAACGACGGAAGCGTACTTTGAGGAATGGTGACGCGCGAGAATGGAGCACAGAGACTGCAGGCGCGTTGTACGCAGTTCGTGAACCCCACCTCCACATACAATCTGCAAGGTCGCGAAAAAGAATCTGCCAGAAGGAGCTGAGGGCTGACGTTGCGCTTCATCAAATTGCAGGCAACCGGGAACGACTTTATTCTGCTGGACCAGCGCAGCGGGGAGATGCCCGAGGACGCGCTGCCAACGCTCACGCAATCGCTCTGTGACCGCCATTTCGGGGTTGGCGGGGACGGGCTTCTGTTAGTCGGCAATTCAGCGTCCGCCGATTTCCGCATGCGCATGTTCAACCCCGACGGAACCGAGGACATGTGCGGCAACGGACTCCGTTGCGTCGTTCGGTATTTAATGGAGTTGGGGAAGACTCAGGAGGCACATTGGCGCATCGAGACACTGGTTGGGACGCGACAGGTAAGCGGCTCCCTCGTTGACGGGCGGGCCCGAATCGCGGTCAACATGGGGAAGCCCACCTTTGAGCCGGGATTGCTGCCCAGCTTGATCGACGTGAACCCAATTGTTGACTACCCGCTGAAGGTTGAGGGGGAAACGTTCCTTGTCACCTCGCTCTCTACGGGCACGCCCCACACCTGCCTCTTTCCCAGCGCTCCCGTCGACGACAAAACGTTTTTCCATGTAAGCCCTCGCATCGAGCAGCACCGCTGCTTCCCGGAACGCACCAGCGTCCTCTGGGTGTGCCCGGAGTCGGCGGACCACCTTGCTCTACGCATTTGGGAACGTGCCGTGGGAGAAACGTTGGCCTGCGGAACGGGCGCGTGTGCGGCGCTGGTCGCGGCCCATCTGAAGGGATTGACAGGCCGGCGCGCCCGGGTGCAGTCCCGAGGTGGCACACTGGAGGTGTCCTGGCAGGACGACGACACTTTGGTGAAGACCGGCCCGGCGGAGATCGTCTTCACAGGAACCTTGCAGGACGGGAGGAAAACGTCGCGGAATGAGTCGAGCCGTTGCAGAACCGATCGCAGCCGTTAATCGTGTCACGATCAAAGAAAGCAACGAGGCGCTTGTCGATATCTCCGAACACTGCCCCGGCATTGATGTCCCGGAACCTCCCCAATGGGTCAGGCAGGCGGTTGCCGAGATGCTTAACCGTGCGCAGCAGTTGCTGCCTGAAGGAGTGCGGCTGAGTCTTCGTATGGGGTGGCGGTCTTTGCAGACCCAGACAAGGATTTACGAGCAGGTGTACCGGAAATTCCGTGGGATGCACCCCGAATGGCCTGAGAACATCCTGCGGAGACAGACCAATCGCTATGTCGCTCCGACGAACCAGAAGGCCCCCCCAGGACACACCACGGGGGGAGCGGTCGACGTCTTTCTGATAGACTCCGAAGGACAGGAGTTGGACACGATTGCTCCCTTCAACGATTTCCGAGACGGAGGGTATGAGACCTTCTCGACAGAAGTGGGAGTGGTGGCGCGCGAGAACCGCCGGTTGCTCTACCAGGCCATGACGAAAGCTGGCTTCAGCAACTGCGCGGCCGAATGGTGGCACTTTTCCTACGGCGACAGCGCCTGGGCTGTTCGCACCGGCAGGAAAACCTGCTACTATGGGTACTCCGAACCGGGTTCTCCCGCAAGGTTGGAGATACGCTTTGAGGAAGGAGCGCGCTGATTCCGTCTGGGAGTGGAGGGTCCGGACCTTCGTCAGCGCCAGAGAACTGGCACACAGATGAGCACAAGAAACCGACTGATTATAGCGTTTGCCTCCGGATTTGTGATCTTCGCTGGAACCGCGATCATCCTCAGACAGCACCTGTCCATCCTCCCCGCGGCCGTTATCTTCGGACTCCTCCTTGCCTGCGTTGTGCTGTGGGTGATGCGACCCTACGCAGAGATTTCCGCTTCGCTGGAATCGCAGGATTTCGAGTCACTGCGCAAGTGGAAGAACGCGGGTCCTGAGCTGCGCCTCCTGGTCGACTTCGCGGAGATGTTTCTGGAGCAGAAGTGGGAACTCGCCAAGGAGGCGGCAGAGAGACGACGCGCTCAGGAGGCCCTCTCTATCTCGATGGCCTTCATTAACCTGCCGCCGGAGCAGATTGACTCTGAGATCAACCGTTCGATCGGTCGCCTCGCGGAGTTTGCCGGCGCGGAGAGAGGCTACATCTACGAGTTCTCAGGCGATCTTCGGGATGTCGCCAATACCCATGAATGGGCGAAAGAGGATATCCCAGCACAGGGAGGACGGTTCTGCAATCTGGAAACAGACTCCCACTGGGGACTGGTAGAGAGACTGAATGGCAGCAAATCCGTCGCCATCACCCGCACGGAGTTGCCGGAGAGGGGCACGGTGGATCGGCACATCCTGCTTGAGTGCCAGGAGGCGGAGGCGGTCCTGCTGGCCCCGATGACTTTCCGCGGATCGCTGATTGGCTTCGTGGGAATCGACAGCATCACCGCCGGACACCAGTGGTCGGATTCCAGCGCCCAGCTTCTCAGACAGGCAGCGGAGATCTTCGTTGGAGCGCTGGAAAGGAAAGACGCGGAAGAATCCCTCAGGGAGAGCCAGGAGCGTTATGCCTTGGCTGCACATGGCGCGAATGATGGGCTGTGGGATTGGAATCTCAAAACCGGAAAGGTCTACTACTCCACTCGCTGGAAATCAATGGTTGGCAGCGAAGAGCAGGACCTGACCGACAGTCCCGATGAGTGGTTCAGTCGGGTGCACACGGACGACGTGGAACAGTTGAGAGCCGCGGTCAACGCACACATCGAGGGAGTGACGGCACACTTCGAGCACGAATACCGGATGCGGCACGCCGACGGTGATGAGCGCTGGATGCTCTGCCGGGCGAGCGCGGTCAAGGACGTCCACGGCGAGATTGTCCGCATGGCGGGTTCGCAGACGGATATTACCAACCGCAAGCGCGCCGAGGAGCAACTCCGCTACAACGCGTTTTACGACGGACTCACCGGTCTACCCAACCGCGCTCTCTTTATGGATCGTTTATCCCTTGCCATCGAACACATGAAACGGTACGACGACCATCAGTTTGCCGTGCTGTTCCTCGACCTCGATCACTTCAAGGTCATTAACGACAGTCTGGGACACATCATCGGGGACAGATTGCTCGTGGCCGTGGCGGAAAGACTTCGGAACTTCCTGCGCTCGTCGGATACCGTCGCCCGTTTGGGTGGCGACGAATTCTCCATTCTCATCGACACCTTCAACGAGCCCAGTCAACCCGTCCGGATTGTGGAGCGTATTGAGAAGGAGCTGCTCCTTCCCTTCAGCCTCGATGGGCAGGAAGTCTTCACGGCAGCGAGTATCGGCGTGGTCTTTGGAAAGCAAACCTACGATCGCCCGGAGGAGCTTCTCCGGGACGCCGACACAGCCATGTACCGTGCCAAGGCCCTGGGTCGGGCAGGCTACGCGGTATTCGACAGCCACCTGCATGCACGGGCCGTCGAGCGACTGCAGGTGGAATCTGACTTGCGACGCGCGGTAGACCGAGAGGAATTTCGGGTTGTCTACCAACCGGTCGTTGCGACCGACACCAGGAGAATTGTCGCCTGCGAAGCATTGGTGCGTTGGGAACACCCGGAGAGAGGAACGGTTGCGCCATTCGAGTTCATCCCGGTCGCGGAAGAGACGGGACTCATCATCCAGATCGGGACCTGCGTATTGCGGATGGCCTGTCGAGAAGTCAAGCGATGGAATGAGGCGGGAAACAAGGGCCTTCGGGTGGCGGTCAATCTGTCTGCGCGTCAGTTCCAGTACCAGAATCTGACGAAGGTGATCGAGGCGGTGCTCTCCGAGGTCGGGATAGACGCCGACAAACTGGAGCTGGAAATTACGGAAAGCATCACCATGCAGAACTTGGATCTGACGGTCAAAACTCTGAACGAACTCAACGAGATGGGGATCGAGATCGCCATCGACGATTTTGGCACCGGCCATTCCTCGCTGGCCTATCTCAAGCGGTTCCCGATCGACACTCTCAAAATTGACCAATCGTTCATCCGCGGGCTGCCCGAGGATAGTGAGAATGCAGCAATCACCAGCGCCATCATCGCGATGACACAGAACCTGCAACTGAACGTGCGAGCCGAGGGAGTGGAAACAGACAGACAACTGAGTTTCCTGACAGACCGGCGGTGTCGGGAAGTGCAAGGCTTCTACTTCAGTCGCCCCGTGGAATCGAAACGCATATTGGAGTTGTTGAGCGCCGGTCCCGTCGCAGGAGAAAATGTGAGTGGGGCCGAGTAACTGAAAGGTCTCTAACAGATGGTCAAGATTGCTTTCCTCGGCGCTGGCAGCAGCGTCTTTGCGAAAAACGTCCTGGGTGATTGTCTCTGCGTCCCCGGACTCAAGGACGCACACATCGCGCTCGTCGATATCGATCCGAAAAGGCTTGCCGATTCCGAGAGGATGATGAACAACCTCAACCGGAACCTCAGCGGGCGCGCAACGGTCGAGGCCACGCGCGATCGCCGTGCCGCGTTGCAGAGCGCCGATTTCGTCGTCAACGCGATTCAGGTGGGGGGTTACGAACCCAGCACCATCATCGATTTTGAGGTCCCGAAGAAGTACGGTTTGCGGCAGACCATCGCCGACACCCTGGGAATCGGTGGCATCATGCGAACGCTGCGCACCCTTCCGGTGTTACTGGAATTTGCCCATGACATCGAGGAGCTCTGCCCCGACGCCTGGTTCCTGAACTACACCAACCCGATGGCCATGCTCACCGGCGGGCTGCTCCGAGCGACAGGCGTCAGGGCTGTTGGTCTCTGCCACAGTGTGCAGGTGTGCGCCTCCCATCTCTGCCGGATGCTCGAACTGCCCGACGACGATCTTCGCGCGAAGATAGCGGGGATCAATCACCAGGGATGGTTGCTGAAAATCACGCGCCACGGCGAAGATCTCTACCCGGAGATCAAGCGACGCGCCTTCCAGGATGAACACTTCCACAAGGATTCCGTGCGCTTCGAGGTCATGCGACAGTTCGGCTATTACGTCACCGAGTCCAGTGAGCACACTTCCGAGTACCTTCCCTATTTCATCAAGGCGACGCATCCGGAACTCATCGAACGTTACCGCGTGCCGCTCGATGAATACCCGCGGCGGTGCGTGAATCAGATTGAGAAATGGAGGCAGATGCGGGAGGAGCTCACCAACAGTGTGGACCTCACCCACGAACGAACTCACGAATACGCGTCTTCCATCATGGACAGCATCATCCACGACAGGCCGTACCAACTTGGGGGCAACGTCATCAACAACGGTTTGATCACTAATCTGCCAAGCGATGCGTGCGTTGAGGTGCCCTGCCTGGTCGACGGCAACGGCGTCCAGGGAACCCACGTCGGCGCCCTCCCGCTCCAGTGCGCCGCGGTGAACACGACCAATATCAATGTGCAGTTGCTGACCATTGAAGCCGCTCTCACGCATAAGCGGGAGCACATCTACCATGCCGCCCTACTCGACCCGCACACCAGCAGCGAACTCACTATCGATGAAATCCGGTCACTGGTCGATGAATTGATGGAGGCGCATGGAGACTACCTGCCGAAGTACCGGTGACGCTCATATACTCGTTAAAGTTGAGAATCCACATTGTCTGCCGTAGGATAAAGCTCCAGCTTTGTCTTCCGGTGAGGCGAGTCTGCTGATCGACAAAGCTGGAGCTTTATCCTACGGCAGGTGCATGTTGGGGCAGGACAGCGTCCCATCAGATTACGCGGGGCCATTCCTCAACCTTAACGAGTATAAGAACAGACGGTAGAATGCCGTGATAATGTTCGCATTGTGTTTTTCGTAGGGGCAGTCTCCAACATGCCCACCACGGGACGATCTTACGCAGACGTGGGCGCGTCGGAGACTGCCCCTACGAAAAGCGCGCGCCAACCAACCTGACATTTATTTTCACAGGAGTTCCCATGAAAGAACTGACCTCGATCAGCCCTCGCACCCAATTCTGCGCGGTGATTGGCAACCCTATCGCGCACAGCCTTTCACCGGCCATCCACAATGCTGCTTTTCAGCACCTCGGGTTGGACTTTGTTTACCTCGCCTGTCAGGTCGAAGACGTGGAAGGCGCTCTGGCCGGGATGCGCGCTCTGAGCAGCTTCCGTGGCATGAGCGTTACCATCCCTCATAAGACGGAAGTGATGAAACATGTCGATGAGATCTCCGACGTGGATCGTTCCATCGGCGCGATTAACACCGTGATTCATGAGGGGAACAAACTCATCGGTCTGGGCACAGATGGCCTCGGCGCCCTCAAGGCGCTTGCCGATGCCGGTGTGGAAATCGCCGGGAAGAACGTCCTGATGCTGGGTACAGGCGGCGCGGCGCGGGCGATATCGTTTCCACTGGCCCGAACGACGAAGCTGGCGGAGCTGACGTTACTGGATATCAACGAAGACCTGCTGCGCAGTCTCAGCGCCGACCTTACGTGTGGCACCGCCGCCGTCATCAAAGCCGAACCCCTGACGCAAGGCTCTCTTACCGCGGCGATGGGCAAGGCGGATATCATTCTGCATTGTACCTCGGTCGGGATGCATCCCCACGAAAACGCCTCCCTGATTCCGCTCAACCTGTTCCGACCCGGGCAGGTCGTCTTCGACATCGTTTATAACCCTTTCGAAACAAAGCTGCTGACCGAGGCCAAAGCTCGCGGCTTGAAGACCGTTCCCGGTGTCGAGCTGTTCGTCAACCAGGCCGTTCTGCAGTTTGAGCAATTTACAGGTGTGGACGCGCCTGTCGATGTCATGCGCCGGGTAGTATTGGAGCGTCTGACATCATGAACATTGTGCTGATCGGCTACCGTGGAACAGGCAAAAGCGCGGTCGGGCAGATACTCGCCGAACGCCTCAACAGGGAGTGCGTCTCCATGGACGCAAGGATCGTGGAGAAAGCGGGCGCGCCCATCCCCCAGATCGTGGAACAGCGCGGCTGGCCAGGGTTTCGCGACATCGAGACCGAAGTGGCGCAGGAACTCGCCGCGCAGGACAACCTCATCATCGACGCAGGGGGCGGAGTCATTGAGCGTCCCGAAAACATCGAAGCCCTGCGGAATAATGGCGCCATCATCTGGCTGCAAGCGTCCGTCGCCACTATTGTTTCCCGGATTGAGGCCGACACGCAACGCCCCTCCCTCACCGGAGCGAAAAGCTTTACCGACGAAGTCACCGAAGTCCTCGAACGCCGCACCCCCCTCTACCAGGCCGCCGCGCAATACACCGTCGACACAGACGCTTTAACACCGGAGCAAGTGGCGGAGAAGGCGACGGGAATTTTGGATGGCGCGTAATACTATACTCGTTGCGGGTGAGGGGGTGTTTTCACCCGTAACGAGTATATCAATTCCCGGCAGGTAAATTTTCACATGGCACCTTCGCGTCTCACCAGTGATCCACGGACTCTGTTCACACTCCAAGAGCGGAACCGGTATCTACTGAACATCTCCGTCGAAGCAGGGAATGAACTATATTCTCCCGACATGCGGCTGTGTCGGCAGTGTCACGATACCGCAGTAATTTTCAACGGGTACACCATCGGGCAAGTGAGCCTCGAATACGCACTCGCCCTGCTGGAAACAGGCGGAGACGCGGCGCGGGCGGACGCGATCATCGATCGGACACTGGACTTCCAGAACCGCGACGCGGATTCGCCGACTCGTGGCAACTTCCGCTGGATGGCACACTTCACAGAAGTCCGGGATGGCAACGCTGTCGCCTTTATGACTCCCAACTACGGGATGCTTTGGCTGCGGCATGGCAACCGGCTGTCGGAGTCGACGCGTCGGCGCATGGAGGAGATGTTCCCCCTCGCAGCCATTGGCATAGACAAACACGTTGTGCCGTGGCAATACACGAACATTTCCCTGCTGCGGATATGGTCCTGGATGGTGCTGGGCAGAATCACGAACGACAACGCTCTTGTTCAGAAGTCCTCCGACCATTGGGATGAGTGGCTGCGCGGGACTTCGCAAGGCGGGGTGTGCGAGTACAACAGCCCCTGCTACACTCCGGTCGCTTTGTACACATTGGCAGGGATGTGGGAGGAATGCGAGGATTCCGCCTGGAAGGCGAGCATCGAGCGAGTACTGGAGTTCCTCTATACCGAGTTCGCCGCGAACCTGCACGCGAGATCTGCCTGTATGACAGGGACGATGTCGCGCGGGTATCCGTCGGATTACCTCTATGGGACAGGCTTGAGCGCTATCACGGCCTACCAGCAATTTGGCGTGTACCACTCCGGTGAGTGGGACTCGAACGGCGGCCGGACGCCCTTCATTGCCAACTTTGCCGTGCACAACTATGAGGTTCCCGCGGCGTTGCGCGACATTCCACAGCAGGCAACAAGTCCGTACTTGGTCAGGGCAGCGATCCCCGCGGCAAAAACGCTAACCAGCAACTTCATCTCCGACCAGTTTGCCCTCGGCTCCCTCAGTTCCCTCGAGCTGCACCCGCAAGCGATTCCGGTGATTGCATATCAGTCGACCAACGCTAAACGACGAACTCTCTTCCTGAAAGCCGCGCCTGCCCGCGGCGCGGAGGTTTTGTGTGAGCAACGCGAGAATGAAGTCATCGGTTATCTCCGGCTGGCTGCGCCTGCCGAGGTGACGGCTACAACGGCCGCTGAAGTTCGACGCGCCACTTGGTGGCTCGGGGCGTGGCGGGACATCGTGCGGATTCGTGTTGATGGTTCCCCCTGGAACGGCGGGAGCAGCGAGTTCGTCGGAAGCGTTGCGCTCTGGCTTGAAGTGGCGGGCCTGCGGGTTGACCTCCAAGTTACCACGGAACCGGAGAACCGTTTGGAGTTAGCCGTCTGCTACAAGGAACTACAGCTTCAGATCGACCTTGCGGTGGCAGCGGAGAGCGATCAGCTTATCCGAGTCGTGCGACCGGAGATGGCCTTTCTGCTCCGGGTGAGCGCCGCGTCGCAGTCGTCTGACGCGCCCTCTCTGCACATTGAGCGAGAGTGGGGACGCATTACCAGGCTGTGGACGCAGGGAGAGAACTCGCTGTCCCTGAAACTGGAGGGCGCGCGCGCGGCGATGGAGGACGAGGACTCGGGAGCGTACGACTTACTGCACACTTCTCCTCTCCTGCAACTGAGAAGAGGAGATTTGGGATGAAAATGACTCGCGTTGGTTCGGAGTGCTTTCCCGTTGCAGGGGTGCTGGCGTGCTGTGTCATTGCTATTCCCCGTCGCCATGAAGCCAGGCGTGGGCAAGCTCCGCCGGGACTCCCTTGGGGTGGAATGGTCGAAGCCTCACCTGACAACCATGAAGGAAATGAGCGACTACTTCAACGGTGTCTATGACCGCGGTGAGCACATGTGGTGCTCCTTCCTCGCTTCCTACCCCGCGGAAGCCATGCACCGGTTCTACCAGTTGACCGGGGATAAGACGGCTGCGGAAGGTATCATCAAGGCCGCGCGGTTCATGTACAACGACATGATTGTTCCCACCGGCACTCCCAAGTACGCGGGCGGCGCGCCCTGGGGAGATCAGGACATGTGGATGCCCTGGTGGGACGGAGTAGACGCTCCAGCGGCGCTGGCTCACGCCGTGAGCAAAGACACGAAATACCTCCTGTGGGGGATGGCGCCGGCCGACTGGTTGCTCAACTACCGCGGCTACGGGTACAGTTCAGGTCCGTGGAGTTGGCAGGGGACTCTCGGGTTTGGTGGAACTCTCTCGGGTTTTCTCTGGTCGATGCGTGAGGCGGGTTGGACGCAGGATGACCTCACGAAGCTCCGACCCGATCTCGACTATGAGAAAGCACTCGAAACCTGTCGAGGGGAGTGCCTGAAATATTATGACAAGGCAATGCAAAACACGGGGGAATCGAGCCGCTTCTGCCGACTCGCAGCGGAGGTGGGTCGTGTGCTCATCAACCAGAAGAAGTACGACGAAGCCATCGAGTGGCTGGAGAAGTGGAAAGCTGCTCCCTACGGCATCTACGTGAATTGGGCGCTTGACCGAGCGAGGGCGCTTAAGGCCGGAGAGCAGACGCCATGAATCCGGCCAGGCGCATCGTTTTGGAAGTTCCACCACAAAAGGACGCCGGATCGCTTCAGCGTCCGGTAGCTCACACAGGCAGCTACACGATGGAGGCTACCCTCCTTTTCTCCCCTTTCAACCCGTGTTCGGCACGAACACGGGTTGAAAGGGGAGAAAAGATGTCCTTTCTTGGCGCTCGGTAGTCAGTTGTGTGAGCTACCGGACGCTGAAGCGATCCGGCGTCTAATGTCGAAGAATTTGCGAAAGGATGCGCTAGGCGCCTGACTGACCTGCGCAGTTGTTTAGCTCTTGTCTGAAATTCTGGAATCTGAGATTTGAATTCGCGGCTGTGCCGCAACGGGAGATATCCAGATGAAAAAGGTGCGTTACCCAGAATTGCTTCCGCACGAATTCCGTTCCCGGCTGGCGGAGCTGCCCGTCGCCTATCTTCCACTTGGCACGCTGGAGTGGCACGGCGAGCACCTGCCCATCGGCGCCGACGCCATCCAAAGCGAGGCTTTGATGGTGGAGTGCGCGCGGCAATTGGGCGGAATCGCAATGCCACCCATCTACTTTGGGCCGGATCGCGCCAGTCTGACAGACAACGGTTCATGTTTCTACGGTATGGATACCGCGGACAGCACCACACCGCATCGGCAACTGGATGGGAGCTGCTACTGGATCTCGAACGGGATGTTCGAGACGCTGATTGACGCGATGCTCAGCCAGATCAAGCGCGCCGGATTCCGAGGCGTCTTCGCCGACGGCCATGGACCATCTCGGTGGGTGTGGACGAACGGCATTGATGAGCGCGAGAAACGTTTTGGACTGAAGTTGCTCGGGGTCACGCACAGCGACGTGGCCAACGGCTGGAGTTACCAGGTGGATCACGCGGCGCGGAACGAGACATCCATCACACTGGTCGTGCGCGGGGACTTGGTGGACCTGTCGCAGCTTCCCGACGACCGCGCAGTGTGGCCGCAAGGCGTCGGCGGCGAGGATCCGAGGGATGCCACCACAGAGTGGGGACGCGAGTGCCTGCAATCCTCAGTTGAGGTCGTACGCCGGAAACTCGACGCGGCGGGACTTTGAGGTCTATAATGCCTGACCAGCGATGGTCGATATTCAAGAGAGGCCTATTGCGATGAGAGCTTTGCCATGCTTGTTTATTCTTCTGCTTGTCACTAATGTCAGTTGGGGCGCGGAGATGGTGTTGCCGAATGGTGACTTCGAGAAGGGCATGACCGGCTGGATCTTCGCGCCCGGCGACGATACGAAAGCAAAGATCGCGGACGGCGGCCCGCTGCGGGGCAAGTACCTCGACTTGGATCCCTCGGGTGACCTGCTGGGGGTGCAGACAGACAGGTTGGAGATCGGCAAAGGGCTGAAGGCAGACACCGCCTATGATGTCAGCGCTCTCATCAAGAATGAGGGAGTGGAGAACGGGGTGTTCGCGTTCTCCATGTATTGTTATGATGCTGCGGGCAAATCGTCGAGGCAGATCGCCTTCTACAGTCCGAACCCGAAGTCAGTGAAGCATCAATGGGTCAAGAAGCAATCTCAACTGGGGCCCGGCACCGCCAATCCGCTGCCGGAAGGCACTGCGAGTATCTGCCTGCGCTTCTCGTTCTACGAAAAGGACAAGGACTGCCGGGCGAGAGTGATGGTGGATGACGTGGAACTGAAAGAAGCCAAATCGGCTGAACCGGGAGGATGGCCGCAAGAAATCGTCGCCGACGTGGGCGACCTGCAGGTGCGATTCGAGAGTCGGTCGTTCTGGACGCTTTACAGGATCGATTACAGAGGCACGCGCCTGTGCAAGGACCTCTTTGGTGCGCATTACGGCACCGTGGTTCAGTTCCCGGGTATTGGGTTCATCGGTACCGGACACACGGAGAACGAGAACGAGGAGTTGATCGCCGTGAGCATCGAGGTAGACGGCAAGCCAGTAGAGATGCCGGCCAGTAGATATGCCTGTCAGAAGATCGTGCTGACGCGAGAATCGAAGATTCACGACCTCACGTTCCACACGACGGTAATAGTCGCAGACAACCGTATCGAGGAAGAGGTGAAGATGAAGGCTCTTAAGGAGACTCCCGTGGATCTCATCTACTTCTTCATGCACCCGTGGGTGCCCACCGTCACTGAGTTCCTCGCGGAGACGACTAGCGGAGAGAAGGTGGAAGGCGCATTCGTGAACGACAAGGGTATGAAGGTCAGCAAGCCGACGAAGTGGTCAGCTATCTACGACGGACCGACCGGCAAGGGCGCAGTCACCTGCAACCTGAAGGCGCCGGACGAAAGCAAATGGGTCACCTGGTACTGGGACATTCCGGATGTCTACAGAAAGCATTACATCCGGGCCTTCCCAAAGATGACCGTTCCGGCAAATAAGGAGTTCGAGTACAAGGCAGTCGTCATCCCCTTCGCCGCGCCGCAGGACAACTGGAAGGCCGCTGCCGAAAAGCTCGCAGCGACCTGCAAGTAACCTCAAACGTCGCAACCACCACGCCGTCGATGTTCCCACGAGCACATACTCCACGGAATCGGCGCGAACTCTGCGAGTTCGAGGCGCGAACTCTGCGAGTTCGAGTGGATACTGTACATCCTGTCCGAGTACGTGAGTAGATACGATCCAGTTAGATTAGTCTGTCAGTCTCCGGCGGCGGAGCGACTTTTCGTGCTACCAGACCGGAGGATCGCAGGGAATTCCCCCGGATTCACTCCGGGGGATCGTTAAGACCTCGCTACGTAGGCTGAGCTCAACGATCCCCCGGAGTGAATCCGGGGGAATTCAAGGATTGGTCACCATACCAGTAGCGCAAACCGAACAATCCACCGAAGCCAGTTCGGTGGGATTCAGAATTCCCTTTCACGTGTGAGCTAAGTCAATAGGCGTTAATCTGGAATGCCGATGAAGACCGACACTACGGCATTGCGGCTGTAGCAGCCGCGCGCTCCCGAAACTTCTGTGTGAGGAGTGCCAAATCGGGCAGGAAGCCCTGAAGAGCTTCGCTTGGCCGATATTCACCGGAAGGTGGCGCAAGGGCGCAGAGCTCCCCGACGGCTTCACCATTGAAGGACACGCCCGCCTCCGGCACCGGAGAGTCGGAGGACTTGAAATTGAGGGACCACGCGGGTGGATGCGCAGTTGCTTCGACCACACGGAGCGACACGGAAAGTCCGGGCAATCCTTCCACGGCGGCCTCTTCATTCGCCGCCCGCGCTGGCGAATGAACGAGCGTGGCCGGATTCTCCCCAGCGAATCGAGACCTGCCTCAGGAGAAACATGGGCGTGCGCTGTCACAGAAACGAAACACTCGCCTTAACCCCGGTTCCCCTCCTCGCTCGCTCGCTCTCCCTCGGTTCTGCCATCTCCACCGCGACGCGCTTCGTCGGCCCCTTGAGGGAAAGGGAGGCGCATTGACGGTGGTAGCGGAATCATCCGTGCCGGCCTGTCGGCGCCCCGCGGGATGAAAATCCGGCGTGCAAGGTTGCAATTCATTCCGCACTCCCCCGATGGTGTCTCAGCAGTTCTCCCCAATTACCCGAGAAGTATTTCCCTCGCCGCGATCCGCAATTGCTCCTCATAGTACCTCACATCATACCCCCAATCCGGCGTAATCTCCGCGTAAGCCCGTGCGCGCGCGTTGACGTCCTTTGATTTTGCGTCGGTGACGACGTACTGCACCGTTTCACCGGGCTGAAGTCTCACACCGCGCTTGGCGAGTTCGCCCGCAACGATGGCGGTTGGAATTGCCTTCTTGTATTGCTCGGGGTAACGGCTGAGGATTTTCGTGATAGCTACATCTTCGTAGGACAATCCGCCTTCCCGCAACTCCTGTAGAAGGCGTTCAACGATCTCTTCCGCTTCGGGAAGCAGTTCCCGGTATTCTTTCACGCTCCGCGCATGAGAGAGAATCTGCAGCATTTCCGTCTGCGCTCTCCAGATAAAGCGCGGGGTATCGTGGCGGCGCAAAGCCAGACCCCGAACCTTCAGGCTGCCGTCCTCGTACAGACCCACGTACCGATTCGGCACTCCGAGACGAGGGTTGGTGCGTGACGGCAGGAAATGCAGCCACCGGTAGACGCCTTCGAGGGTTGTTGGGATTCGCGTTCTTGCGGCGATCTTCTCGGACAACGCTTCGTAGTCCGTTACCGTCGCGCCCGGCTTGTGCACCCAGACGCAGTCGACGATGGCGTGGAGCATGCGATAACCGTCATCTTCGGCGATCTCCTTTGCCTGAAGGAGGATTTCCCGACTGAGAGCGGTCACCGATTCATGGGCCTCGATGCGCCCAAACCGCGCGTTCTTGTAACCAAGATACCCGAAGCAAACCACCAGCAGCCACTTCAGCGCCGTCTGCCGGGCCTGATACTTCTGTGTTTCTTCAGGCGTCGAGGCTTCCTTCTTCATCCGTCTGTAATCGGCCCGCTTGTCCAGCAGGGGACGCAATGTTTTCGGGACGAGACCCTCGCGTCGATCGCAAACGGTGTAGCCAATTTCTGGAAGGCGATTGTGTGGGCAGCAGGAGCAGCCCACGGTTTCCGGTGAGATATTGTACGACACCATCAATGCCGGATACATGGAAGCGAAGTCGATTTCAGCAACGTTCTCATGAAAGCCGGGAACGGGTTGATAGACCAACCCCCCCCTGTCGATGGTAATCAGTTCCGCCGCAGACTTGAAGGCTTCCGGTTCCCGCTTCCGCCACGGAATGAGCACCTTGTCCCTGTAGGCCACGTTCAGTTGCATCGACGTGATTCCTGTGCCGACGCTGACGCGGGAGAGTTGCTGGATGGGTAGCTTCGTGATGCGCGCCGTCTCAAACAGCCCTTCCCAACGGCACTCGTGCCAGAGAAAGCAATTACGGGAATCGATATGCCAGCGGCCTCGGAACTGGTGTGCTCCCGGTTTGTAGATGATCTTGCCGTAGGAGAAATAGCTGCTCTCCTTGCGCGGCTTCCCGAAGGTTTGGGGATCACGATGAAAGGCGATTGGCTTCTTGACGAGATTCGCCAGCCGCAGCAGTTGCGGAATCAGGAACGAGTCACCCCACTGAGTCAGCACGATATCCGGGTCATATTCCCGCAAGACCTGATCCAGTCGCTCAATGACCTCCTCGTTGCGAGTGGCCTCAATAACGCGAGTTTCGCCGTCGATCTCCAGCTCCAACTTTCGACGCCGGCTGAGCGTGTGCCTGGGATTGATGGGGAGGTCCTCAAAGCTCAGGGAGAGAATCCGAAAATCGGGGAGCGTGTATTCCCGATCCCAGGGATCGTTGAGCGCACGAATGCTCTGCAGGCGGTGTTCGCCATCAACGCTGAACTCGCAGTAAGCAAGTGGGAACAAGTTCCTCTCGAAGAAGTACATCTGTTCCAGGGAAAGGTCGCAATTGAAGACTTGTACTCGCCAATCCAACTTGCGTGTAAGTTGTTCGACGACCTTCGGGAAGAGCGCTGGCGTGTGAACCCACACTTCCAGCACCGACTGCCACCGACCGGACAGCAAATCCAATCGCTCCGTGGGCGCCGATGAAATCGGCACTCTCAACCGCCGCAAATTGGCGAGCGTCGTATTGATCTGTTCTTCCCGCCCCTGAAGGAAGAAGGAGGGATGGAACGCGTCCGTCAGCCGCAATCGCCGTCCGTCCTCCGCGACGAACCACACCACCCAGCCATCAGGGGCGGGGTAGCAGTCAAACAACCAGCCGTGGAGAGTATGGGTGGACATGAGGGCTATACCAAATCCAACGGTTCCGACAACCATGGTGACACTGCAAAATACGGCGCTCTGGTTATCGAAGGGGCCGCGCGCAACTACCTTGCCGTACACACCATTGAGACGGGTTGGGAATGACTCTCCTTTCAACGCGCTTCGCCGAACCGCCTCAGCCAACTTGCCGCTTCCAGCGCTCAACTCCTGAAATACAGCGTCAGGCTCACAGGGAAAATACAAGCTCCCGCAAAACGAACCGCGCCCCCCATCTTTCAGGTAGAGGGGGAAATTGTCAACCCCTTTGGGAGACCGACGCCCATCGACTGTAGGAGACTGCACGCCCAACACGCGACTTCGGGGGCAGATGAGGTCAATCTATACTCGTTACGGATGAAAATCCACCTTTCCCCCTCACCCTGCCCTCCCCCCATCGGGGGAGAGGGTCAGGGTGAGGGGGTGTTTTCACCCGTAACGAGTATATTGAGGACCCGCTCCGGTGGCCCCCAGACGATATTTCACGTCCCAGGAATCCCAGGGCCGACTTCAGTCAGGTTGCCTGAAAAGTGGTGAACAGTATTGGACTTCGCAGAAGGTAATGTAATGGAATTGGCGTCCGACATTTATGTCCGGCAGGCAGTCGACAACTGTGCATGGGCCGACCTCGGCGACGGTGCGATCGTGATTGACTCCCAGGAAGAAACCCGCATGGCACCGATTGTCGAGAGGGAGATTGCGAAGACGGTGGGGAAGCGCATCCGGTGGGTTGTAAACACCCACTGGCACGGCGACCACATTGCGTGCAACCCCATCTGGTCCAAACAAGGCGCCACGATCATTGCTCATGAGTCCTGCGCCCCCAGTACCAGCCAGCGAGACGGCAACCCGGACATCGCCTTTCAGAGCCGGTACGTTCTGGAAGGAGGAACCCGGAAGGTCGAGCTGGAGTGGCTGGGCGGAATGCACACTCCCGGAGACATCGTTGTTCACTTCCCCTGGGCGCGGGTGCTGCACATCGGTGACCTGTTTGGCTGGGGACTCTTCATGCAGCGCCGCTGGGACCAACTTTCCATCGATCGAACACAGCAGGTGCTCGCGCGCATTCTCGACTTTGGCGCGGAACATCTCATCTGCGGGCATGGACCCTTTCCGACTCCCCACCACATCAAACGCCAACTTGACTACTACAACACGATGCTGGAGCGCATTGCCGGATTGAGGGAAGAGGGGAGATCTGTCTCCGAGGTGAAGAAGGAACTGCCTCCTCCGGAGGACATGCGCGATTGGTGGCGGTTCGTCGATTGGAAGCACGCACACAACATTGAGGCCGCCTACAGCGGGCTGTGAGAGCCTGGTGTCCGTTGACTCACCCTTGGAGCGGTGGTAGAATCCGGCCGTCAAACCGTCCATTGCGTGATGGTGCAGCGGTGACTTTCCGGTATCAACATTCACAACAACGGGAGCAGACCATTTGGGGACTCAGAAGATTCGAGATTTGCTGGAGCGAGTTGCGGCAGGTGAGCTAACCATCGATGAGGCCGTTAGCCGTCTGCGCGTCCTGCCTTACGAGGATCTCGGCTTTGCCAAGATTGACCATCATCGGTCTCTGCGCACCGGGTTTCCGGAGGTCATCTACTGTCAGGGAAAGGCGCTTGAGCAAATCATCGAGATAATCGATCGGATGCAGCAGCGAGAACAGGAGACCACCATTCTGGCAACGCGCGCCACTCTCGAGATTGCCTCAGCGCTCCGGGAGGTCCTGCCGGAGGCCGAGTACCATTCACAAGCGCGCATGGTGGTCATCCGTCCGCGGACACCGAGGGAGGGAGATCCCAAGATACTTGTGCTCAGCGCAGGAACGGCGGACATTCCCGTGGCTGAGGAAGCGGCCGTCACGGCTTCGGCATTGGGCGGGTACGTGGAACGCATCTACGACGTGGGGGTCGCCGGCATTCACCGTCTTCTCGACCACCATCATCAGATTTCGCAGGCTGCAGTTATTGTGGTTGTTGCGGGGATGGAGGGCGCTCTGCCCAGCGTGGTAAGCGGTCTGGTGGAGGTTCCCGTGATCGCCGTTCCCACCAGCGTCGGTTATGGCTCCAGCTTTGACGGGCTGGCCGCGCTGCTGACCATGCTGAACAGTTGCGCTGCCGGCGTGGCTGTGATGAACATCGACAACGGATTTGGCGGGGGGTATTTCGCGAGGATGTTGACACGGCAGATATGCCGCAGGGACAGGTGATTGATGGCGCGCATTGCCTACTTCGACTGCTTCTCAGGTATCAGTGGTGACATGGCCCTGGGTGCCCTCATACACGCCGGTGTTGATGTCAATGACCTCAAGAGCGAACTTCATAAGGTACACTTCCACGCCGATTGGGACCTGAGCGCCCATACGGTCGTTAAGCGGGGCATTTCGGCCACAAGCGTCGAGATCACGGTGCGGGGGGACCGCGCACACCACGGCCCGCATCACCAGGGGCATCCACCGATACACGGGTCGCACGACTTGCCTGGGCGGAGTTTCGCGGAGATTCGACAAACTCTTCGGTTGAGCCAACTCGATGAGCCGGTTGCATCGGAGAGCATTGCTGTCTTTGCCCGCATCGCCGCGGCGGAAGCACGTATCCACGGCGCGACAGTCGAAGACGTCCACTTTCACGAACTGGGCGGCATCGATTCCATCATTGATATCGTTGGAGCGGTCATTGGGTTGCGAATGCTGAGCATCGAGAAGTGCTATTGCTCGCCGCTCCCGCTCTCACACGGCACAATCACCTGCGCGCACGGCACGTATCCCATTCCAGCGCCGGCAGTGACCGAGTTGCTAAAGGGCGCCACGTTCATTCCGACAGAAATCGAGGGAGAGTTAATCACCCCCACCGGAGCCGGTCTGTTGGCGCACTTCACGGAAGGATTCGCCGCGCCACCGGCTTTTTCCGTGGAATCGGTTGGCTGGGGAGCGGGGGAATGGGAGTACGACCGGCCCAATGTACTCCGACTTGTGGTCGGCAACACTGCACAGGCAGGAGCGTCGCCCGGACCCGACATTTCGTCCGGTCTCCTCCGGGAACGCCTGCACGTGCTGGAGGCCAATATCGACGACATGAGCCCCCAGCACTATGAAATGTTCATGGAAAGAGCCTTCGAGCGCGGCGCTCTCGATGTCTGCCTCACGCCGGTGCAAATGAAGAAGACGCGTCCCGGGGTGTTGCTGAGCGTTCTCTGCAAGCCGGAACTCACGAACGACCTCCTGCGCATTTTTTTCCGCGAGACTACGACGCTGGGGGCCCGGGTTCAGGAAATTGACCGCTTTTCTCTGCCGCGCGAGTTGCTAACGGTGCATACCCCTCACGGGGAGGTGAGGGTAAAGATCGGCAAGCTGGACGAGGAAGTGGTGCACGCATTGCCGGAATATGACGACTGCCGCCGGATCGCGGAGCAGGAGGGCCTTCCGGTGCAGGAAGTCCATAACGAAGCCCTGCATGCGGCGCGTCGAGAGTTCCTCGTTGACAACGCGGGAACCACCCGTTAGAATTCTTTCATGCGTTGGCTTGATGACCTCAACATGCACCGTGGCATCAGCCATCCTCCCTGTTTCCATTAGCTTGTCCACTCAGTGTCTGATGCAGGCGAGGTTCGCAGTCCCACAAGGAGAGTGACGGAGAGTGAAGATAGACCAGAAAGCACTATTTGTGAGCATCCTCGCGGGAGGCAGGATGACGGCCGTTGCGCTGTTCGCAGCGTTCTTCATCACGCCGTCGACAGGGCGCGCCGAAGAGGCAGCGGCTGTGGCGTCCTACGGTATCAAGAACATCGCCTCTTTCAAGAATGGTGGTACGGTCATCAGTTACACCAGTCAGCTTGATGATCGCTACTGGAAGGCATCCCACCTCATTGACGGCGTTGTCTTCGAGCCTTCCGACCCCAACACAACCAATGGGTGGGCCTCGAAAACGTTTACTGCCGGAGCAGACAATTTCCCGCAGGATGTCGTCATCGGTTTTGAGGGAGACAAGCCGAAGTTTGTTGGGCAAGTCGTCATCAATCCTACCACGCCCGACAGCGCGTGGATTGGCCGTTGGGCGAGGGAAATCGAGATCTTTGCATCCACCGAAAGCCCCGACAACCCTGTCAGCTACAAATACGTGGGAACCTGTAAGCTGGTCAACAAGGCGGAGCCGCAGGTGTTCAGCTTCTCGGCGGTCGAGGCGAAGTACCTGAAACTCCGCATCCGCTCTAACTGGGGTTCGGACCGCTATGTTTCGTTGGGAGAGGTGGAGGTTTACGAAGCCATTCCGTCCGTCGGTGAACTGGATCAACTCATTTCTCGCTTGGAGCAACTTCTCCGTGACCTGAAGAGATTCCGGGAAGAAACGGAGAAATGACCGCTGCTTGAGAGTGAACAGGGAAAGGAAGATTCCATTCCCCGATCCCACGCACATTCGCAGCAGCTTCCACGAGGCTCAGCCCGGCCGTCGTTGTACGGATAGCGTTCGGGGTCTGCTTCGTGACGCTGGGACGAGGGAACTCAACCGATGCTTCGCTTTGCTCTCAGAGAATTGACTCGCAGAAAGTCCCGCAGTCTGCTCGCCATCTTCGGTATTGTCGTTTGCACCGCCCTGCTTAGTTCCGTGCTCTGCCTCGCCCAGGCAATGCGCAACGCGGCGCGGCAGCCGTTTGATGCGGCGAACGCTGATTTCGTCGCGCAGCGCGAACTGGCGGAGTGCCCTTTCGCCCTCGTGAAACATGCCGGTACGCTGGGCGGAATTCCCACCAAAACGATCGCGCGAATTCGCTCTCTGAAGGAAGTGGAAGTTGCAGCCGGTGTGCTGGAGCTTTGGGCGGTAAGTGGGAGAGACGAGAAGGATCGCACCGTCGTCACAGGCATCGAGCCGGAGTACCAGAAGCAAATTGGCCCCCTCATGCAGAGCGGAAAGTGCTGTACGCTGACCGACCACCAGCGGGGCGGACGGTATCTCGGCTTCGCCGACACTCAATCATGCCTGCTGGAGAAACCGTACGCCGACAGACACGGGCTTCATTTAGGAGATAAGGTCTCCCTCGGCGGAACGCACTTTAGAGTCGTAGGCACGGTGCAGGCATCGCCCGGTGCGCGCATCGCAGCCGGGGAAGTCTATATTCCACTGAAAGAAGCTCAGAACCTTCTGGGCGAGGGCGACGTGGTCAACGCGGTGTTCATTCGAGCAGCCAACCCCGAATCGGCTGCCACTGTCGAGACAAGACTGAAAGAGCTTATCAGAGCGGATACGCGCCGCGGCGATAAGCTCGTGATCACCAGCGACTTGAACGTCATGAGCAGCGTCGCGGGAACGACCATCCTTGCCGAAAGCGCAATTCGCTGGGTGGCCGGCGCCGTTGCTCTGGTTGTACTGCTGCTTCTCATCAAGTTCTCCCTGTCGTCCGTCAACGAACGGTTGCGAGAGATCGGAACGATGAAGGCGGTGGGGTGGCAGGATCGTCACATTGCGAAGCTACTTGCGTTGGAGTGGGTGCTGATGGGCGCCGTCGGAGGTCTCGTTGGAACACTGCTGGGCGTTGGCGCGGCATGGGCTTACACGGCTGGCACGCGGTTGCGGCTGCCAGCTCTACTGAACAACTATCCCGCCTGCGCCAAGACGCCTCCTCCGGTGGACTTGAAGTTTTCACTGGAGGGCAGCGAACCGTTGATCGTCGGAGCCTTCCTCGTTGCGCTGTCGATGGGCGCTGTCGCAGGGCATTTCGCCGCGCGGCGCGCTGCCAATTTGTCTCCCGCAGAGGCGCTGCGACGACTCTGATTCTACGCGGATTCACTCATGGATATCCACGCTGAACTGAACCAAGTCACCCGAACCTACATCAAGCATGGGGTTCCCCTGCATGCGCTCCACGGAGTTGACCTGAGTATTGGACGTGGTGATTGGGTGTTGGTGGTCGGCGACTCGGGGTCGGGGAAGTCTACCTTGCTCAATCTACTCGGTGGGCTGGATCGACCCACGGAGGGTGAAGTGCGGTTCGACGGTATCAACCTGACTTCGCTCACTTCCGATGACCTCGCCAGATTTCGCTACGAAAAGGTGGGGTTCGTGTTCCAGTCCTTTAGCTTGATTTCATCCCTGACCGCGCTGGAGAACGTGACCATTCCCCTCGTCCCGTACAAAATGGACCGCGTGGCGATGGAAGAGAAAGCCGGTGCGGTACTCGAGCAGATGGGGATGATTGACCGCGCCACCCATCTACCTGGGGAACTCAGCGGAGGGGAGCAACAGCGTGTTGCCATCGCCCGATCCCTCATCAACGAGCCGAAACTGCTGTTGGCCGATGAGCCAACCGGTGAACTGGATTCCCGCACCGGTGAGAAGATTCTCGACCTCATCGCTTCCCTGCACCGGGATCGCGGTGTGACAACCATTATGACCAGCCACGACCCAAAGATTGCGGAGCGTGCGCACACGGTTGTGCAGTTGGAGGAAGGACGTGTCGTTGATGTTCAGCAGTGAAGTCTGTTGGAGAGGGTCGGACAATAAAGCTCAAGGAAGGTGTATCGTGCGCGCAGTTGCAGGTGTCTTCAGAGTCATCACCAGTGTCGCTGCCATCCCGCTGATCATCTCTTGCGGGACGACCGGCGCCGCCCCGGCCAAGGTGCGGATCATGGCGTATATCAACGTCTCCAATGGGTGTCAGGAGCCAACCGTCAAGTACCTCAAGAACTACGCGGCGAATCACCGGAATGAGATGGCTCTCGACATGATCGATTTCGGTAGCGAGGAGGGCTTTGCCCGATGGCGGCGGGATGGACTAACCTGCCAGACCATTCTCGTCAATGGATCCAGCCAGTTCCGAGTGGGGAGCGTCGGCACGCCCAGCTCCGCAACGCCGCGCATCGTGACGCTTAAGATGCCGGAAGGGGTTCGGTGGACTTTCGAGGACCTGGCCGCTGTGCTCGCGCAGGAATTGAAGTCCCCCGGCTCCAGTGTGCTCAGCGATGCCAAGGCCAGGGAGATTGCGCAACGCGCGCCGGTAGCGACGCGGCGCAGCCAACGTAACGGCAAGGAAGAAGGCGAGGTCATTGTTGGTGCGCAGACTGTGTTTCGGTTCTCGGTTCCCCTGGACGGCAAGTCGGCGGCGCAGCGGACCGCCGAATCTGCCTCCATCCTGAAGAAACTATACGCCCAGAGGCTCACGTCCACCGAGGTGAGCGCCGCGCCCCGCATGGACGGCTCTGCCGGCCTGGTCGTTGCGCGGGGGAAAACGATTACCGTTGTCAGTAGCGCGGAGGCGAAGCCACTGCAGAAGAATCCCGTTCAGGCAGCGCAACTGTGGGCGTTCAATCTGCGCGAAGCCCTGCGATTGCTGGGACGTTGAGGTTGCAGCCAATGCCTTCGTCCGCCGGGAGCCCGGAGCCCGTAGATGCGAGTGTTGATCGCCTCAAGCTCGGTGCGGACGACGTTGTGTAGTTACCCCATGCCGCCGCCTCGCAGGCGTCAGGGCTGCTCTGCGACCGTCCCGACTTGACGCCGCGGTTGTGCCCCTCGTATACTGCGGAGAGTCCCTTTCATGGAGCAGAATTGAATGGCATTTGAGGCGCTTAAGGAAATCGAGAGATGGTTGACTGCAGCATCGGACACCGAGTCCTCCCCGCTCGCGGATCGTGACGAGTTTCTGGGTCTTCTCGCGAGCACGGAGGATGGAGACTTGGGTGTGATGGCGGACTGGCTAACGAGCCAGCCTCAGGCCACAGACCCGCAGGATGTCTGGGGAGGCATCCGTGCCCGATACGCACTGGCCGAGATAAAGCGTCGCGCTGGACAATCCTCAGAGTCATCCAAGGGGTTTATTGAGGTTGCTCGCGCGATGATCGATCTGAACCGCTGGGAGGACGTTAGGGAGCTTGCGTTGCGGGGGCTGACGATCAAGGCCGATTACCGCTTTGTGCGTTTGATTCTCAAGTCGTGGGACCATCTCCCCGCGTCAGACCAGAAGCAGGCAGATGTAGAATACGCGCTGGGATTTCTCCCTGAAGACCCTGCCTTGCTCTTCCACGAGAGTCGACGGTTGGATGCGCTGGGCAATAGCCCGGACGCGACCCGATTGGCCTGCAAGGCATTCGAGGGATTTGTGGCGCATAAGGAATTGAACCGGGCGGAAGAGGCCTTGTGGAGAGCGCTGGAAGATGAAACCGCGCAAACTGGGAAGGCTCTGCTATCGGCGATCCCTTTGCTTGTTCGGCAGGGAGCGGTGAACCTCCTGAATACCCTCGTGGAGTTTGCGTCCCCGCTGGTTGACCAATTCGCATTGCACCCACACCTTGCTGCCGGACTTGAGGTGGCGTTGAGCAGTTCGCAGTCTGATTTTGCTTCCCTGCGACATGTTTACGTTGCAGCGCTGCTGAAGTCACTTCGCAATGAAGGGGAACTCGACGCTCTCGTGCGGAAGTCGGGGCTGGCTGATGAAGCGAATTCCTTTCCCGTGGCGTTGCGGACATTCCAAGGTTTCTGTCGGTACAGGCCGGGTACGGTGGTTGAACACCGAAGCTGGGGAAGAGGACAGGTGAAGAAGAACGACGGTGAAACGGTTGTCGCCGACCTCGAAAACCGTCCCGGACACCGAATGTCCTTCGAGATGGCCGAAAGCTCGCTGACCGCATTCCCCGAGGATTCCATTCGATCGCTTCTCTACGCACACCCCGACGTGCTTGAGAAGGAGAAGACCGATGACCCGGTAGCTCTGATCCTCCGGGTGCTGCACGAGCACTCGAACGAGATGGCTACCCGTGAAATCAAGACCGTGTTGGCGGGGGATGTGATCCCTGAGTCTGAGTGGAGCGGATGGTGGAGCAGCGCGCGTAAGCTGCTGGAAGCGGACAGTCGCGTCGACCCTACGCGAGCATTCGAGCAAATATATGCTTTGGCCACCGAGGGGACAGTTGGGGAAGTTGACCTTCCTTCGCTCGATACTCGCCACCTGCGACGCTGCGTCACCACCGTTCGGAAGTTTCTCAAACAACACCCTGCGATGAAAGGTCGGGCAGTACAGCGTTACGGCCCCCCCCTTTCACGCGCGGCAGAGCGCAGCGAGGGCGAGCCTTTGTTGCACGTTCTTCCACTCCTGGCAGAGTGGTATCCCGAACGTCGGCAAGAGTGGATTCATCTTGCAGAGGAGGGGTACCAGACGGGGGGGCGAACGACATCAGTGACTTCATCGGAGGATCAGGAGACATTGCTGAACCTCGGCCTGCAGGGAGGTGCATCGGGACTGGCTGCATTTACCGCCGTCGCGTCGCGATTCCCCTCAGTGCGGGACGCGGGGATGGCGCAACTTTCCAACGACGGTTCGCCGTCGAACTCAGAGCTCGTATGGAAGGACCGCGCGTTGACCCTGATCGAGGCGCACTTGGCGTTCCCGAAGGAAGGTGTCGCTCTCATCCAAACGTTACTCAGCGGCGATTCTCCCGCATCATTTGCCCAACCGTGGGATGGGGTGTTGGCCGGTCTGCACCTGCTCGCGGGAAGGTTGACCACCGATGGAGATGCCGGTCTGTGGGAGCTGTTGCGCGCCGAAGGGCTCCTGTCCAATCGCCTCGTCGATACTGAATGCCCCACGGAAACTCGGGAGAGCATTCGCGCGGTGCTGTTCTCCGGACGGATTCGGATGCAGGAACTGGCAAAGGTGGTTGAGTTCTTTGCCTCCGCCGGCGAAACCGATCTGGCGGACGAGATATCAAGGCATCTGTCGGTCGCAGCGACCGCGGCCGCGGAAGACACCGCGGGCGACATTAATCTGGACTTTGCGTACATGACTCGATCCGCGTACGATGCGGGACAGAGGCAGTTGCGCGACTTGGAGCGGGAACTGCGGGTCGAGATTCCGGAAGCCATCCAGAAAGCGCGGGAACTGGGAGATCTGAGCGAGAACGCAGAATACCACGCCGCGCGAGAGCGTCAGGGGATTGTCAGCTCTCAGTTCCTGTCTCTGCGGGATCATCTCATCCATGCGAAGTGCATTGAGGACATCGAGATTCCTGAAGGCTTTGTCTGGCCGGGAACTGAAGTAGTTCTGTTGGACGGCACGGAAGACGTCCGGGTGACTTTCTGGATTCTGGGAGAGGGGGATGACCCGCACGGCCCGGAGGTCATATCGTATGAATCCCCCATCGGGCGATCTCTTCTGGGGAAGAAAACGGGTGAACAGGTGGAGATTCTGCACGAAGATTCCCCCGTGTTGTTCAGCATCGCGTCGATCAAGCGCAGACTCCCATCGCCGAAGGATTAGATCATTTCTCGAGGCGCGAATCCATGTCATCCACCGATGCCGGATCTTCCCGCCGACCCCATTCCGCATAAGACCGCGCTGAAGCTCGATGTCGTGTTGACGGCGCTGAACAGCCGGGTCGCGGAGCGGGCGCGCTCCCACCCTCAGGGATGGCTCAACACAATGAGTACGTAGAAGTAGGTCAGCGGGACGTTGATCAGGAGGCTGTCAAAGCGATCCAGCACGCCCCCGTGTCCCGGTATGATCGCCCCGAAATCCTTCACCTGAAGGTCCCGTTTGATGATGGACTCGAGCAGATCGCCCAGTTGTCCGCCGAACCCCAGGACAAATCCGAGAATGAGCGCGTGCACACCAGCCATCCCCATCCAAATGCCAAACACAAGTCCTGTGATGCAGGCGCTTGTCAGTCCGGCAATGGCCCCTTCCAGAGTCTTGCCCGGACTGATCATCGGGTAGATCCTGAGTCTGCCCCATTTCTGACCGACGAAGTATGACGCACTGTCGCAAGCCCACGTAGTGACATAGGCAAGGAACAGGAAGGCACAGCCGACATCATTCTCGAAGATTGGCAGCCATCCTGCGCCCTCAATTCGCATGTTCCGGAGGAGGATAAAGAAGGAAAAGAGCCACCCAATGTAGAGAACCGCGAATGCTGTAGCTCCGATGCTGCTGACGCGGTGTGAGAACGTCCGGATGACCAGGTGAAAGGCCAGGCTCCCGACAACCGTAACAAAGACCACTGCCTCGAACAGCAGGTTGAGATCGTCTCCGGAAAGGGTCATCGCACCAATGGAGAGGAGGAGGGCGCAGGGATAGGCCACTTCCTTGACAAGCTCCATGCCGCGGCTTCGCAAGACCATGTAGAGCTCGTAGAGAGCCATGCAGGCCAGCAAACAAATGGCAGCGACGAAGACCCATCCCCCCGCCCAGGTAACGAGGAGCAGCAGGGGAATGCCCACTAGAGCGCTGATGATTCGAGTGACCATATACGACACCTCCTCGAACATCGCACCCGCTTACGGCACCACTATCGAGGCTTGGCGCTCGACTAACAGTCAGGAGGGAGCCTGCGCATCCACTTGCTCGCCGACTGTCTCGCGTACCTTCCCGATGATCAAAGCACCGAGAACGAAGTATATCACAGAAAGCAGGAAAATGGCACGGTGGCCGCTGCCTAAAGGGTAGAATTTGTGCACCGTGTCAGCGATGAACCCTCCGATGAACACCGCAAAAACATGCGGTAGAGCGGCCCCCAGATTCCAGATAGCCAGGTAGCGCGCCGGGTCTTTCTGTGGCAACAGGTTGCAGGCGAATGCCCAGTCGGTGCTGAGAAAGGCGCCGAAGCCCAATCCCATCGCCGCCGCACAGACCATCGCCAGCGGGAACGAGTTGCAGAAAACGAAGGCCATGCCGGCACTGGCAGTGAACGCACAGGAGATGTACAGCACGACCTTCCGACCGCGCCTGTCGGAGATGACACCTGCCGGATAGGATCCCGCCGCCGCGGAAACGAGAAGAATCGTCATCGTGGTACTTGTGGCTTTTTGTGGGTCCGGCACTTTGAGCGCGTACTCCATGAAATACAGGATGAAACTCGCAACGGTGTAGACTCCCAGATTGATGACGGCCCGCGATACGAGTAGCCAGGAGAAGTCGGGGTGGTTGCGCAGGCTTGTGTGCAGAATGGAGACCACCGCCTGTCGCCAGGTCTTTTCTGCGTCATTGCGCTGGAGCGGTGTTTCCCTGCACTGAATGAGGATGATGGTTGTGGCGATGATCATCAGAATGGAGAATGCGAGCATCAGCAGAAGCAGGTGGTGTCCTGAGACCCCTGCCGCCGAAGCGGCTTCCTGGCCGTGCAGTGGGTTTCGTCTGAGAATGTGCGCGGCGAAAAGGATGCCAATACCCTCTCCTAAAATCCGGGCGACACCCATGAGACCCGCGGCGCGTCCGTGGTGTTCCCGGGGAATGAGGTCGGGAAGGAGGGCTGTGTAGGGCGCAGCCGCAATGTTAAGAGCGATTTGTGCCAGAATGAAAAGAGCGACAAAATGCCAGTAGCCGGTAAGCCCCGCCCCCATGGCAATAAAGACAAGCACGGAAAGGGCGGAACCCATCAGAATGAACGGCCGCCTCCGTCCCCAGCGATGGGTAGAATGGTCGCTGAGGGCCCCAACAAGCAACTGAGAAACGGCGGCCGCGATTCCACCGATCCCCATGACGATGCCAAGCCATTTTCCGGCGACTTCAGGTTCGAACCATGTTGCGACGAGGCTGGGAATGAGAATGGTGATGACGGCCCCAAAGATGAACGTCAGCGTGAACCAGTAGAAACTGAGTCCGAGAAGGAATGTGAAGGAAGGTTTCCTCATTTTGGTTTGGGGCGGCGTACCGGTAGTGCTCTACCCGACGGGATGAATGGTTGGGCACGCCCGCACTGCGTTCCTTCATCTATTGTTTGTTATCACTCATCCCTCGCCATTCGCCTTTCATCCCCCGATCCGCGGTTCGTCTCCATCCTGGGCATTCCTCCAAACTTGACCGTACAGGCCCTCAGGAAGCGGCCCCGCCTCATAAGCAGCTTGGTTGTCCTCCCATTCTGCCGGAGTGGACGGTCCGCACAACACGAGATCGACAGTGGGCAGCGATAACAGAAACCGAACAGCCAACTGAGTGGCCGGAATACCGGCCTCATCTGCCAGTGCTTTTTGTCGCTGGGCGCGCAGGGCGAAGACGCGCAGACCATCTCGCAGCGTCCCGTCCCTCAGTTGTTGTTGGGACGCATCGAACCGGCTTCCGAGGAATCCCATCATCAGCGGGGTTGCCGCGAGCACTTTCGCGCCATTCTGACGGGCGTTGGGCGCCGAGTCCGTAAGTCCCTGAAGCGTCAACGCGTTTATCCGGGCGTGCGTGATGACGTAGGAAAACGACCCAAATTCCAGCCACCGCTTCTGGACGTCTGGACCGCCTCCACCCAGACCTGCCACCGCAACTTCGCCGTGGTCGACAACGCTTTCAATGAAGGAGATGACTCCAGCGCGTTGGGCGGTCGGACACATGTGCGGTTCATGCACGGCCAGCAGGTCGATGCTCCTGCCGTTGAATCGCTTGCGGCTTCGGTCGAGTCGCTGCCGTAATCCGTCCGGAGAGAAGTCGGGTTGCTTTGCTTGCCTTTCTGCTCCACACTTCGTGGCGAGGATGGGAGCGGGGCCGTTCCAGCGGTCGCACGACTCGTATGAGCCGAGAGCATTCCCGATCACCACCTCGGAGTTCCCGTACCGCGGAGAAGTGTCGGTCAGCAGGAACCCCGCGCTCCAAGCGGCGTGCAGCGTCGCTATTGCTTCGTCCAGGCGGGGACCGTCCTCGGCGTCGCCCAGCCAGGCCGCGCCAATGCCCAGGCGCGGGCATGGCACAAGCCCTTCTGCAACTCTTCTGTGGGTGAAAAACTCCCTTTCGGAGATCGGACCCGCCTGGGGAAGTGATAGGCTCAGCATCGGATGGTGATGATAACAGATTGCGGACGGCAATACAATACATCCTCCACGGAGCGCGCGTTGACGCCTTCAGACCGCCGTGGTATAGTCCTGACCCGGTGTCGCGAGAGATCAAAAACAGGAAGACCCATGTGCCCCACGATATGACAGGAGAGACATGAACCTTCACACGTTCTACATCAACGCCATCTCCAGTGGATTGAGGCGCGATGCTGCCGAAGTGCTATTGGGCGACTTCGACGAAGAACGCCGGGCGGATACCGTCCACGCGAAGCGCGGGGAGGCCTATGCCTTTGCTCGCGGTGTCACGATGGATTTCCCTGGGAACTCGGTTTTCGGGAGCGACCAGGCTTGGGACTGTGTCATCCGCCTCCTCGACCGCGTGTGTGAATGGATGCACGACGACGGCACGTGGTCGTGGTACCTCCCGACAACGAAGAAGACTCATACTATCAACTATTCATGGAGCCTGCTTTACTGGATGCGCCTTGTTGAGGACTTCGGTGACCGTCTTGGCTCGGAACGTTGTGGGCGGTTGGACCGGATGTTTCGAGCCACCCTTAGCTCGCGATACAAAGCGGCCAAGCGGTACCTCATTGACCCTCTCTCAAAATCGACCAGCCTCAACATCTTCACTCACTGGATATTGGAGCTGTGGTATGGAGGCAGGTTGCTGGACGAGTCTGAATGGGAAGGCATTGGGGAAGAGGTGATGAGGCAAATTATCTCCCTTCAGTTTGTCGACGGCTACTGGCCGGACTCCAATGTTCACCGCGGGCCGGTCGGCAACTACAACATCATCACCTTGTGGGGAGTGTCTACGTACGCGCTCTACTCGAACGACAGGAGCGCTCTGGAAGCCGTGCGCCGCGCCGCGGATTACCATTTCTACCTCTCCTACCCCGACGGTTCGTGCGTGGAAACTGTCGACGAGCGGAACCGGCATCACGTGGGTACGGTTAATCCCAAGTTGGTTTGCAGCCTGGCGCCCTTCCCTGAGACGCGGCCCTATGCCGCGCACTTTGCTGAGAGGCTGATGGCAAACATGGCTCCCGCGGAGCTGGATGTAGGCGGCGCGGCGCCGTTCTGCGATACTCTTCATGCGGTCCCGGATAGTGAGGTGGTTCCGCTTGGGCGGGGCGACTTCCGGCGCGAGTTTGCCACGATCCCCGCTCTTGTGGAACGGCGCGGCCCGTGGTATGCATGCCTGTCGGGAGCGACGACGGACGTCCCCGGTGGGATGTTCCACCACGACCTCCAGAACCATCTCAGTATCTGGCACGACGATGCCGGACTTGTGATCGGCGGCGGGAACTCGTTGCATGATCCTCCTTTCTCGAGTTTTCGCTTCGACTCCTGTTACCTCGCCGGTGGTGGCGAGGTTGCCGTTGTTGATGGGGTCTGCTCGCTGCGCTTGCGTTACGGCGAGATTGAGGCGCACGTTGAAGTAATCCTCGTGGACGATTACACCATCGCAATTCGCGCTTGCTCTCAAGGTCACTTGCCTGCGGATTCAGAATTTGCCGTGCATCTGCCAGGTCGGTTTGGGGAGGCCTGCCGCACCTCCTATGGCGACGTGCCGATGGACGATCGATCCATCTACCGGGCGGGGGGGGGAGACGCGGGGGACTTTTCTGTGGGCGCACTGACCTTCGCGTCTCAATCGCTGTGGCGCATCGAGTGGCCGCAGACGCCGGTGAACATCTACAACCTTCCCCTCAGGCTTCCGGTGGAGTCAGCGGTTATGCGACTTGCTGCGCGGTTGGAGGGGAAACCGGTAGAGGTTAGGATAACCATCGGCCGCGGCGAGCGCGGCTAAATCCACGGGTGAGGTGTCAATGATGGACAGAGTCAGGCTGGGAGTTATTGGTTGTGGAAGTCTGGGTAAGCTGCACGTCAATCTGAACTTCAATCGCAAGGACATCATGTCCGCGGACCTCCACCCGTTCGCTGAGAAGCTGGAGGTGCGTGGTCTGGTGGACATCGATCTGGCAAAGGCGGAGGCGTTGCGGGAAACCTTTGGCGGCGCGTACGCCACCGACGATCCCGAGCGGCTGTTCGCCGACGACAAAATGGACGCGGTCCTGATTACAACGTGGCACGACACGCACGCGCCGCTGTCGCTGCGCGCCCTTGCGTCCGGCAAGCACGTCCTCGTCGAGAAGCCGATGGTGATGACGGAGAAGGAATGTGACGATGTTGTGGAAGCCGTCGAGCGCACGGGTCTGAAGTACATGGTGGCGTTTCGGTCGCGCTTTGGGAAAGGCGCGAAAGACGTGAAGCGAGAGATCCCCCATCCCGACAATGTCATCACCCATGCTCGCACGCACGGCATCTGGCGTGAAGGCATGTGGGCGCAGGACCCCATCAAGGGCGGCGGGCAGATTCTCTCGCAGGGATGCCACATCGTGGACCTGATGTTCTTCCTCGCCGGGGCGGAGCCGGAGTCGGTGTATGCCGTCGGCGGAGTGTATCACCATTCCCGCCCGGACGTGATGGACACCCTTAACGCCGCTATCCGCTTCAACAACGGCAGTGTGGGGGCTCTGATCGCAGGGGATGGCGGGGCCGGACGATTGATGAACCACCCAAAACTTGCCTATCAGTTCCCGTTCTTTGTGATGGTGATCGACAAAGGTCGGAGCGCTCTGGTGATGGATCACGGGCACGATGCGCGGTTCGAGTCGTGCGTACCTGAGTCGGAATGGACCCCACCCTACGACGTGGCGGACTACACGCACGACCTCGGCTCGGAGGCCGCGAGTGGCATGGCCGACATCCTTCCCACCTTCACCCGGTGCATCCTCAACGATGAGACGCCCCCCGCCACGGCGCGCGACGGCGCGCGCACCACGCGGTTCATCCGCAAGTGTTTTGAGTCGGCAATAACGGGAAAGATCGTCACGTTCTGATGTCGATGATTCCCTTGCCGGATCGGTGACAGACCCCCCCACCCTCGAACCCTTTGGGTTCGAGGGTGGGGGGGTGTTTTCACCCGTAACGAGTATACAATGCCAGTGAGTTGCACGTGCTCTTGAGATTTCTCCTGTGCAGGTGTAAAATGCCGCGGCGACCGGATAGCCGCAGAATTGCGGAAGTCTGCCCGTTGGGTGTTCCGCAGTCTTTTGAGGGGAGGTGTAGACGATGGCTCAAGTCAACTGCGATATGTGTGTGACAAGAAGTTTGACCCTTCATGGATTGGTTCCAGGCAATGCACCAAGTGCCACAGGTGGTTCTGCCCCAAGTGCGCAAACCCAACCCAGTGCCCGGTGTGCAAGACGGCCACGCTGAGACACTGAGTGTGTGGAGCAGACTTGGGGTGGCGACCGGGTCGTGCGGAATAAGGGGATGTTTTTTCGGAAACCCCGCAGGATTCTTGCGGTGAAGGTGAATCCAAACGTCGAAAGGGGATGAACGAAATGTCAAGTGCAGTGCCGGCTCCGGAGGGGGATATTGTTAAGAGACCGCTGCAGTTCTTCTGGCTCGTGGATTACTCAGGCTCGATGGGCGGGAGGAAAATCGCCACTCTGAACCAGGCAATCCGCGAGGCGATTCCAGAAGTGAAGAAGGCGGTGGCAACTCATCCGGAGGTGCAGATCGTGATGCGGGCGATCAAGTTTTCGGATGACGCTCTGTGGCACGTCGGCCCGGACGCCGTTCCGCTGGATCAGTTCGTTTGGCCGGAACTGACCATTGCCGGAGGGACCTCCACCGCCAAAGCGATCCGCAAGCTCACCGACGAGTTGAGCATGGAGAAGATGAGCAAGAAGGGATACCCGCCCGTTTGCATCCTGGTATCGGATGGTTACTGCACTGATCCATCCGAGGAGTACAACTCCGCCATTCAGGAACTTGAGCAACAGCCCTGGGGCAAAAAGGCGGTGCGTTTCTCCATCGCCATTGGCAATGAGTCTAACTACGATGCATCTGCGCGTGCCGCCCAAGCTCGTCCTCACCGGCGCAGGAGGCAGACACTACCTGCTGCTCTCCAAAGAAGCCCAACTCCAGCAACGCCATATTGACCCGCACACCGCTGAGGATGCAGCCGCCACCACCATCGGTGAGGTGGTTTAGAATCCGAACGACCCGAACGTCTGGGGATTGCGCAATCTTACGACAACTCCCTGGACTGCGACTTTCCCGGATGGAACGACCAAGGAGGTTCCACCGCAGCGCGCGGCGCCGCTGACGCGCGGTCTGAAGGTTGATTTCGGAAGCGCCACTATGGAACGGAGCTTCACACTTCAATACTGGCTTGATGATGAATGGTATGTTGGAAGATTGGTTGAGGTGCCCGGTGTTTTCAGTCAGGGCGAGACGCTCGCGGAACTGGAGGAGAACATCCGCGATTGCTACCGATTGATGATCGCGAGAGACTTGGTGACGGCGTGACCGGAACCTACAATTCAAGAAGCGGCCATTCCAACATCCCAATACGGAACAGGACGACCGAGGCATGAACGATTCGGTTCGAGCGACTCTCAAGAAGCTCATCACCCAGCACGGCACAGACCTCTGCTCCAATCGCCAGCGCCTCGAGGGAATGTTGCGCGAGGACTCAATAACCCTTTATACTTCCGTCCCGACGAAGTCGGGACGGCCGCGCGATTTTTTCGATTGCAGGGATGGCACTGAACGCATGAGACAACAGGAACCCGTGTCCGCGGTTCAGAAGGCGTATGATTTCATGCTATGGATGCTGCCGCAGGTGGCGAAGATCTTGTCTTGCCCCTTCAGGGCGCAACGGGGAATGGGTGTCCTTGTTCCAGGGGCGTTGCCCCTGGCTACATTGTGATGCCCCTTCGGGGCGTACCGAGGTATAGAGCGTTCCTCAGTTGGGAGGATGGGTTCAAACAAT